>Ga0335071_10002104_pt1 | contig 21507 bp, 15 predicted proteins | sample Lox_Sample_15_FD_206724 | JGI IMG/M metagenome (GOLD analysis project Ga0335071, IMG submission 206724) | Soil microbial communities from Loxahatchee National Wildlife Refuge, Florida, United States - Lox_Sample_1.5 | ecosystem: Environmental > Terrestrial > Soil > Wetlands | place: USA... | reverse complement strand
AATCGAGGTGATCGTCGCCAAGCCCAAAGCTTTGGACGATGCGGTTTGCCAGTACCCTGGATTCTCGCCTGGCGTGCAAGTGATCGAAAACGGCATTCGCTGGGAGCGTGACGTGGCGGTGAAGATGCGCGACGGCGTGACGATCTACGTCGATATCTACCGGCCGGAGGGAAGCAAGCTCCCCGCGATCATCGCCTACGGCAAGGACAAACAGCCGCAGGAGCGCGAAATTCACGGCGTGCCGAAGCACGGCGGCTCGGAGTGGGGCCTGGTCGAGGTCTCAAAATACGCGCAGTTCGAAGGTCCCGATCCGCTTTACTGGTGCAAGCATGGCTACGCGGTGGTCAACACGGACTATCGCGGCTCCTGGAAGTCGGAAGGCGTCGCCCAGTTGTACGGCACGCAAGGCGGAAAGGACTGCCACGACCTGATCGAGTGGCTCGCCGCGCGCGACTGGAGCAATGGCAAAGTCAGCATGTCCGGCAACTCGCAGCGGGCTACGTGGCAGTGGGTGACAGCGGCCGAGCAGCCGCCGCACCTGGCCTGCATTGCCCCGTGGGAAGGGTGGACAGACTTTTACCGCCAGATCCTTTGCCCCGGCGGCATTCCGGAGGTCGCCATCCGCGGCAACATGGTCAAGAACTGGTGCGGCGGCGAGGGCGTGGAAGACGTGGTCGCCATGCTCCACAAATACCCGTTGATGAACTCCTACTGGGAAGACAAGATCGCCCGCCTCGACAAAATCAAAGTTCCCGCCTACATCACCGCGAATTTCAAGCACTGGCATCTGCTCGGGAGTCTCGATGCTTTCCGGACGATCCCGGTAAAAAATAAGTGGCTGCGCGTAATCAACAACCAGGAGTGGCCAGACTATTACTCGCTGCCGCAGATGGAGGAGCTGCGGCGTTTCTTCGATTTCTACCTCAAAGGCGAAAAGAACGATTGGGAGCTGACGCCGCGCGTGCGCCTCTCGGTTCTTGATCCCGGCGGGCTCGACGAGATCAACCGCCCTGAGAATGAGTGGCCATTGGCGCGGACCCGCTACGAGAAACTCTATCTCGACGCTTCCAACGGTTCGCTTTCGCGGCTGCCCGTGAAAGCGGCCTCGCAGGCGCGCTACGACGCTCAGACCGGGCAAGCGAACTTCATTATCAAGTTCGACAAAACCACGGAGCTGACCGGCTACTTCAAGCTGCGGCTGTGGGTGGAGGCCGAAGGGGCCGACGATCTGGATTTCTTTGTCTATGTTCAGAAGCTCGACCGGCAGGGAGAATTCCTGCCCAGCATGATCCTGGGCCATCCGCACCCCGGCGCTCAGGGCTGGCTGCGCGTCTCCCATCGCGAACTCGACGCAGCGCGCTCCACGCCCTCGGAGCCGTACCTGACGCACCGGCGCCTGCAACCCCTGCGCGCCGGGGAGATTGTGCCTGTTGAAATCGGCATCTGGCCCACAGGCATGGTCTGGCGTCCGGGCCAGCAACTGCGGGTGGTTGTCGCAGGTCATTTCATGCGTGACCCGACCTGGTTCGAACCCTTCCATTACGAGACAATTAGCCGGGGAAGCTGCATCATCCACGCGGGCGGCAAGTACGACTCGCACCTTCTTGTGCCGAGTATCCCGGCGGCGTGAAGGCCAGCCGCATCACGCGCCCCGGCGCACGCGAACGTGCGCGGATCGATGACCTGAGTAACGCAAACTCGTAATAAGGAATTGCGTAGCGTTTTCTGGCATACTCATTCCGGTTGCTCCCCCGGTAACTAGGAAGAGAGAGATCCTCCTCAATCCGTTGGCAGGCGTATTCCGACATATCTGCCCAGCGGATTCGCACCATCAAAAACTCGGGTTCAATAGAGGAATGTTGAAGAAGATTGCGGCGCTGTTCGCTGATGCACGCCTGTCGTGTTCCGATTCGCGTTCGGTCAGTGGATCGCTTTGCGGCTTGCGAATCGCCTCCTGGCTTTCCGGTTCTTCTCGTCGCCTCTTCGAACCCACGGGGCCAGGAAGTTCGTCCATGCTCGGCGGGGGAAGCCAATCTGAGTTTCAGCACGCACACAGGTATGCGTCCGGGCTATCATGGGCCGGCGTCGCTTTGTATCGCACTCTCTCTTGCCACGGGTTGCACGGCAGCCTTCTCCGGTATCCCCGCCGGCGCCGTCGTGGGCCGCCCGGCCGTCTACGACTACTCCCCCAGCGTGATTCAAAACGGTAACCTGCTCCAGATCTGGTGGTGCGGCCTGGCGGCGAATCCCAGCAAAAGTTCGCAGGTGACCGACGCCATCCTTTATGCCACCATCGACCTCACCACTGGAACGAAGTCGGCGTGGCAGACGGTGATGGGAGAAACCCCCGGCGCCTGGGATTCCGTGTATACGTGCAATCCCCGCGTGGTCGCCGGCTCGTTCGTGAATCCGCTGGGCGATGGCGCGACGTACTCTTACGCGATGTATTACGTGGCCACCGGCAGGCCGGACGGTTCTCACAATAGCATTGGAGTGGCCTTCTCCAACGACGGCGTTCACTGGAAGAAGTATCCGCAGCCTGTGATGAGCGCGATGACGCAGGCGAATTATGGTCTGGGCCAGCCCGCCGTTTATAACAGCGACCGCAAATCCGGAATTGCGATTTTTTACGAAGACAACTGCGATTCGTCCAACTCCATCAAGCACGTTGAGGCTGTCTCGACCGATGGGGTGCATTTCCATGTGGCCGGGACTCTCACGACGAATGGTCTGAATCCGCGCTCTCAAAATCCGACGTGGGGCGACATGGCCTACGATTCGGTCACCGACACCTGGTACGCGGCATTCAACATGGACTGGCGGCGGCCCTCAACCACCGGCAATCAGCAGGAGCGCGGCCAGCCGGGGATCGTGCTTTATCGAATCCCCGCCGCTTCGCTGCTGACCGGCGCCACGCCGTGGGAGGAACTGCACACGTTCGATACGAACTCAACGGGCTACGAATCGAACTTTATCGCCGGCTTTCTCCGCGACCCCTATGGGAACATCAACGTCGGCCCCTATCCGACGATCAGGTTGTTCACGTCGATTTCGAATTCCTGGCCCGCCTGGAATGCTTCCTCGGCAGACGTCAGCGGCGGAGCGACGCCGAACAGTTGGGATATCGGCGAGGTTTCGTGGACTCCAGGCGAGCCCGTGCTCGCGCTGAAGCAGTACAACAACAAGAAGGTGCGCGAAGCCACGACCGGCTGGATCGATCCGAAGGGCGACTTTGCCTTTGAGTCCACGGCAGGCGCACTTTATGAGGCTCCGCGCGACGGCACCACCCTTGCTTTCTATGGCTGCAAAGGTGGTTCGCAGGATTACTTCATCTCGACCGACAGCGCCTGCGAAGGGCAACGCATTCTCGGTGTGCAGGGATATGGCTACCTGGGGCCGCAACCAGGCCTGTCGCTCCAGCCGCTGTACAGGTGCTGGAGCGGCCACGATCACTTTGTGAGCACGGACGGGCAATGCAACGGAGAAACGGAGTCATCCGTGCTGCTGGGTTACGTGATGCGCCAGTAGCGGCACAGTGGCGCGGCGGCGGGCCACCGCCGGAAGTACGCAGCTCAATTCGCTGATCGACCGGATTCACCGGAACGATCCTAAATTCGAACACGCTTTGGCCGATAAAGCGAGGGAGGGCCCCCTGGGCCGTACCGGCGCAAAATCATGAGTTCTTCCATTCGTGCGGGATTTAATGCCAAAACGATCTGTGCCGAGGGGGAACCAGATTCGGTTCTGACTGCCATCTCTGCCGGCCATGCGTTGAATCGAAATGCCCTTTCATTTTCAGAGACGTGCGAGCGCGAAGACGCACGCCGCGCGCAGTGGTGTGTGCTGGTTCTTTCCTCCCGCAAGGGAGATGGCGAAGAGATCGCTGCAATGCTGGGCCCGGATTACGAGGTGCATCAGGCGACACTGCTCGAAGGAATCGAGTCGGCAGTGCAGCGCGTGAGCCCCGACCTTGTGCTTCTGGACTGGGAGACGGGGGCCGTCGGCGGGGAACCGGCGTGTGCCGAGCTGGCAGGGCATCCAGGGATGAAAGACAGCCGTCTCCTGGTTTTGGGTGCGCCGCCCGATCCTATGCGAAAAGCGGCGGTGCTCGAGGCCGGAGCATCCGGATTCATCGAGAAACCATTCTGCCCGGAACTCGTGCGGCAGATGGCAGGCTCGGAGGTGCGGATAGTTGAACGCCTGCGGGTGTCCAAGCGCCGGCGATGCGATGCGAAGGATGCTCACGTCGGCATGGTGCTGACGGCGTCAGAAGTGATCTCGATGAAGAGCCAGTTCGAGGAGATCTTCAAGCGCGTTCGATCCATTCCCTGGATGCATGCGACCGGCGAGGGCGCGGTTCTTCTGTGCGATGAGGCGGGCGAGCTAACCCCTGTTCTGGCGCAGGGGAACCTTCCAAATGTCGAGCAATGTGCCCGGGTTTCAGGCGCCACGTGCCTTTGCAAGCAGGTGGCGGGAGTTCGGCGTCCGACCTATGTTGCCGACTCGAGCCGATTCTCCTGTTTCCGCGGGAGGGAAGAGGCGCGCGGAATTCACATCTTGCCCTTGATGCGGGATGGGAAACCCCTGGGCGTAATGCTGCTTTGCGTTCCGGCAGGGCACGAGCCGGGCGCCGACGAGATGGAGTTCGCCGGCGAACTGGCCATTACGGCGGGGGCTCTGGCCTCGCGGCGGCTGATGGAAGCGGTTCTGGAGATCAAGAACTACGAGGTTCATGAGGCCCATAGCGAGGTCATCCGATTGCTGGGCCTGGCCGGCGAATACCGCGATATCGAAACGGGCATGCATGTATTCCGTGTTGGCCAATACGCGCGCTCAATTGCCAGGGCCGCAGGGGTGGGGGCCGAAGAAGCAGAGATCCTGTTTGAGGCCGCACCGATGCACGATATCGGCAAGGTCGGCATTCCGGATTCACTTCTGCGCAAGCGGGGGAGTCTGACTCCCGAAGAGATCGTTGCCATGCAGGAGCACACCATGATCGGCGAGCAGATCCTGCAGGGCAGGGCAAGGGTGATCGAGGCGGCACGGATCATCGCCGGAAGCCACCATGAGCGTTGGGACGGGAAAGGCTATCCACGAGGCCTGAAAGGAGAACAGATCCCGCTTTTCGGCCGGATTTGCGCGGTGGCGGACGTTTTCGACGCCTTGGGACAACCGAGGCCATATAAGCGCGCCTGGGGAGAGGATGAGATCGAACGGTACATCCGCAAAAACGCCGGCGCGCAATTCGATCCGAAGCTCGTAAAGTCCTTTTTCAGCATTCTGCCGGAGATTCTTCGCCTCCAGACACTGTACGGAGACTCGACCACGCTTTTGCGGGAGCCAGTGCACCTGACGCCGTTCCCGCCGGTGCAGACGGGCATCCTGAAGTGGAGCGACGCATTCTCAGTGAGAGTTCCCATCATCGATGAGCACCACCGGTACCTTCTCGATTTGACGAATGCGGTCTGGGACGCGCTTCATGGCAGCGGGAAAGCGGCCGACCTCGCCAGGACGCTCAAGGCGCTGGAGAACTATACCAAGCTGCATTTCTCGGAGGAAGAGCGCCTGATGGCCCGGTACCACTATGTCCATCTGGAAGAGCATGCGCGCCTGCACAGACAATTCGTTGCCTCGCTGGAGAGGTCCTGGGAGTCGCTGAGAAAAAACCCGATCGTTTCGGGAATGAAGACCTTCAGCTTCCTCTCCGGCTGGCTTGTCAAGCATGTGCAGGGCGCTGACGCCACAGCCTTCCGCACGATCTTGCCAGAGATTGCACGAGATACGGAAATGGGCTACTGCGAATCGTGGGAAGGCTAGCAGTGCCCAGCTAGATTTCGCTTGAATCGGAGATCATTGCGCGGGAAGCAGCGAGCGGAGGAGCAGCGACCGCCTGCCCCCCGGACTCGATCCGTGCTTCCCGGTTACGCGATGCGCCATTAGCCGGACAGAAGAAAGCCTACTGGATGGCGACCAGCTCCACCTCAAAGATGAGTGTCGCATTCGGTCCGATCCCGGGAGGTCCTTGCTCGCCATAGGCCAAGTCGGACGGGATAAACAACTGCCACTTCGAACCTACCGCCATCAGTTGCAGCGCTTCGGTCCAGCCCCGGATCACGCCTCTCAATGGAAACGTCACCGGCGCGCCGTGGTTGTACGACGAGTCGAATTCCGTTCCGTCGATCAATGTGCCCCTGTAATGGCAGGAAACGCTGTCGTGGAATGCTGGTTTCTCGCCCTTCCCTTGTGTCAGGACCTTGTACTGCAAACCGCTGGGCAGCGTGACTACGCCATCCCTGGACTTGTTTTCAGCCAGGAATTTCTCGCCATCCAGCTTCACCTTCTCATCCTTCTCTGCCTGCTTTTTGTGAAGATCCTGGGCTGCCACAGTTAGCACAGCCTCCATCTCCTGCTCGCTCATGGCAGTCTTGCCGGTTTCAAATGCAGCGGCAAAGGCCCCGGCAAACAAGGTGGGATCCAGGTCGAGTCCCTGGCTGCGGAGGCTCACGCCAAAGTTCATACCCAGCGCGTAGCTGAATTTATCTTTATCGGTTTTGAGTTCGGGAGATTGGTGAAGCATTTAGATCCTTTCGCGTGAACGTGTGAAGATTCGTTGGGTCCGGAAGGCCGGACGGTGCGCCGCTGCCTATTGCGCGGGAAGAAGCGAGCGGAGCAGCAGAAAAGCGCCTACGCCCAGAAAGAAGACAAGGGCCATGCGGATGCCGGGCTCGCGGTTGACCTCGGGGACGAGATCGGTAGCGCCGACATAGATGGCGACTCCGGCGGAGATGGGCAATCCGAAGTTGACCCAGCGGGGAATAAGCTCGATGACCAGCACTCCGGCCAGGGTGGCTGCTGCCAGCACAACCGCGGACCACAGCGCCATGGAGCGGCTGCGGCCGCTGGCAAGCATGACGCTGGCCATGGTGAAGCCCTCGGGCGCCTTGTGCAGCAGGATGGCCAAAAAGATGAGCCAGCCGAGCCAGCTTGAAAGCACAAAGCCGGAGCCGATGGCCACGCCGTCGAAGAGGGCATGCACCGTCAGGCCGCCGAGTACGGAATAGCCCGTGCGCGGAGAGATGAACTCGCCGCTGTGCGTCTCTTCGCCGTAGTGGAAGTGGGCGTTGATGGTGTGCTCGAGCAGATGCACGACGCAGTAGCCGGCCATGATGAGCACGGCGCCCATGCCCGGATTCACCCGCATGCCTTCAGGTGCCATTTCCAGCAGGGCGGTGGCCATCAGGAAGCCCGCGCCGAGGGCGACGAAGTAGCGCAGATAGCGCTCGACGCCGCGGGCGCGCACCAGCACCCATCCGCCGGCCACGTCGGCCAGTGCGGCAATGGTTCCGAGAATGAGTGAAAGTTTCAGCATTTCGATTTGTTCTTTCCCAGGTCTCAAAGTCGAGACCTGGGGCACCCGCTTGGTGCTAGTCCCAAGTCCCTAGTCCCTGTCTTTTCACCCGCTGTGGCGGATGTGGAGGACGTCTCCGTCCTGAACGATGTATTCCTTGCCTTCAAGTCGCAGCGTGCCCCGGGCGCGGGCCGCGGCCTCCGAGCCGGCATCGAGCAGATTATCCCAGCGGATGGTTTCGGCGCGGATGAAGTGATGCTCGAGGTCAGTGTGGATGGCGCCAGCGGCCTGAGGTGCTTTCGAGCCCACGGGCACCGTCCACGCGCGGCACTCATCGTCGCCCGCCGTGAAGAAGCTGATAAGGCCGAGCAGTTCGTAGCTTTTGCGGATGAGCCGTGCGAGCCCGCTTTCGCCGAGGCCGTAGCTTTCCAGGAAGTCGGCGGCTTCGGCGTCGTCCATCTCCGAGAGCTCTGCCTCGACCTTGCCGCAGATCGCGGTGGCTCCGGCGTTCAGGCGGCTGGCCGGGCCATCCACTCCATAGCGTTTTGCGGCGGCTTCGAGATCGGCGCCGAGTGTCGAGCTTTCGCCAATGTTAAGTACATACAGGATAGGCTTTTGCGAGAGAAACATGAAGCCTTTGATGAGCTTCTTGTCTTCGGTCGTGATGTCGAGCTCGCGCAGCGGTACTTCCTTTTCGATCGATTCCTTTGAGCGCAGCAGCAGAGCCTGCTCGCGCTCCAACTCGCCGGTGCGCGCCTTCTTCAGGTCCTTCTCGACACGCTCCAGGCGCTTTTCGATCTGCCCGAGGTCGCTGACCATCAGGTCGAATTCGACGTTCTTGATGTCGCGCAGAGGATCGATGGGGCCGACGTGGGGAATGGCTTCGTCCTCAAAGGCGCGGAGCACGTGAATGAGCGCATCCACATTGCGCAGGTTGGTAAGGAAGGCGGTCTCCTTGAGCGCCTCCTGCCCGATGGCGGCCACATCGACGTATTCCACCGAGGCGTAGGTGGTCTTCTTCGGCGAGTAGAGCGCCGAGAGCTTGTCCAGGCGCTGGTCGGGTACGCGCGCAACGCCAATGTGCGCTTCGCGTGGGTTTGAGCGGCCATGCTCCACGAGCTTGGCGTGGGTAAGAATTTTGAACAGCGAGGTCTTGCCCACCTGCGGCAGGCCGATAATTCCGGTTTTCATAGGCTTCGAGCGGCCGCACGATGGCAGAGTTGTGCGTTCGGGGGCCTCTTCGATGATACAGGACGGCTAAGGCAGCGGGGTTAGCGGTGCTAGCGGAGTTAGTGCCGGCCTGGGTCAGGCTCGTGTGGTTTCCGCGCGCGCGACCAGCACAACCGTGACGAGGCCGAGCAGCAGAACGGCCTCTTCCACGAATTCGCTGCGGCGGTGAAGGGCGTTGAAGTGGGCGGTGTAGGGGTTGGAGGGGTTCGTGGTGTCGATCACGCCGCCCGCGGCGATGCGATCCCGCTCCATGGCGGGAATGATGCCGTTCTGCGAGTAGACTGTGCAGGCGATCATCACGACCAGAAGAATCATGGGCGCGAGCGCGGCGCGCGGCTTGTAGACGCCGAACCAGGGAGCGAGGGCAAGGGCCGCCAGCGCGACCATCCCCGAAACCACTCCCATGCCATGCAGAGTGCGGATCAGATGGCCGACGATGGCGGCGGCGGCGTGCGTGTCGGGCGCGAGAGTCGAGAAGGTAACCGCGGCAGCAATGGGGAAGAAAATCTCCGCTCCCAGCCAGACCAGAAGCGCGAGGTAGAGGATGGTACGAAGAAGTGTCTTCATGGGAAAAGGATACTCGCAGGTTTCAGGTGACAGATTTCAGGTGACAGGTTTCTCGAGCTTTTCTCGGGAGGCATTGTGCTTCCGCGCTGCCTCCTGGTAAACCGCGGCGTACTCCTGGGCCGGCTTTTGCCAGCTATAGTCCTTCGCCATGCCGTTGCGCATCAGTTGCTCCCACTTTTCCCGATCGGCGAAGGCTTCCAGCGCGCGGTCGATTTCGGCCAGCAGATCCTTCGAATCGTAGCCTTCGAATTTGAACCCTGTCCCCGTGCCGGTAGCCGCGTCCCACTCGTCAATCGTGTCGTCGAGGCCGCCGGTGGCGCGTACGATGGGGACCGTCCCATACTTGAGCGAGTAGATCTGGCTCAAGCCGCAGGGCTCATAGAGCGAGGGCATCAGGAAGAGGTCTGCGCCGGCTTCGATCTTGTGAGCGAGGGCGTTGTCATAGCCCATCTGGAGCGCCACGTTGCCAGGGCTTGTGCGCGCCCACTGCCTGAAGAAGCTCTCAAGCCTGGGCTCGCCGGTTCCCAGCGCCACCACGGCGAGATCCCGCGAGGAGATCTCCGCGGCGATTCTCGCGACTATATCGAAGCCCTTCTGCGGGGCAAAGCGCGAGACGATGCCGATGACTGGCGTGGTTGAAGGCAGGTGCTCCAGGCCGAAGGCGCGCAGCAAGTCGGCACGGCACGCCCGCTTGCCAGCGAGATTCTCGGGCCCGTAACGCGCAGCCAGGTAGCTGTCGGTGGCCGGGTCCCACTGCGCATAGTCCACGCCGTTCAGGATTCCGCGCAGATCGGCGGCGCGGCTGCGCAGAGTCCCGTCGAGCCGCTCGCCGAACTCGGGGGTCTGGATCTCCCGCGCGTACTTGCGGCTGACGGTGGTGACCATCTCGGAAAAGACAATTCCGCCCTTGAGAAAATTGAAATCGTTGAACTGTTCCACCTTGTCCATGGTGAAGACGTCCCATGGAAAAAGGAGCTCTTCGGTGGTGCTGGGGGGGAATGCTCCCTGATAGGCGGCGTTGTGGATGGTCAGCACCGTGGCGGCGCCAGAGAGCGCGGGATCGGCGGCATAGAGCGTTCGCAGATAGACGGGGATGAGAGCCGCCTGCCAGTCGTGGACGTGAAAAACATCGGGTATGCCGAGGATTTTGGAGGCTTCCAGCACCGACCGGCAGAAGAGGCCGAAGCGCTCGGCGTTGTCGGGATAGTCTCCGCCCGAGTAGCCGTACAACTCCGGCCGAAGGAAGAGCTGCGGGCAATCGACAAAGTAATGCCGGACGCCATCGCGCAGGCCGCCGTCCACGATTGCGGCGAAGCGGTTGTAGTAGCGAAAGGGAATGGTCAGTGAACGCACGGCATAGGCGGGATTGGCATCCAGATGAGAGCGGACCTGAGTATAAAGAGGCAGAAAGACCGAAACCTCATGGCCCAGCCGAACCAGCTCCCGGGGCAGGGCGCCCACAACGTCTGCCAGCCCACCCGTCTTGGCGAAAGGAACGCACTCGGAAGCCGCAAAAACGACGTGCAAAGTCTTGACTCCTTACTGGATGCTGCCTATTGAGGCAATTCGTCTGAATTTCGAAAACGAATCGTCAAACTGCGGTTAATTTCCGTCTAAACTGGTACAGACCGCCGATATACGTTGAATCCGGCCCCGGATCGGAAATTGCGTCCAGCTTATCATCCCGGCGGTGATTTGCCGGCGCAACTCGAAGCTCAGGCTGGAAGCATCTGGGTTTTGCCCCCAACGGGCAGAGATTTCGCCTTTCGGCTGAGGTTTCGCTTTTTTATGATCCATGGTAAGAAGATTGCCGTCGTGATGCCGGCGTACAACGCCGAGAAGACGCTCGAAAAGACGGTGAGCGAACTGCCGGACGAGATCGACATTCGAATCCTCGTCGACGACTCCAGCCGGGACAGCACGGTGGCGCTTTCGCAGCGGCTGGGGATCATCACCTTCGTACACGATGCGAACTACGGTTACGGGCGGAACCAGCAGACCTGTTACCGCGAGGCGCTGGCGGCCGGCGCCGATATTGTGGTGATGGTGCATCCCGATTACCAGTACGAGCCGCGGCTGGCCACGGCCATGGCGGGGATGATCGCGAGCGGCGTTTACGACATGGTGCTGGCTTCGCGCATTCTGGGCGGCGGAGCGTTGCGCGGCGGCATGCCGCGTTACAAGTACCTTGCCAATCGACTTCTGACCGCTTTTCAGAATCTGTTTTTGGGGGTAAAGCTCTCGGAGTATCACACCGGCTATCGCGCCTTTTCCCGCGAACTGCTCGAAGCGTTGCCGCTGCTGGAAAACTCCGATGATTTCGTCTTCGACAACCAGATGATTGCGCAGGCAGTGATGTTCGGCTATCGCATCGGCGAAATCTCCTGCCCGACGAAGTATTTCAGCGAGGCTTCTTCGATCAACTTCCGGCGCAGCGTTACCTATGGGCTGGCCGTGCTGAAGACGACGGCCGAGTTTGTAGCCCACAAGATGGGCCTGGCACGACTGCGCAGGTTCGATGCGGCGGGGAGAAACGTTCACCAGCACTACGATTCCAAGTACGCCGGAAGCGCACGACATGCCGGCAGCGCGGAGAACTGATTTTTGCCGCGTTCTGACGCGCCCAGCAGAGCAGCACAAGATCGGCGGTTCCGAATGAAAAAGATTTCTGCAGAAATCCAGGAAGTCCCTGTGCCGGGTGCGGCTGGCAGGTTTGCCTGGGTTGGGCAACTGATCCCGCCGATGCTGGTTGCGTTCACGATCCGGATGATCGTGGTGGTCTTCTACTACCACCAGTTGCCGGATGCGGACCTGCGCTACGAGCAGTTCGGCTGGGAGGTGGGCTGGGTGGCGCGCTCGCTGGCCAGCGGCCACGGCTTCGGTTCGCCGTTCTGGGTCAATTCAGGGCCTACGGCCATGGTGCCGCCGCTGTACACCTTCCTGCTGGCGAGCATTTTTCGCCTTTTTGGGATTTACTCGCTGACTTCGGGATTCATCATCCTCACGCTGAACAGTCTCTTCTCGAGCCTTACCTGCGTCGCCGTCTACTGGAGCGCCCGATACTCGCTGGGCGCGCGGCCAGCGAAGATCGCGGCGTGGGTCTGGGCCCTCTACCCATTCGCGATTTATTTTTCGGCAGACCGCGTCTGGGAGTACTCGCTGACATCGCTGCTTTTCACGACCTGTTTTTGTCTGGCGCAGCGCCTGCACCGGGCTCAACGCTGGCCGGCATGGGCCGGCTATGGCGCGCTCTGCGGAGTTGCCGGGATGTCGAATCCCTCGACGCTTTCGGTGTTTCCGTTTCTGCTGCTGCTGGCGATGTGGAAGGGTCGCAAGGGGGAGTTGAGTTCGGGGGGCTCCCCGGTCCCCAAAAGCGAGGGACCGAGGGCACCCGGCGAGTGTGGTGGTTTCCCACCCATCGCTGCGCGATGGATGGGGCACGGGAGAGCGGGAGGCTCGAAGCGTTGGCTGCGGAATGGGGTGGTGGCAGTGGTGGTGGCGGTAGCCGTGCTGACGCCGTGGACAGTTCGCAATTTCCGGGTGCTGCACGTGCTGTGCCCGGTGCGCGACGACTACTGGATCAACCTTTACGCGGGCAATTACAACAATCCTTCTTTTTCTGACAGGCCCTCACACCCGGCAGCGCATCCCCCTGACAATCCCGAGGAAATGAAGCCGTTCCTGGCCCTGGGCGAGGTCAACTATTTGAAGCTGAAACGAGTGATGACGACGGACTGGATCCGAAAGCATCCGCTGGACTTTGCGAATGAGGTCCGGCATCGCGCTGTGTATTACTGGACGGGCTACTGGTCGTTCAAGCCGGAGTACCTGGCCATTGAACCGACCGAAATCCCCATGATGTTTTATGTCAGTTGCGTGACGATCTTCATGTTACGCGGCATCTGCCGTCTGTGGAAACGGAACCGGGAGGAGCTTCTGCCCTATCTGGTTCTGGTGGGGGTCTTACCGATTGCCTACTGTCTGTCACTGGTTCTGATCGACTACCGTCAGCCTATCGAGCCGGCAATCGTGGTTCTTGCCGTGGCGGGAGCGGTTCCGTTCCGCCGGGCGGGGACAGAGAACCAGCCAGAGACGGAGCGCATCCCGAGGGAGGGAAGAACTGAACGATTGCAGCAGCCGGTAACCTAGCGCTCTACTTCGACCCCGCGCCAGAAGGCGACGTAGCCCTTGATCTTGCGCGCTGTGGGTTGCGGGTCGGGATAGTAGAAGGCGGCGTCCTGGTTATCCTGCCCGTCGATTACCAGGGTCAGGTAACGGGCCTGGCCCCTTTTGGGGTGGGTTGAGGTGGTGGAACTGGGCCGGAAATAGTCGCGCTTCAGGCTGCTTTCCGGAAAGTAGACTTCGCCGTCGAATTCTTCAGTGGTCTCGCTTTCGGCGATGATTCTGCCGTTCCAAATGGCCCGTGCCATGACTCGATCCTTACTCAGACGTTCGATTCTCAGCCGTTTTGCCGCGCCCGGATGAGGGCGGCATATCTATTCCGCGCGGCTTCGGGGGAGTACGGCTCAACTCCGGCCGCACAATCCTGAACCTGCCCGGCTAGATGCAGACGCATTCGCCTGCCGCCCCGTTAATGGCCGCTTCCTATCATCACTCCCCCCGGGGTCATTGCACAAGAGCTTTCGAAGCCGGGAGAGCCCAGAGAGCTACTGCGACTCCGCGGCCAGCCTTTCCCGGACGCCATTGACCATCTTCAAGGTAGTTTCGTAGCGCTGGGCGGCGGCCGAATAACGGTTCACCAACTCGCTGGTCTTCATGAGAAAGGCCGGATACTTCGCCCGGATCTCATCGAGGAAGGGCGCGAACTTGGCCAGCAGGAAGAAACCCTCCCCGTTGCAATCAATGAACAGTTCCGAGGAAACCGCGCCATGCAGCACCAGGGCGGCGGCCATCTCCCAGTAGGTCATCACCTGGCGCAGGAAGGCGTTGTGCGGGTCGGCCATGTTCTCTGCCACGGCAAAGTACTCGGCCGCGCTTCTAGGCCAGAATTGGCCGATCCAGGCGCGCGCCTGCCGCATCACGGCTTCAGTGCGCAGTTGATAAAGCTTCAAGATGATCTCGGCATCGGCCGGTGTAGCAAGCATTCGTTCCATGGTGTCGTCCTTAGGTGCTCATACTATCGCATCGACGGGAACCTCACAAAAAGGCTCCGAAAGCCAACTCAACGAGTGGCGCCGGCCGAAACTCTCTCTGCCGCGGAGTTTTCCGCGACTGGGCCGTGCGTCTCGGCTGTGGGTTTCGGCGGAGGGTCGCCAATGCGCTTCGAGTAGGTACAGTGAACGTCGCCGGCAACAGACGGAGCTGGGAGCTTCTTGCCGCGCTTGCGGGGCACTTCGTCTTCGCCGGCCCTCTTCTTGTTCGGGCATTCGAGATAGACACCGGTGCGGAGTACCTTCTCCACCAGGTAAGGGCTTCCGCACTCCGGGCATTTCTTCGCCACGGGCTTGTAGTTCGAGGTGAAATCGCACTTGGGATAGTTCGTGCAGCCCCAGAAGAGATTGCCGCGGCGCGCCTTGCGCTCCACGACGCCGCCTTCGCCGCACTTCGGGCACTTCAGCCCCTCGATCAGGTTCTGCTTGACGTATTTGCACTTGGGGTAGCCGGAACAGGAGACAAACTCGCCGTATGCGCCCTGGCGCAGCACAAGAGCCTTGCCGCATTCGGGACAGTCTTCGCCGGTGGGCTCGGGCGGCTTCTGCTGCTGCTTCTGGCTCAGCTTGCGGAAGGTTTTGCAAGGCGGGTCGGCGTTGTAGTCCGGGCACGCCATGAAGGGGCCGAAGAGCCCGCGCCTCATCACCATGACTTTGCCGCAGTTTTCGCAGTACTCCTCCGTATCGCCTGCCTCCTGGGCCTCGGGCGTGTTCAGGTCGGGCTTGCTGGCGATGTTCTCTTTGGTGAAGGTGCAGCTTGAGGGGTCCTTCTTGTTGTAGGTGGAACAAGCATAAAAGGTGCCGAACTTGCCCCACCGGAGCACCAGGGGCGCGCCGCACAGCTCGCACTTCTCCTTGGTAATCTCCTCCAGCTTTTTGATGTTCTCCATCTTCTTGCCGGCGTCTTTCAGCTCTTTCTCAAAGTAGCCGTAAAAGCCTTTCAGAAGATCAGTCCACTTCTCCTTGCCTTCTTCGATGTCGTCCAGTTCCTCTTCAAGGCGCGCGGTGTACTTGGTGTCGAAGATGTAAGGAAAATTTTTGACCAGCAGTTTGCAAACCACCACGCCGATCTCTGTGGGGTAGAAGCGGCCGCGCGAGCCACCGTGCTTCACCACGTATTCGCGGTCTTGAATGGTGCTGATGATCGAAGCGTATGTGGAGGGGCGGCCGATGCCGCGCTCTTCCAGTTCCCTGACCAGCGAAGCCTCGTTGTAACGCGGCGGCGGCTGGGTGAAGTGGTCCTCAGGCAAGAGTTCGTCCAGGCCCAGGGTGCTGACGTTATCCAGGATAGGAAGCTTCCCGGCCGCGTCGTCGTCTTCGTCCTTCTTCTCCTCTGAAACCTCGTAAATCTTCAGGAACCCGTCGAAGCGCACCACCTTGCCGCTTGCGCGGAAATCATATTTCTTCTTGCTCTTCGCCGACTCGGCAACGATGTTCACCGTGGTGATGTCGTAAACGGCAGGCACCATCTGCGAGGCGACAAAGCGCTTCCAGATAAGTGTGTAGAGCTTGAGTTGCTCGTCGCTGAGATAGCGGGCGATCAACTCCGGCGTGCGCGAAGCGTCAGTGGGCCGGATGGCCTCGTGAGCGTCCTGCGCATCCGTCTTGCCCTTGTACTGAATGGATGATTCCGGCAGGTATTCAGGTCCCAGTTGCCCGGCAACCCACTGCCGCGCGGATTCGATTGCTTCCGGCGCCACGCGCGGAGAATCCGTACGCATGTAGGTGATCAGGCCGGTGGTTCCCTCGTCGCCCAGGTCTACGCCTTCATAGAGGCGCTGCGCCACGCCCATGGTGCGGCGCACATTGAAGCCCAGCTTGTTTGCGGCGTCGCGCTGCAATTGGCTGGTGATAAATGGCGGCAGAGGCCTGCGCTGCTGCTCTCGAGCCTGGACGGAGGCGATGGTCCAAACGGCCTTCTGAAGATCGGCCAGAACCGCATCGGCTGCCTCTTTGCCCGGCAGGGAACTGGAGATGAACAGATCCTTCCCATCTTTGTCCTGGCCATTGGGCACTCGCGAGGGCACGCCGTCGATGCCGACAAAACGAGCCTTGAACTTTGCGTCATTCTGCCGATCGGGGTGCACGATGGCGTCGATGGTCCAGTACTCGACGGGCTGAAAAGCTGCGATCTCGGCTTCGCGCTCGACGATCAGCCGCAGGGCCACGGTCTGCACGCGCCCAGCCGAGAGGCCGCGGCGAACTTTGTCCCAGAGAAGCGGCGAGATCTGGTAGCCCACCAGACGATCGAGCACACGGCGGGTCTGCTGCGCGTCCACCAGATTCTGGTCAATGTCGCGGGCGTGCTGAAAGGCGTCCTGCACCGCTTTCTTCGTGATTTCATTGAAAGTGACGCGGCGAATTTTTTTTCTTGCTTTTGCGTCCTTGCCCAATTGCAACGCCAGGTGGTAGGCGATGGCCTCGCCTTCGCGGTCCGGGTCGGGCGCCAGGTAAACGTCGTCGGCCTTCGCCGCCAGCTTTTTGAGTTGATCGACAACCTTTTCCTTGCCGGGCGAAACCACCAGCTTCGGCTCAAAGGTTCGCTTCCTCAACTCTACCCCAAGGTCGTTTTTGGGCAGGTCCATAATGTGGCCGATCGATGCGCGCACATCGAACCCCTTGCCCAGGTATTTCTCGATCGTTCTCGCCTTGGCGGGCGACTCAACGATCACCAATGATTTGCTTGTTGCCATCCCGATTTTCGAAGCCTCTTCTGCCTGTCGGGCCTGTTGGACTTCTCCCGAGGCACGTCGTCTCATATCAATCTACATGGTGAAAGCCCGGCGCCAGATTTTTCAGGGCCGGACGAAAAATGGTCCACAAAGTCAGCACCCTAACATGGAACACCATTGCATTTCCACTCGGGGGTCGTCGGTTTTGCTGTTTTGGAGCGCGTTACGCGTTGATCCTGCGCGTGTTGAGCCTTGCTCTCAAATCACTCTGACGTAGTTTTTCCCGGGCAATTGGCGGATGCGTCCTGCCATCTCCAGTTCAAAAAGAGCGGTGAAAACCTCCGAAGAGGTCAGCTGCGTCTCGACGAGTTCGAGCAGTTCGTCGATGTGCGTGCTCTGGTCGGCCCTCAAAACGTCGAGCACGATGGCTTCGTGAGGCCGGAGCACGGGATCAGGCAATAGAGATGCGGTGGAGGGCGACCTGGATGCAGACGGCGCCGCCGCCTCGAGCTCAATACGCACCTGAGAGGGCAGCTCTTCCCAGACGTCTTCCCAGGTGGCGACCAGCTTGGCGCCCTGTTTAATCAACGTGTTCGGAGTCCAGGAGCCTTTGTTGGTCACGTTGCCGGGCACCGCAAACAAGTCCCGGTTTTGCTCCATCGCACAACGTGCCGTCACGCGCGTTCCCGAGTTTTCCGCCGCCTCCACCACCAGGACTCCGACGCTCACTCCGCTCAAAATCCGGTTGCGGCGGGGAAAGTTCTGCGGTGCCGGGAAAGTCCCCATCGGAAGTTCGCTCACGATCGCCCCGCCTGTGGAGAGAATCTCCTCAGCGAGCTTCTTGTTCTCCTTGGGATAGACCACATCAATTCCTGTTCCCCAGACGGCCAGCGTGGGCATACGGGCCGCCAGCGCTCCCTTGTGGGCACAGGAGTCGATGCCCCGGGCCATGCCGCTGACGATCAGTAGATTCCTGGCGGCCAGGTCGCGCGCCAGCATCTCCGCAATTCCCGAGCCATAGGGAGTGGGGTGGCGCGTGCCGACCACCGCAATCGAAGGCCTGGCCAGCAGCCGGACGTCGCCGCGTACCCATAACACCGGCGGAGGATCGTAGATTTCGCGAAGCCGCTCAGGATACTGCGCGCAGGTGAAGGTGACAATTGTGGCGTCCTGCTCGCGGACGCGCGCCCATTCGGCTTCGGCCGCGCTGCGCCCCTTGCCTTCGAAGAGGAACTGCGCTGCCTCTGAAGGGAAACGCAGGCCCTCGAGAGCGGTGAGCGAGAGAGCAAACAGTTGTGCTGGCGCCTCGAGCTGCTCGACGGCTTCCAGAATTCGCTTGGGACCGAGTCCCGGGGTGAGTGCGAGTGCCAGCCAGGCCAACCGGTCGTCATCGAGCGCGATCAGCTGCCCGGATTGAGTTTCTTTCATGAATGTGTCCGTTCGACTGTCCTAAGTTTGTACATTTCTGCCCGGAATCTGTACGTGTCGTGTCCGGATTTTGTACACTTCGACTTTCTTCTGAGGAAACTCAAATGCCGCTGGAGGAATTGCGCTCAAGCTATCGTGCCCGGGCGGTTGTGTCAAGCTGCGCAAGCCCGCAAGGCACCTGAATCATCAGTAGGTTGGCTGTTCCCCCGGCTCGCCGCATGTGCCTGTTTCGCGCCCTGAAAGTGGTACTCTGAGACCCTGCCCCGGAAATAACCTACGAATCGAGGCGAACGTTGAACCTGGATTCTCTTGCATTTCCCGTCTTTTCCATCCTTTTCGGAGCGATCGCGATCTGGCTGTCTGTGAGGCGCTTTTTGTCGCCGGCCCTGGAGCGCCTCGGCCCCATCCGCAATTGGCTTGAAAGGATTGCGCTTGCAGCCATTCCTCTGATCGCGACTTTGATAGCCATAAACAGTGCCTGGAACGCCATCGCTGTGCGTCTGTTTTGGGCGCGCCACCCGCAGCCCGGAAAAATCTATGTTGTGGGCGGCCATGCGATGCATATCAACTGCACCGGCAGCGGGTCGCCAACGATCGTGCTGGAATCCGGATTGGGCGACGATTCGCTCATCTGGAGTCAACTTCAGCCCGAGCTTGCGAAAACTACGCACGTCTGCTCTTACGATCGGGCCGGCTTTGGCTGGAGCGAGGCCGGACCCGCTCCGCGCGACGCGGATCATATCGCCGCGGAATTGCACGATCTCTTGCGGCAAGCGAGTGTCAACGGTCCACTCGTATTAATGGGACATTCAATGGGAGGCATTTATATTCGCGACTACGCTTCACGCTATCGCAGCGAGATCGCGGGCATGGTCTTTCTCGATCCTTCCGTACCCCTGCAGGATGAGAATCCGGCCTACCGCGCACTGTTCCCCAAAGAGGAGCCGCTCTGGAAGCGGCGCATACTGGCCAAGGCTTTGTATGGATCAGGCCTTCCACGCCTTGCCGGCCGTTGTGGGGCGGGCCTTTTGAGTAACGATCCGCAAGATATGCAGATGATTCAGGAAGACTACTGCAGTTCGCACATTGACTCGGTGCTGGCTGAATCGCAGAACTTCAACCGGTCAGGTCATGAGACGGCAGGGACGGGGCCATACGGCGACTTGCCCATTCTGATCATTTCAGAAGATTTCGCGGTTGCTGTAGCGGCGGCGCGAAACTCGCCGAAAGAATTGAAGCCCGCGCTGGAGGCGATGGACGCCATGCACGAAAATCTGAAGAGCCTCTCCACGCGCAGCCGCCGGATTATCGCGAAGAACAGCGGCCACAGTGTCCAATTTGCGCGCATGGATCTGGTTCTGAAAGAGACGCAAGCCCTGATTGGCCAGATTCGCGGAACCCTTCCCAAGCCTGCTCAATACGGCACGACCGTCACAGAATAGAATCCCCGGCGAACGAAGCTCGTCACTTCAGGCGTGTGATGAGCTCACGGTCGAGCGACGTCATGCTGCGGGCATCGGCTACAATGCATGGGGATTGAAAATGAGCCTGAACTCTCGCATGGATTCCCGCCTGCGCATCGCCGCCATCGATTTTCTCAACCCAGCTCCGCTGATGTGGGATTTCGAGCATCCACCGCTCGATGCTTCGCTGGAGCGCCGTTACGTCATCGACAGGATGAGACCCTCAGAGTGCGCTGCACGCCTGATTGACGGAACGGCGGATCTTGGCTTGATTCCGATCGCCGTGCTTGCTTCCGCACCTCAGCTCAGGATTTTGCCCGGCTGCACAATCGCGTCGAAGTCGCGCGTGCGCTCGCTGATCCTGGTTCGCCGCGCCAGCCAGGCGCTGAGCGAAATCCGTTCGGTGGCCGCCGACACGGCAAGCCGGACGACGATCGCCTACACGCGCACGCTCTTTTACAAGTGGGGCAACCCGGGGGCGGCGTTTGTTCCCTTCGCCGCCGACCTGGACAAGATGCTTGCGAAGGCCGATGCCGCCGTGGTCATCGGCGATCCGGCGCTGCTGGCGTTGGAAGAGCGCGCCAACCGCTTCGCGCGCACCGGCGAGGAACTGGTCTATCACGACATCGCGCAGGAGTGGATCTCGCACACGGGCCTTCCGTACATCTCGGCCGTGTGGGCGGCCTCACCGGCTTGTGCACTCGACGAAGGCATCGAAAATGATTTCATTCAGTCGCGCATTCACGGGTGCGAGAACGTCGAGGCACTTGTCGCCGAGTGGTCGCGGCGCCTGCCCATTCCCGCCGAGACCATACGCGCCTATCTCACGACTAATATTCATTACGCGCTGGACGAGGAATGCATCGAAGGCATGCGGGGGTTTTTCCGAATGGCGGCAGAAGCGGGAGTGCTTCCGGAGGCGAACATCACGTTGCCCGAACCCGCAACAGTTTGACAGCAGCCACAGAATGCGACAAGGAGATTTGCAATGCAAAAGCGCGGATTAGGCAAAAGCGGTCTGGAAGTTTCGGCACTGGGCCTGGGCTGCATGGGATTGAGTTCCGCTTACGGGCCGGCCACAGAAAAGACTCAGGCGATTGCGCTCATTCAGGCGGCCGTGGACCGCGGCGTGACATTTTTCGACACGGCTGAGGTTTACGGCCCATTTGCCAATGAGAAATTGGCAGGCGAGGCGCTTCAGCCGTTCCGGGACAGGGTTGTGATTGCCACCAAATTTGGATTCGATCTCGATCCCGTGACAGCGGAGCGTCGCGGCGGTCTCAATAGCCAGCCCGCTCACATCAAGGCGGTCGCTGACGCCTCGCTGAAACGGCTCAGGACCGATGTGATCGATCTTTTCTATCAGCACCGCGTCGATCCGAATGTGCCCATCGAGGAGGTTGCGGGAGCGGTGAAGGATCTGATCCAGGCGGGTAAGGTGCGCCACTTCGGTCTCTCTGAAGCGAGCGAGCAGACAGTCCGGCGCGCGCACGCCGTGCAGCCCGTGACTGCGCTCCAAAGCGAATACTCTCTTTGGCATCGCGACCCGGAGACCGAGATCCTCCCAACGCTCGAGGAACTGGGTATCGGGTTTGTTCCGTTCAGTCCACTTGGCGCAGGCTTTCCCA
>Ga0335071_10002103_pt1 | contig 21522 bp, 21 predicted proteins | sample Lox_Sample_15_FD_206724 | JGI IMG/M metagenome (GOLD analysis project Ga0335071, IMG submission 206724) | Soil microbial communities from Loxahatchee National Wildlife Refuge, Florida, United States - Lox_Sample_1.5 | ecosystem: Environmental > Terrestrial > Soil > Wetlands | place: USA... | reverse complement strand
GATTCTGGGTCAATGTGCCGCTCTTGTCCGTGCAGATGACCGATACATTCCCAAGGGTTTCAACGACGCTCAATCGTTTGGCAAGCACGCCGCGGCCGGCGAGGCGCTGGACTGCCATGGCGAGCGACAGGGTCAGCGTGGCAGGCAGACCTTCGGGTGTGACGGCGACGATAACCCCGAGTGCCAGGAGGAGCGGATTGGGAAAATGTTTGCTGATGTGCGGCTCGAAGGTCGCCAACGCCCAGGCAATCGCCCCAATCCCAACCGCCAGCAGGGTCAGCCTGCGGCTCATCCGCTCGAGCTCCTTGTGGAACGCCGAAGGGGCCTCCTGAACGGTCTGGGTAAGCTGGGCGATGCGGCCGAACTGCGTCAGCATGCCGGTTCCATAGACGATGGCCTTCCCGGTCCCGGAGGCAACGGATGTGCCTGCAAAGATCAAATTCGGCCGTTCGAGTTCGCTGACCCCAGGCAGGATCGACGCTTCGGCGGTCTTCCGTGCCGCGACTGCCTCCCCGGTCAGGGAGGCGTTGTTGACCCTCAGCCCATATTCCTCTACCACCCGGGCATCTGCGGGGATGTTGTCCCCTTCGGCAAGGACGAGGATGTCACCCGGCACGACCTCGTTCGCGGGGAGGTGGATTTCTTTTCCATCCCGGATGGCGCGTGCATAAGATGGAAGGATCTGGCGCAGCTTGTCGATGGCTTTTTCGGCGCGATACTCTCGCCAGAAGGAGAAGGCGCTGTTGGCGATGGTCAGGAGGAAGATGACGAATGCCAGCGTCCAGTCCCTTTGCCACAGGCTGATGAGAATGGACAGCAGCATCAACAGGATGAACGGGTGGCGGACCTGCTGGATGAATTTTACCCAGGCAGGCGCGTGGGGCTGTTCGGAAAGGACGTTATCCCCGTAGAGCGACCGGCGCGACGCAGCCTCGGCCGTCGTCAGGCCGTCTTGCGAGGTCACAAGAGATTGATAGACCTCGGGAATCCGTAAGCTGTAGATCGGAGTGGAGCTCATAAGTTAGAAAATCGGGAGACGAAATTTCGCAACTCGTCTCCCGTGATCTTACGCCTTTTTTCCTGTCTTGTCGTCGGGGGCGGATTGTTCTTTCCAGTTTCCTTGCTGGGACGCTGGCAAGTGGTCGGAAGATGGATGATCGATGGATGACATGAGGACGCGTGCCGTGGTGGAGGCGGTCATTCTCCAACGGATTCGAACGCTTCACCCAGCAATTGAAGTTCTGCCATCAAGTGGGTCCTGGTGGAGTGGCTGAAGCGGGTATCCTGGGCAACCTTGGCCTGTTCTTCGAGGGCGGCGCGAACGACGAATGCCGGGACGAACATGATCCGCCCGGCCGGGATAATGACGAAATTGTGGGCTTCGATGCGCAGGTCCTGGTCGTCGAAATAGGGCAGGCTCAGGCTCAGGCCGCGGTTCAGGCTCTGGGCGCGGGCGCGCTCCTGGATTGCCCGGATGATTTCGCGAGTCTGGTAGCGGGCCAGGGCGCGTCCCTGGTTGACCAACTGGCCGAGCATCCCATAGCGTTTTTTCTCAAACTCTTCATCTGCCACCATGTAAGGCGCCAGGGACCGGGCCGCGAACAGGATGGTCAGGAAACGCTGCATAGACGCCACATGGGCTTCGGCCTCGCCGACGCTGTTGACGATCAATTTATCACTGCCGTCGTAGGCGACCCATTGCGGCAGGTAGAACCGCCGGGCGGCCGGTACGTACGGGACCTGCAGATTGCCGCGCCCGTCATCGGTGGAACTTTCCTCGGCGATTGCGTCGGTCGTCGCCGTGATCGCCGATTCCGGTTCGATTTCGTCCGAAACAGGGATGGATGGGATGTCGTCGTCATCCGGGGCGACGTATTTGACGGTCCTGCCGGATGGAAGCATGTTGCGGACCATGTGGTTGGCTGCCGCGTAGCGGATCAATTCCGCGCTGACGGCAACGGCTTTTTCGCTGGATTGGTCCAGTTCGGTCAATCGCTGGCGGAGAGTCTCGTGGACATCCCTGCGGCTGATTAAATCGCCGATTTTGCCGACCCGCTGTTCGCGGAAAGCCTGCGGGACGGATAATGGCTCGCCGTTGGCGGAAAGAAGCACCCGATCGGGAAGCGTGAACCGGATGCTGTGTTCGCGTTCGACGAACGCTTCCGCGATCTGGCTGGCCTGGGCTTCAAGGAACCTTTGCACGATCGCGGGCTGGGCGTCAAAAAGCGCTGACTGGCGTTCGAATTCCTCCCGCAATTGGTCCACGGCGGTCAAGCTATTTTTCATCTGGGTTTTCTCGGCCATAAGCTCATCCTCTCTAAAGACACAAGTGGGGAATAATACTACTTAATTAATCGCTGTCAAGCCTGGGCAAATGTATCGATCAGCAGCCTGACGTTCCCACCGACGGGATAAAGGATTGGGCAGGTCGCGCCGCGTTTGCGATATTCGTTGACCTTGAGGCGGGCTTCTTCCGGAGTGCCTGAGGCGGTGATGCGATCCACGAGGGCATCTGGAACCAGGTGTTTCGCCTTGTTGATCTGCTCCTTGGTCGCCGGCCACCCCAGGATGGACTGGATCTCCGTTACCACTTCCTGGGAGACGCCGCTGGCCTTGGCGATGTGCGGCTGCTGGGCCAGGTACTGGCACAGCAACATCTTGGTCGTTTCGATCGCCTTGTTGTGTTCGTGATCGACCGAGCAGACGACCAGCTGTGGCCGGTCGATCTCCTCGAATTTTCGGCCGGCTTTCCTGGCCCCGCTGGCAAGCAGCTCGAGCGCTTTGTCATTGTATTCCGGCGGAACGCAATAATTCAAGACTGCCCCATCGGCAATCTCGCCGGTCATCTCCATCATCTGGTCGCCGGTGGCGCCGATCATGATCTTCACGTTCCGGGGTTCCCGCCGTCCGTGAACTACATCCAGCTCGATGCCTTCGACGTTGACGAATTCGCCATGAAAGGTGACCCTTTCCATATTGAGAAGGCGCCTGAGGATCTGTACGGTTTCCTTCATGGCGGTCAGGGGTTTCTTTCGCTCGATGCCCACGTTGTGGGCCAGGGGGTCCCACCAGGCGCCGATCCCGCAAATGATCCGGTTCGGAGCAAGGTCGTCCAGGGTCAGGAAGGTGGCTGCCAACAAGCCGATATTACGGGTCCAGTTATTGATCACGCCGGAGCCGACGTTGATCTTGTCCGTCACGGCTGCATAAGCAGCCATCGGCACGATGGCATCCCTCACCAGCCGGGACTCGGCCTGCCAGACAGCCTCGAAGCCTTTTTCCTCTGCGTAGCGAACGTAATCCAGGCCATCCCGCAAATCGTGGGAATCTTGCAGGTAAAGGGCGACTCTTTCTTTCATTAGTGATACCTCCTATGGATAAATATCCGGCTTCAGGATAAGTGCAGCTTGGCCAGACCGCCGAGCAGTTCGAGGTCTTCCGGCAGGTCCAGATCCAGGCCGAGGCGCTCGGAGTGGATCACCTCCAGGGTGGCGCCGGCTTCGATGGCGCGCTGACTATGGCGCTCGAAGGAGCCGGGGCCGTACCCATATTCGATCAGGCCGGCCGGGTTGACGAGGAGTCCGTTGGTGCCGTCCATCCGGCGATCGGGGGCAATGACCACGGCCGGCGGGTTCTTCCCCCGCCTGAGCAGCGCCTTCAAATCCGAAGGGCGGACCAGCGGCAGGTCGGCCGGCAGGACTAGGACCGCCCGGGCACCCTGGGCCTGGGCGACAATCGTTGCCCGTTTGATCGCCGTATTGAACTGCGGGGCCCCGTCCTCCAGGACCGTCCGGCCGCCCATGCTGCGGGTCAGAGCCAGGGCCGCCGGGTCCCGGCTGACGACGAGGGTGTGCTCGATCTCGGCGATCTCGTTCAGGGTTGTTAAGGTGTGCTCGAGCAGGTAACGATTCAGGCGGGTACGCTCTTCTTCGGAGAGCATGCCGGCCAGGCGCGATTTACCGCGCCGTAACGGTTTGACAGGTACGATGGCCCATATGGTCATAAGGTTTGAATCAAGTTTAGCACATCTTGAGCCAATCGTCGCCGATTCGCCCGAGTTCTCATCAAAGTATTGGTCGTCAGGGTCCGAATGGCAAGTTCCCTGGCCAATTCCCGGTCGACGGCGTCCAGCACGAAACCGGATAATAAATTCCCGTACTGGTTGGCGACCGCCAGGGCGGAAGGCTGGATGCCCAGTTCCGCGTACATCTTTGCGGCCGGACCCTTGACAGTCTGGCCGCCGATGATCGGAGAGACGGCGACGACCGGTTTGGCAGCTACGGCTGGACGGATATCCGGTACGTTCAGGATGGGATTGATGCTTACCCATGGGTTGGATGGGCAGATGACCACCGCGTCCGCGGCCGCCAGGGCTTGCACAACTCCCGGAGCGGGTCGGGCGTCTTCGATCCCCGCAAAACGAAAACCGCGGACTCTTGGCTGGCAGAGCCGGTGGACAAAGTATTCCTGGAATGCCAGCTCCCCAAACTCGGCGGTGTCCACGATGGTATGGACCGGCTGGTCGCTCATTGGCAGGACGGCCGGCTGAACGCCCCACGCCTTGCAAAAATCATGGGTGACCCGGCTGAGGGATTGCCCTTCATGTAGACGGCGGGTTCGCTCGAGATGGGTAGCCAGGTCCAGGTCGCCGATGTGGAACCAGTCCGGGCCACCCAGCTCCTGGAGGGTATCCAGGGTCCGGAAGGACTCGCCCCGCCGGCCCCAGCCGGTTTGCGGGTTGGCCAGCCCTGCCAGGGTATAGCAGACCGTGTCCAGGTCGGGACTGATCGCCAAGCCGAGGTGCTCGAAGTCGTCGCCGGTGTTGACGACGACGGTCAGGTTTTCAGGAGGTAGGATTTGGGCGAGACCGTCGGCCAGTTTGGCACCACCGACCCCGCCCGCCAGAGCGACGATTTTCATTTTTTGATTTTCTATCGATCGACGAATTTCACGAGTTCGCTCAGAGGCTTTCTTACGGGCGATTCTGGCGATTCGTTCGGGTATCCGAGAAATATCATTCCTTGAGGGTCCCATTCACCCGAAAGTTCCAAAACCCGGCGGGTCTCCTCCGGCGCGAAGAGCGGCCAGCAGATCCAAGTCCCGGCCAGGCCTTCGGCGTGGGCGGCCAGCAGGAGTTGCAGCCCGGCCAGCGCCACGGACTGCTCGCCCATACGGATTTCGTTCAGCCTGCCGGCTTCGTCCGGCTGGTCATCGACGGCTGTGGCGTCCCGGCAAAGGACGACGATGACAGGGGCCTCGTTCGTCCGCCGGAGTGTCCGTTCGATGCGAGCCTGGATATCCGCTTCGGCTTTTCCGTCCTCGGCCATATCCCGGCGGAATCGACCGGTGATCGCGGCTGCCAGGCGGGTTTTCGCTTCCACACCGGCCACAACTGCAAAGCGCCAGGGCTGGCGATTGTGCGCCGAGGGGGCATAAGTGGCAGTTTCCAGGATGCGCTCGAGGATGGCTCCCGGCACCGATTCCGGCTTGAACCGCCGGACGGAGCGGCGGGTCCGCAGGAAACTCTGCAGTTCTTCGCCGGTCATCCGTGGGCGTCGATCTTCTCGGGCAGGACCTTGTAGATGACGCGCTTCTGCCCGGGAACGCGATTTTGGTACTTTGGATTGCCGGTGTATTTATACGCCAGGGCATCGATATGCGCGTCTGCCCCGTCCGTGGTGAATTCAACCACCTTGCCGCGGATTTGCAGGTAACGATAGGCGTTCGCCGGGTCGGCGATCACCAGGGCCACCTGTGGGCGGGCGCGCATGTTGCGATCCTTGACCCGTCCTTCAGCGGAATTGATAAGAATGTAAGTCTCGTCGGCATTGAACCAGACGGGGGTCACTTGCGGCGAGCCGTTCGACATCAAAGTGGCCAGGTAGACGAAGGCCTTGGTTTCGTCCTTGAGAAGGTCGCGGTGCGATTCAGGTATGCTGTTCATTATCACCTTCCGTTCCTGATCTGCGGACGAGCAGCGCCCGCATGTCATTCCCCTGGTGGAAGCCAAGGGCGGTTTGAAGCTCGGTTTCTATGCAGCCGAGCATGAGCTTGATTTCACTGTCGCGTTTCAGCGAATCCACGGTGACGATTACAGCCGTGAGGCGATGCTCCCCGGAAATGCCGAGCCAGACATCGATCCCGGCACCGTCAGCGGAGGTCGTTCCCTCAAGATAACCATAGTCCAGCGGATAAACCATCTCGGGGTAACGAGGGTGACGACTGCCCATCGGGCGGTCGATAACGACCCGGCAGGTATCGACCAGGCGGTCCAGGGAAAGCCAGAATTCTTCCGATCGATCCATTACCCACTGAGCCGATAGCGGACGATCGGGGCAGCCCGGTCATCTGTCAGGGAGATCGAGACCAGGTTGTCGATGCGGATCGTCCAATCGAAGGACTGATAGGCCAGCGAGCGGGTGACGCAATCCAGGTTGTCGGGAGAGACATCCCCATACGCAAGGGTGATGTGCGGCACCCATTGGTCGGGCGAGTAGTAGGGTTCCGGGCGAATGGAGAACTGCCGGGTTTCCTTCCACAGCGCTTCGTGGATGCTGAACAATTTTGCATCTTTGACGATGGCGAGATAAACGACCGGGCTGGGGCCGGTAAATATACCCAGGCCGGTTGTGCGGATCGAGAACGGAGGGGTATCCGCTGCCAGCTTTTTCAGGAGCGCGTCCAGGGCAGGTTGATCGTAATCCTCGGTGACCTGCCAGGAAAAATGGGGAAAAGGCGTGATCCTGACGCCCGTCAGGCCGCAGAGCTTCTCTAAATCGTTCCAGATTTGCTCGACACGCGCCGTCGCCGGCCGGTCAAGCAGGGAAGCAACGCCTTTTACCATATGCCCCCGCACCTAGCGAAACAAGTCCTGGTCTTTTGGACGGATCAATTCCTTCAGGGAGCCTTCACGCAAGGGATAGGGGAACCCGCGCACGTGGACGGCGGGGGTTCCTTCGGCTGCTTCGCCCATGACCAGGGATGCGGCCGCGGCGAGCTCATCTGCTGCTGCCACGATGGTGATCTTCAGCCGATAGCCAAACAAGTCCCGCCAGCCACGTTTATCTACAATCCCAGGCAGCCCGGAGATGCCGATCGCGGTTCCGATCGTGCCGATCCGCCAGGCGCGCCCGTGGGAATCGATGATCATCACGCCCAGGCGGTTGCCGGTGGCGATCTTTATCCTTCGCCGGATCTCGAGGGCGGATTTGTCGGGGTCCTTGGGCAGCAGCAGGACCCAATCTTCCGGGGCGCCTTCCTCACCCATCACGTTGGAGTGATCGATCCCGGCGCTGGCGCAAACGAAGCCCAGGCGGTGCTCGACGATGATCGTCCCCGGGCGGACACGTAGGACTTCCTTGCTCTCCCGCAGGATCAACTCCACCAGGCGGGGGTCTTTTTCGCTCTTTGCGGCAAGCTCCACTGCCTCCTTGGACGGTTTGACAGTCGTCAAGTTGACCAGGCGGTTTTCTGCCTTGGAGACGATCTTTTGCGCCAGGACGAGGATATCGCCGTCCTCCGGCGTGATCTTGGCGGTCTGCAGGGATTCGAGCAGGATCTCCGCCAGGTCATCGCCCGGATGGATGAGCGGGATTTTCGGCAGGGGAGTAAAAGTCAGGGGCATAGGCTAATGTTGGATTCCCGAAATGCGTATACCGGCAGATGTGCTGCCGTATTGTTTGTTGAGGCCGATCAGGACGCTGGTCAGGCCTTCCACGACGACCGAATTCTCGATTGGCCCGGCATCCCAACCGGTCAGGCCGGCGGCTGAGACGAGCTTGAGCGTCTCGGCCCGGGCTTCCTTTCCGGTGCCGGTAACGAGTACATCGCATTCGACCGGCTCGTCGTTCAATAAATGTTCATATGAAATATTCTGGAATGCCGAGGTCACCTGGACGTTTTCACCCAGGATTGCATAAGCCTCCTGGGCGGCGCTCCCGGACGGAGGCATCTGTACCTTGGTGACTTTCGGCGGGACCAGCGGAACGGTGACGTCCACGAGTAGTTTCCCTTGGAGAACCTCCCTGACGCTTTCCAGGGTCTCCCGGTGGGCGGCGTAGGGGACCGTGAGGACCACCAGGTTCGCCGCCCGGGCTGCCTCGAGGTTGGTTGCCCCGGCGATGGAGGCTTTCCCTGCCAGAAGCGAGTTCAATTCCTGGGCGGCCGCCTGGGCTTTTTCCAGCGTTCGCGATCCAATGATGATCTGGTATCCGGCTTTGGCCCAGCGGTAGGCCAACCCCTTGCCTTCCTTGCCGGTCCCACCGAGGACAGCAATCGTTCCCAGCGATGAATTCACAGTCATTTTAGATTATTCCCATAGCGTTTCCAGACCGAGGTGGATAGTTCGAGCGCTTTCCGCGAAATGGCTTCTTCGTCGAGCGTTAGTAATTGACGGTCTCTCATGAGCAGTTTCCCGCCGACGATCGTTGTCGTTACCATACTTTCTTGGAAGCCGAAAATGATTTGCCAGGGCAGGTTGTCCACGGTCAACGGAGTAAAAGGGTGGTAATCCACGAAGATCAAATCCGCGGCGGACCCCGGTGCGATTTTTCCAAGGTGCAGATCGGTAAAAAAGCTCTCTGCCAGGGCGGCGTTGTTGTAGACCGCCATCTGGGCGACCTCCGAGGCTGGCATGCGGCGCGGGTCCCGGTTCCAGACTTTGTGGACCAAGTAGGCGGTTTTCCATTCCTCCCACATGGCGTTCGAGAACCCGTCATTCCCGAGCCCAATCCGTACTCCCGCCTTGAGCATTTGTTCGATCGGCGCCACTCCGACGGCATTGTTCATGTTCGAGCGTGGCTGGTGGGTCACCCAGTTTTTGGCTTCCGCTAAGACTTCGATCTCCCGCTCGTCGACGCGTACGCAGTGCGCCAGGATGGATTTCGGTCCCAAAATCCCATGATCCTGCAGGCGGTTGACGACTCGCTTCCCATACTTGGCCAGGCTGTCGAGCTGGTCGGCGTCCCCTTCGGCGGCGTGAATATGAAAGCCGGTTCCATCCGGGGCTGCGTTTCGGGCGGCGTCCAGGGTTTGAGCTGAAAGGGTCAGGCTGGCATGCAGCCCGAAGGCGGCGGACAGGAGAGGGTGGTTCTGCTTTTCGGAATTGAGCTTGTCGATGAAGCGGACATTCTCGCGGATTCCGGCGCGAGCTTTTTCTGGTCCGTCGCGGTCGGTGACTTCATAGCACAGGACTGCCCGCAATCCGGATTCTTCGACCGCCTCGGCGATGACATCCAGGGAGCCGTCGATCGCGTTGGGGGAGGCGTGGTGGTCGACCAACAGGGTGGTCCCGTGGCGGACGGCATCCACCAGGCAGACGAGCGCAGAGGAACGAATGTCTTCGGGCGTCAGGGCCTTGTCCAGAGGCCACCACAGCTTTCGCAGGATCTCGGGGAAATCACGCGGCGCATCTCCCGGGATGGCCATTCCCCGGGCGAACGCGCCGTAGAAATGCGTGTGGGCGCAGATATTCCCGGGCAGCACGAACTGTCCACGCGCATCCACAGGACTGGGATCGGGATGTTGCCGTAGGATTTCTGCGGTTGGTCCCATCTCTTTGATCACATTATTCTCGACGAATAAACCGTAATCATCGAGAATTCGGTTCGGTTCTTCCCAGGTTATGAGCCTGGCATTGACGATTAACATTAATAACCTACTCCAAATTGTACGGGATCTGGCACCTCCACTCCCCGGGAGGCCATCTCCGAAAAAGTATGGAAAACGGCTTCACGCAGGTCCGGATCGCCGGCGTACATCGCCTGGAAAAGGGCGCCGAACACGCCTTCCTGCGGCATCATGCGCAGGTACGAAAGGGCGGCGAGACGCTCCTCGGGTTCGTCGGATTTCAGGGCTTTGAGGAGCAGCTCGACCGGGGGTTTATCCGGTGAGATGCCCATGCCGTGCTTGCTGGCAAAGGCGATCAGCCAGGCGGATTCGGATGGCGGCGGCAGGCGCTTGGGGATGTGCGGATTCGCCTTTTGGTGGTCGTCGAGGACTTCGGAGGCGGTATTCCGGACGACCCATTGTTCATCCTCCACCTGCAACTTCTTAAGGAGCTCCTCCGCCCACGGCTCGTTGATCCGGCCCAGCCCGTACGCGACCGCCCGGCGGACCATCAAATCGTCTTTCATTACCGCGCCCTCGCGCAGCATCGTGTGCCCATCTGTCGGGTGATTGGCCATGGCTTCGGCCGCGGAACGGCGCAAGGTTTCGTCGCCGTGCAGGAGGGCGGATGCGACCGCGTCCATTGCCGCAGTCGTTCCGATGGATGTGAGCGCCAGGCAGGCGGCCCGTCGGATATTGGGCATCTGGCTGTTCAACATATTGGCTAAAAACTCGATTGCCCGGATATCCCGAATTGCGCCGGATCCCAGGGCCGCCAACTGGAGCAGCTCGGAATCCTTTTCTGCCAGCAATTGACGGAAAAGCATGGCCGAGCTTGGATCCTCTGTTTGAATGAAGGCCGCCAGCGCCTGCCCGCGCAGGCTGAGCGGCTGACCGGTCTGTTTCATGAGCTCGGCCAATTTTGCCATCACCTGTCCGCGCCAGGGCGCCTGGCGGGAGGCGTCCCGCAACCAACGGGCGGGGGTCAGGAGGTTGCGGGAGAGCGGCCGATCTTGCTTCGCCATGAGAGCGTTGACCAGCGGCGTGGCGTCTCCTTGGGCAGCCAAATATTGCATGGCGAGGAACTTTCCAATCCAGGGCGGTTGATCCAGGATCCCCTCCGGTTTGTAGTTGGCGAGGGATTTCCCGGCCAGATAGCCGCCGAAAATGGGATGGACGAAACGCAGGCGATTATTGCGATGGTGGGTCAGCAGGCCGCTGTCTGCCATTTTCGAGATCAGCCCGAGGGAAGGCGCCTGTGGCTTTTCCTGTTTGGAAGATTTCCGGCCTTTTTTCGTTTCCGCCGTCTCTTCCTGTTCGGGTTCCTGTTCGGTTTCGGGCGGCTCCAAAGACCTGATCCATTCCCGGGCCTCGCGCGGCTCGAAGATCGGTTCCGTGGCCAGCGTCACCTGCAAGGCCAGCAGTTCCAGGGCTTCACGCGGCGCGTTGGGTGGCGAAAGCCTGCGTATGTGGGTTTCCAACAAGTCGAGCGGACGCGGTCCGCGAATATCGCCGGCATAACAGCCCCACGCCTTGAGGGTCAGTTCGAGGGGGGTCAGCGTGCTCACTTCGGCATTCAACCAGCCATTGATCAACAGGGGGTCGATGTGGTCGGCGATCTGCGCCCAGCTTTCCACAGCGACATATTTCGTCCACAGATCCCCCCACCTCTCCAGGTATTCCCTGCGCTGTTCGATGCTCCAATTCGCCATTGCGAAGGGGATGAAGTTCAGACTCACCAATCCATCCAGGTATTCGGTGGACGCAGTCGTGACCATTCTTGTCTTGGGATAAGCCCGCTTGATCGTCCGAATGAATTCGACTACCGATTTCAACCCCTCCGGGGTCAGTTCATCCGTACCATCCAATAGAAGCAAGGCCCGGCCGGCTGAGAATGTGTTGCGAACGAAATCCGGGATGCGGGATTGGTCGAAGACGGGAGCGCGATCGATGATGTCATCGATCAAAGAATCGAGCGGGGCATCTTTTTTGACCGGCAGACCAAGGTCCGCCACATGGATCAGGAACGGGACGGTGTCTGCGGGGAGGGACGGCTCGGGGTCTCGACGGGCGAGACGGGAGGCCAGGTAAGCCAGGGTGACCGTCTTCCCCATGCCGGTTTGCCCCACCAGGATGATGTCCGAGCTCCCGGAAAGCGCCTCGGAGAGTGTCAGGGTCGGGGCCTTGTAGATTGCAGCCAGTTCCGGCCAGGCGGGCAGGTAAGGCACCGTCGCATCGACGATATCGTCGTTGTACAAGGGCATGCCAGGCTCCACCCGGGGAGGCGGGGCAAGCAGCCGCGGCGGCTGGACGATTTCATCCAGAGCGAAGAGCGGGGCGGCAAGGTGCTGTCCCTGGGCCAGTTGCAGAATCTTCTGGCGATACCGCTCTTCGATCGCGCTGACTGCATGGGCTTTTTCCTTCTTTTCCGCCTGCCTTGTCCGGGCATTTGCGCGCATTTGCCGGAAGGCCGGGCGCAGCATCGACATGACCCACCAAAGCAGGGAGGCGAGGAGGAAACCGAACCAGAACGAAAAAATATCAATATTTGGGAAGCGGAAGTTTGGAAAGCGCATACTTCACCTGTTGGGATGTCAACTTCCGTAAAGGATACGCCCGCAGGAGGGGCAAAAGCCGATCTGTCCCGACGAACGGGCGGATTGGACCTGCCCGGCCGAAAGCGAAGAGCCGCAGGCGCTGCAGGATTTTTCGTTGATGGCTGCCACGGCAACCCCGCGGTGCTCCTGGCGAAGCTTGTCGTACAACCCTAGATCGGTCGTGGAGAGACCGTCTGCAATGGCGCCGCGTTCTTTGGTCAGGCGATCCGAGTCGTTTTGAAGGCTCTGCTGTTCTTGCTCGAGATGCCGGTTTTGCTCTGACCACCGGGCCTGGACTTTGTCCAACTCTACAAGGGCAGATTTGTGATCGGATTCGGCTTGCTCACAGGCAAGCATGGCATCCAGTTGACGATCTTCCAGGGTGGACAGGTGTCGTTTCAGTGCGGCAACGTCGTTCTGAAGATCCTGGAGTTCTTTGGGACTGTGGGAAGAACCGCCATAGAGGCTGGCCTCGATCTGTTCGATCTTGATTCGCTGTTCCTGGACGTCATGCTCGGCCTGGCTCAAGGAGCTTTCCGCGGATCGGGAGGCTGCTTCAGTTGCCTGTAATTTTTCCGTCGCCTCGCGCATCGAATCGTCGTTCTCTAGAACGGACTTGATGGCGGCCAGACGGGTCCGGGCACGATCGATTTGTGTGTCGATCTGTTGGAGTCGATACAGGCTGAGAGTCTGGCTCATAGTCATGATTATATACTGATTATGCTCCCCGCGGCCGGTTTTGTTGAAAAACCGCCAGGTTTGCCTGGCGGTTGCTGGATCATTGGGATGGAAGGTTGTAATAATTGTAGATTGCCCGGGAGAGTTTGGCGTATAAGGGGGAAACGATATCCCAGTTGCCGCCTCCCGGATTCCAGACGTAAATTGTCAGGACGTAATTTCCTCCGGTCGTGTAGACGATCCCGGCATCGCTGTACTGGGTCAGGTTGATGTCCCAGCCATGTTTGTGGGCTACGATGGTCCCTTCTGGGACGCCGCCCTGGATGAGGGCGCCGAGCTTGTCAGCCTGAAGATACTGGATCATCTGTTGGCAGGCCTTTTGGTCGATCTGTCCAGGGAACGCGGCCACGAGGGATCCGCCGCCGGTCTGGGCGCAGAGGTAGATATCTTCGAGGAGCATTCCCATATCGGAGGGGGTCGTCTGGCTGTATGTATCCGGGTCGGTATTGACGTCGGTGCGTTTGTTGGCAGGCGTGTTGAAATATTGCAGTATCCCGGCTCCAGGGTAGAAGAACCCGTTGATGAAAGTATTTTGAAGTCCAAGCTCGGTCATGGTTTCACTAACCACCAGCGGGCCGCGATTCTGATCGAGGGTCATCATCAGGCTGTCGCTGGCGTTGTTGTTGGATTGATCGATCATCGCCTGCAATTCCGAGTCTGTGGTCGTGTCAATCTGGCTGTTGAAGTGTCGGAAAATCGACACCATGATCGGGATCTTGATCGTGCTGGATGCCGTAAAGGCGATATCCGGGTTGACTGAAAGGTCCTGGCCCTGCTGATAGGCGAATTGCATTTCGTCGGAGGTCTGCAGGTCCTTGAAGTACAAATCGACGATCCCCTGAAAACCGCTCTGGTCGATGTTCTGCTTCAAAAGGGTCTCCAGGGTTTCCAGCGATGGGCGCGTCGCGGAAGTCCGCTGGGAAGTCAGCAATACTGTCCGCCGGTCGGGGGATTTCAAGGCGCTATCGATGAGCGCCACAGCGCGGTCGATGTCGAGGGTTTGGCCGGGCGTACCAGGAGTGAAGTTCACTGTCCCGGGGATCGGCTGCGATGGAACCGGGAGCTGGTCGTAACGCATCGAGACCTCGGTCCTGAGGTAGATCCTCAGCCGGTCTTCGGAATAGGTTGCAACCAAAGGAATCTGGCTGGCAGGAGTCGCCCGATTCCAGAGATAATCCCAGTAGCCGCCCCAAAAGGATGAGCCGGTGCGCTGAAGGTCTGCAGCAGCCAGCATGCTGTCGGTGTTCAACTGGAAACCGATCAGGGCTGGTTCGAGGTCGATAATGGCATTATCATAATGGAGTTCGACCGGGACGGAATAGACTTGCAGGAGTCTCTGGGCCGCAGCCTGCGGGTCCAGACCGCCGACGGGAACGCCGCCGATCGTCATGTCGGCCGGATAATTCGATCGCGACACGCTGTATTGGACGAGCTGGAAGACGACCAGGACCGCCGCCACCAGCACAAATACGAGGGAAATTCCACGTAAGTAAAGAGAAGAGCCGCGAAGTCTCACAGCGCCTCCAAAGAAGTGATATTTATCATGGATAACGGGTAAAGAGTATAACACACTCACCCGGAGGCATTGTGCTAGAATCAAGAGGGTTGTCTAACAATCATCAAGTGAGGTGACATGCTCCGTTCCTTCCTGATCTATCTTTCGAAAGCTGCCTGGGCGCAGCGATTGGTCACCGGCTGGAAATTCGCATGGAGCGCGGCAAGCCGGTTCGTAGCGGGGAGCACCATTCAAGATGCCATCAATGTCGTTCGTGAATTGAATGCCAAAGGAATAAACGCCACGCTGGATCACTTGGGGGAGAGCACCAGCACACGGGAGGAGGCAGTCAGGGCTGCTGACGACATCCTGGAGTTGTTGGATCAGATCCAGCAGGCAGGTGTACGGGCCAATGTGTCGGTGAAATTGACCCAGGTCGGCCTCGCCCTGGACGAAAAGCTGTGCGCGGAAAACCTGGAGAGGATTCTTTCCCGGGCGAAGAAATACAACAATTTCGTTCGCATCGATATGGAAGATACTCCTTTTACCGAGAGGACCATCCAGGCCTATCGCTCGGCAAAGGCGAAGGGCTACCAGAACACCGGATTGGTGGTTCAATCGTATCTTTATCGCACCGAGAAGGATACGCGCGATTTGCTTGCTGAAGGAACCCGCTTCCGCTTGGTTAAGGGTGCTTATAAGGAGCCGGCCGACCTTGCATTTCCGAGAAAGGATGATGTCGACCGGAATTTCGACCTGCTTGCGCAAATCATGATCGACGGCGCTCTCTCGGCGGGTTCGCCAGCGGTCAGCGGTGACGGGCGGGTGCCGCCCGTCCCGGCGATTGGTTCCCACGATCCACGCCGGATCGATTTTGCAAAGGCATATGCGTTGAAAGGCGGCCTGCCAAAACAGTCCCTCGAATTCCAGATGCTCTACGGGATCCGCCGGGACTTGCAGGAGCAGTGTGTCGCCGAAGGCTACCCGGTCAGGATTTACGTCCCGTATGGTACGCACTGGTATCCGTATTTCATGCGCCGGCTGGCCGAGCGCCCGGCAAACGTCTGGTTCTTCCTCTCGAATTTTTTCAGGAGATAGTTTATTCCCTTCTGAATGAATATTCAGGGACGGGCAGACGCTCGTCCCTGATTGATTTTTATGGTAAAACAGAACCATGACGGCTGAACAGTATCCGCTGGCAATTGTGACTGGCGCCGCACACAGGTTGGGACGCGAATTTGCCTTGTCGCTGGCGCGACAGAGGTTTGCCGTCTTGTTGCATTATCAGCATTCGGAAAGACAAGCCGAGCAAACGCGGCAGGATGTCGAGGCGCTTGGCGTGCCGGCAATCCTGGTCCGGGCTGACTTGTCGGCGGAGAAGGGGATTGCCGGCCTCATCGAGGCGTTGGACAATATCCTTTCCAGGAAAACGACGACCTTGCGAGTGCTGGTAAATTCAGCCGCCGTGATGCCGCGCCAGGACCTCTCGGCCATCCGGGCGGGGGAGTGGGATGCCACCCTGGACTTGAACCTGCGGGCTCCTTTGTTGCTTTCCCAAAAAGCCGCTGAGCGAATGCCGGAGGGCAGCTTGATCGTGAATATTACCGATGTGGCTGCAAAAAAGCTTTGGACCAATTATCCGGCCTACGTGGTCAGCAAATCAGCGCTCGAAACCCTGACCCGGCTGCTTGCAAAGCAGTTGGCCCCAAGCATCCGCGTCAATGCCATCGCCCCGGGACTGGTCCTGCCGGCGGAGGAGATGGGCTCAGAAGAGTGGGCGAGGCTGGTGGATCGCTTGCCTCTCGGACATTCAGCATCAGTCGACGAGATCACCGGCACTTTGAACTTTTTGATAAAGAATACCTCCATCACGGGCCAGACGATTGTCGTGGATGGCGGATATTCGCTCATTTGATGATCGGGAGAAAATTGGATGTCTTTCCGCAAATTATTCAGATTGTCCCATCCGCTCCAGCTCGTCCTGGCAAGCATGACATACCTATTGGGAGCCGGAATCGCCCGCTATCTCGGAAGGGCGATCCACCCGGCGGGATTTGGCTTGGGTTGGCTGGCGGCCCTGGCTCTCCTTGCGACTGCATACTGGTTGACGGAATATTTTCGCCTTCCGATGACGCCTCTCGACAAAAACGAAACCCCGCGAAACCGGGAGGCCTTCCGCACCGCGCTCCTTCAATCATCGTTTGCGGCTTTGACGGTTGTTGCCGCCGTGGCTGTGACGCTGATCCTTACTCACCTGTTGCCAGGGTCTGCCGCGCTGGTCATCTTCCTGATCGTCCTCGCATTCGTGCTTTTTGCCGTCCCGCCGTTCCGCTTGTCCGAATCCGGGTATGGGGAATTGGCGTTGGCGGTAACCCTCGGAACTTTGTACCCGGCCTGGGGATTCTTACTCCAATACCATGATTTTCACCGCCTGCTGCCGTTCGTCTCCTTTCCTCTCACGCTTCTGGCTTTGGCGTATTTCCTTGTCTGTGATTTCCCTGCTTTCGGGCAGGACCAGAAATTTGGAAGGCAGAGCCTGCTTACCCGCCTCACCTGGCAGTATGCCGTACCTGTTCATCATGTTCTCGTCCTGACGGCTTTCGCCCTGTTCGCAGTTTCACCGTCGTTGGGTTACCCCTGGCGCTTGGCCTGGCCGGTCTTCCTTGCTGCACCGTTCGCCCTGGCCCAGATCATCTGGCTTCAGCGTATTGCCGGCGGTGGAAGGACTCTGTGGAATTTATTCACGGGACTGGCGGCTGCCTCATTTGGCCTGACGGTCTATCTACTGGCGTTCACTTTCTGGACGCACTAGAAAACCCAACCGGCTCCACCTTCGGGGCGCGATTTGCCTGCGATAGAAATTCCCGAATGGAGGCTTGAACTTAATGGGGATTTCGTTCCGAGCCGTTCACGGTATAATTATTTACAACGAGTGATTTCCCGGAGGAAAAGATGACGGTTGCGCTGGTGATCGACGATAACAAGCAAACCACGGAAGCCCTGATCCAGATGCTGAAAATCTGGGACATTACAGCCCGGCCGGCCCTCGGTCCTAGCGCCGCCATGGCAATATTACGCGAGTTGACCCCCAATGTGGTTTTCCTCGATATCAATATGCCCGGAGTGGACGGCTTCGAGGTCCTTGCTTACTTACGGAGGGAACCCCGCTTGATGAATATTCCGGTCATCATTGTTACATCGGATGACCAACCCGAAACTACCAAGAGGGCGATGGCCGGGGGAGCCAATGCCGTCGTATTGAAGCCGATCATGGTGGACATTCTTGAAAACGCATTGAAAAAAGCCGCCATCATCCGGTAGATTCGTTAGAACATTATTAATCAATGCGACGGGATGCTGGTTTCCCGTCGCATTTTATTTTATAATGGGACTGGTAATATCCGAATTAACCAGGAGGCATTCTATGCCGATCAATTCACGAATACCAGCGCCGGAATTTTCTTTGCCGGATGAAACCAACACCGTACGGACATTGGCTGAGTATCGGGGTAGTCCGGTCGTCTTGTATTTTTATCCAAAAGACGATACGCCCGGATGCACCACTGAAGCCTGTAATTTTCGGGACGATTACAGCGCTTACGAAAACGAAAAAATAACCATCCTGGGCATCAGCCCGGATTCATCCGATTCCCATGCCAAGTTCAAGAAGAAATATCAGTTACCCTTCCCGCTGCTGGCAGATGAAGGGCACAAGATCTGCGATCAGTATGGCGTTTGGGGTCCTAAAAAATTCATGGGCCGTGAGTATGAAGGAGTCCTGCGTACGACTTTCCTGATCGACCCCGCGGGAAGGATCGCCAGGGTCTTCGAAGATGTCAAACCTGCCGAACATAGTGCGGAGGTTTTGGAGGCCATCAAAGCTCTGCCCACGAAATAATCAGCCAACTAAAAAGACCCCCGGGGGTCTTTTTAGATTCGGTTTAATCTCAAGGTATCCTCTCGAATACGATGCTCAATTTGTCCTGATAAGCAATCCTCCATCCCGAGGATTGCTCGATGGCGTTCGCCAAACCGGAGTCGGGTTCGATCAAGACGAGGTTCACTTCCGCCGCGGCCAATGAGGCGTCCCAACCCGGCTGACCTCGATAGATGTTTATATAATCGTAGATGAATTTATCGCCGTACACGTCGGCCCGGCCATCGATGAAAACCCGGTAGTCCGGATAGAGTCGCCAGATCAAATATCCGCCCCAGGCGTATGTATCGTAAAGATTCCCGGCCGGTTTGTTTTGGGCGATCCAGTCGACGGCCTGTTTGGGGTACGCATCCGCTTCGGTCTTGATTTGTTGACGAGCAACTTGGATGAAGCGAAGGCCGGTAATCATCAGGACGAGGACCAGGAGCGCCCCCGCAAACCAGCGTATTGGGCGGGGAAGTTCCCCGGTCCCGGCTGACAGGTGGATCAGGGAATCGATCTGTTCGGCAAGGACTGGGGCGGCAACGATTGCAAACAAGGGTACATTCCGCATGGAGCGGAGGGCCAGGTAACCGAAGGCCACGACCAACAGGATCTTGGTGGGTGAGAGTGATTTCCGTCCAAGCATGCCTGCTCCGATCAAGGCCAGGATCAGGACCGCCAGCGGCTGCCAGATGATTTGATGAAAGTCGGGGGAAAACCATTCTTGGATGAACTGGGCCATCGATGGACTCGTCAGGGTCTCGAAGGGATAAAGGAGAATTCGATAGCCATTCGGATTGGCCAATGCTGCCGGGATGCACAAAGCCAGGGCGGCACACAGATTCAGGATGGGGTAAAGTTCCTGCTTGTAAGGTCCCCTTTTTTCGACTATCAAAGTGCGAAGGATGTCGATCGCCCAGCCGGCGATATAGATCGCCACCACTGCCAAGCCCAAAAGATAGCCGGCATGGAGGTTGACCCAGACCACAGTAATCAGCGGCAACCAGATGAGCGTTTTGATTTTTTGTTGTTTTATGTAGACGTCCAGGAAATATAGGAAGATGCTTGTGATCAACAGCGAAAGCATTTGCGGACGCACGCCCCAGGTGGGGGCGGTCGATAACGCTCCCAGGAGCAGGCAGAATCCGGCTATGTACGGACGCGCTGGCGAAGGAGTGCGAAGATATGTTAAAAGGAATGCGCCAGTGATAACGATCGAAAAAACAAGGATCAAGAGAGCGTAACCGCCGAGCCGGTAAAGGCCGTAGATGATCAACTCGGTCAACCACTCGTGGGCGACCCAGGGAGTGCCGGTTTTTGTGAAGGAAAAGGGATCGATGTGGGGAATCGCCCGTGTCTGGACGATCAGCTCGCCGGTCCGTAAATGCCACCAGAAATCCGGGTCGGCGATGGGCCGCAAGGTCATCAGGAAGATTCCGATGAAGAGCAGGAAAACGAAAAGTTGGCGGATGGTCAGTCGCATGGGATGATCCTGGAGACATTTTACAACTACTTTGGGATTTTCGCCGACTGGCTGCGAAATAAAAATCAGGAGCAGATTTTCGTCTGCTCCTGAGATAGCCGGAAAAGCTATTCGCCGAGATAATCCCGCAGTTTCCGCCGGATGGATGGATGACGCAGGCGACTGAGCGCCTGGGCCTCGATCTGGCGGACGCGTTCGCGGGTGACGCCCATCTTGCGACCGACTTCCTCCAGGGTGTATGCCTGCCCGTCGAGCAGGCCATAACGCAGTTGGAGGATCCGGACTTCCCGAGGCGGTAGCCCGTTCAGGACCTCACTGAGGTGTTCGCGAAGAAGGTTGTAGGTGGCCGTGTCGTCGGGGGGGGCGGCCTCATCGTCTTCGATGAAATCGCCCAGTACCGAATCTTCCTCGTCGTCGGTTGGCGTCTCGAGGGAGAGCGGGCGGCGAGCCACCTGGATCATATTCTCGACTTTCTTGGGCGGCACTTCCAGCGCATTTGCCAGCTCTTCGACCGAAGGTTCGCGACCCAGTCGTTGAGTCAGCTGGTGCTGGACGCGTAATAGCTTGTTGATCTGATCGCCCATGTGGACTGGTACCCGGATCGTCCGGCCCTGGTCGGCAATGGCGCGGGTCACGGCCTGTCGGATCCACCAGGTGGCATAGGTGCTGAATTTATGCCCACGGCGGTAGTCGAACTTTTTGGTGGCGCGAATCAGCCCGATGTTGCCTTCCTGGATCAGGTCCAGGAAAGGAACCCCGCGGCCCATGTATTTCTTGGCCACGCTAATCACCAGGCGCGAGTTTGCGGTGATGAGGTGTTCACGGGCAGACCACCCGTCTTCGATGAGGCGCCGGAGTTCTGTTCGGCGGCGGGGACTGACGTTTCCCCGGGCCAATTCTTCACGGGCCATTCGTCCACGCTCGATGCGCTGGGCCAGTTCCACTTCCTCTTCGGCAGTCAGCAATGGGACCCGGCTGACTTCTTTCAGGTACAAGCCGATGGTGTCGTCGGTGTCGATGTTGGCGAGGTAGTCATCCAGGGAGAGCTCTGGCTCAGGTTCGACTTCAGCCTCCTCAACAGCGACGAGTTCATCTTCGGGAGGTTCGCTGGTGGGAGTATCTTCTACAAAGGCGACTCCCGCGCTAAGAAGTGCAGCAAAAGCCTCTTCGAGCTGCTCGACATCCTGCTCCGCCTCGGGAAAGAAGTGCAGAATATCGTCGATCGTTACATAGGTCTTCTGCCGTCCTAGTTCAATCAGCCGAGCGATGGCTGAATATTCCTCATCCTCCTCGAGGAGCAAGGGATTTTCCATTTATTTTCCGTCTTTCTTCACTGAAATAGTCATAAACCAGAATACTCTTTTTTCGCAAGAAATTCAATACCCTTACTAAGGTGTAGGTGTGCTCGTCTCAGTTGCTGTAACACTGGCGGATGCCGGAAGGGTCGCGTCGGGATTCGGCGTTTCGGTTGGCGTGGCGGTCAGTGTATCGGTAGGAGTATCGCTCGGGACCGGCGTTTCGGTTGCGGGGTAGGGAGGCGATTTCAAAAGGTTAAGCAGGGAATCGATCCCGTCCTGCTTGACCACCACAATCCGCTTGCTGTCGAAACGGACATAGTATCCACTGCCGGTCGGGGTTAGACCGCCGACTTCTATCATATGCTGCACGCCGTTATCGAACGTGA
>Ga0335071_10002102_pt1 | contig 21527 bp, 19 predicted proteins | sample Lox_Sample_15_FD_206724 | JGI IMG/M metagenome (GOLD analysis project Ga0335071, IMG submission 206724) | Soil microbial communities from Loxahatchee National Wildlife Refuge, Florida, United States - Lox_Sample_1.5 | ecosystem: Environmental > Terrestrial > Soil > Wetlands | place: USA... | reverse complement strand
CGCACATACCCGAGGCTTTCGTGAACCCGGGCGACTATACGCTCTGCCCCAACCCGGGCTATCCGGTATACGGGACGGCCACCATGTTCGCGGAGGGCATACCCGGCGACATGCCGCTGCTTACAGAGAACGGCTTCAAGCCCGACCTTTCGAAGATCCCGAAAGACATCGTTAAGAAGTCCAAAATGCTATTCATCAATTATCCTAATAACCCAACGGCGGCCATCGCCGACAGGAAGTTCTTCAAGGAGGCAGTGGACTTCGGCAAGGACAACGGCCTCATCATCGTCCACGATAACGCTTACTCGGAAGTTACTTACGATGGCTATAAAGCCCCGAGCATCCTGGAGGTGCCGGGCTCTATGGATTGCTGTATTGAAATTCATTCGCTCTCGAAGACATCCAACATGACCGGCTGGCGCATCGGCTTCGCCGTCGGAAATGCCGACATCGTGGCAGGCCTGGGCAGGGTCAAGATGAACGTCGACTCGGGCGCCTTCCTGGCGGTCCAGATGGCCGCTATCGACGCGTTACGGCATTCCGACACGTTCAAGCAGAAGATGAGCAGGGTCTACCAGGACAGGCGCGACGCGCTCCTGGTCGGGCTCAAGTCGCTTGGCATAACCATTGAAAAGCCGAAGGCTACGTTCTACGTATGGGCACCGGTGCCCGGTGGCAAGTCCGTCGAGTACGCCAGATTTTTAATCGACCGGGCGGGAGTCGTGTGCACGCCCGGCATCAGCCTCGGCAAGTATGGCGAGGGCTATGTGCGCTTCGCGCTGACGCAGCCCGTCGAGCGCATTAACGAAGCGGTCGAGAGGATGAAGAAACTATGAAGTTCGAGATTCCCGGCCACCTGGAAGTCAAAGGCGGCCATCTGCACATCGGCGGACTGGACACCGTCAGTCTCGCAAAAGAGTACGGTACGCCGCTCTATGTGACCAGCGAGGACCGGCTCAGGGATAATTATCGCAGGTTCGCGAAGGCGTTCAAGAACACGCGCATCTTCTTCGCGGCAAAATCCAATAACAGCCTGGTCGTCCAGCGCATCCTGGCGCAGGAGGGCGCGGGCGCGGACGCCTTCTCCGACGGCGAGATCTACCTGGCCAGGCTGGCCGGCATTCCGGCCCAAAAAATACTCTTCACCGGCAACTCGAAGACCGACGCCGAGCTCGCGTTCGCCGTCGAGGCGGGCGTCATGGTCTCCATCGACTCCCACGACGAGCTTATTTCACTTTCAAAGATCGCGAAGGCCCGCGGAAAAGAAGTAAAAGTCGCCTTCCGCGTCAACCCCGAGATTTCAGGGGACACGCACCCCAAGCTGGCCACCGGCCTGAAGATATCCAAGTTCGGCATACCGAGGCCTGAGATAGTCGACACGTACCGTGAGGCCGCAAAGCTTCCGGGCATCAATCCCGCCGGCATTCACTGCCACATCGGCTCCCAGATCCTGGAGGTCGAGCCTTACATCGAGACAGTCAACCGCATGATGGACCTGGTGGCGAAGATATCGAAGTTCGTCGACCTGGAGTTCGTGGACATCGGCGGCGGGTTCGGCATCCCGTACCAGAAGGACGTCAAGGCTCCGACACCGGCAGACTACGCGAAGGCGATACTTCCGCTGTACCAGAAGCGGTGCAAGGAGCTCGGCATTAATCCCGAGCTCCACATCGAGCCGGGCCGCTACATCGTCGCGGACACGACAGTCCTGCTGACTCACGTCAACACGGTCAAGAAGGCCTACTCGACCTTCATCGGCGTCGACGCGGGCTTCAACACGCTCATCCGCCCCGCCATGTACGACTCGTACCACGAGGTCGTCGTAGCCAACAAGGCCGATAAAAAAACAGCCGACACATATACCGTCGCCGGCCCGATCTGCGAGAGCGGCGATATCCTCGCCCGGGACCGCAAGCTGCCAAAAGTCCAGAAGGACGACATCGTTGCCCTGCTGGATACGGGCGCCTACGGGTTCTGTATGAGCTCGCAGTACCTGGCACGGCCCCGCTGTGCCGAAGTGCTGGTGCACGACGGGCATGCGGAGCTTATCCGCAAGCGTGAGACTTATGATGACCTTTTACAAAACCAGCTAGTACCGGGTAGATTACTATGAGCATTCAGTTCACCAAGCTCCAGGGCAACGGCAACGATTTCATCCTGCTCGACGAGTGGGACGATCTCCTCGTGCCCGACGATAAGAAGGCAGCCTTCGCCAGGAAGTACTGCCACCGGCGCTTCGGCATTGGCGCCGACGGCGTCATGTTTTTGACCAAGGGCGTCCGGGCTCCGCTACAGATGCGTATCTTCAACGAGGACGGCTCCGAGGCCGAGATGTGCGGCAACGGCATCCGCTGCTTTGCTAAGTACGCTCTCGACCAGCGGTATATCGTGCCCGGGAAATCCCGGGTCGAGACGAAGGCAGGCGTGCTGGAGATCGATACTAAGGTCGATAACGGCAAGACGCTTGTGAAGGTCAATATGGGCAAGCCCCTCTTCGACCGCATAAAGATCCCGGCCCAGGGCCGGGGCGAGTTCATCAACGTGCCCATGCACGGCTACGAGGTATCCGCCGTCAACACGGGCGTGCCCCACGCCGTCATCTTCGTCGATTCGCTCGAGGATCCCGATCTAATGGATGCGGCGCCCGAGATCAGGTTCGATAAGGTCTTCCCCAAAGGTGCGAACGTGAACTTCGTCCAGCGGGACATGGGCGGCCTCCGCGTGCGTACCTATGAGCGTGGCGTCGAGGGCGAAACGCTGAGCTGCGGCACGGGCTCCGTAGCGGCCGCCGCCGTGGCCAGGCACCTGGGGATCATCCGGGACACTGCCGTTGTTAAGACGCCGGGTGGCGAGCTCATGATCAGCTTCGACAAAGACATGGCTTATATGGAGGGCGGCGCCGAGACCGTTTACAAAGGTGAGATCGAATTCGATCCCGCGAAGCTCTAATTTTTTCTACTGTTAATCCGCTTTTTTACCGTCCATTACCCTCTAAACGTATGAATAAAGAAAGCTAAATATATAAATTTATTAATATATTATTTTGAACTGTCAATATCATGCATATCTCGCTGCTCGCCTTAACGATCATCCTGGCGCTGCTGACGGGAGTCGTAGCACTGGCCGTCTGGGCGTTCCTTTCCCGGGCACTTTAACCCGGCAGGAACCCCCACCGGCATAAATAACACTGCCAGGATAAATAATGAATTACTGGCTGTACTTTTGTAATATTTCCTTGAACGCGTCGACCACGATGCTCAGCTTTTCCCTTCCCACGCCGAACGTGCTGATCTTGAAGTTCTTGGTCAGGCCGGGCTTGATGCCGTGGATGCTTCTCTCTTTTAGCTCGCGGTAGAGGAAGTACCGGTCGAGCTTCTGGGATATGTCGAAGAACGGCATGGCCTCGAAGAACATGAGGTCGTGACTGTGCGGCTTATCGCCGAGCTGCTTCAGCCCGATGCTTTCAAATTGTGAGGAGAACCACCGGGCGTCCTCGACTTCCTTCTGCCAGCGCGCCGGCTTCGTGCGCTCATAAACCGTGGGAAACGAGGCCAGCATTGTCATGATGGTAGCTCCGCGGGCCGTGCAGCCCAGGAGCTCGATCTCCTTGGCCTTATGCGTCGGTGATTTTGCGAGCACTTTTGGCGCATACTCTTTGCTGACGCCTAACACTCCTATCGGGCCGGAAGCCGCCATGCTCTTGTGGCCGCTGCCCGACACGAAGTCGGCTCCCAGATCTTTTGCGTTGAACGGCATGCGGCCTATCGCATAAGCGCCGTTGACCAGGAACGGTATGCCGCTGTCGTGGACGACCTTCGAGATCGCCCGGGCGTCGGCGATGTTGCCATAATTACCATCGGGGTATGTAAGCAGCGCCAGCGCCGGCGTCTTACCGGACTCGCGCTTTACAGCGTCGATGGCTTCCGCATACTTCTCCGGCAGTATCTTATACTCCGGGTTGGGCGTCTTTTCGACGAGCCTGATGTTCAGGCGGGCCCTCTGCGCAGCGACCAGCGACGAATAGTGGGCGTTGCCGTCCATGACGATCCAGTCGCCCTCCTTACAGATGGAATGCATGATGGCGAACTTGGCTTCCCGGGCGCCATTGGTGATGCGCGCCTGGTCGCATCCTAAAAACTCGGGCAGGGCCTTATAGACAAAATCGAAGATGGGTGGCGTCTTGATCTGGTCGAGGGAGCCGCCGCAGTAGTCGCAGACCGAGTAGCCGTCACCCCATTCCTGTAATGCCTGCCGTGCCTCGGGAGTCAGTATGCCCCCGGTCTGCAGGGGGTCCAGGTTGATCTCCCTGGGCGTATCTCTCTTGATAAAGCCGAACTTTGCCGTATTGATCGTCATTGCACATGCCACATTCGATTAATAATACTTAAGCCTGTCTTTTAACGCAATTATACTATTTAATGTAATAAATATTATATGATTGATGGTGCCAAGAGACAGGTCTATCTGGATGACATGGCGACCACGCAGGTGAGCGACGAGATCCTGGACGCGATGCTGCCCTATTTTAATAGGCGTTCGGAAACGCATCCGTTCAAACATCCGAGATCGACGTAGCCCATTATATTATTCTTTTGAATAAACAATGTTCAGCTAAATGCTTTCAGAATAAGTAAGCAAAATGGGTGCCGGATAAGATAATCTAAAAGATATGCGAGATACTGGTACACTCTATGAAGGCCTTTGATTAACTTGCATTAAATCATATCGATAAACGAGATCGCCCTGAAGAAAAATAGCGAAAAATTATAAATTAATATAGTAACACGTTGCTACATAATAAATGTTAGTATTTGCTTGAATAATTAAATATTTATAATTATTTATACAAAAAAATTAATTATTATTATATTAAATATTTCATATTAAAATAAACAAGGTGCCAAAACACCGAGTTCGAATGTAAATATATTTTTTTTAATTTAATTTTGATTAGAACATATTTACAAAAATTTATAATAAATTAAATATATAAATATTTTATTTGAATTACTCATAATAAATCTAGAAAGGTATATCAACCACTTTTTTTCTATTTTTAATAGTAAGGGGGCATATCAATAGTCGTTATTGAAGAGAAATATAGTCTTGCAAATTTACCGATTAATGACATTAAGGTCAGCCCGGACCATCTGCGAAAGAACCCGGGGAATATCAATAACCTTAAGTCCACTATCTCGGATGTCGGTCTTCTCCAGCCGATCCTCGTCTGCAGGACGGGTGGCTCTTATACGGTCATTGACGGCGAGCGAAGGCTGAGGGCGATGAAGGAGCTGGGCATATCCGATCTGATCGTCGGCCGGGAAGTGATCATCGAAGTCGAGGAGACCCGCGCGGATGCCGTTTTTAAGCAGATCATCGCCAACATTCAGAGGGAGGACGTTAACCCGTTCGACCTCGGGCACGCGTTCATCCTGCTGAAGCAGTCCCACGGCTACAAATATAAGGAGATCGCGGAGATCATCGGAAAAACTCCCGACTACGTCACGTCCAAGGTGGGCCTGGTCAAGCGCCTGGATCCCGACCTGCAGGTGATCCTGGCGAGCGAATGGCAAGCGGCAAAATCTAGCCTGGATAGATTTTCAGACGATGACGGCCAGAAACCTGCATACGGTATCAATATCAAGGTCATCGAAGACATTGCACGGCTTCCGATGGAGCTTCAAAAAACCGCATACCTTTCGATTAAATCAAAGGAGATGCGGGATCAGGATGCGCTAAAATACCTTCAGTCAATAAAAAAAATGCATAAGGGCAACTTCATGCAAGCGGATGCAGGCCAGGCCGGCAGTATAGGCCGTAACACGCCCGATGACGAGGTCATAAAATATGTGGAAAAGATCGGCCGGGATATAGAGCTCCTGATCAACAGCTACCAGGCGTCCGAGCGGCCGAAAAGGCAGGATGTCATTAATAAGATCGAGATAGCACTGGAGAAATTGAGCTCGCTATACGCGATGCTCAAAGACGATGCGGCATTCAGCGGTGATAAATTACAGGATAAAGCACTAGTTTAAAGCGGTCAAAAGGGGGACATAAGTACGTATTCTCAAACAATAATCACCCGTAGCCGGGGAAATCACGTCCACGAGTCGTGCCGGATCTACGGGACAAGCAGCTTGGGTAAAAACTGCACGATCCTGGAGAACGTCATCCTCGGGTATCCGTCCAGCAAGGTGCTGGACGATGCCCGGTCCAGGAACATTAAGCTCGAGCGCTATCCCTATGCGGGGACGACGATCGGCGACAATGCGGTCATCCGCTCGAACTCGACCATCTATTGTGACGTGAAGATCGGCAACAATCTGCGGACCGGCCATAACATCATGGTCCGGGAAATGACTACCCTGGGGGATAATGTCCTCATAGGGACGAACACGATCATAGACGGCTATTCTATCATCGGCAACAGCGTGAGCATGCAGAGTAACGTCTACGTGCCGTTGAACACGATCATCGAGGATAATGTATTCATGGGCCCCTGTTCGGTCCTGACCAACGATAAATACCCTATCCGTGTCAAGTACGACCTTAAGGGGCCGGTCTTAAGGACGGGCGCCTCGATCGGCGCGAACGCCACTATACTGCCCGGCGTCGAGGTCGGTGAGGGTGCCATGGTCGGGGCAGGTGCGGTCGTGACGAAAAACGTGCCGCCCTGGATGCTGGCCATCGGCGCGCCGGCAAAGATCGTGAAGCTTCCGGAAAATTTGAGAAATTTGAACAAGATTTGATCATCATGATACCTATCGCGAAACCTCTCATAGCCCAGGAAGAGATCGACGGCGTCGTCGGCGTCATGAGGTCCGGCATGATCGCCGAAGGGCCGAGAGTGAAAGAGTTCGAGGAGGCCTTCTCGAAATATATCGGCGTCGACCACGCTATAGCGGTCAACTCGGGCACCGCCGCCCTCCATATCGCGCTTCAAGCCCGTGGAATCGGAAAAGGCGACGAGGTCATTACGACCCCGTTCTCCTTCATCGCCACGGCCAACAGCATATTATATACCGGGGCAAAGCCCGTCTTCGCCGACATCGAGCCGGACACGTTCAACATCGATCCGGAGGACATCAAGGGGAAGATCACACACCGCACCCGGGCCATATTGCCGGTGGACCTGTACGGGCATCCTGCGGAAATGAAGGCCATCATGGACATGGCGGAGGACTACCGCATGGCCGTCATCGAGGATGCCTGCCAGGCCCACGGCGCGCTCTACAAAGGCAGGAAATGCGGCTCGTTCGACATGGGCTGCTTCAGCTTTTACCCGACGAAGAACATGACCTCGGGCGAGGGCGGGATGATCACCTGCAGCGACGGGAAGCTCGCCGAAAAAGCCCGGATGATCCGTTCCCACGGCTCGAAGGTCAGGTATTACCACGAGATGCTCGGGTATAACATGCGGATAACCGACATCGGGGCGGCAATAGGGCTGGCGCAGCTCAATAAGGTCGATAGTTTCAATAATAAGCGTATAGAAAACGCCGCGTACCTTAGTGAACAATTAAAAGGCATTCCTGGGATCGTTACCCCGGCCGTCCGGCAGGACTGCCGGCACGTCTTCCACCAGTATACGGTCCGGGTCACCGGCGATTTCCCGCTTAGCCGGGACGCGCTCGCGCAGGAACTCACAAAAGCCGGAATAGGCAACAGTGTTTTTTATCCCGTGCCGATACACCGGCAGCAGATCTACCAGGAACTTGGGTATAATAGCTATCATCCGAAATCGGAACAGGCCGCAAAGGAAGTTATATCCTTGCCGGTACACCCGTCGATTATTAAGGAGGACATCGATGAAATTGCCAAAACGATAAAAGAAATATCTAAAATGGGGGTATAATCTATGAAAGTTGGCGTAATTGGAGCCGGTGCAATGGGCCAGAACCACATCCGGACATATTGTCAGATCCAGGGTGTGGAACTCGCGGGCATCGCTGACGTTGACAAAACGAGAGTCGAAGCGCTTTCAAAGCAATATGGTACACAGGGCTTCACCGATTATCGTGAGATGCTTAAGCTGGGCCTGGACGCCGTGAGCGTCGTCGTGCCGACCACTCTGCACAGGCGTGTGGCACTGGATGTTATCTCCAGCGGCACAAATCTGCTCGTAGAAAAGCCGATATCCGATACGGTCGAAAACGCCAGGGCCATCGTCGATGCGGCACGCCTGGAAGGCCTCAAGCTGATGGTCGGCCATATCGAGCGGTTCAATCCGGCGGTCATAAAGATGAAAAGCCTCATCGACTCCATGGAATTGGGCAAGGTCGTGAGTATAAATACCCGGCGTGTGGGGCCTTATAATCCCCGTATTCGGGACGTGGGCGTCATCCTCGATATAGGCGTCCACGATATAGATATTATATCATATTTATACAATTCTTCGCCGCAGGAAGTGTATGCCATTGCCGGTAATGACATCCACTCGCAGGAAGACCACGCATCGATCCTCCTGCGATTCGCGGGCAACCGGGCCGGTGTCGTCGAGACCAACTGGCTTACGCCGCATAAGACCCGGACGTTCACGGTCATCGGCACTGAAGCAGTCGGCTATGGCGATTACATGGAGCAGAAAATTTTCATCCACGATAAAGAGTGGGTGAAGGAAGCGAAGGTCGAGAAAAAGGAGCCTCTGCGGAATGAGCTCGAGCACTTCATGAATTGCTGCAAGAACGGGCATGAACCATCGGCCTCCGGGGAAGACGGCATAATGGCGCTTATGGCGGCACTGGCGTCCATCGAGTCGTACAAGAGCTCGACTGTGATGAAGATAACACAGGATGCCATTATGCCGGAGATCAAGATGATAACGAATACCATGATCTCGAGTTGATGGTGCAACCTCATGAGCATGGTAAGTGTGAACGGCGATGCTGATAGGCTGGCCATTAATGATCTTGGGGGCGAGCAATCGCCTAAAAGCATCGCCATTATTTCCGGCCGGATCAATTATCTCACGCTTGGCAGCGTGATATCCATCGTAAAAGAATTCGTGGATAAGGCGTATGTTCTCTCTAGCAGCTTTGATGGTCGGATAGCATCGATCGCCAAGTCGCTCGATGCCGAAGTCGTCGATTTATCCCGGATCGATGGTCCGGGGGGCATCTTGTCAATTGCCCCGGATCGCTCTGAAGCAAAGATCGTATTCCTCAACGGTGATGGAACCCACGACCCCTATCAGATTCCGCGATTATTGGAGCAGCTTGAGAAAGGATACGACGTCGCCGTAAGTTCTAGCCCGATAAGCTCCGACCGGATGAATGAGAATGTCCTGTTATTGAACAATAAGACAACACGGGGCAGGTTTACGGGCTTTATCGCCTGTACCGGCGAATATCTTAAGCGATCCATGGCTAACGTTCAGATCAATGACCATATGGACATTTCGACACAGGTGTATTCCTCAGCGCGCAATAGTGGGGTTAAAATAAAAACACTTGACAATGAAGATTTCGAGCTCTTTAGCCTGTTCCGTATAGGCGTAGTCGTGCCCGCATATAATGAAGAGCTGCTGCTGGCGGATACCATCAAAGGTATACCCGGTTACGTTACCCGCATCTACATCATCGATGACGGAAGTAAGGACCACACGCCCGAGGTAATAGAGAGCATAACCGACCCCCGTGTCAAAGCGGTCCGGCATGAGCCCAATAAAGGCGTCGGCGCGGCGATAATCACCGGCTACAAGATGGCGCTCGAGGACGAGATGGACATCGTGGCGGTGATGGCGGGCGATAACCAGATGGACCCGGAGCAATTGCCGCGGCTCCTACTGCCTATCATGGAGAATAAGGCCGATTATACGAAAGGCAACCGCCTCATAAGCAAAGAGTTCAGGAAGGGAATGAGCTCCTGGCGGTCATTAGGTAACTCCTTGCTGACTTTGATCACGAAGATCGGGAGCGGCTACTGGGACATCATGGACCCGCAGAACGGCTATACGGCCATCTCGAGGCAGGCGCTGGAGGCGATCAATCTCGACTCGATCTATACCTATTACGGCTATTGTAACGACATGCTGATCAAGCTGAACACCTACAGCATGAGGACCATGGACGTGGCTATGCCCGCCCGGTATGGCAACGAGCGGTCCAAGATCAAGTATGGGAAATATATACTGAAAGTCGCTCCGATGATCTTTAGGGGATTCCTGTGGCGGCTCAAGACCAAATACGTCGTATTAAGCTTCCATCCCCTGGTGTTTTTCTATGTGATCAGCATGATCATGGTGCCATTTGGGGTCATATTCAGCCTCTGGATATTAATTGAAAAGACGCTCGACCAGCATGTCTCTACGAACTATCCCCTACTGGCGGCGTTCATAACGATCATCGGGGTCCAACTATTGTTATTTGCTATGATGTTCGATATGCAGGAAGACCGGATGGTCAATTCTTAGTGCAGGTAAAAGTGGGTACCTATGTCCTATCCGATCGATCAGATACTCAGGCAAAAAAATGATTTCTGGGACCTTTATACGTTCAAAAACGAAGCCCATAATAATCAGGCCTATGATGACGTAAAGGACGTTAAAGCCTCGCCTCTATTTTTAGATCCTTATATGTCGAGCTATCTCATGGATAACGGCTTAAAGGCTGAATATCCTGATGGTAAAAAGTTTGCCGTTTGCCTGACTCACGACGTCGACGACATCTATCCGCCTCCTCTACACACCGTGGCATCCTCCATATATTCCCTCGGGCACCTCGACTTTAATGAATTTATAGATCATTCCTTCTGGACCTTTAAAGGAAAGGACCATAGCCCGTATATCAATTTTAAAGAGATTATGGAGATCGAAGAGAAATACGATGCCCGGTCAACCTTCTTTTTCATGGCGGCAGATCGGGATATCCGCCGGTTCCGGTATAACGTCGATGACTTATCGGATAAACTAGGCGCCCTCGTCGATCGAGGCTTTGAGGTCGGCCTCCATGGCGGTTATTATTCGTATCGTGACCCCGATCTTATTTTAACCGAAAAAAAGCGGATCACAAAAATATTGAACAAGGACATTGTCGGCTACCGGAATCACTATCTCAAGTTCAAGATACCGGAATCGTGGGAGTACCTGGCACGATGTGGCTTTAGATATGATGCGACCATAGGGAATAACCGTGTCATCGGCTTTAAGAACGGCCTCTGCCACCCGTTTAAGCCTTCTCTCGCCGATAATAAGAGCATCGACATCGTCGAGCTCCCTCTCGTGCTGGCGGACTTTACGCTGTTCAATGCTGGTATACCCATGGATCGATTGTGGGAAATCGCCCGAACAATGATCGATCGCGTCGAAAAATGTGGGGGAGTCGCGACTATCCTCTGGCATAGCGATGTCTTTAGCGCGAGCTACCGGAAACCCTGGGTTAAATTTTATATAAAGCTACTCGACTATTGCCGCTTGAAAAATTCCTGGATGGCTTCCGGGGATCAGGTTTCTGAATGGATAAGAAAAGGGTATTAAAAAATTTACATATATTTAAGCAAATCCTCTTTTTTGGGATTGCTTTTCATGATGATCTCCGAGGATTTTTCGCCGAAACAAAATAACAGGTCCAGGATGGACAGGTTACTGACAAAGCTCCCGTAGAGTTGGGGATACTCGGGGTGCTTATATTTCTGGAAATAGATCTTCATACCTTTTTCCTGGAATTTTTGTTTATCCGCATACTTTTCCCCGCCCTCCCCGAAAATATACATGTCGGCGTTTAATTTTAAGCACATGTCCAGGACACGGTCTGATTTCTTCTCCTCGAAGTGCAGGTCGGACGCTCTCAAGAATTCAACGTTGATCTTCAGCTCCTTAAACAAGTATTTTAAAACATATTCGTCGAGCTCCGCGATGTTACCCCAGTCTTCCTTTTTGTAGAGGCCCTCGAAAAAGTCGCGGTAGGACTCGAAGTACGGGGCCTTTCGCCCGTAGGAGACCTGGATCGAATTCCAGTGGGTCTTCCTCCAGCTCTGGCTATTATCGACGGCCATGTCACGGATCGTCTTATTAAAATAATCGCCCATATGGAGCGGTATGGTCAACAGCATCGGCCCGTTAGGCCCCTTGATCCGGTTCCGGTGGATATATGCGTCGGGCGTAAATTGGACGTCGTCCCACAGACAAAATATGTCGCTGATGGCGACCTTATGAAAAAAACCCATCCATGGAATATAAAGAGGTTGATGTGCCGTTAATATCCTGGACATATAAACCTTTCATCGACTCTATTTCATATAATCCCTTCTATCGCTTGGTCATCTATACCCGCATATACTCATAGCTTGAGCCGGATGCACTCGAAGACTTCAGCGTATTTGACGCCGATATTCATGCCCCGCGTGAATAAATGGGCCCGGAGGTACTTCTCGTCAAAATAGTCTTTTTTATTCTGTGACGTATATTGTTTTAGGGCGTCGATCTTCTTCATTACCTGGGCTTCGTTAAGCTCAATAAAAATATCCGTCCGGAAATTCAAATTATTCCACGGGTGCTCCATGCCGAAGATTGAGGCCGATTTCTTAAAAGCCCTCAGCGTCTCATTATATATGACCTGGTGGTCCTGGTGCGTGTCGAAGGAGGACGGCGTGATCACGAGATCGGGACAGATATCCTTTTTTAATTTGATCATGTCCTCCAGGATCTCCTGCCTTAAATGGGGGAATTCCCGGACCTCGTAGTCCAATAAAATATTATCGCTGTTATCGATCCCCAGCACCCCCGTCGCCAGCTTGCATTCTTTTTTTAGGATATCGCCGGGAAAATTTTTTTCAACGGACTTTTCGCAGCTCGAAAAGGCAACATAAAAAACATCCTTGCCCTCCTCGATGAATCGGACGATGGCACCGCCCGCGGATATTTCCCCGTCGTCCGTATGGGGAGATAGGATCAGTACCCTCTTATGGATCATGTTATCAATTTCTCTTGATACGATTGTCTCATCTATCCCTTAATAAATAATTTGGTCCGGTGTCTGTGCCGCTATTTTATATATGCGAATGAGGATAATTATTAACCAAGGACTTGATTAGATCTCGCCCTCAGGGGGCATTATTACTGGAAGAGCCGAGCATATCCATTACTGTCGACGTTGAAGACTGGTATCACATACCATCCGTCACGGGCTCACCATTTTCGACCTATAAGGATATGGACGATTTCTTCGAAAAATGGCCGGAAAAATACGACTACCTTACGGAGCCCACGGGTCGCGTCCTCGATCTATTGGAAGAGTTCGGCATTGAGGCCACGTTTTTTGTCGTTGGCGACGTCGTCGAACACTACCCCGGTCTGGTCGAATCTATCGTAGCGCAGGGCCATGAGATCGCCTGCCACGGGCTGCACCACGCCTGTAATATCGACCCCCGGACTAAGGCCCCGGCCATTGGCCTCGACGAGTTCAGGTCCCGGACCCTGAGGTCCCGGGATATCTTAGAAAGGACCTGCGGGAAGAGTATCGTCGGCTACCGTGCGCCGAATGCCCTGGTATCGGGCTGGATGCTGGACGCGCTGGAGGACATGGGATTTAAATACGATTCCTCGGTGAACCGGAACTCCCTCTTCAATAAGACAGATAGCGCCCTCGAGGGCGTCTCAAGCCACCCATATTATCCCCGAAAGAACGGCCTGGATTCGGGCGGTTCCCGGTCTTTTGTCGAATTTCCCTGGCCCTATCTCGACATAGGGATCCGGCTGCCTACCTCGGGCGGCCCGATGCTCCGGTTCCTCGGGCCACAGCTCATACTGCGGGGCTTAAAACAAAGCATGCGGCGGGGGCATACGATATTTTATTTCCATCCCATCGACATCTCCAATTCCAGTTTCCCCCGCGTGGGGAAAGGGAGGCCCTTCTACTGGACAATCCACGGGGAAAAAGTAGAAAAGAGTCTGAGACTTATCCTTAAAGAGCTTAAGTCCGTGAAAAAGATGACCTTAAAGGACGCCCTGGTGTCGTTCGATGAAAGTTGAGATATCTCCCCTATCCAAAGCCGATGAGCCCGACTGGGACGAATATGTTAGAAATAACGACCAGGCGACTTTTTATCATCGGATCGGCTGGAAAGAAGTCATCGAGGATTCGTACGGCCATCGATCCTTTTATTTGACCGCAAAAAACGGGGACGGGAAAATTTGCGGCATACTGCCCCTATTTTTTATTCGGAGTATATTTTTCGGAAAACGCGTCGTTTCAGTACCCTTCGCGCCGTATGGTGGCGCGTGCACCGACAGCCCCGGTATCACGACTGAACTAGTGCGAGCGGCATTATCGGCGGGGAATGAGATGGGCTCTGCCGACTTCGAGTTCCGGACCAGGAACTGCTCCACTATGGAAATGGACTACACGGACCATTACGTGACGTTTATCATGGATGTTTCAGGCGGGGCGGAACCGGCGTGGGCTCGCATGAATAAGAAGGTCAAATGGAGCGTCAGAAAGGCGATAAAAAATAACCTGCAGTTCAAGATCGATAAGGCCGATGCCGCGATCGGTGATTTCTATGAGCTCTACTGCCATGGCATGGGCCGGCTGGGTACTCCCGTGCACGACCGCATTTTTTTCAAAAATTTAAAGAAACGCTTTCCGGAAGACGTCTCCATTGCTGAAGTGGAATACGCGGGAAATGTGATATCGGCACTCTACCTTCTCCGGTTCAAGGATACGCTGATCTCCGGCTGGGGGGCCTCGCTGTCCAGCTATTTTTCACTCTCGCCCAACGACCTGATCTACTGGAGATCTATTGAGACTGCGGCCGGAGACGGGTTACGGTACTTCGACTTCGGGAGGAGTCTCAAGGATTCCGGGAATTTCCGATTCAAGCGCGCCTGGGGGGCGGCCGAAGTCCCCTTATATTACTACCATCACCCTCCAAAAAAAGCTCCGCGGGCGATCCAGGACGAATACGGGTCCTTTTCAAAAATATGGGGCCATCTGCCCTTGGGGCTGACGAGGATCGTGGGGCCCGGGCTTAGAAAATATATCCCGTGATCTTATTTTTTATTCCAGAACGATCTGATCTCGTCTGGAATTCCATAGATCTTTAACCGATCCCTGGCATTGAGCAAGTTCTTCTGCTGTTCCAGATAACGGGCATCGGGCTTTTCATTTAATATTTTCAGGATCGTCGCCTTGACATCCTCGTAATCCTCGCACAGGTAGCCGATATCGCCATACGTCCTGAAGTAGTATTCCAGATATGGGTTTCCGATCGCTATCATGGGCTTGAGATAAGAGAACGCGTCGTACATGGTGCCGCAAGGATTCAGCCGATGCGTGTTCGCCCGGTATAGAAAGAGCGAATAGTCTACCTTATTCGCATAGTAGTCGTACTGGTCCCGGCTCAAAGGCTGGACGGGGGACGGGACCTCCAGGTGGTCCAGCGGCCGGGACCGGGTCTCCTTATCGAGGATCTTGCCGATGACGACGAAATTGGGCCGCATCATCGCCTTCATCTCTCGGAGCTCGCCCGCCATCCTGACGAACAGGTCGATACCTTTTTTTCGCAATCCGATGCCAAAGAAACCGAATGATATCGTGCTGTCATCGATGCTTAGCTTTCGTATAGACCGTTCCGTATTGACAAAATGGTAGGGGTGGTCCATCGCACCGACGTGCCCCGCCAATTTGGGTATCTCCCGGCACAGCCGCTCCCTGATTGACTCCCCGAGTACCAGGTAAAAAATATTATCGTTATTCCCCTCGCCTAATACCCGCCGGAACCAGAAGGGCATCTCGATCGGATTCCCTGGCGGCTTATCGAGGATCGTTTCCAGAATGACGTGGGGGATAACGACGCACTTTAGCTCACTATAGAATTTCATCAGTGTCTTTATGGAGAAGAGCGTCGAACCGGTTATCGAGCAAAACAACACCTTATCACATCCGTTTTTCCGGGCGATGTGGAATATTTTACAGCATGTCGCCAGGTCCCGCGGGAGTCTCAAGGATTCATATCGTCGCGATACCGGCACTCCGATGGCATAGAATTCCACAGTCGAACCGCCGTCGCCGTCGACCTTCGCGCGCACATGCTCAAGATGGGACTTTTCGGCGAAAAATAATATCCTTTCCTTCGGAAATGCATTCCTGTGCAGCGTGATAAGGGCCGAGTTTAATTCCACGTGCTCAAATCCGATACACTGGGGCTCACAGATGATAAGCATTACACTCCCTCGTTAATTGTTAATATAAAACATGGTAAAACTAATAATAACGATTGTGGCGGCCGGCAGAAATAGCCTCCGTGAAAATCATTATAATACTCTAGAACGCTTATGGATATGAATATGATACGGCCACGGGTGTGTTGATGTCGGTTGAGTTGATCGGTGACCAGGCGCTTTGGGATGAGTTCGTGGAGAGGAGTCCCTATGGCCTGCTGTTCCATCGGTGGGATTTTCTGCGGATCATGGAAAAGCATACCCGGTATCAGCTGTTTCCCTATGGTATTTATCGGGGTAATGAGCTGATCTGTATTTTCCCGCTCTTTTATCGGTATTATAATGGTTTGAATATGGTCTTTTCGCCGCCACCTTTGACCAGTGTACCGTACCTGGGCCCGGTGATGGCACCGGTATACGACACTGTAAAGCAAAAAAGAAAAGAGATCTATGGCAACGCCATCGGAGACGAGATCGATGCGGAAATAAAAAAGTTCATGCCGAATTATACGTCGATCATCACCGCCCCTGAATTCATCGACGTCCGGCCCTTCAAGTGGAACGGCTATGGCGTGGAAAACCATTACACCTACGTGATCGACCTCCGGGACCCCCTGGGCGTAATCTGGAAGAATTTCGGCAAGGATTGCCGGGAGCGGATAAAATCGTTCGGAAAGCCCGGTGTAAAGATCGAACAATCCTACGACGTCGCCCGATTATATAATATGTTGAAAAAACTTTTTAACGATCAGGGCATGAACCTGCCGCTGACCGGCCAGGCCTATCTCGACGACATCTTTCAGACTTTCCCCGATAACTTAAAAATACATTTTTTAACGCAGGATAAGACCTTACAGGACATCGAAGTCAGCTGCGAGTATAAGGATACGTTCCGATTATTATGGGGCCTGTCGATTATCAATAAAAAACTCTACGGCAATCAAGAATTTGCGACGTGGGAACTGATCAAGCGGGCAAAGGAAAGTGGATATAAAAAATTCGAGATCGTGGGAGCGAATACACAGAGGTTTTGCACCTACCAGTCGAAATTTAATCCATCCCTCGAGATGTTTTTTACCCTCACGAAAACGGATCTCATAGGAAATTTGGCCCAGTGGTCCTATTATAACCTCGTGAGGAAGAAACTGATCTGATGATGAACTATTTACCCGAGTGTACGGAGATTATGCAGGGATATCCAGGATTCGTGGCCAGAATGGGAACTCATTCCCGGGGGATGATATCGTGCGGATATTGATCGAGATCGGCCACCCTGCCCAGATCCACCTTTTTAAGAACCTCGCGTGGCGGCTCGAAAAGGATGGGCATACGGTTAAGATCGCGATCTCCATCAAGGAGATAGCCCTGGACCTGATAAAAGGCTATGGGTTCGATTATAGCATCCTATATAACAACGTCAATTGCGGCATCCTGGGCAAACTCGTCCTTCTGGTTAACGGCGAAATGGAGATGTACCGGCTTGTAAAACGTTTTGATCCTGATATCCTGATCAGCACCACGTCGGAGATCGCGGGGCCGATCAGCCGAATTTTCGGAAAGGCCCATATCGGTATAACAGATACGGAGCACGCCGATCTGACGAATTTCATCGCCTATCCCAACACGGACATCATCCTGACTCCGGAGAGCTTTAAAAAAGACCTGGGTAAAAAGCATATTCGCTTCGCGGGGTGCAAGGAATTGGCATACCTCCACCCTAATTATTTTAAGCCGGACCCCTCAGTCCTCGCCGACCTGGGCCTGACCGAGGGAGATAATATCTTTCTATTACGTTTTGCGGCCTTCAACGCCACGCACGACACGAGGAGCGAGAAGTTCGATGCCAGATACATGCCCCTTCTCATCGAGAAGCTCATAAAAAAGGGCGAGGTCATTATCTCCTCCGAGGTCGAGCTGGATCCCGGCCTAAAAAAATATCAGCGGCGGATCGACCCGATGAAATACCATCATCTTCTCTACTATTCGAAACTCTATATAGGCGAAGGCTCCACGAGCGCGAACGAGGCCGCGATCCTGGGAGTGCCTGCGCTTCACTTCGAGCGCCTGATGTATAGGGCAGGACCCCGTAGCGTCACCTCTATCATCGGTATCATGGATGAGCTACAAAATAAATACGGCCTCGTCTATAGCTTTTACGATGAGACCGAGCTGTTGCGGAAGGCTGACGAAATCCTGGCGGACATCGGGGCTTCGAAAAGGGACTGGGCGCGAAAAAGGGAAATATTCTTAAAAGATAAAATCGATGTGACCGCTTTCCTTGTCTGGTTCATAGAAAACTATCCGGGGTCCCTCGCGGAGATCAAGCAAAGCCCGCAACTTCAGTATAATTTTAAATAGCCGCCGTGCATAATTTTTATCGTTGAAAAGCCAGATAGGCATAAGACGGAGAAATGGCCGCATATGAATACGAATAATGATTATCCATCGAAAATTATTCGTTACATATCCATCGCCTCCGAGGTCATCCGGGAACGAGGCCTCTTTTTTTTCATGGGCTTTTTTTTTAAAATGGAACTCAACACTTTTCTGGTCAAATTTAATAATATTTACTCGGTGGCATATGCCCGGTCATTCAACCGGCCCCTCGTCCACGTCATCGGCGATAGCCATTCGTGGGCTTTCAAGCGGACACGGTCCTTCATCGTCCATAACATCGGCCCCGCGACCGCCTATAACCTGAAAAACAAGAACAGTACCATACGGTCGAACCAAAAATTGTTCTCCGAGCTCGGCCGGATCGATCTTAAAAAGGACCTCATCATTCTCGTATTCGGCGAGATCGACTGCCGCGTCCACATCTATAACCAGTATCGAAAAAGCCAGAACGGCGTTACAATGGAAGAATTCATGGACCGGGCGATCTCCAACTACGGGGAAGTCCTCGAGCAATTGCGTAATGCAGGCGTGAACTTCGTCGTCTACGGCGTTATTCCCGCCCCGAAGCAGATCTTCAGGTATCCGCCCTACGCGACGGAACGGATGAGACGGGAGCTCTTCGATGAATTCCGATCCAGCTATCCATTCCTGGCGACGCCGGAGATCCGGAGCTGGATCAACCGGACGTTTAATGAAAAGCTCCGGGCCTTTTGCGAGAAGAACGGGTATGGATATATCGATATTTATCCCGAGGTCGCGGACCAGGATGGCTTCATCGCGGACGCATTCTCCGCGGACGAGATCCACGTGAACGGCAGAATCATGCCCTTCATTAAAAGCCAGCTGAAAAAAAAATACGGTATAATGACTTGAGCCTTACTTTTTGATAATGCCGAGGCTACGGTATATGACCGGCTTTCTTTGCTTCATCCGGCAAAAGGAGGAGAACGCGTTATTCCATAGCACATCGTGCGACAGGAGCAGGCCGCCTTCCGTGATATGCGGCCACGCGGCCTCGTATTCGAAGAGCATGTGGTCATACGTATGGAGGCTGTCGTGGAAGAATATCGAGATATCGCCGAGCTTCTCCAGCAGCTTTGGCAGCTCGACCTTCGCGTCGCCGGCTATCAGTGTCCACCGGTCCTTAACGTACTCGGGGATGAATTTTCCCACCTTATTCTCCGTGAAATGGTGGTCCGAGCCATCGCCGATGATGTAGACCATCTGGCCGTCCTTGTCCGTCCCCTTCGAGGTAAAGCATTCGTAGGGCGGAAGGTCGATAGAATAGAGGTGGCCCTTCTTGTTCTCGTGCATCGCCGCCAGCGTGAAAGCGCTCGAAGCACCGTCTCCCACGCCCGTCTCGATCACGATCTCTGGCTTATATTTTTTTATGAGCGAATACATATTCAATCGAATGCCGTTGTCGACAAAATGATATTTTGCGAGGTGCTCCGTCAGGTCGTTTGGTAAAAAGTACTGCATGTCCTCGAAAAAATCTCGCCCCGACATTTTCGACAGGGACCTTGCGAAATAATACCGGGATAATCCCTCCGTGGCGGTCAGCATCAGCGAAGGGTTTTTTATGATATACGGGATCGCCGAGATAGTATGCGTATATTTAATAGACTCAAGCATATTCCCGAATATTTTTTTTATGTTATATAACATTTCTCATGACGATATAATCGTGCTATGCTTACGATTATCTTCTATCATAAGCTTTTAATATCCAGGACCCATATATCTGCGAATAATCATGGTATCTGTGGAAAACATTTTTATCGCGTTCCTTGTTCTCATCGGTACACTGGTCATATTTAATATTAAGATTTTAAGGGAAAAAATTAGTTTCGAGGTGTTAGGAAAAATATTTTTTTTTATCATACCTATCGTAGCGATAGCTGGCATCACCCTTCCCTTGATAATCGGAGAATATAGCTTTTCACTTTTAGGCTCATATTTGGCCGTGCCTATGATCCTCGGACCCCTGGCATACTACATATATTTTAATAAATTGATGGAGTTCGAAGACAATGGCACAAAATGACGCGGTATCCCCCGGTTCCGGCACTGCTGACATGAAACTCCTGGGGGTTCTTTATTTCGTTCTCTACGCATTGTCGATCTTACTCCTGTATACGTACGACGTTCGAAATATCTTTTATTATCTGGTCATAGCGATAATGGCGGCCGTCGTTCTCCTCGAGATCATGCGGAGCGAGCCGGGTAAAAAACACGTCCTCATATTACTCCAGATCATGCTCCTCACAGTGAACATTATCTGGGGTGTCACACTAAAATATTATTACTCCTTTGGCTACACCGATATTTTTGGACACGTTCAACTGATCAATTCATTGATCAATCTCGGCCACGTTACGGAAATATTCGAGACGTATCAGCCCTTCCCCCTGTGGCATATCCTTGCGAGCATCTTTTATCAGATCAGCGGCCTACCGATCACGGTCAACACCATTTGTTACGTCCTGAGCGGCTTGATTTTTTTCTGTTTACCTGTGTTCATGTACCTGGCCGCGATCAATCTCTTAAATAATAATAAGGTAGCCCTCTTATCCGCCCTGATCATATCGTTCTATCCTACGCTCATTTGCTACGGGATCTATTCGATACCGAGAAGTGCCGAATCGTTTTTCTTCGTCTTGCTGGTCTACCTCCTGGTAGGCAGGGATAATCCAGTAAAATATTACCTCGCAATATTTTTTACGTTTGTAATCGTACTTTACCATACCGTTTCGATACCCTATATCCTGGCAATCCTGGCGGTCATCTACATCCTGAACCTGTTCTTCGCCCGGGAAGAAAAAAAATCACTAGTCACGCTTTCCTATTTACTCATTAGCGGGGCGATAACGATCATCTACTGGGAACTCTTCGCCAACCGGCTCATTCAAACGCTGATCACCGATATTACTTCTCCCGCTCCGACGGGGCCGCTCACAAAATCCATCTTTAC
>Ga0335071_10002101_pt1 | contig 21527 bp, 22 predicted proteins | sample Lox_Sample_15_FD_206724 | JGI IMG/M metagenome (GOLD analysis project Ga0335071, IMG submission 206724) | Soil microbial communities from Loxahatchee National Wildlife Refuge, Florida, United States - Lox_Sample_1.5 | ecosystem: Environmental > Terrestrial > Soil > Wetlands | place: USA... | reverse complement strand
GGAACTGGAATGCAAATGTCGAGGTTCGAGGGCGTGATGAGGTCGCGCAACTCGCGGAAGCGTTCAATCGAATGACGGCGGAGTTGCTGGCCCAGAAAGAGCGGCTGGTGCAGACAGAGCGCGTCGCAGCCTGGCGGGAACTCGCGCGGCGGCTGGCACATGAACTGAAGAATCCGCTGTTCCCCCTGCAATTGACGGTTGAGAATCTGATCCGCGCGCGAAACCAGAGTCCTGAGATCTTTGATGAAATTTTCCGGGAAAGTTCACAGACGCTGCTGGCGGAAATTTCCAATCTGAAAGGCATCATTGGACGCTTCAGCGAATTTTCGAAGATGCCGCAGCCGCAATTGCAACGCGTGCAGGTAAACGAAATCGTGGAAGCCGTAGCGCGCTTGTTTCAGGCCCAGTTCCAGGCGCAGGGGCGCGAGGCGATCGAGTGCCAGCTGCAACTTGATCGAAATCTCGCACCCAGCGCGGTGGATGCGGAGTTGCTGCACCGGGCCTTATCGAATCTCGTGCTCAACGCGATGGATGCCATGCCGCACGGCGGATCTCTCACTCTGCGCACGCGCGCTGAAGACGGCAAAGCAATCATCGAGATTTCAGATACAGGTTCAGGACTTACGGGGGAGGAGTGCGAGCGTATTTTTACCCCGTACTACACGAGCAAGAAACATGGAACCGGCTTGGGGCTCGCGATTGTGCAATCCGTTGTGAGCGATCATCACGGAAGAATCAGCGTGGAAAGCGAACCGGGAAAAGGCACAACATTTGTGATCGACTTGCCGAACAACCTCGACGGGATGGACGCGCCCACCGAGACCAAGGCTGAAGAAGGCGTCTCGAAGATGCCGGTCTAGCGAAAGGAGGACCGTTGCCGCAGAAAGCAAATTTGCTGATTGTCGATGACGAAGCGAACACTCTCGCGTCGCTGTCGCGGGCCTTTCGTCTTGCAGGCCACGAAGCCACGGTGTGCGACAATGCCGCGCGTGCACTGGAGCTGGCCAAGTCTCAGGAGTTCGACCTGATTCTTTCCGACGTGGTCATGCCGAATAAAGACGGCCTGACCCTGCTGGAGGAACTGAAGCAGCAGGGTGTAACTGCGCCGGTGGTCATGATGTCGGGGCAGGCGCATATTGAAATGGCGGTGCGGGCCACGAAACTGGGAGCGCTCGACTTTCTCGAGAAGCCGATTTCAACGGACAAGCTGCTGTTGACCGTGGATAACGTTCTGAAGCTCCAGCGGCTTGAGAGTGAGAATCAGCAGCTTCGGCAACGACTGGGCAAGCACGAGATCGTCTGGAAGGGCGACGCCATGCGGCGAGTGATGGCGCAACTGGAGCGCGTCGCGGCAAGTGAGTCGCGGGTGTGTATCCTGGGAGAAACCGGAACTGGCAAAGAGTTAGTGGCTCGAACCATTCATGACCGAAGCACTCGCACCGGCGGACCTTTCATTACTTTGAATTGCGCAGCGGTCCCGGCCGAACTGATTGAATCTGAATTGTTCGGCCACGAAAAGGGTTCGTTCACGGGCGCCTCGGGGCGGCATATAGGAAAGTTTGAGCAAGCAGATCAGGGGACGATTTTTCTCGACGAAATCGGCGACATGCCACTGAACATGCAGGCGAAGCTGCTGCGCGTGCTGGAGGAGGGCGAGGTGGAGCGCATCGGCGGCGACAAGTCGGTCAAGGTGAACGTCCGGGTGCTTGTGGCGACCCATCGCGATCTGGAAGCACGCGTACGCGAGGAGAAGTTCCGGCAGGATCTGTTCCATCGCATTTACGTTTTCCCGCTCGTATTGCCTCCGCTGCGTGAGAGGCGGGAGGACATTCCTGCCCTGGTCGCACACTTCGCCGAGCAGGTCTGCGCACAGAATAGCTGGAAGCCGCTTCCTTTTAGTGCAGAAGCGATGGAGGCGCTACAGGCGCACTCCTGGCCTGGGAATGTCCGCGAATTGCGCAATATGGTGGAGCGCCTGATGCTGCTCGCGACCGAGGGTCAGGTTGATTCAGCGACGGTGCAAATAGCGCTGCCGAAGCATTCGTTGGGTACTGCAGGTGCGGGTGCTGTTTCAACTTCCGGGCCGCTGGCTGACCGGGTGCAGTCGTTTGAGCGCGAAGTTATTTCAGCTGAGTTGAAGCGCAGTCATCACAACATGAGTATGGCGGCGAAATCGCTTGGCCTGGAGCGCAGTCACTTGTATAAGAAGGCGGAGCAGCTCGGAATTGACTTGCGCGCCTTGCGACGCGAACAAGGCGCGCCAGAGTGACTCCGGGTCAGCTCAGCGTCCAACCGGAGACACAATTGATCAACCTGCTTCGAGTTCTTCCCATTCTTATTGCATCCCTTCCTTTGATCGCAAGTGAGCCGCCATCGCCGCCGACCTATGGAGTCCGCATGGAGCAGGCCTGGATCCCAATGCCGGACGGCGTGCGGCTGGCGGCCACGCTTTACATGCCAGATGGAGCAAAGAGCGGAGAGAAGTTCCCTGCCCTGCTGGAATATCTGCCGTATCGCAAGGACGACGGAACTGCGGCGGGCGATTATCCCAAGCACACCTATTTCGCGCGGCGCGGCTACGTGAGCGTACGCGTGGACATCCGTGGCTTCGGCGCCAGCGAGGGCGTTCCACCGGAACGGGAATATTCCGAGCAGGAACAGAGAGATGGAGAGGAAGTCATCTCATGGTTAGCGCACCAGCCCTGGTCGAATGGCAACGTGGGAATGTTCGGGATTTCCTGGGGTGGATTCACCGCGCTGCAGATGGCTATGCGCCATGCTCCCGGTTTGAAGGCAATCATCGCAGTAGACGCAACGGGAGAACTGTTTCACGACGATGTTCATTACATCGACGGTATGGCTCATATCGATGAATTTGAATTAAACATGGACATGGCCGAAGGCTGGGTCGGTGCACCAGACTACTCTCTCGATGAAAAGATCCTCGGGCCGCGCTTCGATTCGCCTCCATGGTCGCTGCTTTATCTCAAACATCAGCGCGATGGCGTCTTCTGGCGAGAGCGCGTGCGCCCACTTCACGAAATTACGATTCCCAGCTTTCTCATTGGCGGACTGCAGGACGGCTATCGCGACAACATTCCTGACATGCTGATGCAGTCGAAGGCGCCCATCAAGGCCATCATTGGCCCGTGGAACCATTCCTTCCCAAATGACGCGGACTTCGGGCCGCGAGTGGAGTGGCGGGACCAGGCGGTTCGCTGGTTCGATTACTGGCTCAAGGGCCGCGACACGGGAGTGAAGAATGATCCGCGGCTCGTGATCTACATGCAGCACTGGCATCCTCCGGATCCGAATCTGGAGAGCGTTCCGGGAGAATGGCGTCGAGAGGATGTGTGGCCGCCGTCAACGGCTAAGAACACCACGCTCTATCTGCAAGGCAATCACAGTTTGTCGGAAGTCGTGGCCGCGCAGGATTCACATCATCTGAAGTATGTTCCAACGGTAGGCGTGGAAGCCGGCTTCTGGTGGGGCGAGTTGCTTAACGATCCGCGGCCGGTGGATGCCTTCAGCCTAACCTATGATTCGGCACCATTGCACGAGGATCTGGCGATTCTCGGTCGACCACGCGTGCTGCTGCAGGTCTCGGCCGGCGCTCCGCAGGCGAACTGGTTCGTGCGACTCTCCGATATCGCGCCGGACGGAACCGTTACGCAGATCACGGGCGCAGGAATAAATGGCGCTCAGCGTGAATCGATGAGCGAGCCGAGCGATCTGGAACCGGGGACGGTCTATCCGCTGGACTTCGAACTTCATCTGACCTCCTGGCTTTTTCCGAAAGGACACCGGATACGAATCGCGATTTCCAATGCGCTGTGGCCGATGGTGTTGCCCACGCCATATACGATGACAACTTCGCTGATGCTGGGTGGAACTAACGGTTCGCGCATCGTGCTACGTGTCGTCCCCGTGAATGGCAGTCCGGCACCGGCATTTTCTCCGCCCGAGGCGCTAGAACAGCGCACGGACATCAAGAGTGAAGGATTTCCGTGGCCCGGGGAGTGGACGGTGGAACGTGATGAGGCGCGGCAGAAAACGACGGTGCATTGGAAAGGCAAAGATGGATACGAATATCCGTGGGGCAAGCAGAGCGATTTTGAAAGCCTGACTTATGAAGGAGACGATGCACACCCGGAAACCTGCTCCGTGCGCGGCGAGGCAGAGAGTATTTTTGCGTTACAAGGACGAACGCTGACGTGGCGAGGGCATCTGCTCGTCACGACCGATCAGAAGAACTTCTATTACAAGTACACCCGTGAGTTGTTGAAGGATGGACAGTTGCTGAAATCGAAAACCTGGCAGGAAGCCATTCCGCGCGATCATCAGTGATGCGCGTTGCGCTATACGCGCGCGTCCTGAAACAGCGCTCTTCCGCGACTCACATTTTCGCTGCCTGGTGATGCTTCAGGTCCGCGGCAAGCAGCCTGTGAAACAGTTGTTCTCCCGCTTCGCGGCGCACCGAGAGACGTCCGGCTCCGTAAGCTCGAGATTTGAGGCCTCTCTGCACGTCTTCGCAGATTCCGAGATCTTCATCCTGCACTCGGTTGCCTACGTTCACGGACTGGGTATTGTGTTCGCGCCGGGATTCGCTGATATCGCTGAAATAGAAATCGAAGATGACCGTGCAGTGATCAGCGTCGACGGGAATCACGTAATTGGTATCCATGTACCCCTCGTAGCAGTTGATCATGAGGTTCGGATATTGCCAGAAATACCAGGCACGATCGCCTTTGCGCGTTGCCCCGGTGGCGGCATCTTCATCGGAAGCGACCATCGGGCTGGACTGCAGGCAATAGCGGTCCTCGTTCTCGATCGTGTACTGCTTGTAATCGAGCACGGAACTCAGTCCCTTGTGCAGGTGTGGTACGTGGTATCCGCCATCAAGGTAGTTGTCGACGAAGACCTTCCAGTTGCAATGAATGTCGTAGGTGCGGCGGTCGAAGTAATGAAGCTTACTGATGCCGAGAGGCGCCACACGCTGGACCATTCCGCCAAGGAATTCGTTCAGCGATGGGGCATGCGGATCGAGATTGATGAAAACGAAGCACTCCCAGGTCTCCACACGGATCGGCAGCAAACCGTTCTGCGCGCGATCGAAGTTCTCGACACCTTCGAATTCGGGCATGCCCTTGAGAGTCCCGTCGAGACCGTATTTCCAGCCGTGATATGGGCATTGCAGGATCTGTGCGTGACCGCATGGTTGAGTGACGACAGCAGCCGCATGATGCCGACACACATTGAAGAAGGCCCGAAGCGTGCCATCGGTACCGCGCGCCACCACGATGGGTTCCCCGGCAACGCGAGTGGCAACGAAATCCCCTGCACTTTCGAGTTGGCTCGTGCGAGCGACTAATTGCCAGGTCTTGCTGAAAACATTCAGGCGTTCGAGTTCGGCGATTCTCGGATCGACGTACCAGGAGGCGGGAATAGTGAATGCCTCCGACAGCGGCGCGGTGTCGTTGTAGCTGGAAAGGATCTGCTCGATCGATGCTTGCATCATTTCACTCTCGTTGTAGGCAATCTTGCTCAGTCCTGTGCAGAAATCAGCTTCAGTGGTTTTCGCGTCCCCGCTGTCGCCCGGAAGCGACTGGACGAGGCGTTCCAATGGCGCGCTGCAGTATCGAGAGAAACTGCTGAATCCTTGCTTCCTTCTTCTCTGCCAATTCGCCTTGCCGCCGGAAAAGCCCGGGATCAAGTTCCGCAGTCAGCAGGGCGTCCTGAAAACGCTCCACCATCCAGTCAATGATGGACACCATCATTTCGATATCCAAGTCTTCGCGCAGTTCTTTGCGCTGCACACCGAAACGAACAAAGCTAACGGTTCCGTAGGGATCTTCACTAATCAGAAAGCGGTTGATCTCGCGCCTCAGCACCAGATCCGTGCCGTAATTCCCGAGCAAGGAGATCCGGTACGGAATCCAGTCTTCATGCACCAGATGCTCCGTTCGAACCAGCCAGTAACGCAAGATCTCAAAAAAACCTTGCTGGCGGACTTCCGCGGGCGCGTCGAGATACTTGGCAAAGGAGCGCACGGCGCGTTTGTACACCTCGAAGAAAAGTCCATCTTTGCTGCCGAAATGCTGGAAGATCGACCCCTTCGCGATGCCCAGGGCGACGGCGATATCGCCGACACGGGCGGCATGATATCCATTTTCGGCAAAATGCTGGGTCGCAGCCTCGACGATGCGTGCGCGCTTGGCTTCCGACCGCGGGCGAGAGTTCGCCTGCCTCTGATAAAGCGGCGGCGCAACGCGATTGCTGGCGATCCCCGGCATCGGAATGACTTCAAGTCACGAAAGAATATCCCAGGCCTGAATCGGATTCAACTTCTTTTTCCGGGGCCTCTGGGTTAATGTTGTTCGACTGACCGCGCCAATCGTGACCTTAAGTCAAGGAACTTCGAATCGAGTGTATGACGCCATTGTAATCGGCGGAGGACACAACGGACTGACCGCGGCAGCCTATCTGGCACGCGCCGGACTGTCGACGCTTGTACTGGAGCGCCGCGACATTGTCGGTGGATGCTGCGTGACCGAAGAGATAGCGCCCGGTTGCCGAGTTTCGACAACGTCTTACATTGCCAGCATGCTGCGGCCGGAAGTGATCTCTGAATTGCATTTGGCCGACCATGGCTTACGGATGATTCCTTGCGATCCGGCGATTCAAGTTCCGTTCCCAGATGGGCATGTGGTTCCGTGGTGGGCAGATCGGGAGCGAGCGCGCAAGGAATTTTCGACGCTCTCTGCGAAGGATGCGGATCGGTTCGTGCAGGTCGACGATCAACTCAAGAAACTGGCGCGCTACCTGCAGCCGTTTTTTCTGGAGCCCCCGCCGGAACTCGATACTTCTTCCGTCAAAGGATGGAGCGATCTCTTTCGAGTGGGCAGAAGGTTCCGTGGAATCTCGAATCAGGAGATCGCGCAGCTCGTTTCGTTTCTGACCGGCAGCCTGGGAGAATTTCTGGACCAGAACTACGAGTCCGACAAAATGAGAACCATGTTTCTCGCCAATAACGTGTACGGGAAGCATGGTGGCCCATTCCAGCCGGGGACCGCCATCGGGCTGCTGTTTCACCTGCTCAGCGGCGGGGAGCACGAACTGCAGGGTTTCTATGGTCACGTCATGGGCGGCATGGGATCGATCACGCAGGCGCTGGCTGCGGCGGGCACGAAACTTGGCGTGGAAATTCGGACTGGGGCGCCGGTCTCGAAAATCGAGGTGCGTAACGGACGAGCGCGGGGCGTCGTTCTAGAAGATGGAACGGAGATCCGCGGGCGTATCGTGCTATCGAATGCGGATCCGAAGCGGACATTTCTTGGATTCCTGAATGCGAAGGAGTTGCCCGAAGACTTCTTGTTTGCGGTGCGAGGAATCAAAATGGATGGCCCGTGCGCCAAAGTGAATATGGTTCTGGCCGAAGAGCCGCGTTTCACCGGGACTTCTGCGGCAGCTACTCCGCTGGAGCGGACTTTCTACACGCTGGTGCCATCACTCGAGTTTGCTGAGCGTTGCTACGACGTTGCCAAGTTTGGCGAGATCCCCGAGGAGCTATGGGTCGATTGCGTGGTGTCATCGAATGCCGATCCGGCACTGGCACCGCCGGGCAAGCACATTCTGACTTGTTTTGTGCAGTACGTTCCTTACAAGCTGCGGCAGGGTACTTGGGACGAAAAACGTGAGTGGCTCGGCGACCGCGTGGTGAAGAAGATCGCAGAATACGCACCGAACGTGCCCAGGTCCATTGAGGCAAGGCAGGTGCTTACGCCTCTGGACCTTGAACGCACGTACGGACTGACCGAAGGCAACATCTTCCACGGAGACCTGCGTCTGGAACAACTCTTCTTTATGCGGCCCGTCCCGGGATGGTCGCAGTACCGCACCCCCATTGACGGATTGTATTTGTGCGGAGCTGGAGCGCATCCAGGAGGCGGAGTCACAGGTGCCCCGGGGCGCAACGCGGCACATCAGGCGATTCGCGATTGGAAGAAGGGCCGCTACCGGGAGGCAGCATGAATCACGATGGATCCAGTGCGCTGCCAAAGACCGCCGACGTAATCATCCTTGGCGCTGGAGTCATGGGCACATCGATTGCGTTCCAGCTGGCGAAGCGAAAATCGGGCAAAATCGTGATCCTCGACAAGGCTCATGTGGGACGCGGCGGAAGCGGACGATCTTCCGGTCTGATTCGCATGCACTACACCTTCCCTCCGGAAGTTCAACTTGCCTTGATCAGCTTGAGCATGTTTCAGAACTGGCAGGAGATGGTGGGAACACCGGGAGATTTCCGCAAGACGGGATTCGTTCGCATTGTGCATCCACACGAAACGCAACGTCTGAAGAGAAATGTCGAGATGCAACGAAATTTGGGAGTCAATGTCGAGCTGATCGACAGACAGCAGTTGCGAGACCTGGAACCTGATTGGATGGTTGATGAAGTCCAATTGGCTGCTTATGAGCCCGATTCCGGTTACGGCGATGGCGCGGGCGTTGCGGGCGACTTTCTGAATGCTGCACGTGATCTCGGAGCGGTGTACGCTTCGCGAACACAAGCCACGGAGCTAAATGTTGAAAAAGGAAGAGTAGTCGGGGTCATTACCGATCAGGGCTCGATCGCAACGCCAAGCGTTGTGGTTGCGTTGGGACCCTGGACGCGGCCGCTATTGCAACAGGCCGGATGTGACGTGCCGATCGAATGCGAGTATCACCAGGTCGCCATTCTGCGCAACGCTCCCGGAATGCGTGGTGGCGGCTGTGCCTGCATCGATTCTGTCACAGCAACTTACTTTCGCTCTGACGTGCATGACAAATTGTTGGTCGGTGACTTCTACGGGAGCCGTCCTGTGGATCCGGATAATTTTCCGCAGCGTGCTTCGGATGAATCTCTGGAGGAAATCATCGAGCGCGCCTCGCGAAGGATCTCCAAGCTCGAAGGAGCCGAGGTCATGCGAGGTGTGACAGGCGTCTATGACGTCACTCCCGACTCGCGTCCGTTGCTGGGCGACGTCGCTGGGATTTCTGGGCTCTACTTGTGTGCGGGATTTTCGGGCATGGGCTTCAAAATCTCCCCGGGTATCGGGCTCGTTATGAGCGAACTATTGATCGACGGTAGAGCTAAGTCCGTGGACATTGACGCATTTCGGCCCAGCCGTTTCGCAGAAAACTGCGCAATCAAGCCCCCATATGAATACGTCGACGACTAGAACTCTCAGGAGAGTGAGATGAAGAAGAAAGGCATTCTGGAGCGGTTGAAGGAAGGTCCGGTACTTGGCGATGGCGGTTACCTGCTGGAACTGGAAAAACGCGGATGGGTGCGCGCGGGTCCGTTCACGCCCGAAGTTGCGCTGACCTACCCGGACGCGTTAAGGGAATTGCACGTGGAATTCCGTGAAGCGGGCGCTGAAGTGCTCCAGGCGCTCACGTTTTATGCAAGCCGCGACAAGCTCGCGACCGTTGGCCTGGAGAACCGGCTGGAGGAGATGAACCGTGCGGCCGTTCGCGTCGCGAGGGAGGTTGCCAGCGATCAATGCCTGGTCGCCGGGAACCTCAGTCTGACCTGGATGTACGAGCCCAACAGCGCTTCGGCAGCCGACCGCGTGCGCAAGACGTTTGACGAGCAGCTAGCCGTGCAGGTTGATGAAGGCGTGGACTTCATTATCGGCGAGACCTTCTCGTGGCTGGGCGAGGCGCTCATTGCCGTGGAGCGCGCGAAGAGAACCGGACTCCCTACGATGGTGACCATCTGTTTCGAGAACAAAGACGAGACAGCCGATGGCAAGAGCGCCGCTGAAGCTGCGAAGAGGTTGCTCGATGCCGGAGCCGATATCGTCGGAATGAATTGCCTCAGGCCTCCTCAACACATCCTTAGATCAATGGAACAAATGCGAAAAACCGTCTCCGGCTATCTCGCATGCCAGCCGGTCGCCTATCGCACTCCTGAGGAAAAGCCGGACTTCACCAGTCTTCCAGAGTTCCCTTATGCCTTGGACCCGCTGCAACTGACACGCAAAGAGATGGCAGACTACGCCCGGCAAGCGCGCGATATTGGAATCAACTATATCGGGGCATGTTGCGGAACCGTCGCTACGCACATCCGCGAGATGGCACGCGTCCTCAATAAGCTGCCGGAGGATTCGCGAATCTGGAAGAAAGGTGGAGAGAAGCCCATGTCGGCTTACGAGTACTACGACCATGACAAGCTAGACGTGGCTGAGACGAAGTGAAGTGCTGCGTAGATTCGAGAGCTGCGGTCCTGCTGCATGAGACCGCAGCTCCCACAAAGCTAACCCGCCTTGCGCATTTCAGGATCTACGGCGTGCACCAACGGCATCTCGACCAGGTGCTCGCTCACAAACCACACCTGCAGTTCATTGGTGCGCAGGACCTCACTGACTATCATGTCGTTCGTGCCGTCATCGCCCAATTCGGAGGCGCGTTTTGCCAGCGTGCGGCAATGGCCAATGATGATCTGGTGAGCATCGAGCAGGCGTGAAATCTGTACGGGAACTTCTTCCCTTCCGCGAGGCGGACGTTCAATGCGAGTAGTTTCAGCAACGTCAGGCGCCATAGCCAAAGAAATTCCACCGAGCAACTGAATTCGCTCGGCAATTGTGTCGACGAGCTCCGCTTGCTCCTCATAGTGCTTGTCGAACAGCAGATGTAATTGGTAGAAGGTAGGCCCTGCGACCTGCCAGTGCGATTTCTTATAGAGGTCTCGCAACGTCATTGTGTCGGCGAGCATGAGATTAAGTTGCTCAGTCATTTCCAGACGAACATCTTCTTCGAGTTCCAGCGGAAGCGCATGCGAAACCACCCCATAGGGCTGGATTTCCTTCGCGCGCTGATGAATCCTGGGTTGCGCGTTCAATGTTTGGCGGCTGGTGCCGTCCCTCTTCGGCATAAATTCCTCCCTGATGTGAGCAAGTCTGCAGTCCCAAAGGTGGGCTGTATAGGATGCGATGCCAACAGATGCCAGTTGGCTCCAGATATTCGTGCTTCCCAGCGATGGCGTATGCTGAAACAGTGAGCTGAGTTTGGGGAGCCAGAGACTAGAGGCATTGAAGGATTTCCGGATCGCCTAAGACGGTGACGTGGCAGTCGAAGCTAACCTCCGACGGAGACGGTTATACCAAGATGACGCACGCGACCGCACGGCTTTAGCGAACAGGGTTTGACGATGCCCGGCAGCGTTGCTATGATCAAGCTGCGGGGTGGAGCAGTCTGGTAGCTCGTTGGGCTCATAACCCAAAGGTCGGTGGTTCAAATCCACCCCCCGCAACCAAAGGAATCATAGAGTTACGGGAAATTTGAATTTTCGATCCTAGTCCAAAATAGTCCATTAAGCGAAAACGAATCTCTACCGAGGCCGCAGCGATGCGGCCTTTCGCTATTTGGACTGTTTTTGGGAGAAAACGCGCTGCACGACGGATGTGTTGGCCTTGCGCTTTGCGTCCATGAACGCGCCACCGTACACATTCATCGTGGTTGAAATGTTGGCGTGGCGCATCAGCTTCTGTTGCACACCGAGCGGCGCTCCCGTCTCGTCGAGCCAGGCGCGATAGCTGTGACGCAGCGAGTGCCAGCCGATGGTCCCTTCGATTTTTGCCCGTTGCGCTGCTGGGTGGAGTACCTTGGCACGCAATGAGCCCGAGTCGTAAGGATTGTTGGTTCGAGGACTGGGAAAAACCCAGTTCCCCTCGGTTTCCGGGCAAAGCCGCTGCCACTCGAGAAGAATGGTCGCAACATCCGGATCGAGTGGCAATTCGTCCTGTGAGTATTCCGATTTCAATTTTGTGGTTTGACTTCGCGCATATCCTTCCCTGACCACCATGACTAGGCGCTCGAAGTCGACGGACTGCCAGCGCAAACCGAGGACTTCGCTGATGCGCAACCCGGTGCATCCGGCGACGAGAACCATCGATTTGTAAGGTTGAAGGAGTTGGTTGAGCAGAGCCACGAACTCGTCTTCGGTCAGAATGCGCGGCGGTTTCAGGCGCTTGCTGACTCCTTTCAGTTCGATCAAGCCCATCGGGTTGCGCTCGTAAGGAATGAGTTCCCAGAGCATGGCCTTCTCGAACAAACGGTACATGAGCCCGCGCAGGTGACTCTTGGTTTTGGGCGCGACCGGCAACTTGCGAAGCCAGTCCTGAACCGGATAGGGTTTCACATCCTTGAGCAGGCATGTCCCCCACTTCGGTGAAATATGTTTGTTGATGCGGTTGAGGTCGGTTTCTTTCGTGGTGTGGGCAAGCTCGCCCTGCTCGATTTCTTCCCGTGTATATCGGTCGATGAGACCTCGGAAGGTGACGGCTTCTCGCAAGGGCAGGCCGTGGTTGATCTTGAGTCGAAGGCCCTCGGCTGCGCGCCTCGCTTCCGTCTGCGAAGGATAGTCCTCGATTGTTCCCAGAGTGATGGCCGGTCGCATTACATCTGGTTGCTCTCGGTCCCGATAGCGGAATACCCATACGGCAGGGCCCTTGATCCGTTTCTGAAGCTCCAGATTTCCGAACTGGTAGCGGTTACGTCTAGGCAACTCGTCCTCCTTTGCCTTGACGTCGCCGGGAGATTTCGGAGCATACCTGAGCGCGCAACCATTCGTCTAGCTCCGAAATGTAGAACAGCCAACGCTTTCTCTGCCCGTATCCGATTGGATGGGCGGGAATATGTCCGACGCCGGCCATGCGCGTGATGCTTCTCACGTGCATCTGCAAGAATTCGGCCGCGGCCTTCGCGCTGACTGGCCGCTCAGCGAATTGCGGCGCTTTCCTCTGCTCTTCAATCGCGGAGGTGACTTGAGTTGCCATTTGCCACACACGAGAAAACGCATTCGTTTGAAGCTGCGAGATGTTCTATAAGCTGAGTCCGAGCGTCCGTCAAACAGAGTCGATCACCGCGGTGTGACGCTAACCCAAGTAGGACAGCCTCACTTGGAACTATCTGTCTCGCCGCCCTTTAGCTTTTCTCGTGAGGGCCAATGATGGATGTGCTTTCATTCACCACCCAAGCTGCGTATGGCAATTCCCTAAATGGGGCACTTTGTTGGCGAGCAGGGAGTCCACCATCCGCTTGGCTTCTCCCAAGCCGCCGCCATAGAGTTGGCGGGCTGGAGTGTGAGCAGATCGCGGCGCGGGAGATTCAAAAGCATCTGTAGGGCCATGAGCTCCCGCAACTCACCGGTTGCGAGCTCTTCGGACTCTGTCGGCCGAATCGAGAGGTAGGGGGAGATTACTTCGATGCGATCGCTCTCGACTCAGAGAGGCTCCTGGTCGTGATCGCCGACGTCTCCCGCAAGGGAATAGCCGCGGCACTGCTGATGGCAAATCTGCAAGCTATCCTCAGGACTCTTGCTCTAGCAGGACAGTCTCCGCAACAACTTGCGTCATCGATCCACACGCATCTGGTGAGGCACTCTGAACCCGGACGTTACGTCACCGCCTTCATCGGTCTCTTGCATTTGCGATCACAGAGTCTCGTTTATGTGAATGCCGGGCACGAACCTCCACTCCTTTTTCAACCTGGAGGCCCGCGACTCCGCCTTCAAAGCGGTGGTCCGCCACTAGGCCTTATTCCACAATCAACTTTTGAGCAACGCGATGTTGCTTTGTCGAATGGCAGCACGCTTGTTCTGTACACAGACGGAATTACGGAAAGAACGAACCGGCGAGGGGAGTTTTACGGCATCGAACGTTTCGCTGATAGTTTGGGCAAAGCTTCCGTGGCATCCGCTTCCAGGCTTGCGCAGCAGCTTCTACTCGACTGTGACCAGTTTGCAGACGGCAATCCCGCACCCGATGATCTCACGCTGATGGTGCTGCGAATCACGAGTTCAACCGACGCGAGCGCTGCGGCGCGCGACGATCGAGTGCTCACAACACAAACCTGATCACCGGAGTCAATGATTGGAGTCGTCATGAAGCGGCGCCTCGATCGACGGCCGACTGGGGTCACCCGCACCGAGGTAGGCCAATGCCCTTCAGTTCCTCACATTTCCTGCAATGACAATTGACAGTTGTTGTCGTAAGGGATCCCCAAGTGGCCGCACTTGCCGCAGACATACCTTCCCGAACTGTGGGCTGTCATGGGTCGCAACTCGTCACCAGCGACGCAGTACGGGCAACGAATGACGGTCATAATTACAGCGACGTTCATGGCGCGCTTCCGAGTACTCGCTCCTCCAAATCGTACGCTCCGACGATTACTGGAATGTGACACTCACACGGGATTGCGCGGCGACGAGTGTTCAAGGCCTGATTTCGGGTCCCATGCGCACGTGGATCATCGACATGATTCCAAGAGTGTCGGAGAGGAACGTTCCCCACTTCTCCTTCAAGCTAAGCTTGTGCTTCAAGCCACGAAAGATCGGATATTCAGCGACAATGGTAATGCGCCGATCCCATTCGAGAATCTCGCTGGCTCTGCGAATGCCCCATCTCAGCTGAGCAGTTGCGTCCATCCCTCCGTCTTCGATGACTCTCTTGTTCGCAATCCTGAGCCCCCTGGAAGAGCATGCATCGAATACGAGTTCGCTTCCAGGAAATCGGTCGGTGAGCCTACTCAAAAGCGTTCTCACCTGAGCTTCTTCGAAGTAGTACAGGACGCCCGCTGCGACGAACAGCACCGCATCCGTAATCTTCAGATGATCCATCCACCTGTCGTCAAGGATCGAGCAGGCGATGAACTCTCGTCGCGGTCCCTCTGGAATGTACCGGGTTCGCAGTTCGATGACGTCAGGAAGGTCCAGGTCATACCACGAGAGTGTTGCATTGTCGACGCGCTCGAAGGTCGTGTCCAACCCGCAGCCAAGGTTCACGATCGTGCCCTTCGAGTGCTGATCGAGGAATGTTCGGACGGTGTGATCGATGTGAAGGCTACGCGCGATCCACGCTAGCTGGCTGACGAAGCTGATATTTGCTGCGATGGTCGAGAAATCATAATCAAGTCTGTCGATGATCCGCACAGCCGCCGGATCCACCAATAGAGGATGAGGTTTCTTCGTTTCGACTGCTCTGCCCCAGAGCGGGAGAAGAAGTGTCCTTTGAACGCTGCCCAAGCTTGCTGTACTGGGCGTGGCAGTTGCCACCATATTTCCTCCACTCAATTTCGAGTTAGCTTCTGAGGCGCCGGGGAATCGGAATCAATTCGTTTACCCGGTTGCGGTAACGGAGATAGGCCTGGCCAAATCGTTGCGTGAGGTATTCGTCCTCGCTGTGAATGCGCGCCTTGAAAACGGCGTAGGCGACCAGAGGTATCAGCAGCATCGGCCACGAACGGCTCAAGAGCGCCAGTCCGGGCAGAATGAAGACGATCCAGGCTGAGTAAATTGGATGTCGGACGAGAGCGAGCACACCCCCTGTAGCTAACTGGTCGTGGTTGTACGCTCCCATGACCGAGCGCGCCGCAAGCACCAACAACGGAACACCCACCAACAACATGGCGCCTGCGATTGCAGTTGAGATTCTTGCGGGCAGCGAGTGCATTCGGAAGATGGCTGGCCAGCAGTAAGTCGCGGTTCCCGCGACAGCCGCGTAAGTGAGCGCCCCGATAGCGATCTGTGGGCCAATGCCCCAGCGACTGAGCCTCTTGTTCATGTCCAACCTGGAATGGCCAAGAAAACTATTTTCGCGGGGTTTATCAACCAGCCGCACAGCCGAGCAGTGATTTGAGTCACCCATCCGTACGCGCTCTCCTGTCGTGCTCGAAACCGCAACAGCTACTTACTCTTTGACGGGCACTCGTACGAGGATCGCATCGTCTACTCGCACGATCAGCGCCGAGAATTTCTCCTTCGTCACATTGTGCATAGGTTCGTAGCGTGGATTGAGGGCTTCCACATTGACATGGAGCCTTGCCTTGGGGTTCTTTGGCACGTCGAAATTCACGCGAAGATCGGGCTTCCCGTCGCCGTCAACGTCGACTGACTCGGAGACGTGGCTTGGCAAAGCGCCTACCGGCCTCCAGTCGAGTTGCACAAATGGTTTCTCGTGCTGCCACATGTGGGGAGCCACCTGCCGGTGAACATCGATCGTGTAGCCGGTGGCCTGGATGGCACGAACTGTCGGACCTCCCGAGTACATCTCGTCCACGTGTAGTCCCAGGTGGGAAAAACCTTTCGTTAGGGCGCCGTACAGCACAAAAGGCACCAGCGCGGCGGCGAATACCGTCAGCCCAGCCGCCGTGTAGCCCAACTTTGGCCTCGACAGTTTCATGCGCCTCCTAGACGAATACATGCAACATCGTGGCAAGGCCGTCGGCGATGATGCTGCCTCCAAACATAATCGCCATCGCCCAGGCAGCGTACAGAAACATCAGACGAGCACGTTCTGGCTTGACTGCCACCTCTGTTCCCCGTATATGCCAGACGGCGGCGTCCTTCGGGCAGACATCCACGCACGCGCCACACTTCATGCACGACATCAGTGTTTCGCCCTTGGCGATCGACTCGTCGCTCAAAGACATGGTCGGACAACTTTTCTGGCAGAGCACACAGGGCGTGCAACGCGTCTTGTCGATCTTCACGTCGAAGACGCTGGTCTTGTTGAAAAGCGACTGGAACGCACCGAACGGGCAGAAGAAGGAGCATTGTGTCCTCTTCTTGGTCAGTAACGGCAGAGCGATTACGAGCGTAGCAAACAAAACGATGAAGATTCCGTTCTGCACCATCCCCACTGTGTTGCGCGCAGCCACATATTCCGATACAGCTTTAAACGGACACAGCCACATACAGTATGCCGGCTCAAACAAAGCCAGCGACAACAGCACCATGGCCAATAGCACTGCCCACGGCCCATAGCGCCAGCGTGGATCAATTTTTCGCACTTTCGCCTTTGCGGGGACTGCGGCCATGCCCTCCTCAATGCCTCCGAAGAAGCACGCATAGCTGCACCAGCCTTTGCCCACGACAATGGTGACGGCTAGCCAGATGCCAACCATGGCCGCCATCCCACCCCCTGACATGCCTCCGTGGGGAAGGATGGAACCGGGGAACACTACGGTCTTATAGAGCGCAGCGGGCAGGATGAGCAGAGGGATGGGAATAAAACAGAACGGTGTCCGACCGGCAATCATCTCCTCAATCGGGATTCCCATCGTGCCGCGCATCGCGATCACGTTGTGGATAAAGCCAACCGGAAACAGTAGTCCTAGCGCGACAAAGAACCAGCGCCGCCAACGATAGGTGCTCTTGGTCCGCATCATCATGAAAAACAGAACAATCATGAATACCGATGTGACGATAGCCGCAACCTGGAGCGAACGATTCGGCTGGCGAAGTGAAGCGGCAAACATCAGGAAAGACCAGAGCGCTATCGGCAATGTCAAAAACAAAGACCAGCCCACGCTCCTTGGCTCTCGGCGGCTGAGAAACTCGGCCTTAGTAGCCATATGCGTTTCTCCCGATCAAGATCATTAAGCCGGCGTACGAATAGTAGAAAGCGATCAACACCATTGCCATCCGCGCCACCGTGATCACAGCCTGGTTGCGCTTGACCCAACCGAGTCCGGCAAAGGGTACGAACCAGATGGTGGTCCCGATAAAAAATGCAGTGAAGAACAGGAGAGCGGCCGTTATGCTGGCCGCCTCTGCCGCTCGAACGCTCGCTAGCACAAATGGAGGGCAGAGACTCACGCCGGTGAGGAAGCCCAAAACAGCAGCTCCCGGCACTTTATGTTTCCCGTTGCCCCCAATGGTTACCAGTGCCGAACCCGCCGGTGAACACGCGCACATGCGACCAGCCGAGTACGCGTATAAAAGAAGAGCACCAGCGAGCAAAAGGTGAATCGCCCCGAATACCAACGGTCGAACGGGCGCTCGAAGCGACACTGAAGTTCCAACTTCCCAGGCGACGGTGGCAAACACGAGATATCCCAGCAGCCGCGTTGCTAAGAATAAAAAGAGATAGTGAGAATTTGGCCGAATACCGGCTCGCCCTGCGAGCAGAGAAGGAACCAGCACTGGCCCGCAGGAGGCGACGCAGACCGGGCCCGACGCAAGCCCCAAGGCCAGCGCCTCGCCAAATGCGAATGCCGAGCCCATGGCTCGAAATCTAGCATTGTGTGACCCTCGGGTCTGTGACGTGACGCACGTGTGGGTGGTTCAACACAGAGTGTGGCGGTCATCGCCAGCCCGCTGACAACGGATTAATTCGCTTTGCGATGGTCGAATTCCGGAAGATCTTCTGAGATCGCCAGAACACAAGGTTGCCCGTCGAAGTGGATTCTATCGGCCGAGTAGACGGTAAGTTTGATCTCGCCCGATTTCATTCGAAGCCAGGTGATCTTATTGCGCACGGCCACTCCCTGCCGCAATTGCTCGGTCATGAACATGCGATCTGCGGGGTCGCACCACATGTGCAGTTCGTGGACGGTGCGGCCCAGAACTTCCGCCCGCGAGTAGCCATAGCGACGCTCAAAGGCCGCGTTGACATCGACAAACCTGCCCTCTCTCAAGGTTGTGATCGTGAATGGAGTGGGGCTGGAGCGAAAGACCTTCTCAAACTTGTCACTTGAGGCCCCGGGGTTTCCATGCACCTCGGCTAGCGCGGTTTCCGCCTCCTGGAGATCCACCAAGCGCTTTTGGAGTTCGGACCCATACATGTCGGCCGTTGAGTAAAGACGGGCGTTTTGAATCGCCGCCGCGGCAGGAATTGCGAGTAATTCAGCACGCCGGAGATGGTCTTGGGTGTAGCGATTCGTTTCAGTGTGACCGATCGAGAGAAAGCCCAGGTACTCATCGGATGCCTTCAGGGGTACCGACAGCCAGGAACGCAAATGACTATGGCCGGTAAATGTTTGCCAGTCTTTTTCTGTGCATGTGTCAGGAAGAAGGACACTCTTTTGCTCTTCCAGGACCTTTTTCAAGAATGGGCATTGATCGGCAATGAGAGTCAGCGGATGTCCGGGGCGATACTTTGGTAAGGCTTTTGCTCGCTCGGGGATTTCTCGCTCCCCCAGTGCCAACAGGTGAGGACCACCTTCCGGAACGATTACGCGCGCCAATGTATAGGGGACCAACTCTTCCAGAGAGCGAAGCAGTGCCTCCATTACCGAATCCATGTGAAGATCTTGCGTTAGAGAAAGTGTTGCCTTGCGCAATGCATCGGCTTCGGCCCGAGCGGACTCGGCGATTTCTAGGTTCTTAACAACTTGATCTTCTGCCTGTTTCTGTTCGGTAATGTCCTGGGCTGTGCCGACGAGTCGCCAGATTTTGCCGGCGGCATTGCGCATCGGAAACCCGTGAACCCGTACCCAACGAACCTCTCCATTTGGGAGCGTAATCCGGAAGCGCTCGTCGAATTTTCCCGTGCGGGTCGCCTCGTCCAGTCCGGCGAGTACCTGCACACGGTCTTCCGGATGAATAATCTCCTCATAAGACGTTGGATTGTCCAAGAGGCTCCTGCGTGTTCGTCCGGTGATGGTCTCGTACGCCTCATTTACCTCCAGCACGCACTTCGACTCGACGTCCAGCATCCAGAAAATCTCCTGGATATGGCTGGCCATTTGACGGTAACGTTCTTCGCTCTCCCGGTGCTCCCGCACACCTCGGATCAGGAACCAGGTCCCCGCCAATATGACGACGACGAAGCCTAGAGCTTCGATGAAGATCACGAAGTCAGGCAGTTGCTCGCCGCGAAGCTTCGCCTGGATCACAACGAGGAGAACAATTGCCGCGAGCAGAGGTATGAGAATTGAGAAAACCACGCCCGCCTTGCTTCGTGGTCTAGTCTCTTTCCCGGGGATGCCGGATCGCACCATATCGCCGCCAGGGTCGGATGGAGGCAGTGAACGCCTGCCCTGCCGTAGCGTAGCGTAAACCAATTGCGCCGGTTGTTCTACCGGAAGCCCTGGGCGCAAAGGCTGGCCTAGAATAGACCTATGCCGGTGATTCGAAACTGTCCTTCCTGTGGGAGGCCCAACCGCATACCTGCGAATCACCTTGCCGATGTCGGGAAATGCGGTGCATGCAAGGCAGAATTACCCGCGATTGGCGAGCCCATCGAAGTCAACGAAGAGGAATTCCATGAGATCGTTCCCGAGAGCAAGGTGCCGGTTCTGACCGATTTCTGGGCATCCTGGTGTGGACCGTGCCGCATGGCGGCACCTCATGTGGCGCAAACCGCTCGGGACCTCGCCGGACGCGCAGTCGTGCTGAAGGTGGATACGGAACGGTTCCCACAACTTGCAGCACAATACAACGTCCGCAGCATTCCCAATTTCGCGGTGTTTTCCCAAGGTCAGCTTCAGTTCCAGCAGGCAGGTCTGGTGGACGCAGCCACCATGGAGAGTTGGCTTACACGAGCAGCATGAAGGCACAGAAAAAGAATTCCCTTGAGCTTCGCCCGATCGGGGTGATCCGCTCGAAAATCAAGGATCGCAGCAAGGCACCGAAGCAGGGCTCAGAAGGCGCTCCGGACGTTTGGCTCGAGGTTCATCCATTCGCCACGCTAGCCTTGGACGGACTGGCGGTAGGCGACGAGCTCATCGTCTTGACCTGGTTACACCGGGCACACCGAGACACTCTCAAAGTGCGTCCGCGATCAGACCCGAGTCGCCGCCTCACAGGAGTGTTTGCCACACGCTCTCCCGATCGGCCCAATCCGATCGGCCTTCATCAAGTCACGGTCCGCAAAATAAGCAAGAACCGTCTTCGAATCGGCCCCATCGAAGCAATCGATGGCACGCCTGTCATCGACATAAAACCCGTTCTGTGTGAAGTTCAAAAGAGATAGTTGGGTTGTCGTCAGTCCTGGGTCTCAAAGCAAGCATAGACGCGAGCATGTTAGTATCTTGCCCTGCAGCCGCTTGTGAGGCCGATCCCGCAGGCATGAGCTCTGGCGAGCCGTCCGCGACCACGCCCATGGGCGGCTTGCTTCTCAATCCAGTTTTGACCTTCTATTCTGGCTTGTCCCAGCCTTTCAAGCGAGGCCACCAGCGGCTCACGTTCCGACAATACGCCTCGTACTCAGCGCCAAATTTCCGCCGGAGCGTCGGTTCTTCATACAAGATTACGAACAGATGCACTCCGAGACCAACTGCCGCGACCGCGGCAATCGATAGCAGGTTAGCGTGTCCGAAGACAATCCACAGCCCGATCCAGCCCGCTGCGAAGCCCACGTACATGGGGTTGCGCACATGGCGGTAGAAGCCTACAACTACCAGGCGCTGCGGCGGCGCGATCGGTGCCGGAGTGCCGTGTCCGGTCCAGCCAAAATCCCAAACGCAACGCAGGGCAACTGCGAATCCCACGACAGACGGTATGGCGGCGAGCCAGCGCCAATGGGCTGCACCCGCTTCGACGTGGAATCCGAGCCACTCGGGCAGGAGCCAGAACCACAATGAGAAGAATGCTGTACCTACGGCTAGCGCCGCTATTGCCGTTGGCCAGCGCTGTTCACCCGAGCTCATCGGAACGTTTCCGGTATTTGGGTTTGTCATGATTCCTCCAATTAGCACTTACGTCCTTACTACTCTGCTATCCCTTCAACTCGATTGCAGAATCCGATCAGGTACTTCCAAAC
>Ga0335071_10002100_pt1 | contig 21529 bp, 22 predicted proteins | sample Lox_Sample_15_FD_206724 | JGI IMG/M metagenome (GOLD analysis project Ga0335071, IMG submission 206724) | Soil microbial communities from Loxahatchee National Wildlife Refuge, Florida, United States - Lox_Sample_1.5 | ecosystem: Environmental > Terrestrial > Soil > Wetlands | place: USA... | reverse complement strand
CGGCTCGGCGACACGACGACGCTCGCCGACCCGACGGTCGTCGCGGAGATCCAGCAGCGGGCCGAGTCGGACCGCGCGGGGGACGACGCTTGACTCTCCCCTAGCGGGAGGCACCATCCTGGGGCGCAATGGAGTCCCTGCAGGAACAGCTGCTCCCGATCGGCCGCTTCTCGCGGCTGACCGGGCTGACCGTGAAGGCGCTGCGCCACTACGACGAGCTCGGCCTGCTCCCGCCCGCCGCGGTGGACGACGGGACGGGCTACCGCTACTACGCGCCGGCGCAGGTCGCGGTGGCCGAGGCGATCGCCAACCTGCGCCGGCTCGAGATGCCGCTCGACGACATCGCGACGCTGATCCGCGCCGACGACCCGGCGAGGGTGCGGCGGGTCCTCGTCGACCACCAGCGCCGGACGGCGATCCGGAAGGCGGAGCTGAACGTGATCCTGCAGCGGCTGCAACCGCTGATCGACGGGAAGGAGACGGTCTTGGAAACGCGTGCGGAAGCCCTCGACCCGGAGACGGAGCGCCGCCTCGGCGCCGACCTCTTCAACAAGACGTGGACGCTGATGGAGAAGGAGGACCGGACGCCGGACGACGACGACGAGATGGTGCACTGCGCGCACGCGTCGGCGTACCACTGGCGCCAGGTCGGCACGGCGGCGAACCGCTCGCGCAGCGAGTGGCAGTGCTCGCGCGTCTACGCGATCCTCGACCGGCCGGCGGAGTCGCTGCGGCACGCGCGCCGCTGCCTCGAGATCGTCGAGGCGAATCCCGACGTGATGAAGGACTGGGACCTCCCCGCCGCGTACGAGGCGATGGCGCGCGCGCTGTGGGTCGCGGGCGAGACGGACGAGGCGGCGCGCTACGCGGTGCTCGGGCGCGAGACGACGGCGGCGATCGAGGACGACGACGACCGCGCGATCATCGAGGCCGACTTCGCGACGATCCCGGTCTAGAGCAGCGCGTCGAAGTGCGCGGCGTCGTCGAACGGGCCGATCACCGCGAGGCGTAGCCGCTCGTCCGCGATCACGTCCTGCGCGACGCGCTGCACGTCCTCGACGGTCACTGCGTCGAGCGCCGCGAGGATCTCCTCCGGGTCCGGCGCGCGGCCCTCGAGCACCTCCCGCCGGAGCCCGTAGCCGATCAGCTGCTGCGGGCTCTCGAGCTGGAGGACGAAGCGTCCCTTCGCGAAGTTGCGTGCCTTCTCGAGCTCGTCCGCCGGAACCGGCTCCCCCGCGATCGTGCGCAGCTCGCCCGCGATCGTCGACACCGCCTCGTCGATCCGGTTGATGTCGACGCCGGCCTGCGAGTAGAGCGAGCCCGCGTCGGTGTAGCTGTGGTTGATCCCGAAGACGTAGTACGCGAGCCCGCGCCGCTCCCGCACCTCGGTGAAGAGGCGCGACGACATCCCGCCGCCGAGCACCGTCGAGAGGAGCTGCAGCGAGTAGCGGTCCGGATGCTCGAGCGGATAGCTCGGGACGCCGAGGCAGATGTGCGCCTGGTCGGACTGCTTCGTGAAGACCTTCACGCGGCCGTTCGCGTGCGGCTCGACCGGCTCGGCCTCACCCGTCTCGCCCGGTGCAAGATCGCCGAGGAGCTCCTGCGCGCGCTCGAGCGCGTCGTCGCCGATGCGGCCGGCGAGGCCGAGCACCATTCGCGACGGCTTGTACCAGCGGTCGAGATACGAGAGGAACGTCGCGCGCTCGGCGCCGCGCACGGTCTCCTTGCGGCCGATGATGTCCCAGCCGAGCGGCTGGTCGCCGTAGAGCAGGTCCTCGTAGACGCCGCCGATGTAGTCGCGCGGCGTGTCGAAGTACATGTTCATCTCCTCGACGATCACGCCCTTCTCGCGCTCGATCTCGTCGGGGTCGAAGCGCGAGTTGCGGAGCATGTCGACGAGGACGTCGAGCGCGACGTCGCGGTGCTCGGCCGCGCACTTGACGTAGTAGCCCGTGTACTCCTTGCCGGTGAAGGCGTTGAACTCGCCGCCGATCGAGTCGATCTCGCCGGCGATGTCGCGCGCGGTCGGGCGGCGCTCCGTCCCCTTGAAGAACATGTGCTCCGAGAAGTGCGCGATCCCGTTCGTCTCCGCGGTCTCGTAGCGCGACCCCGCGGCGAGCATCACCATGCAGGTGACCGACTGCGCGTGGTCGAGGTTCGCCGTGAGCACGCGCAGGCCGTTGTCGAGGACGTGACGCTCGAACGTGCTCATCGCCGTGTGATGGTATAGACGGTGCAGATGGCCGGAGAGCAGACGAAGCGCGCGATCGCGCTGCAGCCCGAGTGGCTCGCGCAGGTGCCGACCGACAGGCGGTTCCCGGACGGCGCGCGGCTGCTCTTCTGCGGTTGCGGGACGTCGTTCCACGCGGCGCAGACGGGCGGGGAGGCGGTGCAGGCGCTCGAGCTCGTCCTCCGCCCGGAGCGCGACGCGGACATCCTCGTGCTCGTCTCCCACGAGGCCGAGACGCCCCTGACGCTCGAGGCGGCGCAGGCGTGGCGCGGCACGAAGTGGCTCGTGACCGGGAAGCCGGACGGGCCGATCGCGGCGCTCTGCGACGAGGTGATCGCCGCGGCGCCCGCGGTCGAGGAGAGCTGGTGCCACACGGCGAGCTACACGTGCGCCGTCGCCGCGATCGCGGCGCTGCACGGCGAGGACATCGCATGGCTCCCGGACGCGGTCGAGGTCGCGCTCGGCGAGGCGCTGCCGGTGTTCGGCGCGGAGGAGCGGTTCCTCGTCGCCGGCGCGGGGCGCGACTGGCCGACGGCGCAGGAGGCGGTGCTCAAGCTGCGCGAGGGCGCGTGGGTCGCCGCCGAGTCGTACGAGACGGAGCAGCTGATGCACGGCTATCTCGCGGCGGTGGACGAGACGGTGCGGGCGTTCGTGCTCGAGGGCGAGGGCCGCGCGGCGGCGCGTGCGCGCGCGGCGGTCGCCGCGCTGCGGGAGCTCGGCTGCGACGCCGACCTCGTTGCGACGCGTCATCCCGTCGTCGACGTCGTGATGTTCCAGCGGTTGGCCGTGGCGGTCGCGGAAGCGCGCGGCCGCGAGCCGGACCGGATCCGCCGGGACGACGAGCGCTGGGCGAGCGCCGCGAAGGCCGCGAAGGCCGACAACGCCGCCTGACCCGCCTCCGCTGCCGTGTCGCGACCGGACCTGTCGCGTTTCTTAACGGTGCCTGGCACCGTTAACACGCGCTAGCGGTCTGCGACGCGGTAGACGAAGCGCAGCGCCTGCCACGTCTCGTCGATCGACGCGCTCTTGTTGTCGACGAGGCCGTTCGCGAGGCCGACCTCCTGCACCGCGGCGAAGTCGAGGTCGGTGTCGAGCTTCGCCGCCTTCTTCGGCCACGCGACCCAGAGGCCGTCGGCCGGCGCGAGCGTCTTCTTCAGCTTCGGGAACCGGCGCTCGAGCTCGGAGCGGCGCGTCGTGAACAGCACCGTCACCTCCGCGCCGGGTTTGGCGCCGAGCTTCGTCGACAGCTCAGGCACCGGCGAGGATCTCGCGCTCGCGCTCGCGCGAGAGCGTCGGGCGCTGCTCGCCGGCCTCGCGGCTCCACGCGAGCGTGTCGAGCACCGTCTCCCGCACCGGCCGGAACGTGAGGCCCGCATCGAGTGCGCGCCGGATGTCCGCCTGCTGCAGCCCGCGGTACTCGTCGCCGGGGATCCACAGCGGCAGCTCCATCCACGGCTGCACCGCCGCGTCGAGGATCCGCCGGTCGTCGGTCCAGTGCAGCGTCGCCCCCGCGCCGATCGCGGCGTTCGCCTCGTCGAGGAGCGCGCCGAGCGTCAGCGGCCCCGCCGGCCCCGTCGCGTTGAACACGCCGCCCGGTCCGTCCGCCGCGAGCCGCACGAGCCACGCGCCGAGGTCGCGGGCGTCGACGAACTGCACCGGCGCCGACGGATCGCCCGGCGCGAGCACGTCGCCGCCCTCGGCGAGCCGCCGCGGCCAGTACGTGAACCGGTCGGTCGGATCGAACGGCCCGACGATGAGCCCGGCGCGCACGAGTGCCGTGCGGTCGCCGTAGACCTCGGCGAGCACCGTCTCGCACGCCGCCTTCAGCGCGCCGTAGTCCGCCTCGACGTTCTCGCTCGCAGGATCCTCGAGCTCCGCGACGGCCGACGCCTCCGTCACCGGCTCCGCGAAGTCCGCGTACACGGAGATGCTCGACACGAACACGTAGCGCCCGACCGCGTCGCGCAGCAGCTCCGCCGACCGGCGCACGACGCGCGGCACGTAACCGCTCGTGTCGACGACGCCGTCCCACTCGCGCCCGGCGAGCGCACCGAGGTCGCCGTCGCGGTCGCCGGTGAGGTGCTCGACCTCGGGGAAGAGGTCCGCGTTCGTCTTCCCGCGCGTGAAGATCGTCACCTCGTGGCCGTCCGCGAGCGCGGCGTCGACTGCGTGGCGTCCGAGGAACTTCGTCCCGCCGAGGACGAGCAACCTCATCCGCGGTACCGGTCGATCGCGCGGGAGACCGCCTCGGCGCCGAAGCGCACCGCGTCCGCCGGCACGCGCTCGTCCGCCGCGTGCACGAGCTTCGAGAACTCGAATCCCGGCGGCAGCTTCAGCGGCAGGTAGCCGTACGTCTGGATCCCGATCCGCGAGAAGAACCGCCCGTCGGTCACGCCGATCTGCATCATCGGCACGGGCACGGCGTCCGGGTCGAGCTCGCGGAGGATCTCGGACAGCGTCGGCACGAACGAGAGGTCGACCTCCGACGGGCCCGGGTCGTGGCGGACGAGCTCGAGCTCGAGCTCCGGCCCGACGAGCTCGCCGAGCTCGCGGATCACGTCGTCCGGGGTGAACCCGGGAAGTGCGCGCCCGTCGAGCTCGAGCTCGATCTCGGACGGGACGACGTTGATCTTCTCGCCGCCGCGCACGATCGTCGGCGTGACCGTGTTGCGGAGCGCGCGCTCGATCGGTCGGAGCTCGTCCGGCGCGTCGCGCAGCGTCTCCTCGGCGGTGGCCGGGTCGAGGAGCGAGCGCATCACGGCCGCCTGCTCGTCCGGCAGCGCGTCCGCCATCGCCTCGATCCACGCGCGCGCCGGCTCCGTCACGTGCACCGGCAGCGACCGCGTGTCGAGCGCCTCGAGGATCGGGCCGAGCTTCGCCATCGCGCTGCCGCGGACGCCGATCGCGGCGTGCCCGCCGGGGCCGCGGACCACGCCGCGCAGCCAGCAGATCTGCTTCTCCGAGACCTGGATCGGATAGAACGCGCGGCCGGACACGTGGGTCGTCGCGCCGCCGAACTCGCCGAGCGCGTGGCGCACGCCGGCGAACCGCTCGCGATGCTCCTCGCAGAGGAAGGCCGCGCCGAACGCGCCGCCGTTCTCCTCGTCGCTCAGCACCGCGAGCACGAGGTCGCCCGGCGGCGGCCCCTCCTCGTGGGCGCGGACGAGCGCGTGGATCAGCATCGCGACGCCGCCCTTCATGTCGAGCGCGCCGCGGCCCCAGACCATCCCGTCGGCGAGGTCGCCCGCGAACGGCTCGTGCGTCCACCGCTGGCCGGCGGTCGTGACGACGTCGACGTGGCCGTAGAGGAGGAGCGGCGGCGCCTCGCCGCGGCCCGCGACGCGCGCGACGAGGTTCGGCCGGTCGTCGGCGCGCGCGAGGATCGTCGAGTCGATCCCCGCCGCGGTGAGGATCCCGCGCACGTGCTCGATGCACGCCGTCTCGTTCCCCGGCGGGTTCGTCGTGTCGAAGCGGATCAGCTCGCGCAGGAGCTCGACGACGTCGGGCGCGCTCAGAGCTCCTCCAGCGCGGCGAGCAGGCGGTCGACCTCGTCGGTCGTGTTGTAGTGGACGAACCCGGCGCGGACGGCGCCCCCCTGGTCGGCGAGGCCGAGCCGCTTCATCACCTCGATCGCGTAGTAGTCGCCGTCCCACACCGCGATGTCGCGTGCGGCAAGCGCCTCGGCGACCGCGCGCGGCGACCGGCCGTCGACGGTGAACGCGAAGGTCGGCACGCGTCCTTCCATCGTCGGGAGCCCGAGCAGCCGGCAGCGCTCCGGCAGCGCGTCGAGGAAGCGCTGGCCGAGCGCGGTCTCGTGCGACTGGATCGCGGGCCAGCCGAGCTGGTGGAGGTAGTCGACCGCGGCGATGAAGCCCGCGAGCAGCTCGTGTGCGAGCGTCCCCGTCTCGAACCGCGCGCCGAGCGGGTCGGTCGGAGCGGGACGGACCTTGTACGGCCGCCACGAATCGATCAGCTCCGCGCGGCCGAACGCGAGGCCGAGGTGCGGGCCGAAGAACTTGTACGGCGAGCAGACGAGCACGTCGACGTCGAGGTCGACGACGTCGATCGGCGCGTGCGGCGCGAAGTGCACCGCGTCGGCCCACGCGAGCGCGCCTGCCTCGTGTGCGAGCTCGGCGATGCGGCGTGCGTCCGGTCGCGTGCCCACCGCATTCGACGCGAGCGGGAACGCGACGACGCGCGTCCGGTCGGTCAGCTTCCACTCGAGATCCTGGAGATCGAGCGTCGTGTCGTCGCGTACGTCGACGAAGCCGACCTTCAGGTCGAGGTCGTGCGCGAGCTCGAGCCACGGCGCGACGTTCCCGTCGTGGTCGAGCCGCGTCACGAGGATCTCGTCGCCGGCGCGCAGCGTGCGGCCGAGCGTGCGCGTGAGCATGAAGCTCAGCGTCGTCATGTTCGCGCCGAAGATCGCCTCGTGCGGTCCGCAGCCGAGGAAGGCCGATGCGGCGGCGCGGGCGCGCGCGACGACGTCGTCGCTCGCGCGGCTCGTCGCGAACGCGCCGCCGAGGTTCGCGTTCGACTCGCGCAGGTAGCGCGCGATCGCGTCGACGACCGAGTCGGGGCACTGCGTCCCGCCCGGCGCGTCGAGGAAGGCGGTCGGTCCCTGGAGCGCGGAGAAGCGTGTGCGAACCGCGTCGACGTCGAGTGCGACGGTGCTCATGGGACGGACGCTACCGCACTACGATGGAGGGGTGAGCAGCACGCTGACGCCGCCGCGCGAGCGGGAGCGGCTCGACCGCGGCGACGGGACCGGCTTCGGGCGTCCGTGGCTCGTGATCGTCCTCAACGACAACCACAACACGTTCGAGGGCGTCGCGTTCGCGCTCTCGAGCGTGCTCCCGGGCGTGAGCTACGACCGGGGGATGGAGATGGCGAACACGATCCACAACAAGGGCCGCGCCACCGTCTGGTCGGGCGAGCGCGAGCAGGCGGAGCTGTACTGGGAGCAGCTGCGCGATGCCGGGCTGACGATGGCGCCGCTCGACGTGTCCTAGTCGTTGACGCGCCAGCGGTACGTCGGCTTCGCCGTGAGCGACGCGCCGACGAAGCAGTCGCGCTCCGCCTTCGCGAGGAGCTCGGCGAGGGCGTCCGGCCCGGGCTCGGGGTCGAGCCGCACCGCGAGCTCGACGCTCGCCTCGACGACGGCGTAGCGCCCGTCGCTCTCGCGGCGCGTGACGCGCGCCGACGCGCCGGCGCTCGCACCCGTGACCTCGACCTCCGCGCGCTTCGCGTGGTGGCGGAGGCTGTCGAGCGAGCAGCGGACGAGCCCGGCGAGGAGCAGGTGCTCCGGCGTCCATGCAGGCGCGGTGACGAGGCCCGTGCCGTTCTCGGTGTGGAGCCCGCCGTCGGCGTCGAGCTCGATCGCGTACCGGAACTCCTTCGGTGTGGAACGCACGGCGCCATCGTCGCAGACGTCCCGCGCCGTCCGGGGGCCTCCATACGCTTTTGTGCGTGCGGCGGCTCAGACCGTTGACCGAGGCCGAGTGCTACGCGCGTTGCTACGGAGCGTGGGATCCGACGGTGCGGGTCGTGCGGCTCGAGCGCCGTCCGCCGCGGTTCCCGACGGACGTGAGCGGCGAGGACATCCGCCGCGCCCTCGAGACCCGCCTCGACGGCCGCACCGGCGACGAGACCGAGGTCGAGGCGGCGTAGCCGCCCCCGCCCGCTCGTAGACTCAGCTCCGTCGCCGCCCGCCGCGAGCCTCCCGCGACGAAGCTGCGACCCTCGCGTATGGATTCGTCGCGTACCGTTCCAGAAGGGAACCTCGTGCCCCCCGTGGGGGGGAACGTGGGTCGCGCGCCGGACACGTCCGGCGCGGACACGACTCCGAGTGACGTCCCCGACGTGCTCGCGCCCGGGTTGCGCGTCGTGTTCGTCGGGATCAACCCCGGTCGCGTCTCGGCGGCGGCGCACGCGCACTTCGCGAACCCGCGCAACGACTTCTGGCGGCTGCTCCACGCCGCGCACTTCACGCCGCGCCTCTACGAGCCGCACGAGCAGTTCGAGCTCCTCGGCGAGGGGATCGGCGTCACGAACGCCGCCTACCGGACGACGCCCGGGTCCGGCGACCTCCGCCGCGCGGATTTCGCCGGCTCCGCGCGGAGGCTCGAGCGCATCGCGGACGAGCTCCGACCCGGCTGGCTCGGCTTCGTCGGCAAGGAGGCGTACCGCGGCGCCTTCAACGAGCGGCCCGAGCTCGGCCTCCAGCACCGTGCCCTCGGCGACACGAAGCTCTTCGTCCTCCCGTCGACGTCGCCCGCGAACGCCGCCGTGCCGTGGTGGGACCGCCTGCGCTGGTTCATGGAGCTCGCGGCGCGTGCATACGGGCGCCCGCCGCGCACCGGCGTCCGCGCGCTCGTGCTCGACCCGGACGACAACCTGCTGCTCGTCCGCTTCAGCGACGAGTTCGGCGACTGGTGGTCGACGCCCGGCGGCGGCGTCGACGACGGCGAGTCCGACCGCGACGCGCTGCAGCGCGAGCTCGCGGAGGAGGTCGGCCTCCGCGACTTCGAGCTCGGCCCGCAGATCTGGACGCGCGAGCACTGGCTCGTCAACCCGCGCCGCTGGGGCGGGCAGCGCGAGCGCCACTACCTCGTCCGCGTCCCGCACTTCGAGCCGATGCCCGCGTTCACCGACGAGCAGCTCGCGGACGAGGGCGTGACCGGCGCGCAGTGGTTCACGCTCGACGAGCTCGGCTCCCTCATGACCGGCCCGCGCCGCCTCGCCGAGCTCACGCGCGACCTGATCGCGAACGGCCCGCCGCCCGAGCCGCTCGACGCAGGGGTCTAGAGGAGACCTTCCTCTCGCAGCCGCGGCACGACCCGGTTGCGCACCGCGGGCGCGAGCGTCCCGCCGAGCACGTCCTCCGACTCGAACCACGCGACCGCCGCGATCTCCGCCGCGGCCTCCGGCGCGCGGTCGAGCGAGGCGAGGTACACGCTCAGCCGCAGCTCGACGCCCTCGAGCGCCGCCTCGTCGACGACCGTCTCGAAGAACTCGACGTCGACGAGCGCCGCCGACAGCTCCTCGCGTAGCTCGCGCTCGAGGCATGCGACCTCGTTCTCGCCCTCGTCCGGCTTGCCGCCCGGGAGATAGAAGACGTCCGGCGCGGCGCGCTTGCTCACGACGAGCAGCCGCCCGTCCTCGACGACCGCCGCGCCGACGACGTGCAGCGCGTCGCCCGGCGCCTCCGTCATCCGCGCCAGCGGTTCGTGATCGGCGTCCGGCGGTCGCGCCCGAACGCCTTCGGCCGGAGCCGCACGCCGGGCGGCGCCTGCCGTCGCTTGTACTCCGCGCGGTCGATCATCGCCACCGCGCGTCCGACGACGTCCGCGTCGAAGCCGTCCGCCGAGAGCTCCTCGAGCGACCGGTCCTCCTCGACGTACGCCTCGAGCACCCGGTCGAGCTGCGCGTACGGCGGCAGCGAGTCCTCGTCGCGCTGATCCGGCCGCAGCTCCGCGCTCGGCGGGCGCTCGATGATCGAGACCGGGATCAGCTCGCGGCCCGCGCGCTCGTTCAGGTACCGCGACAGCCGGAACACGTCCGTCTTGAACACGTCCTTCAGGAGCGCGAACCCGCCGGCCATGTCCCCGTAGAGCGTCGCGTAGCCGACCGACAGCTCCGACTTGTTCCCCGTCGCGACGAGCAGCCAGCCGAACTTGTTCGAGAGCGCCATCAACAACGTCCCGCGGACCCGCGCCTGGACGTTCTCCTCCGTGAGATCCGCGTCGCGGCCCGCGAACGACGACGCGAGTGCCGCGCCGAACGCCTCGACCATCGGCCCGATCGGGATCTCGCGGAAGTCGCAGCCGAGTCCCTCCGCGAGCCGCCGCGCGTCGGTGCGCGTCCCGTCCGACGAGTACCGCGACGGCATCGAGACGCAGTGCACCCGCTCGGGCGACAGCGCCTCGACCGCGATCGCCGCGGTGAGCGCCGAGTCGATCCCGCCGGAGACGCCGAGGACGATCTCCGAGAAGCCGTTCTTCCGCACGTAGTCGCGGAGGCCGAGCACGAGCGCCTGCCGCATCTGCTCGAGCTCGTCGTCGAACGGGACGAGCGGCGGCGCGGCCGGCCCGGCCGGGGTGCGCGGCGCGCCGAGCTCCACCGTCGTCACCGGCGGCAGCGCGCCGCGGTCGGCCGCGAGCGCGCGCCGGCGCGCATCGGAGAGCCGCCGCGCGACGACGGCCGTCGGGTCGACGTCGACGACGAGCAGCGCCTCCTCGAAGCCGGGCGCGCGCGCGAGCACCGTCCCCTCGTCGTCGATCACGGCCGAGTGCCCGTCGAAGAGCAGCTCGTCCTGGCCACCGACCGTGTTGCAGAACGCGACGTACGATGACGCGTCGCGCGCGCGGATCTGGAACATCTCCTCGCGCTCGCGGTCCTTGCCGACGTGGAAGGGCGACGCCGACACGTTGACGAGCAGCTGCGCGCCGGCGAGCGTGAGGTCGGTCGCCGGCGGCCCCGGCTGCCACATGTCCTCGCAGATCGTCACGCCGACGACCGCCTCGCCGAGCCGGAACAGATAGAGCTCGTCGCCGGACGCGAAGTAGCGCATCTCGTCGAAGACGCCGTAGTTCGGGAGGAACCGCTTCTTCACGATCGCCTTCACCTCGCCGCCCGCGCAGACCGCGCACGCGTTGTAGAGGTCGCGGTCGAGGTGCGGCGTGCCGACGAGCACCGTCGCGCCGCGCGCCGCGGCTGCGATCTCCGCGAGCGAGCGCTCCGCCGCACGCACGAACCCGGGCCGCAGCAGGAGGTCCTCCGGCGGGTATCCGGTCACCGCGAGCTCGGGGAAGACGACGAGGTCGGCGCCGGCCGCCGTCGCCGCCTCGAGCCGCTCGAGGATCAGCGCTCGGTTGCCGTCGAGGTCGCCGACGACGGGATTCGTCTGGACGAGGGCGAGGCGCATCGGTTTCAGCCTATCAGGCGAAAACCTCGCTAGCGGCGGAGCCGGATCGCGTTCAGGTCGTCGGCGAGGATCGCGTCGACCCGGGCGCGGAGCTCCTCCGGCGGGTCGTGCTCGGCGTGGAGGTAGCGGCCGGCGAGCGCGTCGAACTCGCCCGTCGCGAGCGCGTGCACGAGCCGGGGCGCGCACTCGGGCGGCGTCCACGGCGCGTCGTCCGGAAACCCGTTCTCCGTCATCGACGTGCGCACGAGCCCGGGGCTGATCGAGAAGACGAACACGTTGTGCGGCGCGAGGCTCGCCGCGAGCACCTCGGAGAACCGATGCACCGCCGCCTTGCTCGCGGGATACGCGGTCGCGAGCCCGAGGTTCACCATCACCGTCTGCATCCATGCCGAGCCGCTGGTGACGTTGACGATGCGGCCGCCGCCGCGGTCGACCATCCGGGGCGCGAATGCGCGGCAGCAGAGGAACACGCCGAGCACGTTGATCTCGAACGTCCGCCACCACTCGTCCGGCTCGGCGAGCGGCTCGAGCGTCCCGCTGATCGCCGCGTTGCAGACGAGCAGGTCGACGTCGCCCGCCTCGCGCGCCCACCGCTCGACGTCGTCGCGCGACGACACGTCGCCGACGAGCGCGTGCCCGCCGATCTCCGCCGCGACGGACTCGACCTGCTCGGCCGTGCGGCCGGTGACCCAGACCTCCATCCCGGCCGACGCGAGCTCGCGCGCGACGTTCGCGCCGATCCCCCGCCCGCCGCCGGTGACGAGCGCGCGGCCCTGCAGGTCATTCGATGGCATGCGAGATCTCCTCCAGCGACTCAGGGTTCTCGAGGGACGAAAGGTCTCCGGGATCCTCGCCGAGGACCCGCGCGCGAACGGCACGGCGCACGATCTTCGCGGAGCGCGTCTTCGGCAGCGACCCGACCCACACGATCCGCTCCGGCGTGAACGCCTTGCCGAGCGCGTCGGCGACGGCGCCCGCGACGCGCGCCGCATCCGGTTCCACGTCGGGGCGCGCGACGCAGAAGATCCACGCCGTCTCGCCCTTCACCTCGTGCGGCACGCCGACCGCCGCCGCCTCGGCGACGAGGCCGCTGCCGATCGCCGCCGACTCGAGCTCCGCGGGCCCGATGCGCTTGCCCGCGATGTTCAGCGTGTCGTCGCTGCGGCCGTGGAGGAACCAGTAGCCGTCCTCGTCGACCGACGCCCAGTCGCCGTGCGTCCAGACGCCGGGGAAGCGGCGCCAGTACGTGTCGAGATACCGCTCGTCGTCGCGCCAGACGCCGCGCGTCATGCCGGGCCACGGCCGCCGGCAGACGAGCTCGCCGACCTCGCCGCGCACCGGCTCGCCCGCCGCGTCGACGACGTCCATGTCCATCCCGAGCGCCGGGAAGCCGAGCGCGACGGGCTTCACCGGCTCCGTGATCACGGTCGAGAGGAAGCACGCGCCGACCTCCGTCCCGCCGGAGATGTTCACGATCGGCGCGCGCCCGCGGCCGGCGCGCTCGAAGAGCCAGACGTACGGGTCCGGGTTCCACGGCTCGCCCGTCGTGCAGAACGTCTGCAGCGACGAGAGGTCCGCCTCGGGCTCGCCGTGCGGGATCAGCGCGCGGACGAGCGTGGGCGAGAGGCCGAGCATCGTCACGCGCTCCGACTCGACGAGCCGCCAGAGCCGGTCGGACGGCCAGTCGGGCGCGCCCTCCGCGAAGACGACCGTCGCGCCGAGCGCGCCGGCGCCGACGACGGTCCACGGGCCCATGATCCAGCCCATGTCCGTCGCGAAGTGGACGCGGTCGCCTGCGCGGACGTCGCTCTGGTACGCGGCCTCGCGCGCGATCGAGACGAGGAACCCGCCCTGGACGTGGAGCGCGCCCTTCGGGCGGCCGGTCGTCCCTGACGTGTAGGCCAGGAGGTACGGCGCCTCGGAGTCGACCTCGAGCGGCGCCAGCGTCCCGGGCTGCCGTGTCACGACCTCCGGCCACGACGCCGTCTCGCGGCTCCACTCGACGACGTGCTCGACCGCGAACCGGCCCGCGTCGTCGAGCGTGCGGCGCATCTCGATCCGCTTCCCGCGCCGGAGCGACCAGTCGGCGCAGATCGCGACCTTCGCGCCGGAGTCCTCGAGCCGGGACGCGATCGCCGGTGCCGCGAAGCCGGAGAAGATCGGCACCTGGACGGCGCCGACGTGCGCGCACGCGTGCGCCGCGACCGCGACCGCCGGGCACATCGGCATGAAGATCGCGACGCGGTCGCCCGGCCCGACGCCGAGCTCGACGAGCGCCTCGGCGAGCCGGGTCACCTCGCGCGACGCGTCCGCCCAGGTCAGCGCCTCGCGCCGGCCGTCCTCGCTCTGCCAGACGAGCGCCTCCGCGTCGGGCCGCTCGGCCGCCCAGCGGTGGACGCACGACCGCGCGACGTTGACCCGCCCGCCGACGAACCACGTCGCCCACTCCGGCCCGCGGGAGAGGTCGACGACCGCGTCGAAGCGCCGCGAGAACTCGAGCCCGAGGTCGTCGACGACCGCCGGCCAGAACCGCTCCGGCTCCTCGACCGAGATCCGGTGCAGCTCGTGGAAGCCGTCCGCCCCGAGCCGGCGGGCGAGCCGGGTCACGTTTGCGCGCTCGACGAGCTCGGCCGAGGGCTCCCAGATGAATCCGCCGCGCACGGCCGGAGCCTACCGCCCCGCCGAAGCCCGGCTAGTGTCTGCTAACTTAGTGGGCACTAACAACGACCCGCAGGGGGACAAGACTTGAAGGCACGCATCTTCGCGCCGGAGAACCGCAAGTGGTGGACGCTCGCAGCGGTCGCCTTCGGCCTCTTCATGATCATGCTGGACAACACCGTGGTGAACGTCGCGCTGCCCTCGATCGAGCGCGATCTCCACGTCTCCGTCTCATCGCTCGAGTGGATCGTCACCGCGTACGCGCTGACGTTCGCCGCGCTCCTGATCACCGGCGGCAAGCTCGGCGACCTCATCGGTCGCCGGCGCACGTTCGTGATCGGGATCGCCATCTTCACGTTGTCGTCGCTCGCCTGCGGGCTCGCGCCGAGCGCCGGGTTCCTGATCGGCGCGCGCGCGGTCCAGGGCGTCGGCGCGGCGCTGATGAACCCGGCGTCGCTCTCGATCATCACCGCGACGTTCCCGCCGCGCGAGCGCGGCCAGGCGATCGGCATCTGGGCCGGCGTCTCCGCGATGGCGCTCGCGATCGGCCCGCTCGTCGGCGGCCTGATCGTCGACAACATCAACTGGAACTGGATCTTCTTCATCAACGTCCCGGTCGGCATCGCGGGCGTCATCGTCTCGCAGCTCGTGATCAAGGAGTCGAAGGACACCTCGCACGAGCAGAGCATCGACCTGCCGGGGCTCGTCACCTCGGGCGCCGGCCTCTTCGCGCTGACCTACGCGCTGATCGAGGGGAACAAGCACGGCTGGACGTCGCCCGAGATCCTCGGCCTGTTCGCCGCGGCGGCCGTCCTGCTCGTCGCGTTCGTGCTGCTCGAGCACTTCCAGCGGCTGCCGATGCTCGACCTCTCGCTGTTCAAGAACGGCTCGTTCGTCGGCGCGAACCTCGTCGCGATGCTCGTCTCGCTCGGGATGTTCGGCGTCTTCTTCTTCGTCTCGCTCTACATCCAGAACATCCTCGGCTGGACGCCGACGCAGGCGGGCGCGAGCTTCCTGCCGATGACGATCCTGATCATCCTCGTCGCCCCGCTCGCCGGGAAGGCGTCCGACCGGATCGGCTCGCGCTGGCTGATGGGCGCCGGGATGACGCTCGTCGGGATCTCGCTGCTGCTCTACCAGCGGGTCGGGCTCGACTCGACCTTCTGGACACTCCTGCCGGCAATGCTGCTCGGCGGCGTCGGGATGGCGCTGACGATGTCGCCGATGACGGCCGCCGCGATGCACTCGGTGCCGGTCGACAAGGCGGGCGTCGGCTCCGGCGTGCTGAACAGCTTCCGCCAGCTCGGCGGCTCGCTCGGGATCGCGCTGATGGGGGCGATCCTCGCGTCGTACGTGAGCGTCGCTCCGACCTCGCCCGAGGCGCCGCAGCAGTTCGTGAACGGCCTCCACGCGGCGCTGCTCGTCGCGGCCGGGATCACGTTCGCGGCGGCGGTCGTCTCGATCGTGCTCGTGCGGACGGCGAAGCAGCCGCAGGCGGCGCAGGACGCCGCCACGTTCGCCGAGGTCGCGGCGTGAGCGCGACTGCGACCCGCATGCCGGCGGTCGAGCGCCGCCGCGTGATCGTCGAGGCCGCGATCCGCGCCTTCACGACGGGGAGCTACCGCGGCACGACGACCGCCGAGATCGCCCGCGCCGCGGGCGTCTCGGAGCCGATCCTCTACCGGCACTTCGTGTCGAAGCGCGACCTCTACCTCGCCGCCCTCGACCACGTCTGGTCGCAGGCGAAGGCGAAGTGGGAGGAGGCGATCGCGGACGCGCCGGACATCGGGTCGGCGATGGTCGCGATGACCCGGGGTCACGTCTCGGTCCACGAGTGCAAGTTCCAGCTCGCCGAGCTCTGGGTCCAGGCGCTGAGCGAGGCGGCCGAGGACTCGGAGCTCCGGAAGCACCTCCGCAGCCACATGCGCGAGGTGCACGACTTCACGGCCGGCGTGATCCGTCGCGGCCAGGCCGAGGGCACGCTCAACGCGGGCCGCGACGCGGACGCCGAGGCGTGGACGTTCCTCGCCGGCGGCGTCCTCGGGATGGTCGGACGGCGCATCGGCCTCCTCGACGAGACCGAGGTCGCGGCGATCCGCGCCGCCCGCCTCGAGTGGCTCGGGGCCGTGTAAGGCGGCGCTAGCCTCCGGCCTCGGCCGCGGGTACCCCGCAGCGGGGGAGTCCTCTTGCTCGCATCACTCCTTGGTGCATTGCGGCCCGGGCGCGAAGGCGAGACCGCGCTCTCGCCGTAGCGCACGCGCGAATCGCCACGCGAGCCGAAGGAGGGGGCCCACGGGGGAACCACGGGTTCACCCGTGCTGAAAAGGAGAAGGGCCCCCGGCTGCGGCTCCGGGGACCCTTCTCGAGAGGTGCGCCCTCCTGACGGTTATGGAAACCCGACTCTGCGGCCCAGTCGTGTCTCCTCGCCCCGCCGGGAGTCCCGGCGCACCCCCCTGCAAACCCGAGCCTGGCGTCCGGCCTGGTTGCAAGGTGACCCCACTATAGGAGCGGCCGGAGGGACCGTCAAGTGCCCCGGTCAAGTGATTTCCGGATAGGCGTGGTTGACTCGTTTTCCCGATGAACATGCCCTTTTAGGGGGATGGAAGGGGTTCCCGGCTTGCGGTTTGGTGAAGCGTAAGGTTCACTGCAGAACCACGCCGCTATGACCACGAGAGACGCCGCAATCCGCACGAGTCGCCCCGCCGGCACACCGGGTGGGATCCGCCTCGGCGAGCGCCTGCGCCAGCTGCGCGTCGGCGCTGGGCTCACCCAGAGCGAGCTCGCGGGCGAGCGGTTCTCGAAGGAGTACGTCTCCCAGATCGAGCGGGGCAAGACCCGCCCGACGCGCGAGACGGTCGAATGGCTCGCCGCCCGGCTCGGGGTCGACCCCGGTTTCCTCGCGAACGGTGTCGCGACCGACGAGCGCGGACGGCTCGAGAGCGCACTGGCGCGCGCCGAGGCGCTGCTCGAGGCCGACCGCGACGAGGAGGCGTACGCCGAGTACGAGCTGCTCGTTCCGTCGGCGAAGGCGACCGGGCTGCCGGAGCTCCAGCTCCGCGCGCTCGTCGGCGCCGGCCGCTCCCACATCCGCCTCGGCAAGCCCCGCGCCGCATTCGAGATCCTGAACGAGGCCCGGGCGCTCTCCGAGGGTGACGGCTTCTCGGACGTCGAGCGCGCGGACGTCCTCTACCTCGTCGGCGTCTGCCGGCACCAGCTGAACTCGAACCAGTCGGCGATCGCGCTCTTCAACGAGGCACTCGCCCTCGCCGAGCGCGCCGGGATGCCGTCGGACAGGCTTCGGTCGAACATCCTCTCGTGGCGCTCGCGCTGCTGGCAGCGCCAGCGCGACTTCGAGGCCGCCCGCGAGGACATCGAGCGTGCGCTCGAGCTCGCGCAGGACGCGAACGACCCGAGGACGATCGGCGCCGCGTATTTCCAGGCGTCGCTCGTCGCCGAGCGCGAGGGCCACTGGGTGCTCGCGCGGACGTACGCCGAAAATGCGCGCGCGTCGTTCGAGCAGCTCTCCGACCGCATCGCCATCGGCAAGCTCACGAACAACCTCGGCGCCCTCAACTTCCTCCTCGGCAAGACCGACGAGGCGGTCGGCCTGCTGAAGGAGGCGTTCGGGATCGCGCTCGAGACCGGGCGCGAGGAGGACGCCGCGCAGGCGATCTCGTCGCTGGCGCAGGTGCATCTCCGCACCGGGAACGTCGAGCAGGCCGAGGAGCAGGCGCGCCACGCGCTGAAGCTGCTCGCCGGCCACGAGGACTTCCTCGACGAGATCGGCAACACGCAGCTCGTCCTCGGCCGGTCGCTCCTCGAGCAGGGCCGGCTCGACGAGGCCGAGACGGTGTTCCGCGATGCCGAGGCGAGCTTCGACCAGGTCGGCTCGGCCAGCCATCGCGCCGCCGTGTGGGTCGCGAAGGGCGACCTCGCGACGAAGCGCGGCGACGACCGGCTCGCTGCACAGCTCTTCAGGTCTGCGGCAGAAACACTCCAGGACTTCAGGTTCTAGTCAGGGAAGGAGGTGACGACGGTGACCAAGGCGAGGTTCATCTATCTGCTGCTCGTCGCTTCGCTGTTCGCGTACGCGTTGGCGTTCTGCTTCTCGGGCGTCCACGGCATCAGCACCGGCGGCAACACCGGCGTCTAGGCAGGAATGACTTCGCACCGCCGCGCCTTGCCGGGCGCGGCCGGCGCGGTTTCCGCTGCCGCCCACCGGGGCGACGGAGGAGCGAGGACGGAGGTCAATCGCCCCCGAGCGCGAATCAGGCGCCGAGGGTGCCGTCACGGCCCTCCTCTCCCCAGAAGGCGGCGGCTACGGCCGCCGCCTTCGCATGGTCCGGCGAACTACAGTGGCCGCGTGGAGGAGGCGACGCTCACCGGTCTGACCGCCGGCGGCGGGTGCGCCGCGAAGTACTCGGCGGCCCGTCTCGACGAGCTGCTCCGCGGCTTCGTCCCGGTCGACGCCGAGAACCTCCTCGTCGGCCTCGACCCGGCGGACGACGCGGCGGTCTACCGGCTCGACGACGACCGCGCGCTCGTCTTCACGCTCGACTTCTTCCCGCCGCTCGTCGACGACCCCGCCGCCTTCGGGTGCATCGCCGCGACGAACGCGCTGAACGACGTCTTCGCGATGGGCGGCTCGCCGCTGCTCGCGCTCTCGATCGCCGCCTTCCCCGAGGAGCTGCCGACGGACGTGCTCGCGACCGTCTTCGCCGCCGCGGACGAGCAGGTGCGCGCGGCGGGCGCGATCCTCGCCGGCGGCCACACGATCCGCGACGCCGAGCCGAAGTACGGGCTCGCGGTCGTCGGCACGGTGCACCCGGACGCGATCTGGCCGAAGGCGGGCGCGCGGCCCGGCGACGCGCTCTTCCTCACGAAGCCGCTCGGGACGGGGCTCGTGCTCGCGGGGAAGGGCGACGTCGACGAGGCGGTCGCGTGGATGAGCACGCTGAACCGCGACGCGGCGGACGTCCTCCGCCCGTTCGAGCCGAACGCGGTCACCGACGTGACGGGCTTCGGCCTCTTCGGGCACGCGCACGAGATGGCGGACCGGAGCGGCGTGCGGATCCGGCTCGACGCCGCATCCCTGCCGCCGCTCGGCGACGCGCTCGAGATCGCCCGCCGCGGCGTCCGGACGGGCGGCGACCCGCGGAACCGCGAGTTCGCGCCGGTCGAGGCGGACGGCGTCCCGGAGGAGGTGCTCGCGCTCGGCTACGACGCGCAGACCGCCGGCGGGCTGCTCGTCTCGCTCCCGGCCGACAAGGGCTTCTCGCTCGAGGCCGAGTTCCGCGCGCGCGACCTCTTCCTGCGCCGCGTCGGCGCGGTCGAGGACGGCGCGGGCGTCGCCGTCAGCTGAGCGCGCGGCGCCGCTCGAGGATCCGCTTGCGCTTCGCGACGAGCTCCGTCTCGAGGCGGGCGAGCTCCCCCTTGCGGCGACGGACGAGCTCGAGCTGCGTCTCGACGTGCGGGAGCGCCTCGTCGAGCAGCTTCGACCGCTCCGCCTCGTCGTCGGTGGCGCGGTACTGCTTGCGGATCGCGGCGCGCGCCGCCTCCGCCTCCACGAGCTGCTTCAGCTCGTCGAGGGAGAGGTTCAGCAGGTCGCGCAGCCGCTTCAGCTCCTGCAGGCGCTCGACGTCGGTCTCGTCGTAGAGACGGTGCTCGCCCTTCCGCCGCTCGGCGGACGGGAGCAGGCCGATCTCCTCGTAGTAGCGGATCGTCCGCGGCGTCAGGCCGGTGCGCTCGGCGACCTCGCCGATCCGGAGCGCGCGCTCGGTGGCAGCGGCGCTCACGCGGCCTCCTCCACGGGCGCGCCGACGTGCGTCCGCGCCTCGGACGGCCGCATCAGCGAGACGACCGCGCCGAGCAGCGAGACGCCGGCGAGCACCCAGAGCGCCATGTGCATGTTCGAGATGAACGGGTCGAGCTGCTGGACGGAGAGGCCGGACGCGAGGCCGGAGAAGATCTTGAAGAGCACCGGCTTCGGCACCGCCGCGGTGACGACGGCCATCACGAACGCGATCGAGAGCACCGCGCCCGTGTTCTGCAGCATCATCCGCGCACCTGCAGCGATCCCGCGCCGGTGCACGGGGACGACGCCCATCATCGCCGCGGTGTTCGGGCTGTTGAAGAGGCCGGAGCCGACGCCGGCGATCGCGAGCCAGAGCGCGCTCCACCAGTAGCTCGTGTCGGCGCCGAGCGTCGTCATGCCCGCGAGCGCGACGGCGCCGAGCACCATCCCGGACGCGGCGAGGCCGCGCGAGCCGTGCTTGTCGGCGGCGTAGCCCGCGAGCGGCGACGAGACGAGCATCCCGATCGCCATCGGCGCGAGCCCGAGGCCGGCCATGATCGGCGAGAGGCCGAGCGGGCCCTGGAAGTAGAAGACGAAGAGGAACATCAGCGAGAACCGCGTGAGGCCGTTGATGAACGCGGCGGCGGACGCGGCGGTGAAGAGGCGGTTCTCGAAGAGCGAGAGGTCGAGCATCGGCGAGCGGCCGTGCTTCTCGATCACGACGAAGAGCGGCAGCGTGACGAGCGCGGCGGCGAACCCGCCGATCACGATCGTGTTGTTCCAGCCCGAGAGGCCGCCCTTCGAGATCGCGAGCACGAGCCCGCTCAGCCCGACCACGTAGAGCGCCGTCCCGAACAGGTCGAGCCCGCCCTCGTCGTCGCGGCCGGACATCTCGTGCAGCACGAGCATCGCCCAGCCGGCGCCGACGAGCCCGAGCGGGACGTTGAACCAGAAGACCCAGGGCCACGCGATCGCGACGAGCGCGCCGCCGAGCACCGGTCCGATCACGAGCCCGACCGCGGCGACCATCGTGTTCGTCCCCATCGCGAGCCCGAGCTGGTCCTTCGGGAACGCGTCCGTGACGAGCGCCGCGGCGTTCGCGAAGAGGAACGCCGCGCCGACGCCCTGGAGCACGCGCCAGAGGATCAGCTGCGTGCCGCTGCCGGCGAAGCCGGCGCCGAGCGACGCGAGCGAGAACGCGACGAAGCCGAGCACGTATGCGTTCTTCCGGCCGAAGAGATCGGAGAGCCGGCCCGCGGTCAGCACGAGCACGGTCGAGACGATCATGTAGACGAGGATCACCCAGACGAGCTGGAGGAGCGTCGTGCCGAGGCTCCGCTCGAGGTCCGGGAGCGCGATGATCAGCGTCCCCGAGTTCACCGTCGCGAGGAGCATCCCGAGCGACGTGCACGAGAGCACCCACCACTTGTAGTGCTCGCTGTGTCTGCGTGACCGGAGGAAATTCATTCTTACGTCAACGTCAGATTACCAGACGGAGTCTAGACTCGGAGCGTGTCCGCCGAGCCGGTCTCGCAGGCGCTGCCGCGGCGCCGCGCGCTCGTCCTCTCGCCGGTCGCCTTCCGGCGGCTGGCCGTCGCCGCGACGACGATGCTCGTCCTCATCGTCGCCACGGGCGCGACGGTTCGGCTCACCGGCTCCGGGCTCGGCTGCGAGCACTGGCCCGGCTGCCAGCCCGGCGACCCGTTCCCGGCGCGCGGCTTCCACTCCGACGTCGAGTTCTCGAACCGCGTCGTCGCGTTCTTCACCGTCGTCGCGACGCTCGCGCTCGCCGTCGGCGCGCTGCGGACGACGGGGCTCGGCCGCGGCGTGAAGATCCTCGCGTGGCTCGTCTTCGCCGGGACGCTCGCGCAGGCGCCGCTCGGCGCGATCACCGTCTACTACCACCTGAACCCGGGGCTCG
>Ga0335071_10002099_pt1 | contig 21538 bp, 18 predicted proteins | sample Lox_Sample_15_FD_206724 | JGI IMG/M metagenome (GOLD analysis project Ga0335071, IMG submission 206724) | Soil microbial communities from Loxahatchee National Wildlife Refuge, Florida, United States - Lox_Sample_1.5 | ecosystem: Environmental > Terrestrial > Soil > Wetlands | place: USA... | reverse complement strand
TGGCGTCGAGCCGGGCGATCAGCGTGCCGAGCGCTTCCACGCCATCGGCCAGGTCGGCCTCGGCAATGGGGCGGCCGTCCACGCGGATGCGCTCGCGAAGATCGACGAGGTGCGGCGAGCTGTAGAGACCGACCCTGCGTCCCGCCGCCTGGAGAATCGACGCGAGCATGGCGGACACGGAGCCCTTGCCGTTCGTCCCGGCGATCTGCGCCAGCGTCATCGCCCGCTCGGGATTGCCGATGGACGCGAGCAACGCCTCGATGCGCTCGAGGCCGGGGCGCATGCCGTGGAGCTCGCCGCCCCGCAGCCCGGTGACACGGGCCACGGCCTCGCGATACGTCATGGAGCCTGCGGTAGGCGACCCGCGAAGAAAGCGACGATGCGGCGGAGCGTCTCGCGCAGCTCGCGCCGCTCGACCACCATGTCGAGCTGGCCGTGCTCGAGCAGGAACTCCGAGCGCTGGAAGCCTTCGGGCAGCGGCTGGCGGATGGTCTCGGCGATGACGCGCGGCCCCGCGAATCCGATGAGGGCGCGCGGCTCCGCCAGGATGAGATCGCCCAGCATGGCAAAGCTCGCCGTCACGCCGCCCGTCGTGGGATCGGTGAGGAGCGAGATGTACGGCAGGCGCTCGTCGCCGAGCCGCTTGAGCGCGGCGGCCGTCTTCGCCATCTGCATGAGCGAGAGGATGCCCTCCTGCATGCGCGCGCCCCCGGAGGCGGAGACGATGAGCATCGGCATCCGCTTCTGGATGGCCAGCTCGATGGCGCGCGTGATCTTCTCGCCGACCACCGAGGCCATGCTGCCGCCCAGAAAGGCGAACTCGAAGACGGCGAGCGAGACGGGATGGCCGCCGATGCGCCCCACGCCCGTGATGACGGCCTCCTCGAGCCCGGTCTTGCTGCGGGCCGCCTTGACGCGATCCGTGTAGCGCTTGGTGTCCTTGAAGTGGAGCGGGTCCTTGGAGGCGAGCCCGGCCTCACGCTCCTCGAAGGAGCCCTCGTCCACGATGGAGGCGATCCGCTCGCGCGCGCTGATCCGGAAGGGGTAGCGGCACTTGGGGCAGATGCGCCCGGCGCGATCGACCTCGGGGCGGTAGACGATCTCCTTGCAGGAGTCGCACTTCACCCAGAGGCCCTCCGCGATGTTGACCTTCTTGGGCCTGTCCTCCCCTTCCCCCTTCCCCTTCCAGAACCACGCGGTCATCGTCAGGCCACCGGCCCGAGGCGCGCGAGCCGCAGCGGAGCTTTGAGCGAGGCGATGAAGTCGCCCACCTTGGCGACGAGCTCGGCGGAGCCGGCGTGCTTCTCGACGAGCTGCACGATGGCGGAGCCGACGATGACGCCGTCGGCGGCCTGGCCCACCGCCTGCGCCTGCGCGGCCGTGCCGATGCCGAAGCCGACGCAGATGGGCATGGTGGTGATGCCGCGGAGCGTGCGCAGGTGCTGGGCCAGCTCCGCGGGCAGCTCGGCGCGGGCGCCGGTGACGCCCGTGAGCGAGACCATGTAGAGGAACCCGCTGCTGGCCCGCGCGATCCTGCGCATGCGATCGGGCGTCGAGGTCGGCGCCACCAGATGGATCAGGTCGAGCCCCGCCGGCGCGGCGACGGCGCGCAGCGGGCCCGACTCCTCGGGCGGCAGATCCGCGACGATGACGCCGTCCACGCCGCAGGTGACGGCGGTCTGGCAGAACGGCGCGAGCCCGAAGGCGAGAAGCGGGTTGTAGTACGTGAGGAGGACCAGCGGGACCGCGGTCTCCTTCCGAAGGTCTCTCACGAGCTCGAGCACGCGGGGCAGCGTCACCCCCGCGGCCAGCGCCCGCTGCGTGGCCCGCTGGATCACGGGCCCGTCGGCGAGCGGGTCGGAGAACGGCACGCCCAGCTCGATGACATCCGCCCCACGGCGGGACGCCTCCAGCACGAGCCGTCCCGTGTCGGCGAGCGACGGATCCCCCGCCGTGAAGTAGGGCATGAGCGCGCGCTCGCCTCGCTCCCGCAGCGCGGCGAACGTGGCGGCGAGCCGCCCGGTCGCGGTCACCGCCCCGCTCCGGCTCGGGCGAGGGTCACCGGCGGGCCGTGGCCGCTCCCGGACGCCAGGGCGGCCTCCACCGTGTGCACGTCCTTGTCGCCGCGCCCGGAGAGGCCGATGAGGATGCTCTGGCTCTTCGGCATCGCCGGCGCCGCGCGCAGCGCCCACGCCACCGCGTGCGCGGACTCGAGCGCGGGCATGATGCCTTCGAGCCGGGTCAGCATCTGGAACGCCTCGAGGGCCTCGGCGTCCGTCACGGACTCGTACTCGAAGCGTCCCTGCTCCTTGTAGTACGCGTGCTCGGGTCCGGAACCCGGATAGTCGAGCCCGGCAGAGATCGAGTGCGCCTCGGAGATCTGCCCGTCGTCGTTCTGCAGCACGTAGCTCATGCTCCCGTGGAGCACGCCGACGGCGCCCGAGCCGAGCGAGGCGCCGTGGCGGCCCGTGGACACGCCGTGCCCGCCGGGCTCGGCGCCCACGATGCGCACGGAGCGGTCCTTGATGAAGGGCCAGAAGAGCCCGATGGCATTGGACCCGCCGCCCACGCAGGCGACGATCACGTCCGGCAGCTTGCCGGTCGCCTTGCGGATCTGCGCCCGCGCCTCCAGGCCGATGACGCGATGGAAGTCGCGCACCATCATGGGGTATGGGTGCGGCCCGAGGGCGGAGCCCAGGAGGTAGTAGGTCGTCCGCACGTTCGTGACCCAGTCGCGCAGGGCCTCGTTGACCGCGTCCTTGAGCGTCCGCGACCCGCTCTCGACGGGAATGACGGTGGCGCCGAGGAGCTTCATGCGAAACACGTTGAGCGCCTGGCGCGCGATGTCCACGCTGCCCATGTACACCTGGCACTCGAGCCCGAGCAGCGCGGCCGCCGTCGCCGAGGCCACGCCGTGCTGGCCCGCGCCCGTCTCCGCGATGATGCGGTGCTTGCCCATGCGCTGGGCGAGCAGGGCCTGACCCAGCACGTTGTTGATCTTGTGGGCGCCGGTGTGACAGAGATCCTCGCGCTTGAGATAGATGCGCGGCCCACCGCAGTGCTTCGTGAGCCGCTCGGCGAAGTAGAGCGGGGTCGGGCGTCCCGCGTAGGTCGTGAGGAGCTCGCGCAGGCGGGCCCGGAACCGCGCATCCCGCGCGGCCGCGCGATAGGCCTTCGCGAGCTCGTCGAGCGGCGCCATCAACGTCTCGGGAACGTAGCGGCCGCCGAACCGGCCGAAGTGCCCGGAGGCATCGGGGAGGCTCCGGGGATCGGGCCGCCGCACCTTCATGCCCCCTCCGCGAGGGCGGCCTTGGCCGCGGCCACGAAGCGTCGCACCTTGTCGGGATCCTTCACGCCCGGGCGGGCCTCGACGCCCGAGTTCACGTCCACCGCGTACGGCTTCACGATGGCGACGGCGCGCCCCACGTTGTCCGGCGTGAGCCCGCCCGAGAGGATGACCTTCGGCCGCGGCCGCTCCCGATACGTGGTCACGATGCGGGCGGCGTGGCGCCACTCGAGCGGCTCGCGCGCCTCGCCTTCGCTCCACCGCGCCGCGGTGTCGAGGAGCACGCCGGCGGCCACCTTGCTGTAGGCCATCACCTGGAACCCCTCGGCGACGCGGTACTCCGGCAGGCCTTCGATGGTCGAGGCCGGCGGCAGCTTGACCGTCTTGATCACGGGCAGATCGTACCCGGCGAGGTCTTCGGGCTTCTCCTCGCCGTGGAACTGGAGCGCCCCGAGCCGCGCTTCGGCGGCGACCGCCTTCACGTGGGCCGGGTTGTGGTCCCAGAAGACGCCGACCGGGGTCACGAAGGGGGGCAGCCACGCGATGATGGCCGCCGCGGCCGCGGGCTCGACATAGCGTGGCGTGTTCTCGACGAAGATGAAGCCGAGGGCATCGGCTCCGGCGTCCACGGCGTCGCGCGCATCGCCGATGCTGGTGATCCCGCAGATCTTGACCCGGATCATGCGGCTCCCGGCTGGTCGAGCAGGGCCAGCTCGCGCACCTTCGCGGGCACGTCGGCGGCGCGCACGAGCCCTTCGCCGACGAGCACGGCACACGCGCCGGCGCGCACGACCGACTCGACGTCGGCGCGGGTGAAGATGCCGCTCTCGCTCACGGCCGTGTGCGTGCGCGGGATCCTCGGCAGGAGCGCGAGCGACGCCTGGAGGCTCGTCTGAAGCGTCTGGAGGTTCCGGTTGTTGACCCCGATGACGGGCGCACCCAGGGCCAGCGCGCGCTCGAGCTCGGGCGCCGTGTGCACCTCGACCAGCGTGGCGAGGCCGATCCCCTTCGCGGCGTCGTGCAGGTCACGAAGCTCCGCCTGGTCGAGCGCCGCCACGATCAGCAGCACCGCATCGGCTCCGGCGGCGCGCGACTCCCAGAGCTGGTATTCGTCGAGGATGAACTCCTTGCGCAGGAGCGGGACGTCGACGGCCCCGCGCACGGCCACCAGATCCTCCAGGGCGCCCTTGAAGTATTTCCGGTCGGTGAGCACCGAGATGGCCGCCGCGCCTGCGCCGGCGTAGAGCCGCGCCTGGGCGACGGGGTCGAGCGCGGCGTTGAGCGTGCCCTTGGACGGCGAGGCCTTCTTGACCTCGGCGATGAGCCGGACGCCGGAGGGCGCGGACGGCCGGAGCGCGGCTTCGAACGGAAGAGCGGGCGCGAGCCCGCGGCAGGCGGCCTCTAGACGCGACTGCGGCGCCCCGGCGCGGAGCCGTTCGAGCTCGTCCCGCTTGTTCGCCACGATCTCGTCGAGCACGCCCATCCCATGACCTTAGTAGTCGCCGCGAAGGCCGCGCTCGCGGGCCGGCGCCAGCTCGATGCGCGCCATCTGCTCGAGGACGTACTCACGCAGCGTGCGCGGCGGCGGCAGGTCGCGAATGATCTTGCCACCCCGGATGAGGGGCTTCAGCAGCGCCTCGGCGGGCCGGCCCTGGAGGTCCACGGGCGCCGGCTTGCCCGCGGCGAGCACCACGTTGCCGACCGCCCCGGGCAGGCGCCACACCTGCTTGGCCCCGGAGCGCTTGCCGCGCTTGGCCATGGGCGCGCCTTCGATCTCCATGATGTCGAGCGCGAAGGAGAGCACGGGCGCATTCGCGATGGAGGTGCCGACGCCGTAGCCGTCGACGAGCGGGTTGAGCTTGAGGATCTCGTACTCGTCGATGCCGCCGGAAGCCAGGATCTTGACGTGCTCGAAGCCGCGGATGTCGAGCTCCCAGCGCACCTCCTCGAGGATGCGGAAGAAGTCTCCGCGCCGCGAGGACGGCGTGTCGAGCCTCACGGCGTAGAGGTCCCTGCCGAGCGCCTGGGCGACCCTGATCGCCTCGAACTTCTCGTCCTGGAGCGTGTCGATGAGGGCCACGCGCCGGACCTTGGGATCGACCACCTCGTGAAAGGCCTGGAGCGCTTCCACGGTGTCGCCGAACATGAGCACGAGCGCATGCGGAATGGTGCCCATGGGATCCGCGTCGATGAGCTCGGCGGCCTTGGTCACCGCCACGCCGTCGCAGCCGCCGACGAACGCGTTGCGCTCGATCATGGGCGCCAGCGCCGGGTGCATGCGCCGCGCGCCGAACGAGATGACCTGGCGCTCGCCCGCGGCCCGCTTGCAGCGCGCGGCCTTGGTGGCGATGCCCGAGGCCTGGCAGAGGAAGCCCAGGAGCGCCGTCTCGTATTCCGCCCACTCGACGTAGGTGCCCTCGATGACGAGCACCGGCTCGTGGGGGCCGAACATGGTGCCCTCGTCCATGGCCCACACGTCGACGGGCAGCCCCTCGAGAAGCGCTGCGGCCTCCTCGAGGCCGGCGAGGATACCAAAGCTCCAGTCGGCCTGCGGGAAGCTCTTGAGACGGATCTCGGCCTTGACGCGCTTGGTGAGGCCCTTGGCCCGGAGGATCTGGATCGTGCGTTGGAAATAGACGTCCGAGACCTGACCCGCTTTGATCTCGGGCTCGGATGCCGTATGGAAGGCGCGCTTGGGCTGATTCGCCATGCTCGTGGTCGGCCGCGTCGGCCAGCCGTCAAGTGGGCGGATTGTCCCAGAATCGTTCGGGGAAGTCAATTGAGGGACGCCCTTGGGTGAGGCGGAAGTCCCCGCCCCACAAGGACTTCTGCGCTCAGAGGGAAAGGGACTTCAGGTAAGCGCGGAAGGCGTCGGAGAGATCGGGCCGGGCGAGCGCGAACTCGACGGTGGCCTTGAGAAACCCCAGCTTCTCGCCCGTGTCGTGGCGCTTCCCCTCGAACTCCACGGCGTAGATCGGCCGGCGCCCGCGCAGCGTGCGGAGGCCGTTGGTGAGCTGGATCTCCCCGCGCGAGTCGGCCGGCGTCTCGGCCAGGATGGGAAAGAGATCCGGGGTGAGCACGTAGCGGCCGATGATCGCGAGGTCGGACGGCGCATCCTTGGGATCCGGCTTCTCGACCAGGTCCAGCACCTCGAAGACGTTGCCGCCCAGGCCGCGCGGCACGATGACGCCGTAGCGGCCGATCTCTTCCTTGGGAATGCGCATGACCGCGAGCACCGGTCCGCCGTGGCGCTCGAAGGTGTCGAGGAGCTGCCGCATGCACGGCACGCGCGAGACGATGATGTCGTCGCCCAGGAACACGCCGAAGGGCTCGTCGCCCACGAGCGGGCGGGCGCACAGGATGGCGTGGCCGAGCCCGAGCGGCTCCTTCTGGCGCACGTAGGAGACCGAGGCGAGCTCGGAGATGGTCTTGATCTGCGCCAGCTCCTCCACCTTGCCGCGATCGTGCAGGTAGTACTCGAGCTCGAAGGCCGCGTCGAAGTGATCCTCGATGGCGCGCTTGTTGCGGCCGGTGACGAGGATGATCTCGTCGAGCCCGGAGGCCACCGCCTCCTCCACCACGTACTGGATGGTGGGCTTGTCGACGAGCGGCAGCATTTCCTTGGGCTGGGCCTTGGTGGCGGGCAGGAAGCGCGTGCCCAGCCCCGCGGCGGGGAACACGGCCTTGCGGACGGCCGTCATGAGCGCGCCACCTGCGGCTTGAGATAGATCGCCCGCTGCGGTGCCGCCATCTCGAGTCCCTCACGGTCGAAAGCTTCCTTGATGCGCCGCCGGAGCTCGATCTCGACGTCGCCGCGCGCCGCCGGCGCCACCTTCACGGCCAGGCGGAGGCCCACTTCCGTCTCGCCGAAGCGAATGATGCCCTGGGCGCGGGGCGGCTCGAGCGCCTGCCCGGCCTCGGTCGACCATTCGCGGCCCGCACGCTCGAGCGCGTCGAGCGCCCGCCGCACGTCCGTGTCGTACGTCACGCCCACGTCCACGATCGCGCGCGCCCAGCCGCGGTTGTAGTTCGCGAACTGCGTGAGCTCGCCGTTGGGCACCACGCGCAGCGCACCGCTGGGCAGGCGCAGGGTGGTGATGCGGAGACCGATGCTCTCGACCGTGCCCGTGTGCCCGCTCACCTCGATGAGGTCTCCCACGCGCACCAGCCCCTCGAAGAGAATGAAGAACCCCGCGATGACGTCCTTGATGAGGGCCTGCGCGCCGAAGCCCACGGCCAGGCCCAGCACGCCGGCCGAGACGAGGACGGCGCGCATGTCCACGCCGACCTCCTGCAGGATGATCACGACCACGGTGAACGACAGCGCGTAGAGCGCGACGTTCTTGAGGAGCGGGGCGAGCGTGTCGGCCCGCTGGGCGGCCCGTCCCGGATCGATCACGCCCTCCGACAGGCGAAGGATCCGATCGATCGCGCGCGCGAGCACCCGGTAGGCGAGCATGCCCGCCCCGACGGCCACCACCGCGACGAGGCAGCGTGCGAGCACCGCCACCACCGGCCCCTCGAGTCGCGTGACCCGCGCGATGAGCTCGGCGGCGGCTTCGGCGAGCGAGCTCATGGGGTGTCCGGATGGTCTCCGGTCATGCGCACCTGGATCTTGAGCTTCTTGACCCGATACCAGAGACTCCGTTCGGTGATGCCGAGGATCTTGGCGGCGCGCGCCTGCACGCCGTGGGCCTTCTGGAGCGCGTCGAGAATGGCCCGGCGCTCCCATTCCTCGAGCGCCTCGTCGAGCGAGCCCGTCACCACCGGCGCGGCGTTGCTCGCGGTCGCGGTCTTGACGCCGCGCTGGACCGCGGGCGGCAGGTGCTCGGGCAGGATCACGCCGTCGGACAGGACCATCGCGCCCTCGAGCACGTGCTGCAGCTCGCGGATGTTGCCGGGCCACGGGTAGGTCCAGAGGCACCGGAGCGCTTCCGTGGACACGGTGGCGGGCTGGCGCCACAGGCGCTGCGCGGCCCGCTCGAGCAGATGCGTGACCAGCAGAGGCAGGTCGTCGATCCGGTCCCGGAGCGGCGGCATCATGAGCCGCACGCCCTGCAGCCGGTAGAAGAGGTCCAAGCGGAACTTCCCCTCCGCGGCCAGCGCCTCGAGATCCTGGTGCGTGGCCGCGATCACGCGCACGTCGGCCCCGATGGCGCGCGTGCCGCCCACGCGCTCGAACTGCCTTTCCTGGAGAACGCGCAGGATCTTGGCCTGCATGGCCACCGGCATGTCGCCGATCTCGTCGAGGAAGAGCGTGCCCTCGCGGGCCAGCTCGAAGCGGCCGGGGCGGGCGCGGATGGCGCCCGTGAAGGCGCCGCGCTCGTGGCCGAAGAGCTCGGACTCGAGCAGCCCCTCGGGAATCGCCGCGCAGTTGACCGGGATGAAGGGACCGTCCTTGCGCGCGCTCAGGCGGTGGATGGCCCGCGCGATGAGCTCCTTGCCCGTGCCGCTCTCGCCGTGGACGAGGACGGTGAGGTCCGTGGGGGCCGCGCGCTGGACCATGTCGATCACGCGCTTGAGCGCCTCCGACTTGCCGATCAGCTCCTCGAGCCCGCCCGCCGCCTGCCCTTCCCGCAGCACCTTCACCTGCTGCTGGAGGCGCCGGCGGTCGAGGGCGCGCGCCACCACCACCTGAAACTCCGACATCTTGAGCGGCTTGGTGAAGAAGTCGTAGGCGCCGCGCGTGATGGCGTTCATGGCGATCTGCCGCGTGCCGTGCGCCGTCATCACGATGATGGGCGTCTCGGGCGCGAGATCGCGGCAGCGCGGAATGGCGTCGAGCCCGTCCATGTCCGGGAGGCGGACGTCGAGCAGGATGAGGTCGTAGGAAGCGCTCTTGAGCTTGTCGAGGAGCGCGCCCGCCGTGGGCGCCACCTCGGCTTCGTACCCCTGCCGGGTGAGCGCCTCGCGGATGACGAACGCGAGGTCCTCGTCGTCCTCCGTGATGAGGATGCGCTCGCTCACGGGCGCGCTCCGACGGCCAGCACGGGGGCGGTGGTGGGCAGCTCGACCACGAAGGCCGTGCGCGAGATCCCGTTGCTCTCCACCAGGAGCGTCCCGCGATGCGCCTCGACGATCTGCCGGGCGATGGGCAGCCCGAGCCCCGTGCCGCGCGGCTTGGTCGTGAAGAACGGGTGGAAGATGCGCTCCTGCATCTCCATGGGAATGCCCGCGCCGGAGTTCTCGACCATCACGCGCACGTGCTCGCTCCCGCGCGCTTCCACGCGCACGCGCACGCTGCCGTCCTCCGGCGCGGCCTCGAGGGCGTTGTCGATGAGGTTCGAGAACACCTCGGCGAGCCGGAAGGGATCGCCCCACACGGGCGGGACGGCGTCGGCGTCGCACCGCTCGATGAGGAGCCGCTGGTCGCGCGGCCGCATGGCCGCCACCTCGTCCAGCGCCTCCGGCAGCGACACGGCCTGCCACATCTCGGGCTCGGGCTGGGAGAGCGTGAGGAGATTCTCCACCAGCCGGTTCTGACGATCGACGCCGATCAGCACACGGTCAATGTACTGCCGCCGCGCGTCGCCTGCAGGAAGATCGGCCTGGAGCAGCTCGAGGAGCCCGCGAATGGCGGCGAGGGGCGTCCGGATCTCGTGCGCGATGCGCGCGGCCATGCCGCCCAGGAAGGCCAGCTGATCCGCGCGGCGAATCTCCTCGCGGATGCGCCGCTTCTCGGACGCGTCGCGGAAGACCAGCACCTGCGCGGTGGAGGCCCGTCCCCAGTCCCGCCGCTGCGCCGTGATCTCCAGGAGGAGCGCCTGGCCCTTGGCCGTCACCACCGGCACCTCGGTGTCGTGCACGGGCTCGAGGCTGGTCGCGCCGTCCTCGAGCAGCTGGGCCAGCGGCTCGTTGCCGCCCGACAGCGGGAAGAGCCCTCCGTCGGACAGGATGGCCTCGCCCCGGAAGCGCTCGAGGGGGAGATCGAGCAGCGTCTCCGCCGTGGCGTTGAACGACACGAGCGTGCCGCTCGGCTCGAGGAGGAGCATGCCTTCGGGCAGCCGCGCCAGGATGTCGCTGTCCCGCACGAAGCGGTCCATCGACAGGGTCAGGCGCCCGACGGCGGCATCCAGCGCCCCGATCTCGTCGCGGACGGTGGTCACCTTCTGGGGCCGGCCGCCGATGTGGGGCGACAGCGCCTCCGCCTTCTCGACGATGCCGCGGATGCGCCCCGCGAAGTTGAGGCCCACGATGAGCCCGCCCACCGCCGCGAGGGCGCCCGCCACGGCGGAGCCGCTGAACAGCAGCATGGTGAGCTCGCGCGTCTGCTCGCTCGAGAGCTCGCTCGCGAACGGGCGGGCCAGATAGAGCAGGAAGAGCCCGCTCAGCGCGGCCGAGACCGCCATGAGGAGCGAGAAGACCACGTAGAGCCGGAGCGAGAGGCGGTAGGGAGGGTTGCCGGGAGCAGGCGTCATGGCACCGCCCGCCTACCTGATGCCGCCGCGCATGGCCTGCCCGATGCTGAAGATGGGCAGGTAGAGCGCGAAGATCACGCTGCCCGCGATGGCGCCCATCACCACGATCATGATGGGCTCGATGAGCGAGGACAGGGTGGCCACGGCCTGGTCGACCTGCTGCTCGTAGTACGTGGCGGCGCGCGCGAGCATGGTCGGGAGCGTGCCGCTCTCCTCGCCCGTGGCCACCAGCTGCGTGACCATGGCGGGGAAGTGGCCCGTCTCGCGCAGCGTCTCCGCGATGGTCCCGCCGTCGCGCATGCGCTGCGTCGCCTCGGCCAGCGCGCGCTCGATCACCGAGTTGCCGGAGACCTTCGACACCGTGTCCATGGCCTCGATGAGCGGAATGCCGGCGTTGAGCAGCACGGACAGGGTGCGGCACGTGCGCGCCATGATGGCCTTGCGGATCAGGGACCCGAAGAGCGGCATCTTGAGCTTGAGGGTGTCGAGGAGCCGGCGCCCGGGCTCGGTCTGCACGAGGGCGAACAGGATCACGGCCACCAGCACGAGGGCGAGGAACACCACGACCAGGTAGCTCCGGATGATCTCGCTGACGAAGATCAGCATGCGGGTGGGCAGCGGCAGCCGCGCATTGGCCTTGGCGTAGACGTTCTCGAAGATCGGCACGATCTTGATGATCATGAACATGACGATGAGGATCGCCACGGTGAGGATGACGGCCGGGTACGCGATGGCGCCCTTGACCTTGCGCCGGATGCCCTCCGTCTTCTCCAGATAGACCATGAGCGTGTCGAGCACCACGGGCAGGGAGCCCGACACCTCCCCCGCCCGCACGATCGACACGTAGAGCTGATTGAACACGTGGGGGTGCTGGGCCAGCGCGTCGGCGAAGGTGGAGCCGGCCGTGATGTCGTCGCGCACGCGCTCCAGCACCTTGGTGAAGACCTTGTGGGTCGACTCCGCGGCGAGCGCCGTCAGGATGCGGACCAGGTGCAGGCCGCCTCCCAGCATGGCCGCGAGCTGGCCCGTGAAGAGGAGGAGGGTGTTGAGCTTGATGCCGGCCGACAGGCGTTTGTAAGACTGGCGGAACGCCTCCAGCACCGGACCGAGCTCGCCGGCGCGCGGCCCGCCGGGGCCCGCGGCCGGGCGCAGGGAGAGCACGACGTCGCCCCGCTCGCGGAAGCGCGTGATGAGCTCGGCCTGCTCGGCGGCCTCCGCCGTGCCGCGGCTCACCGCGCCCCGGCGGTCGGCCACCTCGTACACGAACACCGGCATCAGTCGGCGTCCGTGGCCACGGTGAGGACCTCTTCGAGCGTCGTCAGCCCGCGGGCGGCCTGCCGGAAGCCGCACTGCCGCAGCGTGATCATGCCGGACTCGATGGCATAGCGCTGGATCTTGTCGCCATCGGCGCCGTCGATGAGCATGCGGCGCACGTCCGGGCCCACGGCGAACACCTCGTAGAGCGCCATGCGCCCCGCGTACCCGACGTTGCGGCAGCTCTTGCAGCCCCGCCCGCGGTAGAGGAACTCGGGGCCCGGGTCCGGGGCGAACAGCGCGAGCTCGTCCGCGCTCGGCCGATACGCCTCCTTGCAGTCCTTGCAGATCCGGCGCACCAGCCGCTGCGCGGCGACCACGTTCACGGCCGAGGCCACGAGGAAGGGCTCCACGCCGATGTTGATGAGCCGCACGAGCGTGGAGATGGCGTCGTTCGTGTGCAGGGTCGAGAGCACGAGATGTCCGGTGAGGGCAGCCTTGACGGCGATCTCCGCCGTCTCCTGGTCGCGGATCTCGCCGAGCATGATGATGTCCGGATCCTGGCGCAGGATGGAGCGCAGCGAGCGGGCGAAGTCGAGCCCGATCTCCGCCTTGACCTGCACCTGCTGGATGCCGGGCTGGCGGTACTCCACGGGGTCCTCGACGGTGATGATGTTCTTGCGCGGCGACTTGATGAACTTGAGCGCCGTGTGCAGCGTGGTGGACTTCCCGCTGCCCGTGGGCCCCGTCATCAGCACCATGCCCCACGGCCGCCGGATGCCCTTCAGGAAGAGCTCGAGCTGCTCCTTCTCGAAGCCGAGCGTCTCGATGCTGTAGCGCTCCACCACCGCGGCCTTCTCGAGGAGCCGCAGCACGACCTTCTCGCCGTAGATGGTGGGGAGGGTGGAGACGCGGAAGTCGAACTCCTGCCCGTGAATGCGGGAGGCGAAGCTGCCGTCCTGGGGCAGCCGGCGCTCCGCGATGTCGAGGCGCGAGATGATCTTCATGCGGGAGACCACGGCCAGGTGGAGCTGGCGCGGGATCTCGAGGAGATCGAAGAGGAGGCCGTCGATCCGGTACCGGACGCGCGTGCGGTCGTCGTGCGGCTCCACGTGGATGTCGGAGGCGCCGTCGAGAGCCGCGCGGCCCAGCACGTAGTTGACGACGCGCACCACGGGCGGGTCGTCGGCCTGGCTCTGCAGCTGGCGGATGTCGACGGTGCTCTCGGAGGGCGTGGCGACCGTCGGCCCCACCGACAGCCCGAGATCCATCTTGAGCGCGTCGTCGAGCCCTTCGCCGGGTGCCGGGCCGATGGTGGTCCTTCGGTAGCTCCGGTCGATGGCGTCCTGGATGGCGCCGGCGGGGCCGATCCGGAAGTCGACGTCGAGCCCGGTGGCGCGGCGCAGATCGTCCAGCGCCATGACGTTCAGAGGATCCGCGGTCGCCACGATGAGCCGCCGGCCCGAGCGCTGCGCCGCGATGACGCCGTACTGTCTCGCGACCTCTTCGGGCACGAGCTTGACCACGTCGGACTCGAGCGCTTCCAGCTCCTGCCGGGAGATCGGCTCCTTCCTGAACTGTGCCCCGAGGTACTTGAGCAGCATGTCCTCGTCGATGAGCTTCATGTCGATGAGGATCTGCCCGAGCCGCTCGCGTGTCTTGCGCTGCCGCTCGAGGGCCTGGTAGAGCTGGTCGGCCGTGAGCACCTTCTCGTTGACGAGCATCTGGCCCAGCGGGAGCCACGCCCTCCGGTCCTGGGGCAGGCTCATTCGGAAGCCTTCCCCGCGGTCATCTCGCCGAGCCGCGCCGCCACCGGCACGCGATCGGGATCGTCGGCTGCGCTCCGCGAGAGGAACGCGCGGTAGTGGCGCGCGGCCTCCGCTTCCCGGCCCTGGCGATCGAGCAGGATGGCCAGGTTGCGGTGCGCGTCCGGATGATTGGGCGCCGCGTGAAGCGCCCGCCGGAATGCCTCGATGCCGTCGGCCTCGCGTCCCGAGCGGGCCAGCACCACGCCCAGATTCGTCCACGCGTACGGATTGCCGGGCTCGAGATCGGCCGCGCGGCGGAAGGCGGCGATCGCCGCGTCGGTCTCGCCGTTTCGCGCGGCGGCCAGCCCGCCCTGGATCAGCGCCGCCACCTGCCCGCGCGAGGACAGCGCCACCGCTTCGGCCAGGCTCGTCGGAGCGGGAAGGTGGATGGGAGCCGGCGACGTCGCGGCCTGGAGCGTCGATGCCTGAGGGCGAAGCCACAGGGCGGCCGAGAGTAGAGCCATGCTCCCCACAATAACCAAAGTCCCCACGATCCGCCATGCGCGCCGGGGTGGCGGATCTGCCGGGAGAAGAGGGGCCGCGCCCGGACGAGGCGGCCGTCGCCCCTCCTGGTCCATGCGCATCAGGACATCAGCCAGACGGCTCACCGATTGCTGCCCTCGACGATGCTGGGAGCCGACCGGTCGCCGTCGGCCACCCGCGAGAGCGCGATCACCGTCCGCGGCCCGATCGTGCCGTCTTCGTGGAGGGCGCCCACGGAACGCTGGAAGCGCCGCACGGCCTGCTGGAACCGGCTGTCGAAGTACGACGGAACCGGCGGGCCCAGGTACCCGAGCTTCTGCAGGCGGAGCGCGATGGCGGACAGCGCGGCCGGCGGCAGGTCCTGCCGCGGATCGATGGGCAGCTGGTCCACGTTGCGCCAGACGATCCACGCCGCGCGGGTCCAGGCGGGATCGAGCGTATTCAGGGCGAACCGGGCCTCTTCGCCCGACGGCGCGATGACGGTCGCCGTGTCCGACCCGATCCAGCGAAGCAGGTGCGGGCGGCCGGGCGCGTCCGCCAGCTCGACGAGCGCGGGCAGCCCGATCGCGCGAAGGTCGGCCAGGCTCGTCGTGGGCAGGTAGGTGGCGGCGAGCTGATAGCGAGCGGCGACGCCCGGGATGTCGAGGTTGCCGTCGGTGGTCAGCGGCCACGGCGGCGTGGCCGCGCCGCCGGCGGCGTCGGCGACGCCCCAGAGCGTGAGCAGCTGTGCCGTCAGCCGGCGCTGCGACTCGAGGGCCGGCGAGTCCTCGACCGAAAGAGCGGAAGGCGCGGACAGGGCGGCGGGAGCCTGCGCCAGGCCGGCCGCGGCGCTGACAGCAGGCGCGGAAGGCCCGCCCGCGAGCGGCGCCACGTCGGCGGCCACGGGAGGCGCCACCGACGCTCCGATCGCCGCCGCATGAAGGCCGGCCGTCGCGCGTAGCCCTTCGGCGCGCCAGACGCTCCAGTACCCCGCGGCCCCCCCGGCGCCCAGCAGGACGACCACCAGGCCCGCGATCAGCGCCGCCCGGCGAAGTCCGCCGCCCCGCGCCCACACGCGCGTGTAGCGGTTGCGGCCGTGGCGACCACCCTCGAGATTGCGCACGGCGGTCGCCACGAGGCTCGGCGTGATCTCGCGCACGCGCTGGCTGAAGCCGGCCATGAGGGCGCGATCGCACACGAGGTTGATCACGCGGGGAATGCCGCGGCTGACCTTGTAGATGCGCGCGAGGGCCGCCCGCGTGAAGGGCAGCGCCCCGGGGAGGCCGGCGATGCGCATCCGGTGCTCCACGTAGCGGTACGTCTCCTTGCGCGGGAGCGGCTTGAGGTAGCACCGGATCCCGATGCGCTGGTCGAGCTGACGCAGCTCGTTGAGCTTGAGCTTCTCCTCGAGCTCGGGCTGGCCCACGAGGAGGATCTGCACGAGCTTGCGCGTGGCCGTCTCGAGGTTCGAGAGGATGCGGATCTGCTCGAGGGACTCGACGCTCATCCGCTGCGCCTCGTCCACGATGACGAGCACGGTCTTGCCGGCGCCGCCCGCCGCCAGCAGGTACTGCGAGAGCGCGCTCATGAGCTCGCCCCGGGTGGCGCTGGGGCGCCGCTCCACGCCGAGGTCGTCGAGGAGGGTGGCGACGAGGTCGACGCCGGAGAGATGCGGATTGAGCACGAGCGCGCTCTGCACGCTGTCCGGCAGATCGCGGAGGAGGGCGCGGCACAGCGTGGTCTTGCCGGTTCCCACGTCGCCCACGAGCGCCATGAGACCCTTCTGGCTCGTGACGCCGTAGAGCAGCGTGGCGAGGATCTCGTGGTGGCCCTTGGACCGCAGCAGGAAGCGCGGGTCCGGCGTCAGGACGAACGGGGAGTCGTCGAGGCTGTAGAACGCCTCGTACATCGCGGGCTACCTCCCCTCCCTGCCCGACCGCCCGGGCGTCCGCCGCCTCAACGCGGGACGTCCCTGAGCGCCACGGGCGCAGGACAGATGGGCGTCGTGGTGGGCGCCACGCCCGCCAGCACGGTGGGAGTCAGGAACACGACGAGCTCGCGCTTCTGGTCGTCCTGGCCCTTCTGCTTGAAGAGCCAGCCGAGGATCGGGATGTCGCCGAAGACCGGCACCTTGCGCAGCTGATCGCGGGTGCGCAGCTGCGTGATGCCGCCGATGACCAGGCGCTGTCCCTCGAGCATCATGGTCTCCGTCTGCGTCTTCTGCGTGTTGATGGCCGGCGGCGCGCCGTTGGGGCCGAGGTCCACGGGGAGGCCGCGCGTGTCGTTCTGCACGAGCACGCTCATGCGCAGGCGATGGCTCCCGCCCGTCTTGGTGATGGGCGTGGTCTGCGTCTGCGGGTCGACCTTGCAGACGACCGCGGGAATGACCTCCAGCTTGAGCACGGCGTTCTTGAACTGGATCTGCGTGCCGGCCGCGCTGATCGTGGAATACGGAATCTCCTCGCCCAGGGAGACCAGCGCCTTCTGGTTCTCGCCCACCACCACCTCGGGCCGCGCGAGCGACTGCGAGCGGTTCTGGGTCTTGAGCGCCTCGAGAGCCAGGCTCAGGTTCATGTTGCTGCCGATGATGCCGAAAGCGAAGCCGCCGCCGCTCGAGGCGGCCGCGCCCTCCAGCAGGCTCGCGATCGGGAGATTGACGAGGTTGCCGCCCGCCGCCAGACCCGTGGTGCCGCTGACCGGGATGACGTTGGTCAGCGGCAGGTTGGGGTTGGGCGAGCTGAAGTTCGCGGGCGCGATACCCTGCGTGTTGTCCTGCCCCGAGGTGAAGCCGCGCCCGACGATCGCCGTGCGGCTGTTGACGGAGAGCAATCCGCCGCCGCCCCACTGGACGCCCAGCGCGAAGAGATCCTCGCGATCGAGCAGCTCGAGCCTCGACTCGATCTTCACCTGCGGCGGCAGCACGTCGAGATTCTGCTCGATGGCCTGCTTGGCCCGCCGCATCTGCTCGTCGTAGAGACGCAGCACGATGCTGTTCGTGTCGCAGTCGGTGCGGATGGTCGGCGACGCTTCCGCCGCCGAGAGGCCCAGGGACCCGCTGCCCGGAATGCCGATGAACCCGGCGCCGCCGGGCGCCGGCTCGGGCACCGGGACTGGCGGCGGGGCGGGCTGGGGCCCGAAGAGCGCCGAGAAGGGCGGCAACGCTCCGAGGCCGCCCGGCGGGCCGGAGACGCCGCCCGTCGTGGTCGGAACCGTCTGGATCCCGAACGTGCCGGAAGCCGCGCGGGCCAGGTTCGTGGCCGTGCGCTCCTGCTCGCTGAGCGCGCTGGCCCCGCCGCCGCCCACGGGATCGATGGCCTCGGGCAGGAGCTTGTCCTCCACCTTCTTGTTCCGGCACGCGATGAATCGTGCGTCCGGACCGATGCCGACCATGGCCGCCAGCGCCTTGCCGATCTGGCCGGGGTCGGCGTAGCGGAGGCGAACGATCTCCTGCTTGATCTCCCCGCGCTTGACGACGAGCTCGGCGTTCCGCCTCGTGACCTCCGCGGCCGCCAGCGAGATCGTGCTGTCCGCGGCCTGGCGCTGGAGATCGTTGATCCGCTTCGTCAGATCTGCATCCCGCCCGACGCGGCTGATGAGCGCGTCGTTCCGGTTGCGCTCGTCCTGCACGAGCCGGGGCGCGGTGCTCACCCGCAGGAGCTCACCCTGCTTGATGCACACGAGCCCGGCCGAGTCGAGAATGGCCTGGAAGACGTCCCGCACCGGCGCGCGGAAGAAGTCGAGGGTGACGGTGCCCTTCACGTCGTCCGTCACCACCATGTTGATCTTGTAGCTCTGGGCGAGGAGGCGGAGCGTGTTCTGCGTGGCCGCCTCGCGGAGCGCCAGGTTGACGGGCTCGGTGGGCAGACGCTCGTAGCAATCCAGGCTGCGCGGGCTCGGAACTGCCGGATCCAGCGGGGCCGGCGCGGTCTGCGAGAACGCCACCGACATCCACAGGAGCGGCACGGCCGCGGCAGCCGCTGTCGCAATGCGTCTCAAGACGAGCATGGTCTACTCTACCTCCCTCTGCTCTCGGACAAGCGAGACCCAGATGTGTCCTCGCCGGCCGATGATGGCCTGACGGTTGGCGCGGGCGGAGCGGGCGGCGTCGCGGGACCGGGGGGGCCAGGCTCCGGGCGGGCGGCGCGGGCGGCGCCGATCTCGGGCAGCGAGATGCGACGCGGAATGCCGTCGGGCTGCCGCAGCAGGACCACCGTGTCCGTGATGTGCTCCACGGTGTGCCCGCTGACCTTGTCGCCCGTGCGCACGATCTGGTTGTTCAGGATGGCGAGATGGCCGCCCGGGAAGCCCACGATGCCCTGCAGGTCGAAGGCCTGCTTGGGCGCGGCGGTTTCCGCGACGACGCGCGGGATCTCCGCCGACGGGCCGAAGGTGAAGGGATCGCGCGACTCGGTGGCCGTCGAGGGCACGGGCAGCGAGAGCCCCGCCTGCGGTCCTGGCGGCGTGAGCGCCACGCCGCTGGCCCGCGCGGCGTCGTCGATGATCTTCCGGGCCTGGACGGTCAGCTGCAGCGCCGTCACCCTGAAGCGCGCGAGCACCTCGGGCATCTGGCGCGCCGGGGCAGGCCGACCGGGTGCCGCGGCCACGGGCGCCGGCGGTGCCTGGGCTTCCATGGACACGTTCTCCAGCGTGCCCCGGTCGCTCTCCACCCGCGTGGCCAGGTCCACCAAATCCTGGAAAGGCCCCTGCACCGTCACCGCGTGCCAGGACTTGCTGAACTGCGGCGTGTCCTGCTGCTCGAGCGGCCCCACGGCCAGCACCCGGAGGCGCGAGCCCTGCGCGAGGTCCGCCACGCGGGAGAGGAAGGCCACGGGATCGCCCGTGGTGCCCGTCCAGCTCATCTCCTGCAGGATGGACACATTCGCCTTCATCTCGTTCAGCGTCTCCTGCTCCTTCTGCGCGATGGCCGCCCTGAGCCGCGCGACTTCGGCCGCGGCCGTCGCGCTTCGTGTCCGGAGCGAGCTCGAGTACTGCACGAGCGCGATGAGAACGACCACGAACACCAGGCCGAGGGCGATCCAGAAGACGGCGAGCTGGCGCTCTCTCACCGTGGGCCCTCCGACAGCGTGATGAGGATCTGCAGCTGCGCGCCGTCGGCGGACTGCGGGCTGCCGCCCCCGGGCTGCTTCAGCTCCCAGCTCTTGAGGCGGTAGCGCTTGGCGATGGCCGGGTCCTTGAGCAGCCCGCCCATGAACGACGCGATCTCGAGCAGCGGCGGCGGGCCCGGACGTAACGGCGTCACGGCCTCGATCTTGAGCTCTCCGCCGGTCGGCAGGATTCCCTGCGCCTGGGTCTGGCCTGGAGGCGGAGGGGGCGGCGCCGGCGCCACCCCGACTTCCACTTTCTGCAGCCTGATGGTCGCCGGGGTCTGGTGGCGAAACGCGCTCAGCACGTCCGCCCACCGCACCTGGCGCTTGGCCTCCACGCTTAGGGCCTGCAGGTCCTGGCGGAGCAGGTTGAGGTTGCCGTCCCGCGTGGCGAAATCGGCGCGCAGCTTCGGGATGGCGCCCTGGTCGGTGGACAGGCGGAAGGACGGCGGCAGCACCAGCACGATGACGACGAGCAGGAGGATGCCGGCGCACAGACCCGCCGCGATGAGGAGCCGGCGCGCCCCCTGGGGGCCGATGAACCAGTCCTGCCACGAATCGGCCACGTGACCCGGGTGCAGCAGGTCGAGCGTGAAGCGCGTGCTCATATGCCCCGGAGAGCGAGGCCGAAGGCCTGGAGGAACTGGGGCCCGGGCAGCCGGGGCGTGTCGCCGATCTGCGGCGCCCGGACGTCCACGGCCTGGAGCGGATCCATGACCTCGAAAGGCGCGGACAGCCCCAGCCGGTCGCCCAGCCAGCGGCCGATGTACGGGATGTCCGCCCACCCGCCCAGCGCATAGCGCGGCAGGCTCTCGCGGTCGTACTCCGTGCGATAGAACGTGAGAGAGAGCCGGATGTCCTCGGCCATCCGCTCGATCACCTCGCGGCAGGCGGCTTCGGCCTTGGGCAATTCCCCCGGCGAGATGGTGCGCGTGAAGCTCTCCGTCGAGAACGGCGAGAGCTGGAACGCCACGCGGATCTGCTCGGTGAAGACCTCGGCGCCCACCTCGAGGTAGCGCGCGACCACCGGCCCCTGCTCGCTGAAGAGACAGAGCACCGAGCTCTCGCGCCCGATGTTGACCACGACGAGGAGCTCGCCCGCTTCCAGGCCCGTCAGGTGCAGGGCCCCGTTCAGGATGGCCAGGGGCTCCACGTCGAGGATCTGGACGTTCACGGACGCGCGGCGGAGCAGCGCCGTGCGCTCGTTCACCAGCGCCCGCGGCACGCTGACGGAGAGGATCTCGTTCGTGCCGTCGTCCTGGGTCGAACGGAGGATCTGGGCGTCCAGCACGGACTCGTCCGGCGGGTGCAGGCCGAGCTCCCGGTACTGCATCTCGAGGGCGGGAATGATGCGCTTGGGCGGCAGCGGGGGCAGGCTCACCTGCCGGATGACGACATCCGAGCCGCCGACGGCGGCCACGACGGGCGCGCTGTCGGCGCCGGCATCCGCCAGGGCGAGATGGATGGCCTGGTGGACCTGTTGCGCCTGCGTCTCGGCGGCGACGGGCGCGCTGCCGAGACCGGTCACGACCAGGTCGGCGCCGCGGCCTTCGAGGGCCAGGGCCTTGACCGAGCCCGAGCCGACGTCCAGCCCGACCACCTTCCGCTTGCGCAGGAGACTCCCGAGCATTGGCCCTCGTTATCTCTCGCGACGGCGTGAGGGGCGTCGCATCTGCTGCACCGAAGCCTTTTTAAGGGTCTAAAGGATAGCAGTGGGGTACGGCGAACCCCAAATTTTACCGGCGGTTACTGGTCGTATGAGCACGGCCCCTTGGGGAGCGGGGACGGGGCGGTCGGGGGCGGGTTCTCAAGTGGGCGCCGGCACTCGATCCAGAACTGGGGAACGGATGTCACCTGCCAGCGCCCGCCGGAGACCTGCCCCGGCACCTCGTAGGGCGCCGCCAATTCGTTCGGAATCTTGCGCTGATCGAAGAAGCTGGCCTGGAAGAATCCAGGGATGCCGCCGCCGCCTGCAACCCCTCCGCAACCGGTGCTGTTCCGGAAGCAAACGGTCGAGCCGCGAAGCATCCCGATCACGTTGACGTCCCGCCCGACCTTGATGTTCGCCTCCGTCCAGTAGTAGCCGAAGACGTGAATCCTCTTGTTGTCCCGAGCCGGATCGGTGGAGATGCTCACGTCCTTGGTGCTCATGACAGCGAAGAGATGGTTCTCCGGAAAGCGATTTCGGGTACTCGCGGTCGCTCC
>Ga0335071_10002098_pt1 | contig 21539 bp, 20 predicted proteins | sample Lox_Sample_15_FD_206724 | JGI IMG/M metagenome (GOLD analysis project Ga0335071, IMG submission 206724) | Soil microbial communities from Loxahatchee National Wildlife Refuge, Florida, United States - Lox_Sample_1.5 | ecosystem: Environmental > Terrestrial > Soil > Wetlands | place: USA... | reverse complement strand
CGCGACCGCCAGCATCGCGACCAGGTAGCGGCTGGGGATCCGGGCCCCGGGCGGCAGCGGGAACCCGCCGAAAGCGGTGATCAGGCCGCGGGCGGCCAGGATTCGCGCCACCGACAACGTCCGCAGCTCGCGCGGCACCGACAACAGTCTCACCTGCCGCACCAGATCCCCGGTGGTGGTGTTGATCAGGGCGACGGCGTCGGCGCGCCCGTTGACCTTGTGGCGATACTGCGCCGACCAGGCGGCGATGGTGATGCCGCCCATGGAGTGGCCGGCCAGCACCGCGCGCTCGTGCGGCGCCAATGTCGCCTCGAGCACCGAATCTAGGTCGGAGGCAAGGCATTTGAGGCTGTAGCCGCCCGTGCCCGGGACGCCGCTCCGTCCGTGGCCGCGATGGTCGAACGCGATGACCCGGTAATCGGTCGCCAGGTCCCGGATCTGGTGCGCCCAGGCCCGGATCGCACAGGTGATGCCATGCGTGAGCACGATCGGATAACCCTCTGGCGGCCCGAAAACCTCTGCGTGCAAACGAGTTCCGTCGGCCCCGCGGACCGTCACGGCGCGGCTGGGCGGCAGGCCGTCGGGGAGCCGCTCGCATGTTCGATTCGATGTCACAGCGCTCATCGCCGCTCCCCCTTCGAACGCGGCCACGTCGCCGCACTCCGATATAGGCTCCCGATATAGGCGCAGTGTAGCCCGCTCTCAACGACGAACTGATGAAAACGGCCCAATACACGCGGCGAATTTCAGCACGATTGTGCAACAAACCGCGCGCCGCGCCCCACCGGACGTGAGACGCTGGCAGCCGTGCACCCGATGTCCCGTCGGGAGTTCCTCACGGCGACCACGAGCCTGGTCAGCGGCGCACTGGCGGCCGGCTGCGCGCCCGGTCCCCCGCCCCCGCCGGACACCCCGCCGGACACCCCGCCGGACACCCCGCCGGACAATAAGGCGGTCCTCGTCGTCGGCGCCGGCATGGCGGGCCTGTCCGCCGCCCGCAGCCTTGCCGACGCGGGATGGCCGGTGCGCGTCATCGAGGCCCGCGACCGCATCGGCGGGCGGGTGCACACCAACCGCGAATGGGACGTACCGCTGGAGATGGGTGCGTCCTGGATCCACGGCACGACGGACAATCCGCTGATGGAGCTCGCGCACGAGGCGCGGGCCCAACTCGTCCCCACCGACTACTACGGGTGGGCGAAGCTGGTGGTCGATCCGCGGCTCCCGCCGCTCGAGTACGACCCGGAAACGTGGCGCACCTTCGTCAAACGGGCTCGCGGCCACGTCGACGGCGGCAGCCTCGGCGCCGCGGTGGACCGCGCGGCCACCCGTGCCGGGCTTTCCGATGCCGACCGGGCGCAGCTGGGATTTTATGTCACCACCGAGATCGAGGATGAATACGCCGCCGGCGCGGACCAGTTGTCCGCCAACACCTTTGACCATGGCGAGTACGCCCTCGGCGACCAGGACGTCGTCACGAGCGGCTACGACGCCCTGCCGCGGCTCCCTGCCGACGGGTTGCAGATTCAGCTGAAGACGCCGGTCACCGCGATCGCGCGACACGATAATTCCGTCGTCGTGCGCGCCGGAAACCGGTCGTTCGAGGGGCCGGCGGCGATCGTCACCGTTCCCCTGGGCGTCCTGAAATCCGGTGCGATCACGTTCGAACCGCCGCTTCCCGACCCGCACATCCACGCGGTGAACGCGCTGGGATTCGGCGTGCTGTCCAAGAGCTTCTTCCGATTCAGCCGACGCAGCTGGGACGCTGAGAACGCCTTCTACCAGTACCTCGGCGCCGAGCCGGGCGCGTGGTCGCAATGGTTCACCCTGCCGGGCGCCGCGGGGCCGATCGTGTTGGCCTTCAACGCCGGTGACCGCGGCCGGTGGGCGGAGTCGGCGCGGCCCGCCGAGCTGATGGCCGGCGCGCTGCCCATCGCGCGCCGGCTGTTCGGCGACGAGGTCGCACCGGTCGAGGTCTCCAGCTCGAACTGGGCCGTCGACCCGTATGCTCTCGGCTCGTATTCCTTCCATGCCCCCGGTTCCGGCCTGGGCGACCGGCGCCGGCTGGCCGAACCGATCGGCGACCGGCTTTACCTCGCGGGTGAGGCGGTCGGCGCCAACAATCCGGCCACCGTGACCGGCGCCGTGGCCAGTGGCCGATACGCGGCCGGCCAATTGATGCACCGATTGGGCGGCTGACCGTCGCTACGAGCGTTGCAGCGCCTGCGCGCAGGCATCGAGGATGGCGAGGAAGCTCGAGCGCAGCAGCCGATAGCTGAGGGCCTCCAACAACTTTCCCCCGGCCCATGCCGGATGGGTGTAATTGGTCAGCCAGTCCACCCGGGTGACGTCCCCTGAGGCGGTGAACGTCAGCGTCCCGCCCTCGTGGTTGAACGGCGGGAAGGACCGGACGATGAGGTAGGAGTAGCTGTGCGGCCGGTCGTAGGCGGTGATCTCCTCGCGGAACCACGTGCCGACCCCGACCACCTCACGCACCGCGCCCGCGCCATGCCCCGGCGAATCCTTTGCGTAGCCGGCCTTCAGCACCAGCGGAGCGGCCGCCAGGTTCGCCGGGTCGGCCAGCCAGTCGAAGACCCGTTCGGTGGGCGCGGGGATCGTTCGCTCCACGCGAATCTGGACCATTCGACCCATGCTAGGCGCCGTCGTCTCGCACATAATTCGTCTCGCACATCATGTCTCGCACACTATTGTGTAGCGTCAACGAACGGGAGCCGATGAGAACCGTGTTGTTGGACACGCACGACCTGGGTAAGGCCGAGCAGATCCTCGGTCAGACCTACGTCGCCGTGCGCATCGGCCGCACCGCGAGCGGCGCCAACCACATCAGGATCTCGAGGCGGTCCTTGGGGCCGCTCACCATCGATGAAGCCGAAGCCGGCTGCGAGTTCAGCTACGACTCCGAGTCGCCCGAGAAGATCTACCTGTGCCGGGTGCGTTCGGGACTGGTCGAGGAGCGGATACCCGGGGCCGCCACGAATTCCGTTGGCGCCGAAGAGGTCTTGGCCCTCGGCGCGCTCGACGTGCCCTTCACCGGGCGCGTGAGCCACGCGCGCTGCGACATCGTCACGGTGGACAGAGGCCTCTTCGATCGGGTGGCGACGATGGGTAACGGTCACCGGCCCGGGCCGATCCGATTGACCGACTCGCGGGCGGTTTCCGCGGCGGCCGGAAGGCAATTGGTGCGTGCCGTCGACTATGTGCGGGACGGGTTGCTGACCGACCCGGCCCCGAGCGGCGCGATGCTGATCGCCTCCACCGCGATGCAGCACCTGGCGGTCACCATGCTTGCCGCCTTCCCCAACAACGCCTTGCTGGATCCCACGATCGAGGATCGGCACGACACCACGCCGGCGTTGCTGCGGCGCGCGATCGCCTTCATCGAGGAACACGCCGACAGCGACATCGGGATCGCCGACGTCGCCCGCGCGACCTACGTCACCCCGCGCGCGATCCAGTTGATGTTCCGTCGTCACCGCGATTGCACGCCGATGGAATATCTGCGCCGGGTCCGGCTGCACTACGCGCATCAGGACCTGCTGGCAGCCGACAGGGCGCACAGCACCGTCACGCAGATCGCCGCCAGGTGGGGGTTCGCGCACACGGGTCGATTCGCCGTCTACTACCGCCAGGTCTACGGCCAAAGCCCGCATACCACGCTGCGCAACTGACGCTAGGTCACCAGTTTGAGCGTGGCGTGGGGGCTCTGGCCGTACGTCTGCCGATACAGCACCGCGAACCGGCCGGTGTGCGCGAAGCCCCAGCGCTTTGCGATCTCGGTGACGGTGCTGCGGGACGGCTCGGCGGCAATCAGGTCGTCGTGCGCGCGATGCAGCCGGACCCGGCGCACGTATTCGGTTGGCGTGGTATCGAGCTGGCGCCGGAAGAGGTACTGCACCGCCCTTGGCGTCAGATGGACGGCGGCGGCGATGTCGTTGATGCTCACGTCGCCGGCGACGTGGCGGTGGATGAAGGCCACCGCCCCCTTCAGGGTTTCCGGGAGCGCGGGGTCGCCGGCCAGGTCCTGCTCGGTGGCGTTGGATGGGTAGCACTCGAGCAGCGCGCCGGCCAGCAATGGGGCCATTGCGGCAACGATCAGCGGTTGCTGGGCGGTGTCGGGCGCGGCCATCGTCGCGGTCACGTAATCCAGCGCCCGATGCCACGCGCGCACCGCGCCGCGCGAGCGTGGGCGCCAGTTCAGGAACCGGATCTGGTGCGACAGCGGTGCGTGCCAGCCCGCGGCGACCCGGTGCAGCGCGTCCGCGGCGATGCTCACCACATCGAACCGCGCGCCACTCACCCGAAGCGCGCACGACATGCCGTGCGCGACCAGAATGGGGCAATCAACGTTCGGGAACGGCCCCCCCGTCACGGTCAACGATCCCGCGCGGGGCTGGATCACGACAACGGTGTCGGCGGGCGGTATTTCGAAGGCCAATTGCCCCTGGATCGACACCTCGTCGACCGCCATGGAACCCGTGGCGCAGCGCCGGTGGGTGACGCCCGAGCGGCTCGTGACCCCGCTGACGCGCCAGCCCGGCGTGTAGGCGCGGGCATAGAACCCGCGGATCGCCTCCGGTTCGACGATGCGGAATTGCTCGTACCGGACGGCGGCCCCGCTTGGGGCCGACCCCGGGTCAGGCGCGGGGGTGGGACGCAGATCGACCTGGATCGCGTCGGGTTCACCGGCGACGCCGACGACGAATCCGGGTGCCGCCGTGTCGGCGATGGCCGTCATCGGGGACCTGCGCGGCGGCCACCGGGTGCTCTCACGGCCGCATCACCGGGCACCTGTAGACTGAAACTCGGCCGGCAGCCAGTGTCGCGACACGAGCTGTCGGTAGATGTTCAGTGAGTCGAGCGCGATCCGGTCCCAGGTGAAGCGGGAAACCGCGCGGCTCCGACCGGCCGCCCCCATGCTCTCGCAGTGGAAGCTCTGCGCCAGAAGGCTTCTCAGGGCCGCGGCCAGCGCGGCGGGGCTACGCTGCGACAGCACCTGCCCGGTTACGCCGTCCACCACGGCGTCGGTCAGCACGCCGACGGGCAGCGTCACCACCGCCACCCCGCTGGCCATGGCCTGCAACACCTGGGTCGCAGGAGGTGGCCGCCGGGGTGTGCAGGCGACCACGTCGGCCGATCGCAGCAGCGAGGGCAGGTCGCCACCGCCGACCGCGCCCGCAAAGCGGACCCGGTCGGACACGCCCGACTCGGCGGCGAGACGTTCCAGCTTGGCCCGCGCCTCGTCGTGGCCGGGGCCGCCGGCGGCGGTTTCGGCCAAGACGAGTTCGGCGCCTACTACCTTGGGCATTGCGCGCAGGGTGATGTCAAAACCATGGTGCTCCAACAGGTCGGGTGCCAAACAGAGGATGCGATGGAGGCCGTTGCGGGCCGCCGCCGGGCCGACCGGACTGAATCGCTCGACATCGACGCCGCCGCACAGGCTCGATACGCGGGCCCGACCCCGCCGCAGCCGGGCCAGCACGTCGACGTCGGCCGTGCACTCGCCGGTCACCCACGTCGCGCCGCGCGCCAACAGTGGCTCGATGCGTTCGCGTTCGCGCTCGCGGCGGTCGCCGGAGGCCGAACCTGACGTCGCGGCCAGGCCCAGGAAGGTCTGCACGGTCGGCAGCCCTCGCCGTCGTGCCGCCAGTTGTGCGGCCAACCCGCCCAGCCAGCCGTAGGCATGCACCACGTCGGGTGCATCGGATGACCACATGCGCTCGAGCACGGCCGCCCACTCCGCGACATGGGGCAGCACCTCCGCGGCGGGGGCCGCCGCGCGGGGACCGACGCGGATCACCTTCGCGGGGCGCCGGCCCGGTTGCCGGACATAGGCCGTCGCCTCGTGTCCCCGGGCCGCGAGCGCGGCACACAGTTCCTGAGGGTCGTCGCTGACGAGGTCGTCACCGGTGACGATCGCGATCTTCACCATGGCTCCCTTTTGAACTAGCGTGAAGGCCAACCAACCAAAGGTGCTACCCGGCTCGGTGCAAACGAAACGCCACGCCCCGCGCTCTTCGTTCATCGTCCCGGCGTTTCGCATATCGGATGTCCCGACGGGCTGCCCACCGGAGGACACTGGGGGAATGACGACCCCACCCGAGCGCCCTCCAGTTGAACTGGTGGTCCTGCTGGCGTCGGCGGGTGGGCTGGACGCCCTGTCCATCGTCTTGCATGACCTGCCGACCGAGTTTCCCGCCGCCGTCGTCGTGCAACAACACCTCGGCGGCCTCAGCAGCGTGCTCCCGACGATCCTGGGCAGGCAAACGCCCCATCGGGTCAGTTGGGCTCAGGACGGTCAGGCCGTCGTGCCGGGACAGGTGGTGGTCTGCCCGCCCGGTATGCACCTGGAAGTCACGCCCGGCGGCCGCTGTCGCCTGCACGGAGTGGAGGCGCTGGTCGAGCGGCGCTTCGACCTGCTGCTGGCGTCGGTGGCCAAGTCGTACGGGCCGCGCAGCGTGGCGGTGGTGTTGTCGGGCTCCGGGCAGGACGGCGCCATCGGCACCGTCGCGATGAAGCGGGCCGGCGCCATCGTCATCGCCCAAAGCCCGGAAACCGCCCAGTACCCGTCGATGCCGCTCGCGGCCGCGCGGGCCGGCGCCGACCTGGTGTTGCCGATCCACGAGATCGGACACGTCCTGGCCGAGATCGTCGCCGGCGGGGCGCTCGAGCCCACGGCGCACCACCCGCCAGTGGGCAACGGCGACAAACCGAGCGCTGCGGAGGGGGAACCGATGGATGACCCGCGCGCCGCACCCAACAGCGCGGCCAACCGCGCCGAGTCGGCCCGACAGCGCGCCGCCGAGCTCCGGCGCAGACGCCAGGATCTGTCCGAAGGGTTCGGTGCCACGGCACACAGCGTGGCCATCGCGCGGCGCAGGGCCCAAGAGTCGTTGCGCCGAGCGCAACTCGCTCATCAGGCGGCTTCCGAGGCGGCCGCGCGGTGGGGCCACTGACCTAGCCCACGACCTCCATGAGCAGCAGCGCCCCGCCGACGGTTCCGTCGGCCGAGCGAAACGATGTGCACCGGACCCGCACGCGGGCCGCGCGGCCGCGCCGGTTGACGGCGTCCACGACCGTTTCGCCGAAGCTGTCCGGGTCGACGAACGCGTTGCCGATCAACGGCCGCACGGTGTCCAGCGGCAGCCCGATGTCCAATCCGGTCAGGAGGGCTCCCGTTGTCTCGTCGGACCGCAGCCCCCATAGGTCCTCGCAGCCGCGGTTCCACACCACCACCCGCATCTCCCGGTCCACCACGACCATCCCCAGCTGAACCGAGTTGATCAGCGAATCCAGGAAGTTCTTGGCGTCGTCCAGTTCCACGCTGCGTTCGCGCAGCGTGTCGTTGATGGTGTGCAGCTCGTCGTTGGTGGACTGCAGCTCCTCGTTCATCGTCTCGAGCTCTTCGTTGGTGGACTGCAATTCCTCGTTGGTGGTCTCGAGTTCCTCCACGGTGGATTGCAGTTCCTCGTTGGTGGTCTCGAGTTCCTCGTTGGTGGATTGGAGCTCTTCGTAGGCCGCCTCGAGCTGGCGGTTGGTCTGCACGACCTTGTCCAGCAGCGCGCGCGTCGCGGTGACGTCGAAGAACACGATCGACACGCCGAGCAGGCCGTTCTCGGCGTCGACGAGCGGATTGATGTGGATTTCGAACCACACCGTCTCGGCGCCGGGTCGCTGCCACTTGACGTCGGGAATGCGCGTCGACCGCCGCTCCACCTTGGCCTGCTCGAGGTAGGCGCGCAGCTCGACCGGGCGGTAAGACACCTCGAGGTCGCGCAGGAGCCTGCCGATGTCGCGGGCCGACAGGCCGAAGACGTTCTCCGCCTGCTGGTTGATCATCGCGACGGTGTCCTCGCCGGTGATCACGATCTGGGCGACCGGGCTGGCGCGGAAAGCCAAGTCGCGCACCGTGGTCAGGCCCGGCAGGTCGGTGTGGCGCTCGTAGAAGGCGGCGGCCGGGTCGTAGCGATCCACGTGGCCCTGGGATCCGGCGACCTTGCGGAAGATCCGGTTCTTGAGGTTCAGCGGCGCGAAGCGGTCGCTGTGGCTCAACAGCATCTCGGCGTGCCCGAGGAACAGCGTGCCGTTGGGCGCGAGGGCGAAATGCAAGCGCCCCACCACGTTTCGCTGCGTCTCGGCGTTGAGATACATCAGGGTGTTGCGGCACACCAGCAGATCGACGCGAGAAATGGGCGCATCCTTGACCAGGTCGTTGCGGCCGAAGATGACCGCGCGGCGCAGATCCTTGTGGAAAACGTAGCGGCCGTTGACCTGTTCGAAATAGCGCGCCAGCAGATCCGCCGGCACGCCCTCGACGGCCTTCGCGTCATAGGACGCTATCCGCGCTTGGGTGAGCGCCTCCTCGTCGATGTCCGTGGCATAGATCTTGACCCGCTGGCGGAACGCGTCTGGGCCCAGGGCCTCGGCCAGCAGCATGGCCAGCGTGTAGGCCTCCTGGCCGGACGCGCATCCCGCGCTCCACACGCGGATCGGGTCGTCGGGCCCGCGCTCGGCCAGCATCCGCGGGATGACCTCGGCGCTGATGAATTCCCAGGCCTCAGGGTCCCGGAAGAACGCGGTGACGTTGATGAGGATGGTGTTGAACAGCGCCGCGAATTCATCCGAGCTGGCCTGCAGAACGTCGAGGTACTCCTCGAATGTTTTGTATCCCGCCTGATCCATGCGGTGGCGGACCCGGCGCATCAGCGACGTGCGCTTGTAGCCCGTGAAGTCGAAGCCGCGGGAATCCCGCATGTAGCGCAACAAGGCCTCGAAAGCCTCGTCAGTCGTAGCGTCCATCAACGTCCCGTTCGAAAGCGCGTTCGGCGAAGGATTCGAACACTACTCGCAGTGTTACAGCTGGTTTTCGCGACCGACCAGTGCCCACACCGTCTTGCCTGACGACGTCGGGGTGGCGCCCCACGCTCGGCAGAGTGCGGACACGATAGCCAGGCCGGAGACGATTTCGGCGCCGCGATAGGCGTCTTCGTGCCGGCCCGGCAGGTGCTCACTGTGATCCTCGACCGCGACCGTGACGGTGTCCCGATAGCTCTCGACAATCAGTACCGGTGCGCTCTGGGTGTGGTCGAGGACGTTTTCGACGAAGACGGTGCCCACCGTCGCCGCGACGGGGACCAGGTCGGCGTTGTCCCACTGGGTGAGCCAATCGGTGATCATGGCGCGGGCCAGGCCGACGCCGACCCTGGCGGCGGGGAGCTCGCTGCGCGCCCGCCGGCGGACGGGTAACGACCTGCCCCGCAGGGCATCCAGCGCCAGCTCCAGGTTGGGATGCACGGGCACATACCGGGTCACGCCGACGGCGGTGATCGCCCGCCGCACCTGCGGATGCGCGCACACCAGCAGGACGGGCACGTCCGGCCAGACGCTGACGTGCCAACGGGCGCTGGTGAACACCGTCCAGGCCGAACTGGACGGCACGGACAGGCGGTTGACATCCACGATCACCGCGCGCGGCTCGTCGAGCGCCGCCTTGATGACGCTGTCGCGCACGCTCCGATACGTGTTGCTGTCCAGCACCCCCTCCATCACCAGGATCGGCACATCCTGCCGGGGCGCCGTGTCGATCTGGATCCTCGACCGCGATTCATCCACCGGCATCACTCCGATGGGGGGCATTGGCCGCCAGCCGCTCGCCGATCACGGTCAGCGCGCGTTCGCTTTCCTTGGCCAGCGAGTTGTAGTGCTGAGAGACTGGACCGGGACCGGCATTGTCGGCCATTTTTCGGGCCAGTCTGGCTTTTTCCTGCAGGCTGCGCAGCGCCACCCAGAGGGCGCCCTCGACCTCCCGGTCCCGCGCGGCGAGAAAGGCATCGGCCGTCCAGGCGTGGCCGACCTGGCAGCGAAAGTTGCCCTCGCTGATCGAGACCAGCGAGCCGTTGCAGTCGGGGCAGGTGTATGCCGACGGCACACCAAGTTCTCGCGTGTCGAAGTCGGTCGAAAACGGGGCGGTCATGGCGATACGGTTCTCCAGGTCCAGCGCGGGGTCGGGTTTCAAGTCTGGGTCCTCGAATTCTTCCTGGGACAGCTCTTTGAGGACCGCCCCGATGTCGTCCGCCCTGGCCTGCCGATCCAGCACGCCGGCGGCAAATGCATTTGTCGGCAGCGCGGGAAACGTTGCGTCCTCGGGTAACTGGCCGATGGTGGTGCCGCCGCGCGAACGGATTGCGGCCAAGCCCAGCACGCCGTCGTCGAGCACGCCGGAGAGCAGCACGCCGATCGCGAATGGCCCGTACTCCACGGCGACCGAGCGGAACAATGCGTTGATGGCGGGCCGATGCCCGTTCTCGGTCGGCCCCTGTGACAGCACCACACGATCGTCGGCGACCAGCAGATGACGGTCCGGGGGGCTGACGTAGATGTGGCCCGGCTCGAGCGTCGTTCCGTCCTGGGCGGTGACCGCCGGCAGCGGCCCGCTGCGATCGATGATCCGCGCCAGGATGCTGGGCGCGCCGGGGGGGATGTGCAGCACCACCAAGTAGGCGTAAGGCAAATCCGCCGTTAGCCCGGCGGCCAACCGCGAGAGCGCTTCGATTCCTCCTGCCGAGGCACCGATCGCGACCACGCCGCGCAGGCCGTCGTTTCCGTTGGTCGCGTCAATCACCACCCTTGATTACCCCCACCCAGGGTACGTAACCGCGTGCCTGCTGGATAGAGACCCGGACGAACCGTTTGCACGGGGTTCTCGGTGGTACCCAACACGCCATGACCAATCACACGTCCGATCCGAAGCAGCGCGACCTCGAGCCTGCGCGGGTTAGCCGCGGCACCGGGTACCTGACCACGCAACAGGGCGTCCGGGTTGATCACACCGACGATTCGCTGACCGCAGGTGAGCGGGGACCCACGCTGCTGCAGGACTTCCACGCCCGCGAGAAGATCACCCACTTCGACCACGAGCGCATCCCGGAGCGGGTGGTGCACGCGCGCGGGGCACCCCGATTACAACCGGCGCGACCTGTGGGAGGCCATCGAGTCCGGCCAGTATCCCGAGTGGGAGCTCGGGGTGCAGCTGGTGAACGAGGCCGACGAATTCGCGTTCGACTTCGACCTGCTCGATGCCACGAAACTCATTCCGGAGGAACAGGTTCCGGTCCGACCGGTGGGCAAGATGGTGCTGAACCGCAACCCGGACAACTTCTTCGCCGAGACCGAGCAGGTTGCTTTTCACACCGCGAACGTGGTGCCGGGCATCGACTTCACCAACGATCCGCTGCTGCAGTTCCGCAACTTCTCCTACCTCGACACCCAGTTGATCCGCCTGGGCGGCCCCAACTTTGCGCAGCTGCCGGTGAACCGGCCGGTGGCCGACGTCCGCAACAACCAGCAGGACGGCTACTCCCAGCACGCCATCCCGCAGGGCCGATCCAGCTACTACAAGAACACCCTCGGCGGTGGGTGCCCCGCGCTGGCCAATGAGAACGTGTTCCGCCATTACACGCAACGCGTCGACGGCGCCGCGATGCGCAAGCGCGCGAAGTCGTTCGAGAATCACTACAGCCAGGCGCGGATGTTCTGGAAGAGCATGTCAGCGGTCGAGGCCGAACACATCGTCGCCGCGTTCGCCTTCGAGCTGGGCAAGGCGGAGGTGCCCGACATCCGCTCCGCGGTGGTGACCCAACTCGGCCGCGTCGACCACGAGCTGGCCGCCCGGGTGGCGGCTAAGCTCGGGCTTCGGCAGCCGCCCGACGAAGCGGTCGACGGCGCGGTGGCGGCGTCGCCGGCGCTGTCGCAAATCGGCGTGAGCGACAGCATCGCGTCGCGCAAGATCGCCGTCCTGGCCGCCGACGGCGTGGATGTCGTTGGCACGCAACGCTTCAAGGAGCTGATGCGAGAGCGCGGTGCGGTGGTCGACGTGTTGGCGCCGGTTGCCGGTGGCACCCTGCGCGGTGGGTCCGGCGGCGAACTTCCCGTCGACCGGGCGTTCACGACGATGGCGTCGGTGCTTTACGACGCCGTGGTGGTGGCGTGCGGACCGGACTCGGTGGAGACGCTCTCCCACGACGGCTATGCCGTGCACTTCGTGGTCGAGGCCTACAAACACCTCAAACCGATCGGCGCGTACGGCGCCGGCATCAGGCTGTTGCGCGCTGCGCACATCGACACCCGCCTCGCCTCCGACGGCGACCCGGCAACAGACGTCGTCAGCGACCGGTCCGTGGTGACCACCACCGCAGCCGCCGACGAGTTCCCCGACGAGTTCGCTGCGGAATTCGCCGCCGCGTTGTCCGGCCACCGCTGCTGGGAACGCCAAACAGACCCGGTGCCCGCCTAGGAATTGGGCAGCCGTGACCGGGTTTTGACCGTTGCCGTGTGGGGCATTCCGGCAACGGCTCTGAAAAGGATGTCTCGAAAGGATGAATCTGGAAAGGATGAATCATGCCGCGTTCGTCGATCAAAAACGAAAAGATGTATCAGGATCTCCGCAAAAAGGGCGACTCCAAAGAGAAGGCCGCGCGGATTTCCAATGCGGCCGCCGGCCGGGGCAAGTCGTCGGTCAGCCGCAAGGGCGGTAAGTCCGGGTCGTACCAGGACATGACGGTTCCGGAATTGCGGAAGCGGGCCAAAGAGCTTGGCCTGTCGGGCTACTCGAGTCTGACCAAGGACAAGTTGGTCGCCAAACTGCGCAACCACTGACCGGCCACTGATCGGCACTGAGCCGCGCTCAGCCGGTGAGGCCGAGCCGTTCGGCCAGCACCAAAAATGCGACCGCGTAATCGTTGGCGGCGTGTCGGCTTTGATACGGTCCCAGTCCAGGCGTTCGCGCACCGCCCGTACGGCCGGAAGCAGCCTCGCGAAATCGCAGTGATGTTCGTTGAGGGAACGCAGCTTCTGGATGACCACCATGGTCCCCGCCCCCGGGGGATGCAACCTGGCCGGCCTCGGCGCGGCGTTGTTTGGCGTCCGTTTAAGCGGCGGCCAGATTGGCAAACCTTTGTGTTATGTCAGCCCTCGTGTCCCGCGCCCACCGTGCCCGCGGGGGGGCTGCCGCCGCGCACTGTCTCGGACCATTCGAGGGATCGGTGGCGGGTGATTGCGCGTGACGGCGGGGTTGGTCAAGCACTGGCTGGAGTCGGGGCGACTCGAATTGCCCTTGCCCGCCTCGGGACGCACCCCCGAACGCTGGCAGCGCCTGGCACGGCTCGCCGAGGACGACATCGTGGCGGCCCGCATCGCCGAGTCCCACGTCGACGCCGTCGCGATCCTGCACGAGCTTGGCGGCAAGCCGCCCGATTCCGGGCAGCTGTGGGGCGTGTGGGCGGCCGAGGCGCCCGATGCCATGCTGATCGCCACCACCCTCAGCGGCGGCGCCGTCGTTCTCAACGGCACCAAGGTGTGGTGTTCGGGCGCCGGGTTCTGCACGCACGCGCTGGTGACCGCCCGGCTCGACGACGGAAGGCGCGGCCTGTTCGCGGTGGCGGTCACCGAGCCCGCCGTGAAGGCGTTGCCGACGACGTGGTGGAACGTCGGGATGGCGGGCAGCGACACCAGGGCGGTGCAGTTCACCAACGCCCACGCCGTCGCCGTCGGCGATCCCGATGACTACTTCAATCGGCCGGGGTTCTGGCACGGCGCGATCGGCGTGGCCGCGTGCTGGCTGGGCGGCGCGCGCAGGGTCGCCGAGCCGCTGTATCGCTGCGCCACAAGCAAATCGGCGGACGCGTATTCGCTGGCGCACCTGGGCGCAGTCGACGCCGCGCTGGCCGCGGGCGACGCGATCCTCGCGGCGGCGGCCATGCAGATCGACTCGGACCCATTCGACCGCTCCGATACCGCCCAACTGCTGGCCCGCCGCGCCCGCACGGTGGTGGAACACGCCGCCGACGAGGCCATCACACGCACCGGCCGCGCCCTCGGGCCCGGCCCGCTGTGTCAGGACGGTCGCCACGCTCAGCGGGTCGCCGACATGACCATCTACATACGCCAAAGCCACGCCGAGCGGGACCTGGCCGAACTCGGAAGGCTCGTCGGGCGGGCGCAATGACCACCATCGAGCGCCCGGTGCGCCCCCCGGAAACCGTCTTCGCCGGCAATTGCGCCAAGTTCGCGGCCAAGCCGCTCACCCGCGGCGGCACCCCGGTTCCGATGTGGCTGGCCGCGCTCGACAGCCAACCGCCGCCGCCACTGGACCTGAGCACCTGCCCCCGGCTGGTCGTCGTCGCGGCCCACCCCGACGACGAGACGCTCGGCCTCGGCGCGACGATCGCGCAACTGGTCGCCGCGGGCGTCGACGTTCGGGTGATCACGGTCAGCGACGGGGGCGCCGCCCGCCCCGGCGCGACGCCGTGGGAGCGGGCGCGCGCGGAAATCACCCGCAGGTACGAAGTGCGCAGGGCGACGGGCGTTTTGGGTGTCCCGCCGCCGGTATCGCTGGGTCTGCCCGGCGGCGAGCTGGCCGACCACGAGGACAGGGTCGCCGAACTGCTCGAGGGGATCCTGCAGGACACCGCGCCCGGGGCCTGGTGTGCCGCCACCTGGCGGGGCGACGGGCATCCCGACCACGAAGCCGTGGGGCGTGCTGCCGCCGAGGCCTGCGTGCGCACCGGCGCCGCGCTGCTCGAATACCCGGTGTGGATGTGGCACTGGGCCAGCCCGGCCGACCCCGCGGTGCCCTGGGACCGGGCCCGGTCCGTGCACGTTCCCGGTTGGGCGCTCGATCGCAAACGCCTTGCGGCCCAATGTTTTCGCAGCCAACTCGAGCCGGGCGGTGCGGGCGCCCCACCCGTGTTGCCGTCCTTCGTGGTGCAGCGGCTGCTCGCGGTGGGAGAAGCGGTGGGAGAAGTGGTATTCCGCTAGCCGCGGATGCCGCCGAGGTGAGTGCACGCTCCGAGAGTGGGTATCGAATCACCTATGCGCGTGGCGACCTTCAACATCCTGCACGGCCGCACCGTCGGGAACGGGGTGCACCCTGCGCGGCTGGCGGACTGCGTGCGCCGCCTGGATCCCGACGTGCTTTCCCTGCAGGAGGTCGACTGTGACCAGCCCCGATCTTCTCTCGCGGATCTCACAGCGGTGGCGGCCGAGGCCATGGGAGCGGTAGAGCATCGGTTCGTGGCCGCGATCTCGGGCACCCCGGGAGCGACCTGGATGGCCGCCACCGGCCATGAACAACCCGGAACCGCCGCCTACGGGATCGCGCTGCTGTCCCGGTTTCCGGCGGCCAGTTGGCAGGTGGTGCGGTTGCCCCGGATTCCGATGCGGTTTCCCATGTACCTGCCGGGACCGAACCGGGTGATGGTCGTCGACGAGGAACCGCGGGCGGCGGTCATGGCGCAGCTACACACCCCGTGGGGCGGGCTGACGGTGGCCAACACGCACCTGTCCTTCGTGCCGGGCTGGAATCGGCGCCAGCTGCGCCGGCTGATCCACGACCTGCACGGCTTCCCGGGTCCCCGGCTGCTGACCGGCGACCTCAACATGAAGCCCGGCGCGGTGCGCCGCTGGTCGGGCATGCGGCCGCTGGCCGTGGCCGCGACGTTTCCCGCGCAAACCCCCCACCGCCAGCTCGACCACATCCTGACCGACCACCCCGGTCTGCGCGGCGGCGCCGTGGAATCGGAAGCGATGCCGATCTCCGACCACCGGCCGCTGGTCGTCGACCTGGAGCGGGCGTGAGCGCTTACCCGCCGGCCCGTCCCGTAGCACCGAGACGGTGCCGAACGCGATCGATGTCGTCCAGCGAGGGCATCTCCTCGGTGATCCGGGTGATCTGCACGCCGACATCGGCGTTGGCGGTCGTGCGGCGCTGGTGCAGCGTGCTCGCGATCGCCGCGACCTCGTCGTCGCCCAGCCGCCGTGGCAACAGGGCCAACAGTGGCGCGTAGCCGAGGGCGGGCGCATGGCTCGGGTAACCCGCGCGCAGAAACGCAACGATGCCCGAAATGCCGTTGCGCAGGCCCATCTTCCACCTCTCCCAGCACCCGGCTTCGCACCCGAAGCCGGTTCCTGCCAGGAATATCCCGGTGCGGGCGTTTGAAACCCCCAAAAAGGGGTCCGGTCCAACATGCGGACCGGACCCCTCCTGGAATCGACCTACTGGTTTTCCTTCTGGCGCTCTTCGGCGGCCTTCGCCCCGGCGCGCGCTGACTCCGCTTCGGCTTCCTTCTTGCCCGCGTCGCGCTGGGCGTCGGCCTTGTCCTGCTGCGCCTGGCCTTCTTCGACGAGGTCGTCGCGCCCGGTGACTGTCCCGCCAACCTCCTTGACCTTGCCTTTGACACCTTCGACGGCGCCCTTGACGGCTTCCTGCGGTCCGCTCTTGTCATCCCCCATGGGGTCGACCTCCCTTTCGGTGGTGCGTCTTGATTCGCATCTACCGGCTTCCCGCCCGGCGCCCGGCCAAACACCCCCGCGCCGATCCTGTGTGCATGATCACCGAGCGCTTCGCCGCGCGAACGATCATGTTTGGAAAACCAATTTCCGGGTAGCTTCAGCCGTCGACCAGGGAAAGGACCATCGAAGGGGGTGGCGTCACTGAGCACCATCGCTGTCATCGGGGCGACCGGCACGGCCGGCTCGCGCGTCGTCGCCAGGCTGAAGGCCCGCGACGTCGCGGTGGTCGAGATCTCCCGCCGTCACGGCGTCGACGTCGTGTCCGGGCGGGGGCTATTCGAGGCACTGGCGGGGGTGGACGTCGTGATCGACGTCAGCAACCCGTTGCCGGACCGGTCCGGCATCACCCAGACGGTGGCCACCGCGACCCGCAACGTCGTGGGCGCCTGCGCCGCGCGGGACGTTCGGCGACTGGTCGTGTCGACGGTCGCCGGCGTGGAAGACTCGGTGTTCGACGGCTTTCGGTACTACGAGGCCAAACGGGCGGCGAAGGCCATCATCCTCGACGGCCCGGTCCCGGCGACGATCGTGAAATCCACGCAGTGGTACGAGTTCGCCCGGCAAGGCGACGACCGTCGCGTGCGCACCGTGCAGCCCGCGCTCGGCGCGCTCGGCACCGGGGCGCTGCTGGCCTCCGACGGCGCAGTGATCGTCGGCCCCGACGTCGACACCTGGCTGCACACCCTGGCGCCCGCCGCCGCGGACGGCGATTCGCCCGACGGCGACGGTGCTGCGCCGACGAAGCTGCGGGACCTGTCCAAGACCTGAGTGACTGCCTAGCCGGGAAACGAACACCTGGCGGCGGCGGCGCCCGCGGTGCCGGGGTTCAGCATGCCGGCGGCGGAGGGGGCCGCTAGGCTCGTGTCAAGTTGAATCCACAGCTGCCGTCGTTACGAGCGGCGTGTAGGACAGCGCAGTCAGTCGCTCGCCCTGCTCACCACACTTTGAGGGACTTTGAGGGGCGCAGACAGATGACTTCTTCACCCAACCCCAGACCCGGCTGCTGCGGAGAACCGCGCAATCGCTACGTGATTGATTGCGCGGGTGCGCAGGTGCACGTTCACGCCCGCAGCGTGGCCACCGTCCTGCGCATCGAGGGCGAAATCGACACGTCCAATGTTGATCTCGTCGCCCAGGCGGTGCGCCGCTTTGCGCGGCTCAAGGCCCCGCTGGTGCTCGATGTCAGCCAACTGGACTTCCTGGGCAGCGCCGGCCTGCGGATGTTGCTGTTCCTCGACGAGGAGCACCGGGAAGCACAGCTGCACAACAACGTCGTCAGCGGCGCGGCCCTGCGCCGGCTGACCCGCGTGGTCACCGACCACGGCCTGCCCGTGGTCGATTCGGTTCCCGAGGCCCTGCAGAACACCCACGACTTCATCCACGCGCGCCGCCGGCTCCTCGCGGGCCTGGCTCGCCAGGGAGAACCGCAGCGCAAGGCGCATTAGCGGGCCCGTTTCGACCGCCCGTTTCGACCGCAGTCAAGGTCACGGTTTCGTCACGATCCGGATCACGATTGCTTAAGAGCCGGTCCCGTTCTTTAAGAATTCTCAGCATTGGCGGCCGAATTTGGTTGTCCGCTTAGCAAAAACCCGTCCCGGAGGCGGATCGGGCGGTGGGCGGCGCGGGATGGCCATTTCGGGCCGACGGCGCCACTGGTTCGCCTCCGCTACTTTGGTTTTCGAGGATCGGGAGCCTCTCTCAAAGAAATCGATTGATCAATTTCGAAGGACAACACTGATCATGAAAATCCGCAGTATCGTCGCGCGCCGGCGAATTGCCGGCCTCAGCGCGGGCTTCCTACTCGGGGGATTGACCATGGGCATCATCGGTGCCCCGTCGGCGGCCGCGGCACCCGACTGCAGCCCGGGCGGCGTGAACGCGACCGTTACCTCGGCGCAGGGCGCGGCGCAGCAGTACCTGGCCGCCCATCCGGACGCCAACCAGGCGGTCACGGCCGCCTTCGGCCAGTCGCGGCCGGAGGCCGCGTCCAGCCTGCGCGGCTACTTCACCGCGCACCCGCAGGAGTACTACGACCTGCGCGGCATCCTGGCGCCGATCAGCGACACCGAACGGCAGTGCAACGTCAAGGCCCTGCCGCCGAACCTGGAGTCGGCCTACCAGGAATTCATGGCCGGCTGACAACCCGGCTGATGACGCCGCGAACGACCCGCCACAGCGCCGTGGTGGGTCGTTTCGCGCTGACGGGCTGCGGGTAATTGTGCAGTCAGCCAAAGGGCATGGAGGCAACGATGCGGCTGCGTCGCAGCGATCTCGGCAAGCCGGGAATCGCACGCAAACGCCGGGGCAAGGGCTTCGCCTACTACGACCCCGAGGGCAACCGGCTGTCCGACCCCGACACCCTGGCGCGCATCAAGGATCTCGTCATTCCGCCCGCCTGGAAAAAGGTGTGGATCTCGCCGCACCCCAGCGGCCACATCCAGGCGGTCGGCACCGACGCGGCCGGACGCCGCCAGTACCTCTACCACCCCGCATGGCAGCAGGAGCGCGCCGAGGAGAAGTTCGACCGCGTGCTGGAGCTGTCGGTGCGGTTGCCGATGTGGCGGGCGCGCATCGCAAAAGACCTGTCGCGCCGCGGCTTAACCCGCGAGCGCGTGCTCGCGGTCGCGCTGCGCCTGCTCGACCGCGGATACTTTCGCGCCGGCGGTGAGCAGTACGCCGAGGAAAACGAGTCCTACGGGCTGGCCACCCTGCTGCGCAGTCACGTGACGGTGCGTCCCCACGCCGTCGCATTCGACTTCCCGGCCAAAAGCGGAGTGCGGCGCACCGTGGAAATCGAGGACGCCGAAATCGTCCGGGCGGTGCGTGCGCTGATGCGACGCCCAGAACGCACCGACCGATTGCTGGTGTGCCGCAAGGACTCCGGCTGGATCGACATCCGGTCCGACGACCAAAATGCCCGGTTCAAGGAGATGGTCGGCGACGAATACACCGTCAAGGATTTGCGGACGTGGCACGGCACGGTGCTGGCCGCCGCGGCGTTCGTCGACGCGGACCCGCCGGTCTCGCAGCGGGTGATCAAGCGCGTCGAGTCCGCCGTCATGAAGGAGGTCGCCGAGGAACTCGGCAACACCCCGGCGGTGGCGCGTGGCTCTTACGTTGACCCGCGGGTCGTCACCGGTTATGAGCAGGGGCTGACGATCGGGGCCGCGGCACGACGCGCGCAACGGGCCCGTCGGCCAGAGGCCGCGCAGGAGATCCTGGAGAAGGCGACCCGCATGCTGATTCGCCGGGTCGCCAAAGGCCACAGCGCATCCGGCTCCTCCGTGCTCGCCTGGAGCGCGTGAGACAGGGAAGCCTCTGACACCAGTGCGCTCGGCTACGGCCGCACCGGCGAAAAGCGTCTCTGAAAGCTTTCTCTGAAATCAGTGGAACGGGCCGATCCGCGTAGGAATAACGATCACGAATTCGGGTATGCGGGAATTTGTGCGCCAGGCACGCGGACTGCGCTGCCCGGATGCTGCCCGGAAAGTCGAACCCATGGCGATCCGGGGTCTGGTTGGGCGCGGCGAATACGCCAATGCGGTCGGAAATCCTGCGCGCCCGGCGACACCCCAGTGACTAGGAGGGCAATCAATGTCGAAACAAGAGGTCTCGGACTACCTGCTGGAGCGGCTGCGGACCTGGGGCGTCGAGCATGTATTCGGGTATCCCGGTGACGGCATCAACGGGATCCTCGCGGCGTTCGGGCGCGCCGACAACAAGCCCATGTTCATTCAGTCGCGGCACGAGGAGATGAGCGCGTTCGAGGCGGTGGGCTACGCCAAGTTCACCGACCGGGTCGGGATCTGCATGGCCACGTCGGGCCCCGGCGCGATCCACCTGCTCAACGGCCTGTACGACGCCAAGCTCGACCACGTCCCCGTCGTGGCGATCGTCGGTCAGACCAACCGCAGCGCGATGGGCGGCTCCTATCAGCAGGAGGTCGACCTGATGAGCCTGTATAAGGACGTCGCCAGCGACTACGTTCAAATGGTCACTGTCCCTGAGCAATTGCCCAACGTGCTGGACCGTGCGATCCGGGTGGCCCTGGCCCAGCGGGCGCCGACGGCGCTGATCATCCCGTCCGACGTGCAGGAGCTGCCGTACTCCCCGCCCACCCACGCCTTCAAGATGGTGCCCTCCAGCCTGGGCATCGAGTGGCCCGCGGTCGCTCCCGACGACGCCGCGATCCGGCGCGCGGCCGAGGTGCTCAACGCGGGCAAGAAGGTCGCCATGCTGGTGGGGGCCGGCGCGCGAGGGGCACGCGAGGAGCTGACCGAGGTCGCCGACCTGCTGGGGGCAGGGGCGGCCAAGGCGCTGCTGGGCAAGGACGTGTTGAGTGACGAATTGCCTTGGGTCACCGGATCGATCGGGTTGCTGGGAACGCGGCCCAGCTACGAGCTGATGCGCGACTGCGACACCCTGCTCACGGTCGGATCGAGCTTCCCCTACACGCAGTTCCTGCCGGAGTTCGGGCAGTGCCGCGCGGTGCAGATCGACGTCGACGGCCGTTTCATCGGCATGCGGTACCCGTACGAGGTCAATCTGGTTTCCGACGCCAAGGCCGCGCTGCGGGCCTTGATCCCGCAGCTGCGCCGCAAGGAGGACCGGGGGTGGCGCGACACCGTCGAGGCGAATGTGGCGCGCTGGTGGGAGACCATGGACATGGAAGCAAAGGTCGGCGCCGATCCGATCAACCCCATGCGGTTGTTCTCCGAGCTGTCCCCGCAGCTGCCCGACAACGCCATCGTCACCGCCGATTCCGGTTCGTCGGCCAACTGGTACGCGCGGAACCTGCGTTTTCGCGGCAACATGCGCGGCTCGCTGTCGGGCAACCTGGCGACCATGGGTCCCGGCGTCCCGTACGGCATCGGCGCGAAGTTCGCGCACCCGCACCGCCCCGTCATCGTGTTCGCCGGTGACGGCGCCATGCAGATGAGCGGGATGGCCGAGCTCATCACGATCAAGAGGTACTGGCAGGAGTGGGGTGACCCGCGCCTGATCGTGGCGATCCTGCACAACAACGACCTCAACCAGGTCACGTGGGAGATGCGCGCGATGGCCGGGTCGCCGAAATTCGCGGAGTCGCAGAACCTTCCCGACATCGACTTCGCGGGGTTCGCGGCCGGGCTGGGTCTCAACGCGATGGCCATCAAGGACGCCGACGAACTCGG
>Ga0335071_10002097_pt1 | contig 21541 bp, 16 predicted proteins | sample Lox_Sample_15_FD_206724 | JGI IMG/M metagenome (GOLD analysis project Ga0335071, IMG submission 206724) | Soil microbial communities from Loxahatchee National Wildlife Refuge, Florida, United States - Lox_Sample_1.5 | ecosystem: Environmental > Terrestrial > Soil > Wetlands | place: USA... | reverse complement strand
CCAGGAGATGGAGGGCAGGGCCTGGAGCCCGAGCACGGCGGGCCGCAGGAGCCGCTGGGCCAGGGCATTTCGCGCGAGGGCGATCCCGAGCGGCACGCCCAAAAGTGCCGAGAGGCCGAACCCCTGTCCGAGGCGGGTGAGCGATCGCCAGACGGCCGTGCCCAGGCGGCCCTCCTGGGCCATGGCCGCGACGCTCCGCGCCACCTCCAGCGGGCCGGGGAAGAGCCAGCGCGGCCAGGGGCCGACCCTAGAGAGGAGCTCCCAGATGAGCAAGGGGACCGCCAGCAGAGCGGCGGTCGTGAGAGGTCTCCGCATCGCCCACCTCCTCGCGGCGCGCCGCACCCGCCGCCTCGGCGCCCGCCAGCTCGGCGCGGATGCGGCGCGACAGGGCCACGAGCGCCTCGTCGTCGGGATCGCGCGGGCGGGGCAGGTGCACCTCCAGGTCGTGGAGCACGCGTCCGGGCCGGGCGGCCATGACCACCACCCGGTCGCCCAGGGTGAGCGCCTCTCGGACGTCGTGGGTCACGAAGACCACCGTCTTCCGATCCCGCAGCCAGATGCGCTGCAAGAGCCGGTGCATCTGGCTCCGCGTCTGGGCGTCGAGGGAGGCGAAGGGCTCGTCCATGAGCAGCACGGCCGGGTCGAGGGAGAGCGCCCGGGCAAGCTGTACGCGCATCCGCATGCCGCCGGAGAGCTGGTGTGGGAGGGCCTTCTCGAAACCGTCGAGGTGGACGAGTCCCACGTGCTCACGGGCCCGGGCGAGCGCCGAGCGACGGGAGAGGCCGCGGGCCCGGAGGGCGAAGACCAGGTTCTGCTCGACCGAGAGCCAGGGGAAGAGGGCATGGTCCTGGAAGAGCAGCAGGCGGTCGGGTCCGGGGCCCCTCACCCGCGCTCCATCGATCGAGATGGAGCCGCCGCTCGGTTCGAGGTGGCCCGCCAGGGCGTAGAGCAGGGTGGACTTCCCGCAGCCCGAGGGCCCGAGCAGGCAGACGAACTCGCCGGCGTGGACCGAGATGTCGACGTCCCGCAGCGCCACCACCCGCTTCGGTCCGATGCCGAATTCCTGGCCCAGGCCGGACACGTCGATCTTGGGCCGGCCGGCCCGCACCCGGCGCGGCACGAGAAGCGCAGCCAGGGCCGACTCGGCCGGTTGCCGCGGTGACAATCCCGCCACCAGGGTGAGAAGCCCTCGCCACATGCGGCCGCTCATGTTGGACATGGATGCGGCGGGCGGCCTGCCCGGACGTTCGCCCGGAGAGCGGGAGGAGGGGGGCCCGTTCTCAGGGTCTCGGCTCGTAGATGGCGATCCGGCACCGGACCCCGCCGTTCTCCACCTTGAGGGAGCGGACGGGGGACAGGGCGAGCGCGTTCTTCCCTGCCGCCTCCGGGGCGAGCACGACGAGGCGCCATCCCGAAAGGCGCCCGAGCAGCATGCCGAGCGAGCGCCAGGCTTCTCCCGCACCTTCCTCGAGCCGCAGGCCGTACGGAGGGTTCACTGCGCAGAGGCCTGGTCCGGGGGGAAGCGGGGCCTCCGCCGCGTCGGAGCGCTCGAACCGGATGGCGTCGAGGACGCCGGCCGCCTCGGCGTTCTTTCTTGCGAGGCGCAGTGCTCCGGCGTTCCGGTCGGAGGCGAAGACCGGCACCGGCACCTTCCGCTCCCGCTCCCGCAGCGAGTTCCGCAGGCGCTCGAGCCGTGCCGGGTCGTGCCCGGGCAGCGCCTCGAGCGCCAGCGGCCGCATGAGCCCGGGAGCGCGCCGGGCCGAGGAGAGGGCGGCCTCGATGGCGAGGGTGCCCGAGCCGCACATCGGGTCGCAGAAGGGCCGGTCGCCCCGGAAGTCGCCGGCCCGGAGCAGGGCGGCGGCCAAGGTCTCCCGGAGCGGCGCCGCGCCCACCCGGGCCCGCCATCCACGGCGGAAGAGGGGGCCTCCGGCCGCGTCCACGGACACCGTGGAAGCCTCGCCGCGGGGCCGCACGAGCAGCGGAAGGCCGCCGGCGCGGCGCGCGGCGCTGCGCTTTCCCTTCGGCAGCTCGGCGGCCGGACCCTCCCAGAGCCGGAGGTGGACCGCTTCGGCGAGGCGCGAGCAGAGGCAGGCCAGGGCCGCTGCCTCCTCGCCTTCGGCGAGGGCGCCGCCCGGGACCGCACGCGCCGAGAGGCCGAGCTCGGCCAGCTCGGCGCGGAGAAGCTCCTCGACGCCTGGTGCGCAGGCGCAGAAGATCCGCTCGACCGCCAACTCGGCTGCCAGCCGCTTCCGGGGCGGCCTGGGCCGGCCGCTTTCTTTCATTGCCGACATGGTACCGCCGACCGCGCCGCGGCGTTGCCCGGCGCGGGTCCGGCGTGTACGCTCGTTGGGTGCGGGTGGGCTTCGACGCGAAGCGCGTGTTCCACAACACGACCGGGCTCGGGAACTACGCGCGCGACGTCCTGCGGGTGCTGACCAGCCGGGCTCCGGAGCACATCTACGTGGCCTACAACCCCCGGCCGGGCGAGGTCGTCTTCGAGCTCCCCGGGGCGAGGCTGGCGCAGCAGGGGCCGCACGGCCTCTACCGGCTCTTTCCCGATCTGTGGCGCCAGGCGGGGATGGCCCGGGATCTCCTTGCCGACGGGATCGACCTCTACCACGGGCTCTCCAACGAGCTGCCGCTCTGGCTCGAGCGCACCGGCGTGGCGGGGGTGGTGACGATCCACGACCTCATCTTCGAGCGCTACCCCGGGCTGTACCGGGCGGTGGATCGCCGCATCTACCGGTGGAAGTTCCGGAGCGCCGCCGAGCGGGCCCGGCTGGTGGTGGCCATCTCCGAGCAGACCGGAAAGGACATTCACGAGCTGTACGGCATTCCCCGGTCGCGCATCCGGGTAGTGTACCAGGGGTGCCAGCCGGAGTTCCGCCAGCCGGTACCGGAGGCTCGGCTCGCCGAGGTGGGGCGCCGTCTCGGTGTCGAGCCCGGGTTCGTGCTCCAGGTGGGGACCATCGAGCCGCGCAAGAACCTGGCGCTCACGGTGCAGGCGGTGGCCAGCGTTCCCGGGGCGTGCCTCGTCGCGGTGGGCCGGCCCACGCCTTACGTCCGGAAGGTGAAGGACCTCGTGGAGCGATGCGGGCTCTCGGGGCGGTTCTGGCTCCTCTCCGGGGTGAGCACCCTCGAGCTGGCCGCCCTCTATCGGATGGCGGCGGTCTCGGTCTACCCCTCGCTCTTCGAGGGATTCGGGATCCCCATCGTCGAGGCGCTCACCTCGGGCACACCGGTGGTGACCTCGCGCGGCGGTGTCTTCCCCGAGGCCGCCGGGCCCGGGTCCGCCTACGTCGACCCGGAGGACGTCGACGAGCTCGGGACCACCTTGGCGGCCATCCTCGGCGATCCCGACCGGCGCGCCGCCATGCGCTCCGCCGGGCTGGCCCACGCCGAGCGTTTTCGGGACGAGCGGATCGCCCAGGACCTCCTCGCTGTCTACGCCGAGGCTCTCGGGCCGGCGGCGTTCGAGGCAAGAGCGGTGGCCGGGGCGGGGAGGAGCTAGGGGCCCCTCGGCGGGGTGAGGTCCCTCGAGGCGGCGCGACAGGAGCCGGCCGCGGCCCACAGGGCCGCCGAGGCGGCCAGGGCGGACGGGATGATCAACAGCGCCCAGCCGAACGAGGCGCGATCGGCGATCGCCCCGAGCAGGAAGGCCCCGGAGGTCTCGCCTGCCAGGGCGAGGAGGGCGAGCTGCGGCGCGGCGGCGGTGCGGTCCTCGTCCGGCGAAGGGAGAGCTGCGAGGGGCTTAGCTCCGCTGCAGAGGTTCGCCGCGGCGGCGCGGGCTGCGGCGAAGAGCCCGAGCAAGGCCATCATCGCGCAGGGCAACGCCCACGCCGGCGAGGCGAGCCGCAGCGAGGCCCCCGTGAAGAGGGCGGCGGCGCCCGTTCCGCCGGCCGCCGTCCACGCGGCCCGGCGACCCGGCTCGCGTCCGATGACGGCCCGGCAAAGGGCCGATCCGGCCAGGGCCGAGCCGATGACGGCCAGGGCGAGCTGAGCGCTGGCGACGAGGACCGGCACCCCCCGTCCCCGCTCCAGGAAGGCGGGCAGCCAATAGAGAAGGGCGCTCCCGCCGCTCGTCGCCACCACGGCCGCGAGCACGGCGAGGAGCCGGTGGGGGGGGGAGACGAGCCGGCGCACCGCCCGGTCAAGCTGGCCGAGGCGAAGCGGACCCGCCTGCCGGTCCTCGGTCGCCGCGGAAGCGCAGGCTGCGGCCGCGAGGACGAGCAGCGCGCCGGCGGCGAGAAACCCGCACTGCCAGCGCGGCCACCTGAAGGTGATGGCGCCCACGAGGTAGCCGAGCGCGATCCCTCCCGCGCCGGCGAGGAGGAACCCCGACCGGACCCGCCGGTCACCCGGGTGCTGCGCGGTGGCTTGGGCCCGTGTGAAGGCCACCCCGGCTGCAAGCCCGGCCCCGGCGCCGGCGGCCACGCGGGCGAGCACGAGCGTCCAGAATCCGATCGCTGCCGCGCCGGCGGCGGTGGACACCCCGCAAAGCGCCAGGCCACCGGCCGCGACTGCGCCGAAGCGGCGCCGCCTGCCGAGGACCGCCCCGAGGGGGAGTGAGAGGGCGAAGGGGAAGGCGAAGGCCGAGGCCAGCGTGCCCAGCGCCTGGTCGGTGAGCCAAAGCCGTGCCCGCAGGCTGCCCACGGCCGACCCGGCCACCGCCCGCGCCAGGAACGTCGCGCCGACGACGAGCGCGAGGCGTCGCGCGCCGGGGAGCGTTTCGCGCCCGGTGGAGCCCTGGGGGAGGTCGGCCACGGCGGGGCAGACTACCGTGCACGCCCGGCGGGGTCGAGCGGCCCCGCGGTGAGGCGCGGCCGGGCGCCGCCCACCGGATCGGTCGCAAATTCCGCTCCGTTCCGATAAAAGGCCGGCGCGATGATCTCCGTCCAGAACCTGAGCAAGGCCTTCGGCCCGAAGAGGCTCTTCGAGGAGGTGGAAGTCACCTTCTCGCCCGGGAACCGCTATGGCCTCACCGGTCCCAATGGTGCCGGCAAGACCACCTTCATGCGCATCCTCTCCGGGGACGAGGAGGCGGATACCGGCGAGGTGCAGCGGCCCAGGAAGCTCGGCATCCTCCGCCAGGACCACTTCCGCTACGAAGACAACCGGGTGCTCGACGTGGTGCTCATGGGAAACCGCGTCCTGTGGGAGGCGCTCACCGAGAAGGAGGCCCTCCTCGCCAAGCCGGAGATCACCGACGAGGACGGACACCGGCTGGCCGAGCTGGAGGGGCACGTGGCGGAGGAGGACGGCTACTCGGCCGAGGCCGACGCGGCCGAGCTGCTCATGGGGCTGGGGATCGAGGAGCCGTGGCACGACCAGCCCATGCGCGCCCTGGCCGGGGGGTACAAGCTCCGGGTGTTGCTCGCCCAGGCGCTCTTCGGGAAGCCCCAGGGTCTGCTCCTCGACGAGCCGACCAACAACCTGGACATCGACTCCATCCGCTGGCTGGAGAGGTTTCTCCACGCCTACGACGGCGTGCTCATCACCATCTCCCACGACCGGCACTTCTTGAACGCCATCTGCACGCACATCGCCGACATCGACTACGAGACGATCATCGTCTACCCGGGCGGCTACGACGACATGGTCCGGCAGAAGGCCCAGGTCCGCTCGCGGGTGGAGTCGGAGAACGACGAGAAGAAGAAGAAGATCGCCCAGCTGCAGGAGTTCGTGGCCCGCTTCCACGCCGGCACCCGAGCCTCGCAGGTGCAGAGCCGCATCCGGGCCATGCAGAAGCTGAAGCTCGAGGACCTGAAGCGCTCCAACATCGCCGCCCCGTTCATCAAGTTCGAGCAGAAGGCGCCCTCCGGCAAGCAGACCCTGGAGGTGCAGAACATCGCCAAGGCCTACGGCGGGAACGAGGTCATCCAGCCCTTCAGCGCCCTCGTCACTCGAGGCGAGAAGGTCTGCGTCATCGGCCGCAACGGCGTGGGCAAGAGCACGCTCGTGAAGATGATCGCCGGCGAGCTCGCGTCCGACCAGGGGCACGTGCGCTGGGGCCACCAGGCCCAGGTCGGCTATCTGCCCCAGGACCAGGCCGGGGTGATCCGCCCGGGCACCACCGCCTTCGGCTGGTTGCGGGAGATGGAGGACAAGCTCTCGAACGAGGAGATCTCCGGCCTTCTCGGCCGGATGCTCTTCTCCGGCGAGGAGCGGATGAAGCCCACCGCCACCCTCTCCGGGGGCGAGACGGTCCGGTTGCTGCTCGCCAAGCTCATGCTCTTCAAGGACAACGTCCTCGTCCTCGACGAGCCCACCAACCACCTCGACCTCCAGTCGATCGCCGCCCTCTCCGAGGGGCTGGAGCGCTACGAGGGGACGGTGATCGTGGTCACCCACGACCAGGAGCTGATCCGGGAGGTGGGCACGCGGATCTGGTCCCTGCACCGGGGCGAGTTCCTTCTCGACTTCCCCGGCACCTTCGACGAGTTCGTGGAGAAGCACCCCGACCTGGCCGCCGAGCACCACTGACCGGGCGGGGGGAGGCCGCCCCGGGGGCGTCACCCGGCCCGGCTTCATTCACTCTCGGTTGCTGAGACGGGGATCGGTCGACAGCCGGCGGTGGACGTGCTCAACTCGGGGCCGGGAGGGCGCCATGGCCCTGGGGATGGAGCGCTGGTTCGCCCTGGTGGTCGCGGCCGTCCTCTCCGCCGGGCCGGCCGCCGCCGGGCCGAGCGAGCGGGGCGGGCGGCGCGGCCAATCGAGGGCGAGCGCCTGCGAGGAGGCGGTGGCCGAAATGGACTTCGGGCTCTTCGCCCCGCCGCGCGCTCTGTGCCCGGAGCCGGAGGCGCTGGCGAGGGCGTGCGCCCGGCTGGAGACGCGCCCGGGGTTCTCGGCCTTCTCGAGGCAGGCGGGGCAGGCCCGGCAGGCGCCGGCGCTCGCGAGGAGCCTGTGCCAGAAGGACCCGGAGCAGGTGCGGGGCCTTCTGTGCGCCGCGGCTGTCAAGGAGGCGCAGGCCGGGGGAGGGCCGGAGGTGCTCTCCTTCCTCGCCGACAGCTGCCCGGACGAGTCCGCCCAGCTGGCGGCGGCGTTGTGCGGGGGCGGCGGCGATCCCCAGATGCCCGAGAACCTCCGGGAGCTGTGCGCCCGGTTCGGCGGCGAGAATCCGCAGGCCGTCCAGGCCCTGCCGGCCGTGCCCAAGGAAAGGCGCCGCGCCGAGAAGCCCGAGGGCGGCGACGAGCCCGAGCGGGAGGGGAAGGCGGGAAAGGGCGGCAAGCCCGGTCCCCGGAAGGAAGGGGACGACACGCCCGTCGAGCAGGGCAAGCAGCTCCTCGACGAGCTTCTCGGCAACTGACCCTGCTCGCTTCGTCGTCGACAGCACGAGGTGGACGTGGTCTTTTCCCGGAGAACGGGGCAGGCGCGCGAGTGCGCGACCTGAGGGAGGTGCCGACATGGCGTTCCGCTTCGATGGGCTACTCGGGATGGTGGTCATGGCGATGGCCTTGCTCGTCGCCCCGCTCGCCGGCGCGGCGGAGGAGCAGGGGGTCTGGTGGGACGTGACGAGCGACGCGATGGGCATGTCGACGAAGCAGCGGCTGTGCCTGCCGGAGGGCGGCCCCACCGAGATGCCGCCGCCCGATCCCGGCTGCACCTACTCCGACGTGCGGACGGTCGGCAAGCGGACCACCTTCCGGGTGACCTGCACCGGGCAGGACGCCATGAGCGGCTCGGGGGACATCACCCGGGGTGACGGCACCTTCGCCGGCATCCTGAACATGCAGGGTACGATGAAGGACAGGAAGGGCAACAGCCAGCAGATGGCCGTGGCCATGACCATGAAGGGCCAGAGGGCCGGCGGGGCCTGCGACCCCAACGCCGCCAAGAAGAAGGTGGCCGCCATCAAGCAGCAGCAGCAGGAGCTGCAGAACGAGATGCAGGCGCAGGCCCAGAAGGCCAACGCCCAGATGTGCGACCGGGCCGCGACCGACCTCAACTTCCGCCTCTTCGCGAAGCAGGGTGGGCCGTGCGCCTCGGTACCGGCGGCGCTCGCGAAGCTGCGGGAGATCCTGGGAACGTTCTCGGGCTACACGGGCTACCTCCGGGCAGCGGAGGGGGACCCCACGGCCCGGCAGGTCTACGAGGAGGTGATGAACTCCGACCCGGAGGCCGACAAGGCCAAGCTGTGCAAGAAGGCGGCGGCCAGCTCGAGCTGCGAGAAGACCCCGGACGAGGTGACCCGGTTCTTGCGCAAGAACTGCCCCACCGAGATGCGGGGTATCGCCCGCCTCTGCTGCCCGGGGCGGGACTTCAGCGGCGTCAACGCGCTCTGGTACGACATCTGCACCGACTACGCCAAGGAGGTCCTGGGCAAGGGCGGGCTGAAGGACCAGCCCAAGCCGGCCAAGACCTCGGGCGACACCACCCGGCCGGCCGAGAAGACCGACTCGCCCCACGACCAGGCGGTGCAGAAGGCCCGGGACGCGCTCAAGGGACTGTTCGGGAACTAGGGCCCGCTTGTCCCGTTCCGCCGCCGCCGTCGCCGCCCTGCTCTGCCTCTGGCCGGCGGCGGCGCGCCAGGCCGAGGGCGAGCCGCCCGACGCCTACCCGCGGGCGGGGAAGGCCTACCTCGTGGCCATCGACGGGGCCGAGGTCTGGGCCCGGGCGGCCGATAGGCCGCTGCCGCCCGCCTCGCTCACGAAGCTCATGACGGCGCTCCTCGTGCTCGAGGCGCAGGAGGACCCGGGCACATGGGTACGGGTCTCGGCGCTCTCCGCGCGGGAGACGGGGAGCCGGCTCGGCCTGCGCGAGGGCGAGGCCCTCTCGCTCGAAGGCGCGCTCACCGCCACGCTGGTCTCCTCCGCCAACGATGCCTGCCTGGCCCTGGCCGAGCACGTGGCCGGGAGCGGCCCCGCCTTCGTCGCCCGGATGAACGCCCGCGCCCAAAAGCTCGGGCTCGGCGCCACCCACTTCCAGAACCCCTGTGGCCACGACGCTGCTGGCCACGTCTCGAGCGCGCGCGACCTTCTCCGCCTGGCCCGGGCCGCGCTGGCCTTCCCCGAGTTCCGGCGGATGGTGGCCCTCAAGGAGGCGACGGTGGCGACCCGCGGCGGCCGATCCTTTGCGCTGCGGACCCACAACTTGCTGCTCGGCCGGCTCCGGGGGGCCCTCGGGGTGAAGAGCGGCTACACCGAGGGCGCGGGCCGGTGCATGGTGGCGCTGGCGGTGCGAGACGGGGTGGAGGTACTGGCCGTGCTCCTCGACTCACCCGACCGGTGGTGGACCACCGCGGCACTCGTGGAGCTGGCCTTCGACGAGGCGCACCGGCATGGCTGACATCCCGCCCGGCCGGGAGGGGGCGGGCCCGTCCCCCGTAGCCGCGGCGGTGGCAGTGGCCCTTTGCACCGCGGCCGCCTATGCCACGAGCTTCTTGGGGGGCTACCAGTTCGACGACTTCCGGGTCATCGTGGGCGACTCCCGGGTGCAGTCGCTGAGCGCCTGGTGGGGCTCGATGCCGGGGATCCGCCCCCTCCTCAAGCTCTCGTACGCCTTGAACGCGCAGTGTGGGCTAGGGCTCATGGGCCATCACGCCCTGAACCTCTTCATCCACCTGGCCGCCTCGGTCCTGGCACTCCTCCTCCTCGACCGGCTGGGGCACCGCCTGAAGAGGCCGCCGCCGCCCTGGGCCAGCTTTTGGGGCGCGCTCCTCTTCGCCCTCCACCCGGTCCAGACCGAGGCGGTGACCTACCTCTCCGGCCGGTCCTCGTCGCTCGCCGGCGCCCTCGTCCTCGCGAGCGCTCTTGCCTTCCTCGTGGGGCGCGATCGCGGTGAGGCCTGGCTCTGCTCCCTCGTCTCGCCGGCTCTTTTGGCCGCGTCGCTCTGCGTGAAGGAGGAGGCGGTGGTCCTGCCGGCGGCGCTCCTCCTCTTAGAGGCGGTGGATCGCCGCGGGTTCAGCTGGAGGCGGGGGCTCGGGAGCATCGCCCCCCACCTCTCGGTGGTGGCCGCGGCCGTCCTTTCGTACCTCGCCGCCCCGGCCTACCGCGGGATGCTGCGGGAGAGCCTGGCCCTGCGCGGGCCGGGCCTGAACGTGCTCACCCAGGCCCGGGCGACGGCCTGGCTCACCGGTCAGCTCGTGCCGCTGCGCGGCCTCTTCGCCGATCCGAATCTCGCTCCGGTGGCTTCCTGGGACTGGGGCGCGGGGCTGGCTCTGCTGGCCGTCGTTGTGGCGGTCCTTTCCGCCCTCTTCCTCTTGCCCCGCCGCCCCCTCCTCGCCCTGGCGGTGCTCTGGTACCTGCTCTGGCTCGCCCCGCAGGGTTGGTGGCTGCCCCGCCCGGAGCCAGCCAGCGAGCGCCAGCTCTACCTCTCGATCCTCGGTCCGGCCTGGCTCGCCGGTGCTCTCTTGGCGCGCTTTCCCGGTAGAGGGCTCCTTCGTCCGGCGCTCTCCGCCGCGATGGCCACCTTGCTCGCCGGGGCGACCGCCCGGCGAAGCCTGGTCTACCGGGACGAGGTGACCTTCTGGGCGGACGCGGCGGAGAAGGCGCCGCAGAGCGCTCTCGCCCGCGGGAATCTCGGCTACGCGCTCGCCCTTTCCTGTCGCTCCGAGGAGGCGCGCGCTGCCTTCCTCGCGGCCACCGTGCTCGACCCGAAGAACCCGCGGCCGAAGTGGAACCTCTATCTGCTCGAGGAGGGGGAGCTTCTGTCCGAGGAGGCTGCGCGGCGTTGCCTGGACCGGGGCAGGTCTCAGCCGTCTTCCCGGTGAGTCCGGCCTCCCGCGCCCAGCCGGTCGAGGACCGCCTGGGCCGCCGGCCAGCCGCCGTGCAGGGAGACCGCCTTCTCCAGCGCCTGCACCGCCCCGTCCCGGTCTCCGGTCTTGAGGCGGGCCATGCCCAGCTCGTACTGGACGTGCGGAGCCTTGGGGTCGAGGCGAGCAGCGGTCTCGAGGACGTCGAGGGCGCGTTCCGCCTCGCCCTCGTCGAGGAGCATCGCCCCGAGGTTGAGCCGGGGCGAGCTGAAGAGCGGGTCGAGCTCCATGGCCCGGCGGTACGCCGTCCGGGCCTCCGGCCGGTGGCCGAGGCGGGCCCGAGCCACGCCCAGGTTGTTCCAGGCGCGGGCGAATTCGGGCTTCACCCGGGTGGCGAGCTCGAACTGGTGGCTCGCAGCCTCCCAGTCGGCGGGAGTGCCCCCCTCTCCACCCCCCTCGAGGAGGAGGTAGCCGAGGTTGTTGTGAAAGTGGGCCACCGCCTCCACGTCATCGATGGGCTCGTACCAGTCCACCCGGCCCATGCGCGCGAAGTCGAGCCCGAGCCGGCCCGTGGGCGTCGAGACGAAGGCGGTGATGTGGCCGACCTTCACCGTGGTCTGGTCGCCCAGGTACTCGGTCTCGACCACGCGGAAGGAGGCATCCATGTAGTCCGCGTCGAGCCCCACCGACCGGGCGAGGCCGATGAACACGGAGGAGAGCGCCAGGCAGTCCCCGCCGCCGTGCCGGAACGCCTCCTCGGCGGTGCCGGGCACGCCGACGAGGTAGCGCAGCCCGAAGACGCGCCTGCTGAACATGGCGTCCACGAGGATGCGGACCTTCTCGGCCGGGTCGGTCGTTCCCTGGGTGAGCTCTCGGGCCCGGGCGACGTGCTCGGCGGTGATCTCGAACGGGACCACCACCTCCCCGGGAGGGATGCGGTGGGCGAGGTCGCGGCGCAGCTCGTCGGGGCTGTAGGCAAGGCGCTTCGGCTGAGCCGCGCAACCCTGCGTGGCCAAGGCGAGGACCGCCACGGAGGCGGCGAGCGAGCGGGCGCGCTGCATGGGCGACCCAGGCTCGATTCTAGCGTCCCCGGCGGGCTGGCGTGAGGCCCCTCCCCGCGATGGATCCCAGCTCACGCCCCCTCGTGGCCGTCCGGCACCGAGAGATGGGACGGGCAGGGACGCCGGTGTGCTCGGGGAGCGACCGGGCCCTCTCTTGGAGCCGGGGGAGGTTTCTGAGATGACGGATGGTCCGCTCGGGCCTACGTAGGAGCGGGTGGCACGTTATGCGGCCTTCCTGCGGGGCGTCATGCCCACGAACGCGCGGATGGCCGAGCTCGTCGAAGCGTTCGAGCTCGCCGGCTTCACCGAGGTCCGGACGGTGCTCGGGAGCGGCAACGTCGTCTTCACCTCTTCCCTGGCGCGGCCGGCTTCCCTCGAGCGGAGGGCCGAGGCGGCCATGAAGAAGCGGCTCTCGACGCCCTTCCCGGCGATCATCCGTCCCCTGGAGGTGATCCGGGAGATGCTCGCCTCCGATCCCTACCTGGGGCTGCGGCTCCCCCCCGGCGCCCGGCGGGTGGTGACCTTCCTGCGCGCACCACCGGACCCGGTTCCAGCGCTGCCCATCGAGCGGGACGGAGCCCGCATCCTGCGTCTCTCCGGTGCTCATGCGTTCAGCGCTTACGTGCGTACCCCGCGCGGCCCGGTCTTCATGACCCTGTTGGAGAAGACGTTCGGCAAGGACATCACCACCCGCACCTGGGAGACCTTGGCCAAGGTGCTGGCCGCGGGAGCCTAGTCGAGGGGTTGGCGGCGGCCGGTCCGGGAAAGGGGCCGGCCGAGGAGCGGGCCAGGGGGGAGGCAGGGACGGCCCTGTTCTAGCCCACCGTCTGCAGGCCGGCGGCGATCCCGTTGACCGTGAGTCTCAGGGCCTCGCGCACCCGGTCGCGTTCCGCGCCGGCGGCGCTGCGCAGCCGGTGGAGCAATTCGATCTGCACATGGGAGAGCACGTCCACGTAGGGGTTTCGCCGGGCGGCGGCCTTCTCCACCGCCGGCCAGGCGCCCATGAGGCTCCCCTCGCCGGAGAGCGCCCGGATCCCGGAGAGGGTCCGGGCGTGCTCCTCGCGGATGAGCTCCATCACCACCTGGTCGCCGGGTTCTGCCAGCCGGGCGTAGTGTCCGGCCACGTCCAGGTCTGCCTGGGTGAGGGCCAGCCGGGCGTCGTCCACCAGGCCGCGGAGGAAGGGCCAGCCGCGATAGAGGGCGCGGGCCCGCTCCCCCCCGACCTCGGTCACGAGGGCGGCGAGGCCGCTGCCCAGCCCGAACCAACCGGGGAGGCCATGACGGCTCTGGTTCCAGGAGAACACCCAGGGGATGGCCCGCAGCGAGTCCAAGGAGAGGGTCCCGCTCCGGCTGGCCGGCCGGGAGGCGAAGTGCAGCTCGGGGATCTCCTCCATGGGCGTGGCCCGCAGCGCATAGCGGGCCAGGCGCTCCGGGTCGCCGGTGAGGCGCCGGTAGGCGGAGAGGGCTGCGCCGGCGGCCCGGTCGATGACTGCCTCGCGCTCGAAGGCGGCGGTGTCGGCCGCCCGCTCGATCGGGCCCATGGAGGTGCACAGCACACCGTTCACCATCTGTTCCAGGTCGCGGACGGCGATCTCCAGCCGGCCGTAGCGGGCGGCCACCGTCTCGCCCTGCTCGGTGACCCGGAAGCGTCCGCGCAGCGCCACCCGGGGCTGGGCGCGGATGGCGCGGTTGGCTGGCCCTCCACCGCGGCCCACCGAGCCGCCGCGGCCGTGGAAGACGGTCAGGGTGAGTCCCTCGGCCTCGGCGATCTGGGCGAGGACGAGCTGCGCCTTGTGGAGCGCGACCCGGCTGGGCAGGTATCCCACCTGCTTGCCGGAGTCGGAGTAGCCGACCATCACCTCGAGCTCGCCTTGCAGGGCGGCCCGCAGCGGGGGCAAGGAGAGCATCGACTGGGCCAGCTCACCGGCCGCCTCCAGGTCCTCGAGCTGCTCGAGGAGCGGCACCGGCCGGATCTCGTCGGGAGCGAGCCGGGCCGCCCGCGCCAACAGGAGCACCTCCAGCAGATCGCTGGCCGAGCGGGTGAACGAGATGACGTACCGCTCGCAGGCGGCCGGACCGTTGTCCCGCCGGGCCCGGCCGACCACCTCCAGGGTGGCGAGCGCTTCCCGGGCCTCGGGGGAGAGCGCGCGGCGGTCGGGGACGGGCAGCGAGGTGCGGGAGAGCAGCTCGGCGAGCAGCGCCCGCCGCTCGGGCTCGGCGCGGGAGAGGTAGCCCGGGCTGCCGCCGCGGGTGAGGAGCTCGTCCACCACCCGCGCATGCACGTCGGAGTGCTGGCGCAGGTCGAGCGAGGCGAGGTGGAATCCGAACACCTCGGCGCGCCGGTGCGCGTCCTTCAGGGCGCCGCGGGCCAGCCGGGCGAGGCCGGCGGCGGTGAGGGTCCGCTCGAGGAGCTCGAGGTCGGCGAGGTAGCTCTCCGCGTCGGGGTAGGCACCCTCCGCCCGCCCGCGGGCGGCCTCGAGGCGGGCAGCCATGTAGCGGAGCTTCTCCCGCCAGCGCTCGTCGTCGCGTTGCGAGCGCGAGGCCTGGGGCAGCTCCGGGAAGCGTTCCCGGTCAGCGGCGATGGAGGCGTCGAGCGCCTCGCGCTCCGGGGTGGGCAGGCCGTCGGAGGAGGGCGAGAGCCGGCGCATGAGCATCCGCACGTCGGCGACGTGGCGGGCGAGAGCCACCGACCGCTGCCTCTCCAGCGCGGCCCTCGTCACCTCGGCGGTGACGAAGGGGTTGCCGTCGCGGTCCCCGCCGATCCAGGTCCCGAAGCGGAGGAAGGGGGGCACCCGCAGCTCGGCATCGGGCCACGCTGCGACGAGGCCCCGCTCCAGGGATCGGTACACCGCCGGGACGGCGTCGAGGAGCGTTCGCTCGAAGACCACCAGCCCGGCTCGGACCTCGTCCAGCGCCGACGGCCGGGCGGTGCGCGACTTGCGGGTGGCGGCGAGCGCGGTGACCACCTCTCGGAGCCGTTCTTCCAGCTCGGCCCGCTCCCGCGTTCCGGCCCGCGGGTCGTCGAGGGCGGCGAGCAGGGCCGAGACCTGGGCCAGGTGGTCGAGCAGGGTGCGCCGGCGCGCCTCGGTGGGATGGGCGGTGAGCACCGGCATGACCAGTGCCCGGTCGAGCAACGCCTGGACGTCGCGGGCGGTGGCCCCCCCCTCCCGCATCTCGGCGCAGGCGGCGGCCACCGAGGCGTCCACCGGCGGTCCGAGCCGGTCGCGCTCCCGCAGTGCTCGGGAGCGGTGCTGCTCCTCGGCGGCGTTGATGAGGTGGAAGAAGTCGGTGAACCCCTCGGCCAGGAGGGCCAGATCGGAGAGGTTCTGGGCGGAGAGGGAGGCGGCGAAGGCATCGCGGCCGCCGGGGAGCTTCCCCTGGCGCAGCGCCACCGCCGCCTGGCGGGTGTGCTCGATCCGCTGCAGGGCCTCCGGGCCGCGCAGCTCGGCCACCGTCTCGCCCAGGATGCGGCCCAGGCGGCGGATCTCCTCCATGAGTGAAGCCTCGGCATCGGCCATGGCACTCTTCTGTGGCCCGGCGGGCGTCGCGTCAAGGTCCAGCGCGGGAGGGCGGTCACCACCCGGCGATCCGGGCCAGAACGGCCCGCGCCGTGGCCGAGAGCCCCTCCTTGTCGAGGGCCGCCTCGAGCCGCCGCGCCCTGGCGGCCGCTAGGAAGGCCTCCTCGCGGCCGGCGGGGTCGAGGTCGTGCCAGGCAGGGTGGGAGCAGATCCCGCCGCCCGGGCGCGCCGGGCGATAGGCTCCGGCGGCCGCCTCGATGAGCGCCGCGCGGGCACGGGAAGGGGTCACGGGGAGAGCTCCGCCTCGGGCACGCCGGCCCGCCTCAGGCACTCGAGGAGCGCCTTGCGGGCGCGGGACAGGTTCTGGAGGAAGGTGTTGAGGCGCATCCCCAGCCGCGCCGCCACGGCCGCGTCCGGCTCGATCCCGCCCGCCCCCAGGCGGCCGTCCAGGGCGGCCCGCGGCCGCGGCGGGAGCTTCTCGCGGCAGGCGGCGATGGCCCGGCGGAGGAGCGGATCCGGTCCGGCCGGAGGCCCGGCCAGGGCGAGGCCGTCGAGCAGCCGGGCGAGATCCTCCTCGTCGGCCGGCGCCCGAAACCCGGCGCGGCGAGCCTCGTCGACGGCGAGGTTCCGGGCGGCGCGGACCGCGAAGCGGAGGAGGGCGTTTTCTCGGCCGTCGGGCACGAGCCGGGGCGCGACCTGCCAGGCCCGGAGCAGCGCCTCCTGGAGAACCGCCTCGGTGTCGACCTGGGCCGCGAACCCCCTGAGCGCCGAGCGGATGGGCGCCTCGGCACCGGCGAGCCAGCGGGCGAAGGCGCCCCGGTCGCCACTTTTCATGGCCGGAAGATGGAGATCGAGGTCAGCCATTTGCGGGGGCGAGTCTCCCACGCGAAGCCGTCGCGCACCCTCTCCCCTTCCGAACGGACGAGGCGGCCGGCCATGACAGCGTTCACGCCGGGGGGCCACTCCCCAGTAAAAGCCGGCTCATGCCGGGCCCTTTGCCGGTTCCACCCCCGGATGATGGCCGGGTGAGGGCCGCCTCCCCGGATACACTCCCCCATCCGCATCCGGGCCCAAATGACGAGCCGCGCCTTCTCGCTCGCCGCGCTTACCGCCCTGGCCCTCTCGGCCGGGGCCGAGGAGCCCACGCCGGCCGAGACCCTCGAGCGCGCCCGCCGGGCCCAGGGGGCCGAAGCCTGGGAAGAGGTGCGCACCCTCCACCTCGAGGGCCGGATGAGGCAGGGCGGCGTCGAGGGCACGGTCCGCTCCGATGTGGACGTCGTCGGGGGACGCTACCGGGAGGAGTGGCAACTCGGACCGATCCGGGGGGCAGAAGGCTGGGACGGCGAGCGGGCCTGGAGGCAGGACACCTCCGGGCTGGCCTGGGTGGAGGGTGCGGCGGAGGTGCGGCAGGGGATCGTCTCCGGGGCCTACCGGCGAGCCCAGGGCATCTGGTCCAAGGCCCGGGCGCCGGCCAGCATCCGTTCGCTGGGCGCGCGGCGGGAGGGCGAGGAGGCGTTCCAGGTACTCTCCATCACCCCCGCGGGCGGGCGCCCCTTCGAGCTGTGGGTCGGAGCCGATGGGTTGTTCGGGCGGGTCGTGGAAACGGAGCAGGGGAGGAGCGTGACCACCATCCTCTCCGACTGGCGGGAGGTCTCGGGGGTGATGCTCCCCTTCTCCGCCGTCAAGACGGGCGCGAGCGGCCGGTCGGAAGGCGACCGCCGCATCGGCTGGACCACGGCGACGGTGAACGGGCCCCTCTCCGATGCCGACTTCGCCCTGCCTGCGCCGCCATCCGACTCGGGCCTGGTCCACGAAAAGCGAGAGACGACGGTGCCCGCCTACGGCCTTCGCGCCGGCGTCCCGTGCGTCGACGTGAAGCTGAACGGAAAGGGGCCCTTCCGGCTCGTTCTGGATACGGGTGGGATGAACGTCGTCACGCCGGCCTTGGCGCGCCTGCTCGGTCTCGAGCCGGAGGGGCGCTTTGCGGTGGCGGGGGTGGGGGAGGCCACCGAGGACGTGGCGGTCGCCAAGGTGCGCCTCGTGGAGGTGGGGGAGGCCTTCGTCCAGAACCAGATCTTCCTCGTCTACCCGCTCGACAGGCTGGCCTTCGCGACCAGCGTTCCCGTCCAGGGGATGCTGGGGTACGAGCTTTTCCAGCGCTTCGGCGTGCGGATCGACTACGCCGGTCCGGCCGTGACCCTGTACGCGCCGGACGCGTTCCGCTACGACGGGCCGGGGGCGGTCGTTCCCTTCGTCTTCAACGGGCGTACGCCACAGGTGGAGGGGGAGATCGACGGCATCCCCGGCACCTTCCTCATCGACACCGGCTCGGACGGCGCTCTCGACATCGTGGCCCCGTTCGTGAGGGCCCACGATCTTCTGGCCCGGTACGGCGCCCGGTCCGAGCAGATCCGCACGGGGGTGGGCGGCCTGCTCCGCGAGTACTCGGTACGTGCCGGAGCGCTGCGGCTCGGGCCTATCGAGATCCCGACGCCGGCAGCCGGCCTGGCGATGACGAACGCGGGTGCCCTCGCCAGGCCCGGGGTGGCTGGCTACGTGGGCTCCGGCCTGCTCTCGCGCTTCACGGTGCTGCTCGACTACGCCCACCAGGAGCTCGTCCTGGAGCGGAACCCGGAGTTCGGCGACATCCGGGACCGGACGGGACTCGGGCTACAGGCCGCCGGCGGGGCGTTCGAGGTGGTCGAGGTCGTGCCCGGGTCACCGGCCGCCGAGGCCGGGATGGAGGTGGGCGACCGGATCACCTTCGTGGACTCCAGCGCGGCCGGGGCGCTCTCCCTGCGCGGTCTCCGGGCCATTTTGCGGGAGCGGCCCGCCGGCAGCGTGCTTCGGCTCGAGTGGTGGCGGCTCGGTCGAGAGCACCGGGTCCGGATCGTGCTTCGCGAGCCGGTCTAGGGAGGGAAGGCGGCAGAGCGCGGGAGGCCTTCGGCGGCAGAAGGAGAAGAGGGCGCCGGTCCCACGGCCGGTGGAGGCGATCCTCGCCGGTGAAGCCCGCGTAAGCCGGGCGGTTCCGCGCTGGTCTCACTCGCCCGAGGTGGCAAAGGCCTTCTGCGAGTACACTCCCGCACCGCTCCGGAGCCGCCATGACCTTCCGCGCCCTTCTGTCCGCCGCGCTCTGCGCCCTGGCTCTTCCCGTCGCCGCCGGGGAGCCCACCCCCGCTGAGATCCTGGGGCGTGCTCGAGCCGCCCAGGGAGGGGATGCCTGGGACTCGATCCAGTCGTTGGCCCTCGAGGGCAAGATCGCCAGCGGCGGGCTCGAGGGAGCGGTCCGGTCGGCAGTCGACGCGAGCGGGCGATATCGCGACGAGTGGCAACTCGGCCCGCTCAAGGGGGTGAACGGCTGGGATGGGCAGAGGGCCTGGAGCCAGGATCCGTCGGGAATGCCTCGGGTCGAGGACGCCGAGGCGGCGCGGCAGGGGGTCGTCTCCGAAGCCTACCGTCGAGCGCAGGGGTGGTGGTCGCCGGCCCGGGCGCCGGCCGAGATCCGCTCCCTGGGCGAGCGACGCGAGGGAGACGACGCCTACGAGGTTCTCTCCATCACCCCGAAGGGCGGCCGACCGTTCGAGCTGTGGGTCAAGCCCGACGGCCTGTTCGCCCGGTTCGTCGAGGTGGTGGACGGTTTCCCGATGACCACCTTCCTCTCGGACTGGAGGGAGGTCGGGGGGGTGAAGCTGCCCTTCGCCCTGAAGACCACCCGCGGCGACGGACAGCCGGAGCACGACCTCGTGGTCGCCTGGTCCGAGGTGGTGCCGAACGCGCCTGTTTCCGATGCGACCTTCGCCGTCCCGGCTCCACCGCCGCCCGACTACGGCTTCGGTGGCGGCCGGCGGGAGACCACGGTGCCCTTCCAGATCGTGAACGGGCACATCTACCTCGACGTCCGGCTGAACGGGAGGGGCCCCTTCCGGCTGGTGGTCGACAGCGGCGGGTCGAACATCGTCACCCCGGCGGTGGCCGAGGCGCTCGGGCTCGTGTCGGAGGGGCGGCTGCCGGTGGGCGGGGCGGGCGAGAAGCTCGAGGACCTCGGGGTGGTCGAGGTGAAGCGGGTCCAGATCGGCGGAGCCTTCGTCCTCGACCAGACCTTCCTCGTCTATCCGCTCGACCGGCTGGCGCCGGTGGAGGGAATCGCCGAGCAAGGGATGGTCGGCTACGAGGTGTTCCGCCGCTTCGCCACCCGGATCGACTACGCGCGCTCCCGGCTGACGCTCTTCGCCCCGGACACCTTCCGCTACGAGGGCCCCGGCGCGGTCGTCCCCTTCGTGTTCAACCAGCACATACCCCAGGTCGACGGGGAGATCGACGGCCTCCCCGGCAAGTTCGACCTGGACACCGGCTCGCGCTCCTCGCTCGACCTCCTCGCCCCCTTCGTCGAGGCGCACGGGCTCATCGCCAAGTACGGCGCCACGAACGAGCGCATCGACGGCTTTGGCGTCGGTGGGCCGGTCCGCGGCTACGTGGTCCGGGCGGGAGTGCTGAAGCTCGGGCCGGTGGAGATCCCGGCCCCGGTGACCGGGCTCTCCGCCTCCCGGAAGGGGGCCTTCGCGGCCACCGAGGTGGCCGGCAACGTCGGATACGGTGTGCTCTCCCGCTTCACCGTCTATCTCGACTACGCTCACCAGAAGGTGGTCCTGGAGAAGAACGCGCGGTTCGCGCGGCGCGACCGCTACGACCAGGCGGGCCTGTGGGTTCACCTCGTCGAGGGCACGTTCGAGGTCATCGAAGTCGTGCCCGGGGCGCCGGCGGCCGAGGCGGGGCTCCTCGTCGGCGACCGGATCGTCTCGGTCGACGGCGGCTCGCCCGGTAGGCTCACGCTGCACGGCTTCCGCCGGCTCCTCCGCGAGCGGCCCGCCGGGACCCGGGTCGAGCTCCGGGTACGGCGGGCCGATGGAGAGCATCGGCTGCGGATCGTGCTTCGCGAGCTGGTCTAGGGAAGGACCACGAGCACGAGGGGCACGCCCTCCATGACGAGCCGGACCTCGCGGATCCGGCTCTGCTCGAGCCCGGTGCGGAGCACCAGCCGGAAGAGCTGACCGCGCCTCAGGTCGCCTGCGGCCGTGGTCGCCGTCCGGTCCACCGGGACCGAGGCCTCGGTGCCGTCGTCGAGCCGGATGAGGGCCCACCCCTCCGGCGCAAAGCGCAGGGCCTCCTCGACCTCGACCTCGAAGACGAGCCGCTCCTCGCCCAGCCTACGGACGGTCGCGCCGAGGCGTCGCTCGGACGGGGCTCCCGTCTCCTCATGCATCCGCTTCCCGAAGACGAGGCCGGAGCGGCTCGGCTCCGGTCCCGAGAAGGCCTTCTCCGGGTGCAGGGCGCGCCTTGTCCTCTGCGGCACCGGCGAAGCCATCGTCGAAGGGGCGGTCGCCATCCGGGAAACCGCCCCGGCAGGGCGCAGGCCGAGCCCCAGGACGGACATCCCGAAGGGCAGCTCCTGCGGGACCCGCTCGCGTCGGGTGGGCCGGGTCGGGTCGACGGTCGGCTCCTCGCTCACCGCCACCCAGGAGGTGAGCCGAGTGGTGATCTGGAAGTCGAGCCCCACCTCGGCGAGGGCGCGATCGATGGTCTTTTGCGGCTCGCCGGCGGCGAGGCGCATCTCCAGGTCCTCGGCCGACTCGCGTCCGAAGAGCGCGGCCAGGGCCGCGCCGCCCGCGCCCCTCGGGGGCGCCGGGACCTCGATTCGCCGCTCGAACGCTCCCGCCCTGGTCCGGCCGCGGACGAGGAGCTCACCGCCCTGTGGAGCGAGCTCGAGGGCGAGGAGGGCCGGGGCACCGGCGAAGACATCCGGCAGCCGGAGGGGGGCGATGGCCCGCAGTGCGCTCCCCTCCACCTCGAGGTCGGTGAGCAGCGGCCGAGCGGTCCGGGCGAGGAGCGCCGCGGCAGCGCGCTCGGGGTCCTCGCCGAGGCCGATGACCACCTCCAGCCCGCGCCCGGCGCGGGCCGCCGGGCCGGTGAGCGAGCGGTTCACGGCCGAGCCGACCCCGACGGTGTGCAGGCGGGAGCCGGCCGGCAGGGTGGCGAGGATCTCCGCCACCACCTCGGACTCGAACCCGATGAGGCCATCGGTGACCAGCACCACCTGGCGCTGGGCCTCGGCCCGGACGCCGCGCAGGGCCTCGCGGATCCCTTCGCGCATCTCGGTGCCGCCCGAGGCGTGGAGGTTTCCGAGCCACTCACGAGCGGCCCGGCGCAGGGCGGCGGTGGCCGGCGAAGGGCCCCGGCCAAAGCGGACCGGTGCGCTGCCGAAGGCCAAGAGCTCG
>Ga0335071_10002096_pt1 | contig 21548 bp, 12 predicted proteins | sample Lox_Sample_15_FD_206724 | JGI IMG/M metagenome (GOLD analysis project Ga0335071, IMG submission 206724) | Soil microbial communities from Loxahatchee National Wildlife Refuge, Florida, United States - Lox_Sample_1.5 | ecosystem: Environmental > Terrestrial > Soil > Wetlands | place: USA... | reverse complement strand
CGCGCAACTCGTCGGGCACGTAGGCGCGCTTGACCGACGCCACGCCATCCACTCTTGATACATAGCTCCTCATCAGCGGGAACCCCGCATAGACCAGCGCCAAGTGGAGGGGATGACGGATGAGATCGTTGATGAGCAACGCACGGCGGCAGACACGAAGCGCTTCTCTTGCGAACCGGGTCAACTGCTGCGGCGGCAGGTGATGCGCGAACAGGCTGCAACTTACCAGATCGAAGGCGTTGTCCGGGAAGGGAAGCGAGAGGGCATCCGCGACAACGGAGTGATTTCCGGGCGGCAGGTGTGTCGGTAAACGATCGAGCAGAGTGATGTCCAGCCCGATTCCCCGGGCCGCAAGTTGTCGCGCGGCAACTCTCGGAACCTCCCCGAATCCAGCGGCGACTTCGAGCAAGGAAAATTGCCGCTGGCTCGATGCGGCAGCAACCCTTTCGATCAACCTGCGCGTGGTGGCGACTCCTCCAAACCAGCGGTTGATGTTGCTCAAGTCGCGCAAGGACTTTTCGATCTCGCCGGGGGGGCAGTCTCGGGAATCGAGAATCTCCGGTGCGTCAATGCGTTGCATAAGAACCTGACAGAAGTGTAGACGTCATCGGCTGCCGGGTTGTCAACGGGAATCGGAAATGGCGCGTGCTGGCGCACGGACGTTTCTGTAGAGTCGCAGGAGAAGCAGCGTCTCTACGACACCTCGGCGAGTTCTTCTTCCAGGAGTTGCTTGTTGTACAGGCCGCTGTAGTAGCCATTGCGGGCCAATAGCTCGTCATGGGTGCCGAGTTCGACGATGCGGCCCCCGTGCAGAACCGCGATGCGATCGGCGTTGCGGACGGTCGAGACGCGGTGCGAGATGAAGATTGTGGTCCGCCCCCGCATGACGTCGCGCAGGTGATTCAGGATTTTGTCTTCCGTATGCGTGTCGACGCTGGAGAGTGCGTCATCGAGGATCAGAATCCGCGGATTGCGGATCAGGGCGCGGGCAATGGCCGTACGCTGCTTTTGGCCGCCGGAGAGAGTGATGCCGCGCTCGCCCACAAGCGTGTCATAGCTTTCGGGGAAGCTCTCGATGTCGGCAGCGATGTTGGCGGCTTCGGCAGCGTTATGGATTTCAATGTCGTTCGCCGAATCCACCCCCAGAGCGATGTTCTCCCGGATGCGATCGCTGAAGAGAAACGTTTCCTGGGGAACGAATCCGATATTGCGCCGCAGTGATGACAGCGTAAATTCGCGGATAGGCCGCCCGTCGATCCGCACCGCTCCCGGATCAGCGTCGTAAATGCGCGGGATGAGGCTGACGAGCGTGGTCTTGCCAGATCCGGTCGGGCCGACGATGGCCAGGCTCGTGCCTCCGGGAATGCGGAGGTTTACATCTCGCAGGACCTGCTTGCCGTCATAGCTGAAATTCAGGCCGCGGAATTCGATGTCGCCTGCCATTTCGAAGTCCCCGGCGCCGGGTTGATCCTGGATTTGCGGCTCCTGATGCATGATTTCATTGATGCGTCCGAGCGAAGCTGTCCCACGCTGGAAGATGTTAATGACCCAGCCCAAAGCGATGATCGGCCACGTCAACTGCATCATGTAGGTGCTGAAAGAGACGAACTGCCCGACGCTCATGGAACCGGACAGCGATAGGGTCGTCGTGATGGCAGGGATGCCGTTACCCGTGTGAAATGTGAGCGGAACGTTCATCTGGCCGATGAGCACTTCGCGGCCGCCGAGCCACAACACCAGCACCACCGCACAGCCCAGCATGAGTTCCAGCGTGGGCCAGAGCATGCCCATGAGACGTACAAGTTTCAGGCTGCGCCGGATGTACTCCTGGTTTTCCCGCTCGAAGGCGCGAATCTCTGCCTCTTCCTGCACGTAAGCACGAATCAAACGGGCTCCGGAGAAGTTCTCCTGGGCACGCGCCGAGATCTCCGAGAACATGGCCTGGATGCGTTCGAAGCGGTCGTGAATGCGGCGTCCGAAATACTGGATAACGATGCTTACAACCGGAAGCGGCAGGAACGTATAGAAGGTCAGGCTGGGGCTGATGGAAACCATGAAGGCGAGGGCGCCGGCCGTGTAGACGATTGTGTTCGCCGTGTACATAATCGCCGGGCCCAGGAGCATCCGCACAGCGTTCAGGTCGTTGGTGGCGCGGGCCATGATGTCGCCGGTGCGATTCCGCTGGTAGAAGGAATACGACAGGCGTTCCAGGCGCGCAAAGAGGTCGTTGCGCAGATCAAACTCGATGTCGCGCGATACACCGATGACAATCCAGCGGGTCAGGAATTGAAAGATCCCCTTGAAGAGCGCTACGGCCAGGAGCAATCCGGCGTAAATCAGCAACTTGTGCCGCGTGACGCCCGTGTGCAGGTCGTCGGCGGCGCGCCCGATTACAAGCGGGAACAGGATCCATATCCCGTTCGTAAGAAACACACAGGCAGTTCCGGCCAGGTAGGCCCAGCGATAACGTTTCAGGTAGGGCAGCAGCGGTCGGAGACTTTTGGGAACCATGCAGTGGTCTAGATGAGATTTTATCAGGACGGGTGCAAGAATTCGGACGGTACCGCGAGGGGGAGCGGGATCAGTTCTCTGAGCGGGAGGATTCTTCGCGTGAGGGCGCGCTGGAGCGGCCTGATGCCGGAAAGAGCTCCTGGCGAAACGCTGTGACGGATACAACGGCTACGATCACGCCCCAGGCGGCGAAGAACAGCGATCCGATATCGAACAGGAAAGAGTCGTACATAAGCATTCTCTCTGGCCGAGAGGCGCGATCCCGAGCTCGGCTGAGGATCGCGCGATCATCGGCTGGGCACTGCTTTAGTTAGAGTCGGCCGGAGGCGCCGGAGGAGCATCCTGCGTGCGGTTGCGCATACGCTGGTGCATGCGCGCCTGATGTGTTGCTTCCATCTCCTTCAGCTTTGCCTGCTGGTCGGGAGTGAGCAACTGGTAAAGCTCGCTGTGCAGGCGCGTCTTATGCACGGTCATCTCCACCTCGAGCTGCGCCTTTTGCGTGGCTAAAGTCCGAACTTTGGCCTCGTCATAGTTGCCCTCGGCATACTGATGGAGCTGCTGCTCGATCTGCCGGGATTGCTGCATCATCGGCTTCATGCTGGTCATTTCTTTTTGCATGATGGCCTTGGCCTGTTCTTGCTGGGTGTCGGTCAGGTTGAGCTTGGCCGCCATGAATTTCAGCATGTGCGGGCCCATGCCCATTTCATGGCGATGCATAGGCGGTGGAGGCGGCGCCGTGTCACTGGAAGTTTGCGACTTCGAGATCGCCGTACCCATCAGCACCGCCAAGCCCGCGACTAACAATCGAGAACGAATTGATTTCATGGTTTACTCCTGAACTACCTGCTTACCCTGATTTTGCCTACACTGATAGGAACACAAGCAAACAGCCCGCAGTGGTAAAGAGTCGGTCAACCCGGGTAAAGATTTGTCAAGGCAGTCGGTGAGAATCCGGCGTTTCGCCGAAACTCGCGCTGAGGGCAAGGGTTTGACAATTCTTTACTTCTAGTGCTGTTTTCGAGTGGTGCACAATATGAAGAGCATGGAACGCATTCTGGTTATCGACGATGATGTCGAACTCTGCCACCTGGTTGGGGAGTATCTGCAGTCGGAGGGGTTCACGATCGATTGCGTGCATGACGGCGAGAGCGGCCTGAGGAAAGCCAACAGCGAGGAATACCTGCTGGCCGTTCTGGATGTGATGCTGCCCGGCATCAATGGCTTCGAAGTGCTGCGCCGCATTCGCGCAACGTCGAAGCTGCCGGTGCTGCTGCTGACTGCACGCGGAGAAGATGTGGACCGCATCGTGGGGCTGGAGATCGGAGCGGACGATTATCTCGCCAAGCCGTTCAACCCGCGGGAACTGGTAGCGCGCATCCGGGCGGTGCTGCGGCGCACGCGCGGAGACGGCAACGGATCGGCGTCACCTCCAGATATGGTGCGAGTGGGCGATGTGGAACTGGACCCGGCGACGCGCAGTGTTCGCATGGAGGGCAAGCCGGTCGACCTGACCTCCGTTGAATTCAATCTGCTGGAAGTTCTGCTGCGCGAAGCGGGCCGGGTCGTGCCCCGCGAACGGCTGGTGAATGCCGTGCTCAGCCGTAAGTTCTCGCCCTTTGATCGCAGCATCGATATGCATGTGAGTAAACTTCGGAAAAAGCTGGGAGACACCGACGCAGATGAACACATCAAGACGGTGCGGGGAGTGGGCTATATCTTCGCCCGTCCGCGTGAAAAGGTGAAGACCTCCTAGATTGTGAGTTGCTAGTGAAAAGTCTGTTCTGGCGGATTTTCCTATCGTTCTGGATTGCCCAGGCGCTGATTATCGTCGCGGTCGTGGCGGTCACGCTGGCGCTGCGTCCGCGGAACTCCACCTGGGAAGCGCTGCGCACTACCGTCATGAACGAGGCCGTAGCCTCTTTTGAAGAGGGCGGTGAGGCGAAACTGCGGAAGTATTTTGACGACCTCGATTCCACGCAGCACGTCCGCGCATACCTTTTCAACGAGCAAGGGGAAGAGCTTTCGCACCGTCCGGCGCCGGACTGGGCGGTTCGGATTGCCTCGGGTGGGCCGCGTATGCCGCGGGACGGTTTCATGATTCCTGCGCCGCCGGTGCAGCGCGATTCGCGTTCTTCATCGGATGGATTGCACCGTTACACGCTGGTGATGGGATTGCCCCCCGGCCCTCGCTTGTTCTTTGGCCCTCGCGGTATGCCCGTGCGATGGCTGCTGATCGCCGTCATCTGTTCGGGCCTGGTCTGTTACCTGTTGTCGTGGTTCATGACGAAACCGATCGTTCGTTTGCGCTCCGCGGCGAGGCAATTGGCTGCGGGCGATCTTACGGCTCGTTCCGGGGCACCGAGCTTTGGACGCCGTGATGAGGTCGCGGGACTGATGCGCGATTTCGATGCCATGGCGGAGCGATTGGAGACGCTGATGAAGGCACAATCGCGCCTGCTCAACGACATCTCGCATGAGCTGCGATCCCCTCTGGCGCGGTTAAATGTTGCTCTGGGTCTTGCGCGGCAACGGTCCGGAGGCGGGGACGCCGATATGTTGGAGCGAATTGAGCTCGAGGCGAGCCGGCTCAACGAGCTTATCGGAAGAATTTTGACGCTGGCACGGCTGGAAGACGGCGAGCAACGCGTTCCGCAAACCCCGGTCCCTCTGAATGAATTGGTCCTGAATGTCGCGGAAGATGCCGATTTCGAAGCCCAGGCGCGGCACTGTCGCGTGCAAGCCATCATCCCCGAGGGAAACTGGGATGTTCGCGGGAATGCTTCTCTGCTGCACAGTGCAATCGAGAATGTAGTGCGAAACGCGATTCGCTATACCCAGGAGGGCAGTTCGGTGGAGATCGAGCTAGCGAGGGAAGGTTCGGACGCGCTCCTTCGAGTAAGCGATTCCGGTCCCGGAGTTCCACCAGACGCGCTGGCGAAGTTGTTTGAGCCCTTTTACCGGTTGGATGATGCCCGGGGACGGCAAACGGGCGGCGTCGGCCTGGGACTGGCCATTACCGAAAGGGCTGTCCGCTTTCATGGGGGGAAAGTGTCCGCCCACAACCGGGCGGAAGGCGGGCTGCGAGTGGAGATTCATCTGCCGCTGATTACCGGCGGAAGCTTAAGGTCCGCGGAGCCGGTCGAAATGCCCTCCGAGCTACGAGCCTAGGGATCGCGAGCGCGGTTGGGTCCTTGCTCGCTACCCTCTGAGCGTGCTCAGGTCCTCCTATAGACCCACCAGGCAACTCGGCTGGGCTCTACGGGTTCAAACCTGTCTTGCGGGGTTTGCGCTTCCCGCGCTTTCCTGATACACCAATGGATTGAGATTTCCCAGGTTATCCAACAGTGTTAGTGCCTGCCCGGCGGGAGCCGGGATGTGTGCACGCGCAAACCTCACATAGACATGGAGATCGAGCCGAGAATGTCGAAACGATTCGGGTGTGGCTGGCTTGGGCTATCGGGGTTGATTCTGGCGGCATTTCTGGTCGCCTGCGGTACAAAGTACAACTCGTCGTCGGATGGCCTGGTGTTCGTTGCGAGTCAGGGCTCCAACGTGATCCAGTCGTTCAGTTTCAGCCTTACAAACGGGCACATTGCGGGTTTGAGCAATCCTCCGGCTACCAGCGGCATCCCGTCGGGGATGATTTTGGATCCAGCCGGTACTTACGCCTACGTCATCATCAACCAGAATTCGATTGCTGCTTTCAAAGTCTCTTCGGGCGGTACCCTCTCGGCTGGGGCCGGCGCCATTACGCCCAACCCGACCAACTACGCGACCACGGTTCCCGTCTCGGAATGCGGCGCTACCGTGCAGGAGCCAGTGTCGGGAACCGCGCCAGTCGCCCCGCTGGTGATGACAACCGATTCGAGCGGGAAGTATTTATATGTTGCCGACTCGGGAACCACGGTCAATGCCCAAATCACGTATACCTGCGGTGGAAATCCGGCTAACACCGTTACAGTGTCTGTGCCGGTATCCGGCAGCATATCCGCGTTTTCTATCAACGCCGGGAGCCTGAGCGAACTGAGCGGATCCCCGTTTACGGTCCCGCCGGCGCTCAATCCGGCGAATCTGGTGGATCTTGCGGTCACGCCCACGAAGCTTCCGCCGCTGGTGAATGGAGTGCAGACGTCCGCCTGCTCAGCCCCCGGCAATAACCCGCCCGCCACAGAGTACCTTTACGCGGCTGACTCGGTGAACAACCTGGTATGGGAGTTCCAGGTGGACATGTCTTCAGGAGTGCTGATTCCACAGCCTAGCCAGAGCATGGCGACTTCAATTGCGACGGGTTCGACTCCCTCGGGCATTGCGGTCGATCCCTGCGATCGATTTGTCTACGTCTCGGATTTGCAGTCAAACCAGGTGAGCGGCTATTCGATCTGCAGCGGCTTGCCTTCGCAGTCGTCTGGTTGTCCGACCACGCCAGACGGAAGCTTGCAGCCGCTCGCGGGTTCGCCATTCGCTCTCTCGGTCGGCCTGGGACCGGGCCCGCTGGTTGTGGATCCTTTCGGGAATTTCCTGTATGTACTCGATACGCGTTCCAACCAGGTCACGCCATTCGCGATCAGTTCGGTATCAGGGGCGCTCAAAGCGGGAACGGCCGCAGCTACTGGATCGCAGCCCATTGCCATGACGATCCGAGGCGACGACAACTGGCTGTTCGTCACCAACTATAATTCCGCAACACTTTCGCAATTCTCCATCACACCGTCCAGTGGAGCGCTCTCGGAACTGCCCGCGATCACTACCGACAATCAGCCGTGGGGCGTAGCCGTGAAGTAACAGGGGTCAGAGGCCAGGGGTCGGGGGCCGGTCACGGCGGGCCTTTTTGCAAAAAAGCTATGACAATGATGTGTTCTTCGCTAGTCTCTTCTCTCCCTACGTGGGGACTTTCAGGATCAAGTAGCCGCCCACCAGGACGAAGAGCACGTCGGGAGACCAGGCGGCCACGGCCGGGGGAAGCTGGTTCAGATCGCCCATCGCTTCGAACAGGCGTGATACCACGGTATAAAACACCGCAATCCCGAGAGCGGTAGCCACTCCAGTTATCGCGCCCCTCTTGGCCGTCGTCAGCGCAAAGGGAATGGCCAGCACGGCCATGATGAGCGTGATCAAAGGATACGAGAGCTTCTTGTTCAGTTGCACACGCAGACGAACCACGTCGAAACCGCTCTGCTGTAAGTCGCGAATGTAGCGGCGCAGCTCCTCGTAATTCATCTCCGTGTATTGCTTTACTTCCTTTTTGAAGTATGGAGGCGTCTCCTGGAGTTGCGGGAATGTGGAAACATCGAATGGGCGATAGTTGACAATCGCGGATACCTTCAGCTCACGGTCCCAGCCTTGTTCGTAAATCCAGCGGTCCAGATTATCGGCCCAGTGAGCGCGGTCGGCATGGATTCGGCGCGTAATGCTGAAACTGCGGGCATCGAGCTGAAACACGGTGATGTTGCCGAACTGGTCTCGGTCCGGATCGAAGAACTGGTAGTAGTAAATGTCATTGTCCTGGCCGAAGATCCACTTGCGGTCCGGGCGAAGGTAGGTTTGCGCCGGCTTGCCCTTGATCTGGTTGTGCAACGCTTCCTGGCGCTGGTTGGTCTGCGGCAGATAAAACTGATCGGCCAGGAAGAGCCCTGTGGCGAGCATCGCAGCCGCTACGATGACCGGGACCACGACCCGGTAGATGCTGATGCCGGTCGCCTTGATCGCGGTGATTTCGTTGGAGCGCTGCATCAGGCCGAACGTCACTAATACGGCCAGCAGCATTACCAGCGGGGCAACGTTGTAGAGCAAGTAGGGTGTGACATTGAGCAGGTACTCCGCCACCACCGTGGGCGGAACCTGGTTCTTCAGAATGTCACCGAGCAACTCGAAGAGCGTGAAGACAACCACCAGGACAAGGAACGTGGAGAAGATCAGGATGAGATAAAGGGAGAAATCCCGCAGCACATACTCATCCAGCAGCGTCGGAAAGCTGAAACTGAGTACGCGCCGGCGATTCGAGAGCCTTTCGAAGGCATTCTCGCGGCGGGGGGCGCGTCCATTGTGATTCCAGGCGGGCGCGGCGAGAGGCTTGGAGAATAACCGAAGAGCGGCCAGTTCAAAGGGGCGCTTCTCCGCCCGATAGAGCAGGATCATGGCCAGAGCCATGAATACAAAATCGGCCAGCCATGCCCCGAACCAGGGTGCAACCGTACCCTGCCGCGCGAGAGAGACGCCGATGAGCGAAACCACGTAATAGGTGAAAACCAGGATGATTGTGAGAACAAAACCGCCTGACTTCCCGCTTTTTTTGGATAGAAGTCCGAGCGGGATTCCGACTAGCGCGAGTACCAGGCAGGCCGTGGGCAGGGCGAAGCGGCGATGAAACTCGATGCGGTACCAGCGCGCGGACATCGGATCGGAGCGATTGGCCTTCTGGAGCAAGGCAGTGGTGGGCAGCAGCGACGCCGGTTGCGACTCATCGACCTTGTTCTCGGTTGAGGGCAATTCGATCGGTATATCCGTCTGCTCAAAGGTGGAGATCTGGTAATGATTGGGATCTTTGGGATCGGTTTCATGGGCAGATCCGTCGATCAGGTGCAGATGCAGCCGGTCCTGCCCTTCGCTTACAACGATCCCTTCCTTGGCGAGCGTGATCTTGGGGTTGGCGGCATCGGAGATATCGGCCATGAACACGCCCTTCCAGACCGCGGCTCCCTGCGCGTTCTTGACGTCCTGCACGTACAGAACGTACTTGGGAAAGCCTTCGTAAAAGACCCTGGGCTGGACCTCGAAGGAAACCTGCGAACCCTTGAGCCGGTCTTCGAGATGTCCCAGCGACGCTTGCGCTCTGGGCGCGATGTATAGCCCATTGGCGAGTGCGAGCAGCCAAGCGGCGATCACGAAAATCGACAGCATCCGGAGAAAGCTCCACACGCCCAGGCCGCTGGCGCGCATCGCTGTAATCTCACTATCGGCGGCCAGGCGGCTCAGACCGATCAGGATCCCGACCAGGACGCTCATCGGAAGGGTGTAGGTCAGCGCAAGGGGTACGGTGAAGAAGAAAATCTCAGCGACGCTGGGCAGAGGAGCGCTGGCGCGGACTACCAGCTCCAGGATGCGTCCGAGATCGCGCGTAAACAGGACGAAAGTGAATATGGCCACGCCGATCAGGGCATGAGCCGTCACTTCGCGGAGGGTGTAGCGGGTAAGAATCCGCATGAGACGCCCTTAAGCCGAGCATAGCATGGGCAAATGAAAACCGCAGAGGACACAGAGGACGCGGAGGTAAACGGGATCTCCTACAACAGCGGCGCCGGGAACCGCCAACGATACGCGAGGCACGAACCTATACCGCCTCCCGCGGCTGCATGTCCTCAGCTTGCCTTCAGGAAAAGGGCGGCGAGTGGCGGAAGCGTGAGTTTCAATGAGAACGGGCGGCCATGGACGGCGAGCATTTCCGCGTGGACCCCGCCGAGATTGCCCAGTCCGCTGCCGCCGTATTCGCGGGCGTCGCTGTTGAGCATTTCGCGCCAATAGCCGCCGTGGGGCACACCGACGAGGTATCCCTGGCGCGGTACCGGAGTGAAGTTGCACACGACCAGCACGGTATCCTGCACGTTCTCGCCCTTGCGCAAGAGCGAAATGGTGCTGGCCGCATTGTCATTGACATCGACCCACTCGAACCCGGCGGGATCGTTGTCGTAAACGTGCATCGCGGGTTCGATGCGGTAAAAACGGTTCAGTTGCTCCATCCAGGCTTGCACGCCGCGGTGGTATTGGTACTGCAGAACGTGCCACTCGAGGCTGGAATCATGTGCCCACTCGCGCACTTGCCCGAATTCGTCACCCATAAAGAGCAATTTTTTCCCTGGCTGCGCGTACATGTACGCGAAGAGCAGACGCAGGTTGGCGAAGCGCTGCCATTCGTCACCGGGCATCTTGCCGATCAGCGATCCTTTGCCGTGGACCACTTCGTCGTGGGAAAGCGGCAGCACGAAATTCTCATGCCACGAATACAGCATGCGGAACGTCAGCAGATTGTGGTGGTAGCGGCGATGAATGGGGTCGTTCTGGAGATATTTGAGCGTATCGTGCATCCATCCCATATCCCACTTCTCGCCGAAGCCGAGTCCACCCACATAGATGGGTTTTGACACCATGGGCCACGAGGTCGATTCTTCGGCGATGGTCTGAATTTCGGGGTGCTCTTTGTAAGCTTCCTGATTAAACCGGCGAAGAAATTCGATCGCCTCCAGGTTCTCGCGGCCGCCGTACTTGTTGGGAATCCACTCCCCCTGTTTCCGGGAATAGTCGAGATAGAGCATGGAGGCGACGGCATCCACGCGCAGGCCGTCGATGTGGTATTTGTCGAGCCAGAACATCGCGCTCGACATCAGGAAGCTGCGCACCTCGGCGCGGCCGTAATTGAAAATGTGCGTCTTCCAGTCGGGATGGAAGCCCTGTCGCGAGTCGGCATGCTCGTAGAGATGTGTGCCGTCGAAATAAGCCAGCCCGTGTCCGTCGGAAGGGAAGTGCGAGGGCACCCAATCGAGGATTACGCCGATGCCATGCTGGTGAAGGTAGTCGACCAGGTACATGAAATCCTGCGGCGTGCCGTAGCGCGAGGTGGGAGCGAAGTAGCCGGTCGTCTGATAGCCCCATGATCCGTAGAAGGGATGCTCCATCACGGGCAGGAACTCGACATGGGTGAAGCCCATCTGGCCGACGTATTCGGCGAGGCGGGGCGCAGTTTCCCGATACGACAGCGGACGGTTGTGCTCTTCCGGAACGCGCATCCAGGAACCGAGATGCACTTCATAGATCGCCTGGGGAGCGCGAAGAGAATTGCGGCCGGCGCGAGTGCGCATCCATTCGTCGTCATGCCATTCGTAGTTGAGATCCCAAACTACAGATGCCGTGCGCGGAGGTTTCTCATGCCAGATGCCAATGGGATCGGCTTTGTCGATGCGATATCCGTGATGTTGCGATTCGATGTGGAATTTGTAGAGCGCTCCGTGCTTGGCTCCCGGCACGAATCCTTCCCAAATACCTGACGAGCCCCGAGGCTCGAGGCGATTCGATTTGGGATCCCATCCATTGAAACTGCCGACTACCGAAACGGAGCGCGCGTTGGGCGCCCAAACGCTGAAGATCGCTCCTGCCTGTCCGTTGTACTCCGCGAGATGCGCTCCCATCTTGTCGTAAATGCGATAGTTGCTGCCCTCGTTGAAGAGGTAAAGATCGTTTTCGGTGAGCAGATGCGGGGCGCTGGTGACAGTGTCGGGGCTCATGGGAGTTCAGACGGATAGTGTACCGGAGGGGAAGGCGGTTAGAAACTAAGGCAGAAGATCAGAAATTGATAGAAACTACCGTACTTGCAATATCGCAGCCGAAGAGAACGGGAAATTGCGCACAGCGGAGAGCGAGTTCCGCAAGGCGCTCTTCTAAGAACTTATTCACATTATCCAAACTTGGGAACTGAACGGACAAACTTGGGAACTGAACGGAGGCCGGCAAAAAGACGGCAGCCGAACTTACTGACTGCCGTTCCCCACGTCAATCGAGGTCACTTCAGGCGCTGTTTCCAACGCCTGGAGTTCCGGAGACCTCGACCGAACCTCGTCACAACCGTTTACGGTTGATAAATCTGCACGTTCTTAATCGCCGCCCCTTGGAACGTCGACTGTCCTCCTATGCAGAACAGCCGGCCGTTGGCCACGGCTGACGCAGGCCACGCAGAAGCGGTGGGCATGGCAAGCTGGTTTGTCCATTTGTTGGTGCCGGCGCTGAACGATTCATTTACCTTGCTGGTTGCCTGCGGGCTCACGTTGTTCAAGCCGCCTGCGACATAGAGCTGGCCGGACAACACGCCAGAGCAAGCGGCATTGCGCGGCGTGGCATCGGCGGTAAGAGAGCTCCAGGTATTGGCGGAGACGTTGTAGGCCTCGTTGTTCCCCGTGTCTCCTGATGCGTTATGGCCATCCGCCACAACGATGGTTGACCCGAGCAGTCCGGCCGCCGCCTCCGACTTGCCGGTCGTCATCGCCGCTTGCTCGGTCCAGGTGTTGGTGGAAGGCACATATTTTTCGGCGTTCTTGAGGCCCTGAGTTGCCCCGTTGCCGCCGAATACATAGATCGCGGTGCCATCCACAACGGCGCTGACGCTGCCTCGCGCAGTCAGCATGGCTGATCCAGTGGTCCAGATGTTTTTCGTGGGGTTATAAACCTGGACGAGATTGGTGGCGGTGTGCGCCGCACCTTCATATCCTCCGATCACGTAGAGCAAGCCGTTCAGGACCGCACTGGCCGCCCCGTACACGGGCGTCGGGATTGCGGCCGCAGTCGTCCAGGCATTTGTGGTCGGGTTGTAGGCCTGGTTGTTGCTGACGGGAGCTCCGCCCTGCGTGGTGACTCCACCAACAACGAAGATCTTCCCAGCTGCAAAGCCTGAGGCCGCGCCGGCCACTGCCGTGGGTAGGGCGGCTCCGGCGGACCACGAATTGTGTACCGTGAACTTGGTCCGGCTCGTCAGTGTGGTGCTCCCAGTTGTGATCGTCACAAGGCCATCCGTCGCACCCGCTGGAACGGTTGCCGTTATGAAGGTGGTTCCAGTCAGAGTGATGGTGGTGGCTGCGACACCGTTGAACTTCACCAAGGAGGACGAGCTGAACCCCTGGCCGAGAATTCCGATTTGCGATCCGGCTTTGCCGCTGTTTTGCTGGAGTTGGATAAAGGCGCTTTGACCATCGACAAAGCTATAGAACGTGCCTGCGCCCTTTCCGGCCGACTCCGTGGTGCTGTAGAAAGTGCCATTGGTCCCTAGCAAGAACGGCGAGACCGGCTGGCTATTGTTGTTTCCGCCAAAGTCGGTGAAGTTGTAAACATCGGTGAACACACCGGCGGATGTGATCTTGAAGATGTCCGCGGGACTGCACCCGCCACTGAGGCAGTCTGTCGCCACGCCGTAGAAATTCCCGTCGGTCCCGAGGGTGAGCGGCAACTGAGGAGAGGCGCCGTTGTCTGTCGAGTGATTGAAGCTGTGCAGGACCGTGATCACTCCAGCCGGGGTGAGCTTGAAGATTACGCCTTGGCTGTTGGCGCCGCCCTGTTCCGTCGTGCCGTAGTAATTCCCGTCGTTACCCTGAACCAGGCCCGCCGCGGGGTAGCAACCTTGCGCGCCACAGCCGTTGAACTGGTAGACGACAGTGACGGCCCCAGTCAGACTCATTTTGAACACCGTGCCGGTTCCGACCGTACCTCCAGCGGCGCTCTCGCCCCAAAGATTGCCGTCGCTGCCCTGGATCAAGGCTCCGACGGGTTGTCCTGCGTCCGTCGCACCACCTGCAAACGAGTGGATGATCGTTTCCACACCGGCGGGGGTAATCTTGTAGGCGGCGCCCGCGTTGTTCGCTCCACAGTTCTTGGTTGTACCGTAGAAGTTCCCGTCGGATGCCTGCACCGGTACCCCGGCGGGGAAGCAACCATCAACAAGCCCATAGTTGAAGGTGTGAAGCACGGTCAAGGCCCCAGCCGGGGTCACCTTGATGATCGTGCCGGCCCCTTGGGCGTCACCGCCATTGAAGCAAGTTCCGTAGAGGTTCCCGTCCGTTCCCAGGATCAGGCCGTTGCAAGCTTGGCCCTCAGCTTGTGACAGGCTGCGCAGCAGTGTGAAGCCACCCGAGCCGGTTACCTTGTAAATCGTTCCGGGCTGTGGCCCAACGGTGACCCCGTAGTAGTTCCCATCGCGTCCCTGTGCCACAACGCCATCGGGATTTACCGAGTTGCTGGAGCCAACAAAGGTGTAGAGAGTCGAGACCGTCTGCGCAGGCGCAGCACTGGCGGTGGTGAGAGCTACGAGCGTCATCAACAACACTCTGTACAAGCTCGCTTTATCAACAACATGAGAATGTTTTTTCGCGGATCCGTTCATCGTTCTGGTCCCTGACCTTTCTCTTTCGGCTGGCTATTGCGGTGTTCCAATGGCCCAGTCAGCCGAACCTTCCTGGTCGGGCGCGAGGGCAGTGGGTAGTGGAAGTGGATGGCGGGGCACTTTGGTGGGGGTCCCCTGGGCCGGCCAGCCGCCTATAATGTCAGGTTCTGCTTCGACTTTGCGCAACGGGCATCGCGGGACATCTCAGGGCATTTTGTGACGGCAAGCCAAAATCTGCTTCCCAAGGACACACGACTGGATTCGTGGAAGGCGATTGCGGCCTTCTTTGGGAAAGATGAGCGGACCGTCAAGCGATGGGAGAAAGAACGAGGCTTGCCCGTGAGGCGGGTCCCCGGTGTGCGCGGGACCGTTTTTGCTTACACCTCTGAGCTGACGCAATGGCTGCAAGGAGGAGAAGAGGCGCCAAAGCCCACAGCCTCCGCCGGCGACCTTTCGTCTGTATCCGCTGTTTCTGCGGGTCCCCGGTCTGAGCCGGGGGTTGGAATTTCACCAACGGTTGACGACCGCGCCCGCCCCGTCTCGCCGAAGATCTCGACTCCACAATGGACCCGCGCTTTGCTGTGGGTGGTGCCGGTGGGCGCTTTCTTCGGGTTGGTGCTCTACGTTCTTTTGGGACATGGCGACCTTCGTTTTCGTCGTGCCTTTGCCGCAGCTCCCCACCGCCCCGACGCAGCGGCGCAGGATTTGTACCTGAAGGGCAGGTTCTATTTCGAGAAGCGCACTCCACAAGATCTGAACACTGCGGTGGATGCCTTCACGCAGGCGATTGTGCATGATCCGAGTTATGCCCAGGCCTATGTGGGATTGGCCGACACCTACAACCTTCTACGCGAATACAGTACTATGCCGCCCATCGAAGCCGAGCAGCGTGCCCGCGCTGCTGCGCAGAAAGCGGTAGAACTCGATCCCAACCTCGCAGAAGCTCACACATCGCTGGCTTTTGCCGAGTTCTGGGGATTTCTCAAGGTCGCCGACGCCGACCGCGACTTTCGGCGCGCGATCGAGCTCGATCCCAACCTGGCGCGGGCCCATCACTGGTATGCGACTTTTTTGATCCAGGTGCTGCGGCCGCAGGAGGCGCTGAACGAGATCGAGAGAGCGCGGCAGCTCGATCCTTCGTCGAGGGCGATCCTGGCGGACAAAGGGCTGCTGCTTCTGGCAGCCGGTCGCTCGGATGAAGCGATTACCTTGCTCAAGCAGATCGAGGCCGAGAATCCTTCTTTTCGCTCCTGTCACCTATACCTCGCAACTGCTTACTGGGGGCGGGGCGAATATGAAGCAGCACTTGAGGAATATCGTCTGGAAGCCTCGGTGCGCGGCAATGATCAGGCGGCGCGGGAATTCTATGGGCAACGAGATGCTCTCCACCGCGGCGGCCCTCAAGGACTGTTCGAGTACCAGCTCGCGGCGGCGCTCCGGGCATATGAGGATGGAAATGGATCGGCAATGACTGTCGCGTCCGCTTGCGCGAACCTGCGTCAGAGAGACCAGGTGCTTCGTTATCTGACCCTGGCGCGCCAGCGAGGCGAATTCGAATTGACGAACCTTGCAGCCGCGCACGAGTTTCTGTGGCTGCATTCCGATCCCGATTTCCGGAAACTGGTGACAGACATCGGATTTCCACCCCTGTCCTGATTGATACGGCTCAGATCCGGCCGATGATCGAACAATCACGCGTGCTATCCTGAACGTTCCTGGCATGGCCACCCTTCGCGTCATTCTGCTGTGGCATCAGCACCAGCCCTTCTATAAAGACCTGGTTACCGGCGAATACCGGTTGCCCTGGGTACGCCTGCATGCGCTGAAAGACTATTACGGCATGGTGAAGTTGCTGGATGAGTTTCCCAGTGTCCACCAGAATTTCAATCTCGTGCCGTCTCTGGTGACGCAGATCCAGGATTATGTGGATGGCACGGCCCAGGATCCTTTCTTAAGCGTGGCCGCCAAGCCGGCGCGGGACCTCTCGTACGAGGAGCGCCTGTTCGCCCTCCAGTACTTGTTCCAGGCGAATCCCCAGAATCTGATTGGCCGCTACCCGCGTTATCAGGAATTGTGGGAGCGTTTCCGTGAGCACGGGGCCAACCCCGAGCGTGCCCAACGTTATTTCCAGCCGCAGGATCTTACCGACCTGCAGGTCTTGTCCCAGATTGCATGGTTCGACGAGTTCTTCTTGGAGGAAAAGGACATTGCAGGCCTGATAGCCAAGGGACACAACTACTCTCTCGACGATCAAACGATGGTCATCGCGCGGGAAAGGGAACTGCTGGGCAAAGTTCTTCCCGCCCACGCGGCCGCAGCGCAAAAGGGTTCGATCGAGATATCGGCGACACCTTTCTATCACCCGATCTTGCCCCTGCTCTGCGATACGAGCGCGGGAGCAACCTCGTCGCCAGGGCTTCCCCTTCCGCAGAACCGGTTTCGACATCCGGAAGATGCGCGCGAGCAACTCACGCGCGCGCTGGATATGCACGAGAGAGTGTTTGGCGTGCGCCCGAAGGGGGTCTGGCCATCGGAGGGCAGCGTTTCAGAAGAGGTGCTGGCGATTGGAAGCAGCCTGGGAATTCAGTGGATGGCGACCGATGAGGGCGTACTCGGCCGAAGCCTCAGCTTATTTTTCGCGCGGGATGGGGGCGGACGGCTGCCCGCGAATCTGGCGGAGCAGTTGTACAACGTGCATCGGTACGAAAAGGGCTCGACGGCCATGCACATGGTCTTCCGCGACCACACGATCTCTGATCTGATCGGCTTCGTGTATTCGGGAATGCCGCCGGCGGATGCGGCCAGGCACTTGCTGGGCAACATCAAGGAGGCCGCACAGCCGGTGCTTTCGAAGGGACGAGATGCGGTCGTCTCGATCATCCTCGACGGAGAGAACGCCTGGGAGTATTACCCGAAATCCGGTCGCGAGTTCCTGCGCCGTTTCTATGACGCGTTGCAGCGCGAGCCCGGCCTGGAATCGGTCACGATCTCCGAGGCGATCGCGCGCCACAAAGACTTCGGTAGATTGGGTTCCCTGGTGCCCGGGTCGTGGATCAATGCGAACTTCAACGTCTGGATCGGCGCACCCGAAGATAACCGCGCGTGGGATTATCTGCACCATGCCCGTGAGTTTTACGCGCAGAATGCCGCTCGAGCCAGCGACACTCAACGCAAGCTCGCATTCGACGAGCTCCTGATCGCTGAGGGCAGCGACTGGAACTGGTGGTACGGTCCCGAGCATCACTCGGCCAATGACCGTGACTTCGACGAGCTCTACCGCAAGCACCTGTCGAACGTGTATCAGGCACTCGGCGCCGCTCCGCCGGATTACCTGGCCCAGCCCATCACGGGCGTGGAAGTTCGTCCGGCATTTGTACCGCAAACGGCTTACATCCATCCGCGCGTCACCGGGGATAAGGTTCGCTACTTCGAGTGGATGGGGGCGGCAGCATATACCGCCGATCATCGAGCCGGCGCCATGCATGGCAAGCAATTTCTGCTCGATGCGGTGTATGCGGGAATTGACGCGACGCATCTCTATGGTCGGCTCGATTTTGCACACCAGATTCCGGCCGCGGATTTCGAATTGGTGGTGAATGTGGAGTCCTGGGCCCCGGGCGAAGCGCGACCCTGGCACGCCCTCCGGCTGGAGGCCTCTGCGCAGCAGAAAAAGCTGAAAGCGTGGCGGATCGAGGACGGACAGCCTGCCCATACGTTGGCAATCTCTACAACCGCCGACGATAACGTGAGGGTTGCCCTGCTGCGGAACTTTGAATTCAAAGTCCCCTTGACCTGGCTGCTCGCGCCCGCAGGGCCAGCGCCGGAAAAGCCGGCAGAGAGCAAACCCAGTGCGTCTGCGAATCCCGTTCGGTTGCGGCTGCGCTTCAGCTTGTGGCAGAACCGCCTGCCGGTAGACTCCCTGCCGCTGGAAGGATGGATTGAACTGCAGGTGGTCAGCGAAGGCGAACTGTTGTTTGGCGCCTGAAAACTCGCTCTGGACCGGCCCTTCGTGCTTTCTTCACGTTGACTTACCGCGCCTGCGACGATATCGTTTCCATCGCAAGGGGAGATTTGGGGCCGTGTCAGGGTTCGAGTCCAAGCAAGTCACGGAACTTCTGGTGAAGTGGAAGGCCGGCGACCAGGAGGCCTTGCGGGTGCTTATGCCGCTTGTCTATGAGGAATTGCGGCGCTTGGCGCATCACTACCTTCGATCGGAGCGGCCCGATCACATCCTTCAGAGCACGGCTTTGGTGCATGAGGCGTTCCTCCGGCTCGTGGATCAGGAGCCAAGCCGGTTGCAAAATCGTGCACACTTCCTCGCCATAGCGGCACAGCTCATGCGGCAGATCCTGGTGGATTTCGCGCGCAGCCGGCGGGCTGCCAAGCGCGATCACCTCAAACTGACTCTGGACGAAGCGATGCAGGTTCCCCAATCGAAGAGCTTCGACCTGATCGCGCTGGATGATGCCCTGCGGGAACTGTCCCGGCTGAATCCGCGCCAGAGCCGCATCGTGGAGCTACGCTTCTTCGGCGGGCTCTCGATCGAGGAAACCTCCGAGGTAGTCGGTGCTTCATCGGCAACCGTGGAGCGTGACTGGACGGTGGCCCGAGCCTGGTTATACCGCGAAGTAGGCGGAGCATCCCGCGCATGACTCCGGAACGATGGCAGCAAGTTTCGGACGCCCTGGATCGAGCCTTGCAACTTGGGGACGAAGCGCGCGTGCACTACATGGCGCAGCTTGCCCAGGAAGATTCCGAATTGAAAGGCGAAGTGGAGTCTCTCCTCGCCTCACACGGGCGCGCTGACGAAGACTTCCTGAAAACACCTGTGAAGGAGATCCTTGCCGCGGCCGAGTCCTCGACCGGGAAGACGTTCGTGGGGCGCCGGCTTGGAGTGTATGAAGTCGTGGAGCGGATCGCGGAAGGTGGCATGGGCGAGGTCTACCGCGCCTTTCGTGCGGATGATCAGTACCGCAAACAGGTCGCCATCAAAGTGATCCGGCGAGGATTCGATTCCGGCTTCGTCATCAATCGCTTCCGCAATGAGCGACAGATTTTGGCCAGTCTTGATCATCCCAACATTGCGCGCCTGCTTGACGGAGGAACGACCGAAGACGGTGTTCCTTACCTTGTCATGGAGTTAATTGAAGGCGAGCCCATAGACGATTACTGTGAGCGCCACCAGCTTTCCACGGTAGAGCGATTGAAACTGTTCCTGAGTGTCTGTTCCGCCGTGCAATATGCGCACCAGAGACTGATTGTGCATCGCGACCTGAAGCCGGGGAACATCCTGGTGTCCGGCGAGGGCACGCCGAAGTTGCTCGATTTCGGAATTGCAAAAATCCTTGATCCCGATGAGGCTCCGGGACCGATCGAGCCTACGCTTACCGTGTTCCGCGTTTTGACTCCCGGCTATGCCAGCCCCGAACAGATCAAAGGGGAACCCATCACCACCGCAGCGGACGTTTATTCACTGGGAGTGATCCTCTATGAGCTGCTCACGGGCCACAGCCCTTACAGAGTAACCACCCGGTCTCCGCAGGATCTGGCGCGCGCGGTGTGCGAATCGGAACCGGAGAAGCCTAGTACGGCGGTGCGCAGGATCGAGAGGAAAGGGCCGTCCAGTACTTCAGGGCAACTTTCATCCGGACTACAGACGAGCTCGGGAAAACTGGTCAGGCGGCTGTCCGGCGACCTGGACAATATCGTCCTGATGGCCTTGCGCAAAGAGCCCGGGCGACGGTACGCCTCAGTGGAACAGTTCGGCGAGGATGTGCGGCGGCATCTGGAGAAGCTTCCGGTGATTGCGCGCAAGGATACGGCGCGCTATCGAACTTCCAGATTCGTGGCGCGGCACAAGGCGGCGGTGATCGCGGCGTCGGCCGCTATGGTTGTCCTGCTGGTGGCGCTGGTGGTGACTTTCCGCGAGGCGCGAATTGCAGAGCGGCAGGCGCAACTGGCCCGCCAGGAGCGAGCCCGCGCAGAGCGGCGCTTCAACGACGTTCGCAAGCTGGCGAATTCACTCATGTTCGAAGTGCATGATTCGATCCAGGACCTGCCCGGCGCCACCAAGGCCAGGAAACTGCTCGTGACGCGAGCACTGGAGTACCTCGACAGCCTCTCGCAGGAGGCGAATGGGGACCCATCGCTGCAGCGCGAATTGGCTGCGGCCTATGACAAAGTGGGCGACGTACTCGGCTACACGGGACAGGCGAACCTGGGTGATTTCGCCGGAGCGGCGAAAAGTTACCAGAAATCGCTAGCCATCCGGGAAAGCCTGGCGGCGGCCAATCCGGCGGATCTGTCAATTCAGACCGAATTGCTGGATGAGTATTTTCGCGCGGCTTTCATCCTGGAAAACACAGGAGACTTCGATGGCGCGCTGCGTACCTTTCAGCGAGCGCAAACCTTCGCCCAGAAAATTGCTCCCGGCACGAAGGACCCCAAGATGCTGGACCGCATCGCGGGAGTCTATTACTTCAGCGGTGCTGTGCTGGAAAAAAAGCGTGACTTCGCTGCCGCGCTCCAGAGTTACCGTCAGGGGGCAACCATCCGGGAGAGAATCGCCAAGGATCCACAGGCCGTGTTCGCGAGAGCGCACCTGGTTGCGGACTACAACGGCATCGCAAAGGCGCTGGGCGGAAGCGGGCAGTTGGACGACGCCATCCCGATGGCGATGAAGGCAACAGGTATCATCAAGCAGCTTTCCGAGTCGAATCCCGGCAATGCGACCTTGCACGAATGGCTCGGGGAGTCCTACAACATCTGGGCCGACCTGTTGGAGGACAAAGGTGATCTGGAGGCCGCTCTCGCAACTCATTACAAAGCGCAGGACATATTTATGCAGTTGAGCGCGGCAGATCCAAGCAATCGGCTCTCTACCGACAACGTAGGGTTGAGCAAATTAGCTATCGAGGACATCCTGGTTCGACAAGGCAGAATCAAGGAAGGGATACAGCTCGCGCATCAGGCTCTGGGAATTTTCCAGTCGCTGGGTACCTCGGATCTCTGGCATTCCACCGGAATGAGCGCATCGTATTACGGTTTGGGAGAAGCTTATGCGGCTTTAGCGGAACGGGCAGGTTCTTCGGCTGAGAAGATTTCAAATTTGCGGGTTGCGCGCGCC
>Ga0335071_10002095_pt1 | contig 21548 bp, 22 predicted proteins | sample Lox_Sample_15_FD_206724 | JGI IMG/M metagenome (GOLD analysis project Ga0335071, IMG submission 206724) | Soil microbial communities from Loxahatchee National Wildlife Refuge, Florida, United States - Lox_Sample_1.5 | ecosystem: Environmental > Terrestrial > Soil > Wetlands | place: USA... | reverse complement strand
CCCGCGCGAGGAGCGCGATCACGTCGGTCAGGTAGTACTCGCCCTGCTCGTTCTGGGGCGTGACGCGATCGAGCGCGCCCCAGAGCCGGCGCTCGTCGAAGCAGTACACGCTCGTGCCGATCTCGCGAATCGCGCGCTGGGCCGGGGTGGCGTCGCGATCCTCCACGATGGCAACCGGGCGGCCGCCCTCCCGGATCACGCGCCCGTAGCCTGTCGCGTCGTCGAGGACGGCCGTGAGGAGCGTGGCCGCCGCGCCCGCCTTCCGGTGCCGCTCGACGAGCGCGCGCAGCATCGTCTCCGACATGAGCGGCTGATCGCCGGGCAGCACCAGGATGGTGCCGGAGCCGTCACCGCACGCGCCGCGCGCCTGGAGGAGCGCGTGCCCGGTGCCCAGGCGCTCCTTCTGCTCCGCATAGGCGAGATCGGCCGCCTCGCCCACGGCGGCGCGCACGGCATCGGCCTCGCGGCCGACGACGAGGACGACACGCGCGCCGAGCGCGCGGGCTGACCGCACGGGATAGTCGATCAGCTTGCGGCCCCCCAGGAGGTGCAGCGCCTTGGGGCGCGAGGACCGCATACGCTTGGATTCGCCGGCTGCCAGGATTACCGCGGTGAGCTTGTCCATTGCTTCGATTAGGTTAGCACGCACCGTGCCAAGCATTTGTCCTCAACATGCCCCTTGGTATGTTGACCGTGGGACAGAAGGTTAGGGCATCTACTTGTCACGTAGATGAGACACTATTGTCGCGATCCTGTTGGGTAATGGACACGTCAGCTCGACGGGCTCGCCCGTCGCCGGGTGAAGGAAGGCCAGCCCCCCGGCGTGCAGGGCGACGCCCCCCAGTCCCTCGATCAGCTCCGGCGGAAGCCCGTCACGCCCCTTCCGTCCTCCGTAGGTCGTATCGCCCACCAGCGGGTGGCCGATCGACGCCAGGTGCACGCGGATCTGGTGCGTGCGCCCCGTCTCGAGCTGGCACTCGAGATACGTGAAGCCGGCGAAGCGCTCGAGGACGCGGTACCGCGTCACTGCGCGCCTGCCAGTGCCCGGGCGCGCCACCGCCATCCGTACCCGGGAGCGAGGATCCCTGGCGATTGCCGCGTTGATGACGCCTTCGTCCCGCCGGACCACGCCGTGGGCGAGGCAGAGATAGCGGCGCGACACGGTACGCCGCCCGAGCTGCGCGGTGAGCGAGTCGTAGGCCGCCCGTGTCTTGGCGAGCACGATCAGGCCCGACGTGCCCTTGTCGAGCCGGTGGACGATGCCGGGACGGCGGGGGCCTCCGACTCCCGAGATGCCGGGCGCGTGGGCGAGCGCGGCGGCCGCCAGCGTGCCCGTCGTGCGGCCGGCCCCCGGGTGCGTCACCATGCCGACTGGCTTGTCGACCACCAGCACGTGGGCGTCCTCGAAGATCACGCGGAGGGGGATCGCCTCGGCCGCCATCTCATCGGACGGAGGCGGCGGCACGAGCGCCATCACCTGCTCACCGGGCTTCAGCCGGTGCGAGGCCTTGCGGGCGGTGCCATCCACCTCGACGTGGCCCCCGTCGATGAGCACCTTGACGCGCGAGCGGGACAGCTCGGGAAGCCGGGAAGCCAGCCACACATCGAGGCGCTGCCCTGCCTCGGCCGCGGTGACCGTGGCCGCCACGTGCCTGGCGGCCCCGGAGGTCATGCCTGGGGCGGAGAGGCCGTCAGCATGCGCAGCGCGAGCAGCGCCACGCCCACGCTGATGGCCGAGTCGGCGACGTTGAACGCAGGCCAGTGCCACCCGCGCCAGTAGAAGTCGAGGAAGTCCACGACGGCGCCGAAGCGCGCCCGGTCGATCAGGTTGCCGGCGGCGCCGCCGAAAATCATGCCGATCGCGAGGGCCGCGACCCGTCCGCCCTCGGGAAGCAGCCGCGTGGCCAGGGTCGCCAGCACGCCCACGGCACAGACGGAGAGCAGCGCGACGACCCAGCGCCAGCCCGGCGGCACCGTGCCGAGCATGCCGAAGGCGAGGCCGGGATTCATGACCAGGGTCAGCGAGAAGAAACCATCGACGACCGGGATGGGGACGCCGAGCGGCAAGCGGCGCAGCGCGAGCCACTTCACGGCCTGGTCGAGGATCACGACGATCCCCCCGGCCAGCATCACCAGCGTCATGAACGGGCGAGAACGACCGGGAGACAGCGCTCGCAGAGGGTCGGGTGCCTGGGGTCGGCCCCGACATTCGGACTCCAGGTCCAGCACCGCTCGCACTTCTTCCAGCCCAGGCGCGCCGCCGGCACTACCGCGAGCGCCAGCCCGGGGATGTCCTGGCTCTCGTAGGTCACGCCGCCGTCCGGCACCGTGCGATCGGCCAGCTTCACGGCCGACACGTTGAAGAGCGTCGCGAGCAGGCCCTCGCCCTTGCCTGCGAGGAGCGGCCGCCACTCCTCCTCGGGCGCGCTCGTGATGTAGACCACGGCATCGACGCCCTTGCCGATGAGCCCCTGCTTGCGCGCGGCCTCGAGCGCGCGGGAGACCTCGCCGCGCACCTCGAGCAGGCGCTCCCACTCGCCCGCCATGCGCTCGTTGACCCACTCGCCGCGCTCCTCCGGCAGCGTCACCAGGTGCACGCTCTCCGGCTTGCCGCGACCGGGGATGTAGCTCCAGACCTCGTCCGCCGTGAAGGACAGGATGGGGGCGAGCAGGCGCGTCAGCGCGGTCAAGAGCTCGAAGCACACCGTCTGCGAGGCACGGCGCGCGGGATCGCCGGGCGCCCGCGTGTAGAGGCGGTCCTTGATGATGTCGAGATAGAGTGCGGAGAGGTCCACGGCGCAGAAGTTGTGCGCGGTGTGGAACACGACGTGGAACTGGTACTCCTCGTAGGCCCGGCGCGTGCGCGTGATCAGCTCGCCCAGCCGGAGGAGGGCCCAGCGGTCGAGTTCGTCCATCTGGTCGTAGGAGACCCGGTCGCGATCGGGATCGAAGTCCGCGAGCGTGCCCAGGAGGAACCGGAAGGTGTTGCGGATCCGCCGGTACGCATCGGACAGCCGGTTCAGGATCTCGTTCGAGAGGCGGATGTCCTCCGTGTAGTCCTCGGAGGCGACCCAGAGCCGGATCACCTCGGCGCCGAACTTGGGGATCACCTCTTCCTGCTGGACGTAGTTCCCCTGCGACTTGGACATCTTGCGGCCTTCCCCGTCCACGAGGAAGCCGTGGGTGAGGACGGACTGGTAGGGAGCGCGGTTGCGCGTGCCCACCGCCTCCAGGAGCGAGGAGTGGAACCACCCGCGGTGCTGGTCCGACCCCTCGAGGTACATGTCGGCCGGCCAGCGCAGCTCGGGCCGTGTTTCCAGCACGGCGGCGTGGCTGCACCCCGAGTCGAACCACACATCCAGGATGTCCGTCTCCTTCCGGAACTCCTCGCCGCCGCACTTCGGACAGCGGGTGCCGGCCGGCAAGAGGTCGCGGGCCGCGCGGGCATGCCACTCGTCGGCGCCCCGCCCGTCGCGCATGATCGCGGCCACGTGCTCGACGAGACGCTCCTCGACCAGGACCGCCTCGCAGGCCGTGCAGTAGAACGCGACGATGGGCACGCCCCACACGCGCTGGCGCGAGATGGTCCAGTCGGGGCGATGGGCGACCATGTTGAAGATGCGGTCGCGGCCCCACGACGGGATCCACGCGATCTCGTTCTGGACGGCATCGAGCGCGCGCTGGCGGAGTCCCTTCTGGTCGAGCGAGATGAACCACTGCTCGGTGGCGCGGAACAGCGTGGGGTTCTTGCAGCGCCAGCAGTGCGGATACTCGTGGCGAAGCGTCACCTCGGCCACGAGCGCGCCGATCGTCCTGAGATGCTCGACGATCTTCGGGTTGGCCTCCCACACCGTCATGCCCGCGAAGAGGTCGACCTCCGGCAGGAAGCGGCCGTCGTCATCGACGGGGTTGTAGATCTTGAGCCCGGCTTTCCGGCCGAGCTCGTAGTCTTCCTCGCCGTGTCCGGGCGCGATGTGCACGAGCCCCGTCCCGGTGTCCATGGCCACGAACTCCGCGCTCACGACCGGCGCAGCGCGATCGATCCACGGGTGATGCGCGATCGTGCCTTCGACGGCGCTCCCGGAGATTGCCACGTCGGTGGTCGACAGCCGGCCCTTGACACCCGGCAGCGCCCCGAACGCCTCGACCAGTGGGCGCGCCACCACGAGCGCCTCGCCGGTCAGCTCGACCACCGTGTACGTTTCGGTGGGATGCACGGCGATGGCGAGGTTCGCGGGCAGCGTCCACGGCGTCGTGGTCCAGATCACGAGCGACGCGCGCCGCCCCGCGAGCGCCTGCGCCAGGGCGGGCGACGGCGTCTTCACGGGGAACTTCACGTAGACGGACGGCGTCGTCTGCTCCTCGTACTCGACCTCCGCCTGGGCGAGCGCGGTCTTGCAGTGCATGCACCAGTGCACGGGCTTGAGGCCCTTGTACACGACGCCGGTGCCGACGAACCGGCCGAACTCGCGCGCGATGATGGCCTGGTAGGCCGGCGCCATGGTCAGGTACGGATTCTTCCAGTCGCCGAAGATGCCGAGCCGCTTGAACTCCTCGCGCTGGATGTCCACGAACTTCTGCGCGTACTCGCGGCAGCGGCGGATCTTGTCGAGCGGGTTCATGGCGCGCCGGACGTCTCCGTCCGCCGTGTCGAGGCCGAGCTCCTTGTCGACCTGGTGCTCGATCGGCAGCCCGTGACAGTCCCAGCCGGGGATGTAAACGGCGTTGTGCCCCAGCATGGCGCGCGACTTGACCACGAGATCCTTCAGGATCTTGTTGAGCGCCGTGCCCATGTGGATGTGGCCGTTCGCATACGGCGGGCCGTCGTGGAGGATCCACAGGGGCCGATTGACCGACACCTCGCGGAGGCGCCGGTAGATGTCCATCTCGTCCCAGCGCGCGAGCATCTCCGGCTCGAGCTTGGGCAGGTTGGCCTTCATCGGGAAGGAGGTCTTCGGAAGGTTCAGCGTGTCCTTGTAGTCCATAGACGCAGAAACGTAACACCGATGCGCCTTTAGGGCAAGAAAGGGGCCTCCGGCAGCAGGAGGATCAGCCCGGCGACCAGGACCCGCACCGGCCGTCCCGGCATCGGCGCCGGGACTACTTGGGAGCGATGGTGACGACGCCCGCCGTGCTGTCGATGGAGACCGTGAACTGGTCGAGGAAGTCGCGGCCCAGCAACCCGTCCCCTTGCGGGAGATCGACGTCGTGGGCCGCGATGCGCAGCGGGCCCGAGCGCGCGTTGCCGACCTCGATGCTCTGGATGGGCACGAAGAGGACATTGGCGGAGCCGGTCGCACCCTGCACCGAGCCGCGCAGGGCTCCGGACGATCCGATACCCATCGAAGCGAGCACGCGCGGGTTGATCACCGTGACGGAGGCGCCCGTGTCCAGCAGGAGGTTGGCGGAGCCTCCGCCGTTGACCTTGGCCGTGACCATGATGGGCTTGCCCGGCGTGAATGGGATCTTCGTGGCGGTCGACGCGGCGCTGCCCGCGGGCGCGCTGCTCGAGGCCGGCGCCGCCGGACCCTCGGGAAGCGCGATCATCTGCGCCTTCGCGCGGAAGCGATCGGGGACGCTGTCGAGGCCCTGCGTATAATGCACGCTGCCCTGATCGTCGATCCACCGGTACATCTGCGCCGAGGCCGGGGCCGCGAAGCCGAGAGCCCCGGCAACCATCAGGCCGGCGAATCCTCGTGACCACCTCATCGCTCGTTAAGTATATCCGGGTCCCCATCCGCGACGGAAACTCGACGGTGCCCGCCCGGAGGGGGCCTTCAACGACTCATTGCGGTCTGCCCGCACCGGACCCGGTGCCGGCCGGGCACGGCGTGGGCGCCGGGCGCCGGCGGTTCCACACGGTCTCGTACACGACCATCTCGTCGGCGCCGGCCACGGTGTTGTGCGCCAGCTTGACCCGGTGCACGGGCGTGAAGAGATCGCGACGGGCCGAAAGCCCGGGAAACCACGCCGGGAACACGATCAGATAGTCTGGGCAAGCCTCGGTCAGGTAGCGGAGCACGCCGGCCTCGCCCTCGCGCCGGTACGGAATGATGGCCGGCGTGACGAGGCCCATCACGTCGATGACGTCGCGACCTCCCAGGTAGGTGATGGCCCCCACGTCGTTGAGGGCCAGGCGGGCGTCCGGGGGTGTCTCCGCGGCGACCCAACGGCCGAGGGCGACCTGCATCGCATCGATGTTCTGGACCGCCCAGGCGTAGCGAGTGGCACCCGCCCCCAGGGGAACCAGGGAGGCCGCCAGCAGGATCGCACAGGCCAGACGCGCCCACACGGCCTGCACGCGGACCGCCCACGCGAGCGGCGCCAGCGCGCTGACCGCCACGACCATCGCGAGAGGCAGCAAGTGTATCGAGTAGCGCCCTTCCTGGAATGCAGGGCCGCGATACGGCGCCAGCAGCGCCATGCCGATCGGATGGAAGAGGAGGATCGACGCCGGCCACGCCCAGAAACGGCCGCCGCGGCGCCACACGACCCACAACCCGGGCAAGAGCAGCACGGGCAGGAGCAGGTTGATCGAGCCCAGCCAGGCTATCCACTCCCGGTCGAACTGCCATGGGCGCGAGAGCAGGGTCGTGGCCAGCGGCTCGCGCGTCCCCGCGAGCAATCCCACGAGGCCGCCATCGATCTTGGCCGCGGCCGTGGCCGGCAAGGGCGTGCCCGCCGTTCTCAGGTTGAACGCCACCCACGGCGCGAGCATGGCGATGGGCACGCCCCATGCGACGGCGGTCCGGGACACGGTCAAGGGACCGCCGAGCCACAGGAGCGGAACGAGCAGGACCGCCTCGGGCCGCGTGAGGGCGGCCAGCCCGACGAGGGCCGCCGACAGAGCCGTGCGGCCAGCGGCGTGCGCGACGAGGGCCCCGGTCACGAGAGCGGCCGCCACCGCAACCTCCATGCCGGACAGCGCCCCCCAAACGAGCGGGGCGCTCCACGCTGTGGCCAGCGCCGCGGTCAATCCGAGCGCCCGGTCGCCCGTCCACAGGAGCGCGAGCCAGCGCGCCAGGCACGCCGCGGCCAATGCCGCCGCGATGCCGGCCAGCTTCGACCAGGCCGGGTGGGCGCCGCCCAGCTTGAACAGGCCGGCCAGGAGCAGTGTCCAGAGCGGCGCGGTGGAGCCGGCCACGGGCACGTCGGGGTTGTACGAGAACCCGTGCCCCGACGCGAGATTGCGGGCGAACTGGAAGTGGATCCAGGCATCGTCGAGGGGAAACCCGTTGAAACCGACGGCGCCGGCGATCTGGCGCTCGCGCTCCCGGAAGAGGCCGAGCGCGGCGGCAAGAGCGACGGCTGTGAGAAGGAGTGCTCCGCGCCCCCTCACCGCTTGTCGCGGACGAAGGTGTAGCCGGCGTGCTCCGCGCGGCCGCGGCCAAGCGGCAGCACGTAGAGGAAGCGGCCGTACGGCAGCTGGATCTCCTGGAGCCCCTGCGGCCGGGGCACGGTCGGGTCCCAGTGATCCACGAACCAGACGAGCTGGCGGATCCGGCGCGGCACGGTGATCACCGAGCCCGGCGTGAGGATCATGGTGGCCGCCGACTGCGGCGCGTAGAAACCGAGGGGCGGCTCGCCGAGCTGCACCTGGTAGATCGCGTACTCCGGCATGTAGAACATCGCATGCCGCAGCCACGGGTAGGAGCGGGGGTTGCCGACCTCGGTGAGGAGCGCCGTGTCCGACGGATCGTAGACGGCGCGGATGGTCTCCACGTACGTGCGGATCACCGCTTCGTGCTCGCGGAGCGCGGCGGCCGTGCGGCTCATGATCCAGTCGTGCGCCTCGTCCCTGGCGCGCCACACCCAGGCGCCGCCCGTGCGGTTGTTGAATTCCCGCGGCATGGGGCGCGCGCTGACGAAGAAGGCGGTGCTCATGAGGCAGAGCGGCACGAGCGCCGCGGCCGTCAGGGCCCAGCGCCAGTTCGGTCGCCGCAGGCGCTCGGAGCCGGCCGCCACCGCTTCCACGAGCACCCGGCTCAGGAGGATGACCAGCGCGGGGAGAAACGTGAGCACGTACCCCGCCTGTCCGAAGTGGACCAGGGTGTAGAAGACGGCGGGGGGCACGATCCACCCGACGAGGAACCAGTCCCGCCGCCCCCAGCCCACCCGCCGCACGTAGAGAGGCAGCGCGAACACCGCGAGCGTGAGCGGCCCCAGGCCCACGATGACGGAGGCGAGGACGTAGCGTGCCTGTGCCAGCGTCACGTCCAGCGAGCCGCCGAGCACGGAGGTCGGGAGCACCACCGACCCGTAGAGCTGCGTGGACGCCCGGAGATACGCGCCGAGACCACCGGTGAGCCAGACCATGGGCAGGAACCACGAGAGCACGGCCGCGGCCATCAGGACGGCAGCGAGCCCGAGCTTCTTGAGGCTGCGCACGCCGACGAACGCGCAGGCCACGCACAGCGGGAAGAGGAGCACCAGCACGGACTGCCGGATACCGCCCACGAGCCCGAGCACCACCGCGCAGGCGTAGAGCGTGCGCGGCTCGCCGCGGAGCGCGCCGTACGCGAAGACCGCGACGAGCGAGGCGCCGAACGCCTCGCCGGCATAGGTGAGCCCGACCGACCCGTAGAACCAGAAGAGCGGGCTCACCGCGAGCAGCGTCGCGGCGGCGGCCGCGGTGGTGCGGTCGTAGAGCGCCCGCGCGAGGACGTAGACCACGGCCGTGGTCGCGGCGCTGAAGACCATGGCGAGGGCGACGTAGGCCAGGTTCGGATCGCCCAGCGACATGTTCAGCAAGCGGCCGAGCGCCACGTAGAGGAGATACCCGGGCGGATGCGGCTGATGCTTGGCGATGTCGAACTCGCGAAGCGCCAGCGCGAACTGGACGGCGTCCCAGTTGTAGAGCATGCGGGCGCGGTAGGGCCAGCGCGACAGAAGCGTGAGCGCGGCGAGCCCGCCGACGATCAGGACGTCGACGTGCCGCCCGAGCTCTCTCTGCGCATGGCCGGCCCAGCGCGCGAGCTGCTTCATCGCTGGCTCCAGACCCGGTCGGCGGCCCCGAAGATACCGGAGGAGTCGCCGAGGCCGGCCCGCGCGATCCGGACGTCGCGAGAAAGCAGGGTCGCATGCGCCCGCACTTCGCGCTCGATGGCGGCGCCCAGGCTGGGCACGGTCGTCATGACGCCGCCGCCCAGGACGAGGAGCTCCGGATCGAGCAGGGTGACGTAGTTGGCCACGGCCTGGCCCAGATATCGCTCCGCGTCGTCCCAGAAGCTCTTGGCCAGCGGATCTCCCGCCGCCGCCGCGCGCGCAACCAGCGCCGCCGTCACGCGCGAGGCATCGCCACCGGTCTCCTGCGCGAGACGACTCTGGGTGCCGGCGGCGATCGCCGCTTCGAGCCGCCGCGCGAAGCCGCGCCCCGACGCGTAGGCCTCGACGCAGCCGTGCTGCCCGCACGCGCACGGCACGCCGTCAGGCACCACCTGCGTGTGGCCGAACTCGCCCGCCGCGTTGCTCGCGCCCCGCAGCAGGATGCCGTCCACCACCGCGCCGGAGCCGATGCCGGTGCCGACGAAGACCGCGATGAGGCTCTCGGCTCCGCGCCCGGCCCCGAAGCGATACTCGCCCCACGCCGCCGCCCGCACGTCGTTCTCGACGTAGACCGGCATGCCGAAGGCGGATTCGATCTCGTCGCGAAGAGGCACATTCTCCCACTGGAGGTTCGGCGCGTAGACGACGGCCTGCGTCTTGGGATGGATCTGCCCGGCGGCCGCGATGCCGATGCCGACGACCCGCGCCGGGTCCGTCGAGTCCATCAGCCGGGTGATGACGCCCTTCAGATTGGCGAGGACGCTTGCCGAGCCCTTCCAGGCTTCCGTCTGGACTTCGAGCCGGCCTACGAGCTGGCCGGAGGAGCTGAGGAGTCCGCCCCGCAGCTTGCTGCCTCCCAGGTCTATGCCGACGGCGTAGCGATCAGGAGGCACGTGGAGTGGCAGGGAGGAGAAGGCAGGTTCTCTGCTGGTCAGGCCTTCTTGTCGTCTTCCTTCTTCTCGGTGGTCGACGGCTCGTCCTTGATCTCGGCGACGCCCTTCTTGAACTCCTTGACGCTCGATCCGAGCGAGCGCGCGAGATCGGGCAGGCGCTGGGCGCCGAAGAGAATGAGGACGATCACGAGGATGAGCAGCAGCTCCTGATAGCCCAGACCGAACATGGCAGGACTCCTTTCTCTTGCTACGGCCCCTTCACCCTACGCGCCGGAATTGGCCTTGTCAACGCGTGCCACGGCTATGGGGCCCTGAGCACCCGCCGCTCGCCCTGGCGGACCGTCACCCGCTGGGCGTCGAAGTACTCCATCAGGGGGATGGCGTACTTCCGGCTGACGCCGAGGAGGTCCTTGACGTCCGCCGGACCGATCTCCCGCTTCTCCCGGAGGTGCGCCACGACCTTGTCCCGGATCTCCTGGAGCACCCCCGAGTGGAAGAAGAGCGAGTCCTTCACGCGCAGGAGGCGGCCGTCGGCCACCAGGAGCTGGAAGAGCTCGTGCCGCTCCGTCCCCTTGACCCCGAGGTGGCCCAGCGCCTCTTCGGGGCCCGGAGGGGCCGCCCCGGCCCGGCGATAGTCCTCCTCCAGGCCGTCGACCACCCGCTGTTGCTCGGGCGTCAGCCGGATCGTGTGGGAGGCCAGCCGCACCTGGTCGCGCTCACTCCTGACCACCCCATCCGTCTCGAGGGTGGACAGGAGCTGGGCGAAGACCTTCTCCTGGGCGTGGCCGGCGCGGCTCCGGAGCTCTTCCCGTGAGATGCCTCCACGAAGCGGGTGCTGGGCATGGAAGGCCTCCAGGAGTGCCATGGTCTGGGAGCGCAGCCGGTCGCTCGCTTCGCGGTGCACGTACCACTCGCGGTCCACGGCGGTCACCGCCTTTGCCTCGAGCAGCTCCTCGAGGAGGCCCCGGAGCCGCTCGGGGCCAAAAGGCACCCGCGCGCGCAGGTCGGCCGCCCTGAGGCCAGCCGCACCGGCCTGGCGCAGATGCTCCTCGACCACCTGGGCCGGCCCTGCCGTATCGAGCAGCCGCAGGTGCTCGGCAAGGGCGCCCCCTTTGCGCTTGAACCGGGGCGGAACGACGTCCAGGACGGTGCCGCCACCAATGGTGATGATGGGGGAGTACGAGCGGATCACGTAGCGGTCGCCGGGAAGCGCGGTCACGGGTGCTTCGAGCCGGAAGCGGCCGTAGCCCGTATCCCCCGGCGTCACCTCGGTCCGGTCAACCAGGAGCACCCGGGCCATCACTTCCTGGGTGCCCACGTGAAAGCGCACGCGGTCGCGGGGCTTGAGCGGGCGCGGCGCGTCGGCCAGCAGCTCGAGGGTCGCGTCGACCAGCACGGTCGGCACGAGACCGCCCGCCGGCGCCACGACGTCTCCGCGCTCCACGGCCGTCCGCTCGACGCCCTGCAGGTTGACCGCGGTACGCTGCCCGGCCTGCGCGCTGTCGACCGCATGCCCGTGCACCTGGAGCCCGCGCACCTTGGCCTGGATGCCCCGCGGGAAGATCTCCACCTTGTCGTCGACGGCCAGGCGGCCGGCCATCAGCGTGCCCGTGACCACGGTGCCGAATCCCTTGATCGTGAATACGCGATCGACCGGCAGCCGGGCGGCGTGATCGGTGCCGCGTCCGGGCACGGCTCTGGCCAGGCGCGCGAGCGTCTGCCGAAGCTCGGAGAGCCCCTGCCCCGTCCTCACGGACACGGGAACGATGGGACAGCCGGCGAGGAACGTCCCGTCGACGAGCCGCGCGACGTCGTCCTTGACCAGCTCGATCCACTCCGCCTCGACAAGATCGGTCTTCGTGAGCGCGACCATGCCGGCCTTGATGCGCAGCAGCTGGCAGATCGCGAGGTGCTCGCGCGTCTGGGGCATCACGCCCTCGTCGGCGGCGATCACGAGGAGCGCCAGATCGATGCCCCCGATGCCCGCCAGCATGTTCTTGACGAAGCGCTCGTGGCCCGGCACGTCCACGATCTCGATGGTCAGCCCGTCCCGCTCCTCGAGGAACGCGAAGCCCAGGTCGATGGTGATGCCCCGCGCCTTCTCCTCCGGCAGGCGGTCGGTATCGGTGCCGGTGAGGCCCTTGACCAGCGAGGTCTTGCCGTGGTCGATGTGCCCCGCGGTGCCCACGACGACGTGCTTGGGCACGCTCAGAGCCCGTTGAGCGCGGCGGCGAGCGGCGGCAGGTCGGCGGGCAGGATGGTCCGGAAGTCGAGCAGGAGACGGTCGTCGAGCAGCCGGCCCAGCACGGGCGGCTGGCCCGAGCGAAGCGTGTCGTCGAGCGCGTGCGCCGGCCGATCGGGACCGCCCAGGGCGATGGCCGCCGTCGGCAGCTCGACCGTCGGCAGCGCCCCGCCGCCCACCTGCGAGGTCGCGTCTATCAGGACTGCGCCGAGCCGCGCCTGCGCATCCGGCGTCAGCCGCCGCAGCAGTGCACGCGCGCGGCGTCGAATGGAGGCCTGCGCCTCGGTCAGCATGCGCAGCGTGGGGATGGTTTCGAGCGCGTCGCCCGCCTCGTACGCGTAGAGCGTGGCCTCGAGGGCCGCCACCGTGAGCTTGTCGATGCGGAGCGCACGATTGAGCGGGTTCCGGGCCAGGCGCCCGATCAGCTCCGCCTTTCCCACCACGATGCCGGCCTGGGGTCCGCCCAGGAGCTTGTCCCCCGAGAACGCGACGAGATCGACGCCTGCGGCCACGACCTCCGGCACCGTGGGCTCGTAGGGAAAGCCGTAGCGGCGGAGATCGACGAGCGAGCCCGAGCCCAGGTCTTCCATCACGGTCACGCCCCGCTCGCGCCCGAGCTCCGCGAGCTCGCGCGATCCCACGGCGGCGGTGAAGCCCACCACGCGGTAGTTGGAGGTGTGAACCTTGAGCAGCAGTCCCGTCTCGGGCCCGATGGCCTGGGCGTAGTCCCTGAGATGCGTGCGATTGGTCGTGCCCACCTCGCGCAGGATGGCGCCCGAGCGGCGCAGGATGTCCGGAATGCGGAACTCTCCGCCGATCTCGATGAGCTCGCCGCGGGAGACGATCACTTCCTTTCCGCGCGCCAGCGTCTCGAGAGCGAGGAGCACTGCCGAGGCGCAGTTGTTCACGACGAGAGCGCCCTCCGCGCCCGTCAGGCGCTGGAGCAGCCCGTCGACGTGCGCGTAGCGCGAGCCCCGCTCCTTGCGGGCCACATCCATCTCGAGGTTGGAGTAGCCGGCCGCCACAGCCCGCAGCCGCTCTTGCGCGAGCGGGGACAGCAGGGCGCGGCCCAGGTTGGTGTGGAGCACCACGCCGGTGGCGTTCACCACGCGCGCCAGGGAGAAGGCGCCGCGTCCGGACAGGCGGGCAATGAGCCGGCCAGCGACCGCATCGGCCGGGGCCGCGCCCTCCGCGCCCTCGATGATCCGCCGCCGCTCCGCGGCCAGCACCTCGCGCGCCGCCTCGATCAGCCGGCGGCGCGGAATTCCGGCGAGCGCCGGGTGGGCTTCGACCTGGGACACCACCGCGTCGACGCCGGGAAGCGTCCGCAGCCGGGCCTGGGCCTTATCCTCCCGGGGCAAGCTCCGTCTCCACTCTCGCGCGTACCCGCGCGATGACCTCGCGCGCCTCGTGCCGGATCGCCTCGGCGCCCGCGGCGCGCGCGGCGCCCTGGAGCAGCCGCCGCACCGCCTCCTCCGTCAGCCCGGCCCACAGCTCCTCGAGGTCGCGGGGCGTGAAGCCCTGGCCCTTGAGCGCGGTCGTCCACTCGCGCGCGAGCTCCTGGACGAGGCGGTCCCGCTCCGTGGCCAGCCGGCGCGCACGCTTGACGAGCTCGGGCAGCTTGGGGGCCATCGCTACTCCTTCACGTAGCGGCGGATCGTGTCCACGAGGTTCGGCTCCCACCGCGTGGTCGATACGCAGGCGAAATTCGAGTCCGGCTTGAGCTTGCCCGGCTTGCCCAGACGAAACGTCCGCATCTTGCTGTTGATCTGGAGCTCCGTGGAGCCGCCGTTGGGGCGGACGAATATGGTGAAGGTGACGAGCGCTTCGCCTTCGAGCGGCTTGTCCCCCTTGCTCCCGCAATCGGCATAGACGCCGATGGGCGACACGATGTCATCCGACGAAACGACGCCCGAGTCCTTGGCCACCGCGCGCAGCGGCACATTGTCGTACGCCAGGGCGCGGACGAGCGCGTTCCAGGTGACGTCGTAGGGAGCGGCCACGTGGTCGCGATACGGCGGCGGCTGCAGCGGCGAGATGTACGAGGCGCAGCCTCCCACGGCCAGACCGGCGAGCACGACGCCGGCCCAGCGGGGCAGCCGCCTGGACGATCCGTTCATGCAGGCATTTTACCGCGGGTGGTGGTCGATCCCGCGGTAGGCGCTGATGAAGCGCCGGATCCGCTTCTCATCGAAGTCGTTGAAGGCATCCAGCCGCGTCCACGCCGTGAGGGCGATCCGTGTCTTCATGCCCGGATAGGGCGCCAGGATCACCTGCTCGTCGTAGCCCGAGACGATCGCGGCGAGCTTCGCCACGAGGTCGGGACACGGCTCCGGGCAGTTGTACTGCACCATGACGCCACCGTCCTCGAGGTTGTGCACCTGGAGCTGCCGGGGAACGGGCTCCGTGTGAATCCCCCAGGGCGCGATGTACGGAAGATGCGGGCCCGAGGTCGGCGGGTCCGAGTTGTACGGCGGAATGGGTTCCTTGAGCGTCTGCACGTGCAGGTTGCCTTGATCGGGCAAGACCGTCCCGGGCGGCGAGCTGGCCGTGTAGTAGGTCACCCCGCCCGCGACGGCGGCAGCCACGACCGCGCCGGCGATGGCGATCGGGAGCCACCCGCGCGTCCGGTGCGGCGGCGCCTCGATCCTGCCCTCGGGCCTTCCTCGTGTCTCCATCGATGAGTTCGAGAGGGTGATCGTGGCGGAAGCGTGTGGGAGTCGAACCCACCTCCGACTTGTCTAGAGCCGGACACCGGATTTGAAGTCCGGGAGGCCCACCGGGATCCTAGACGCCTCCGGGCGACTGGCCGCGGACGAATCGCGTGGAGTGTACCATCGGCGCCGCCCACGACGCGGCGCTTGTGCGGGACGCGGCAGCCGGCTCCCGCGAGCGTGATAGGCTCGCGGAGCGATGAGGCGGACGGAAGGACTCCTGGCGTCGGTCATCCTCGCGCTCGCGCTTGCGGCGGAAGCTGCGGAGCCGGTCCTCCCCGATGTCGCCGCGACGCCCGCCGAGCGCACGTTCATCGAGCGTCACTGGCGCGGGAGCATTCCGCCCCAAGGCGCGCCGCCCGCTCGCTTCTCGCCGATCGAGCGCTCGCTGCAGCCGGAGGCGTGCGGCGCCTGCCATCCGGTGCAGCTCGGCGACTGGCAGACCTCGCTGCATGCGCGGAGCATGGGGCCGGGCGTCATGGGCCAGCTCGTCGAGATGCGGCGGCGCGAGCCGGCGACCGCGCGCTCGTGCGCCCGGTGCCATGCGCCCGTCGCCGAGCAGCGTCCGGAGCTCCTCGAGGCGAATCGCGTCGTCACGAACCCCGATTTCGACGTCACCCTCGAGTCTCGCGGCATCATCTGCGCGAGCTGCCATCTCCGCGGCCGCGAGCACTTCGGTCCGCCGCGCCGGGATGGCTCCACGGACTCGCGCGTGTCCCGCGAACGCCTGCCCCATGGCGGCGTGACGCGGACCGGCGCCTTCCTGCGCGCCGAGTTCTGCGCGAGCTGCCACCAGTTCGGCTCCGAAGGGCTTGCCTTCAACGGCAAGCCTCTCGAGAACACCTTTTCGGAATGGCGGCGGAGTCCCGCGGCCCGCCGCGGGTGGCAGTGCCAGCACTGCCACATGCCCGACCGCCGGCACCTCTGGCGCGGCATCCACGATCCGGAGATGGTCCGCGGGGGACTCGACATCGTGCTCCGCGCCGGGCGGGAGCGCTATCGCGCGGGCGAAGCGGCCCGCGCCACGCTCGTCATTACCACGCCGCGAGTCGGCCACGCCTTTCCGACGTACGTGACGCCGCAGGTGCGCGTGAAGGCCGAGCTCCGCGACGCCGCAGGTCAGGTGGTCGCCGGCAGCGTCGAGGAGCGGGTGATCGGACGGCAGGTGCCGCTCGACCTCTCGCGCGAGATCGCCGATACCCGCATCCCGCCGGGCGGCCGGTTCACGCTCGCCTATTCGCGCCGCGTGGACGGCCCGGGCTGGCGACTCTACGTCACCATCACCGTGCTGCCGGACGAGTTCTACACGCGCTTCTTCGAGGTGCTGCTCACCTCGGTAGCCGGCGCCGGCGAGGCCGACATCCGCCGCGCGCTCGAAGCCACGCGCCGGTCTCCCTACACGCTGTACGAGAAGGAGCTCCCGTTGAGCTGAGCGCGCGCGGCGCGCCCGGCTCACGGCGCAGCGTCGTCGGGCGCGGGACTCGGATCCGCGGGCGCTATCTCGCCCATGTCCGGCTCGAGCTGGAGCGTGTCGGCGATCTTCGTGTAGCTCGAGAACATCTGGGTCACGCCGAAGATCTCCATGACGCCGCGCGGGCCCACGCCGAAGCGCCGCATCTGGGAGAGATGCAGGGCGGCCCCCGACGCGGACCGGGACGTCACGGAGACCGCGAAAGCCAGCGCTTCCTTGAACCGGCGCGCCAGGCGGTGATCGGCGAACGCGTGGCGGGTGGTCGCCCACACGTCGGCCGCGTACGCGGCATCGTGGGCGATGCAACGAAAGCTCGCCGGCACGTCGGCACACTGGTAGAAGTCCCGGATCTCGGCAAAGAGGGCGTGCGTCTCCGGCGGCGCCGCGGCCTCGTCCACGGCGCCCACGACGTCGAGCGCGCTTGCCGCCACGTTGAGCGCGTTGGTGATGCCCACCACCTGCGCGGCCTCGTACCACACCGCGTCTCCGGCCATGCCCTGCAGCTTCCCGGCTGCAGTGTGGGCCTTGACTCAGTATTCGCAGGCGTTCACCCCGCTGACGGCCGCTGCCACCATCTCCTTCTCTCCCCGCGTGAACTCGCCGGGCGCCATCGCGCGCTTCATGGCCCGCCCATGCGGCGTCCCGAATCCGCTGTCCCAGGCCATGACCCGGCTCATGGCGGGCGGCTCGGCGAACTCGTGATTGAACCAGGCGCTGCTCAGCGCGAAGAGCTTCTGGGCGGAGGACGGATACTCGGCGGCGGCTCTGAGTCTGACGGTCGGCATGACCAACCTCCAGGAGTAGGGGCTGCGGGTTTCGGGTTATACGCCTCCAGCCAGCGGTGGAAACATCGAGAGCACGTCGCCGGGAGCCAGCACCTGGCTGGGGGGAGCGTCATGGCCGTTGACGACGGTCATGCAGGACAGCTCGGCCGGAATCTTCAGGCGCTCGACGACCTCCTCCACCGTCGTGCCGGCGGGAACGTCCAGGCTCGCGCCGTCACCGACAGAGCCAGGCGGAAGATACTGGGCGAGGAGGGCGAAGAGCCGGACTTCGATCTGCATCCGGCCGCGCGGACTAGTTGGCGGCGGCGGTGAGACGGAGGCGGTCGCCCGGGCGGAGCCGGGCGCGTTCGTCGAGATCGTTCCAGCGGGCCAGGGCGGTGGCCGAGATGCCATAGCGCCTGGCAATGCTTCCCATGGTTTCCCGCGACCTGACCACGTGGATCTCGGGCCTCCTGCGCTTGATCTCGACAACCTTGGGCTCGCGGTAGCGGGCGTCCATGAAGCGCTGGGATGTGCCGATGGGGAACTTCAGGTTGTAGCTCCCACCAGGTGGCGTCTGCTTCCTCGACAGCTCGGGGTTAAGCTCCCGCAGCGTCTCGAGGCTCACCCCGGCCAGCAGGGCCACCGTGGCCAGCTGCATGCCCTGGGGTACGGGCGCGATCTCGTACGGGATCGGCCCGGACTGCGAGGCGGAAAAGCCGTAGCGCTCGGGCTCGCGGCCGATGAGCGTCGCGGCCTGAATGGCCGGGACGAAGTTCTTCGTCTCGTCGCGGAGCACCTGGCCCCGCGTGAGATCCCAGAAATCCCTCGAGCCGAGCGCGCTCATCGCGCGCATCACTTTCATCTCGCCGGCGTTGTAGGCGGCCTTGGCAAGCTCCCAGGAGCCGAACGTGGCGTAGAGATCTCTCAGATAGCGGGCCGCCGCCACTGTGGACTTCTCGGGATCGAGACGCTCATCGACCCAGCGGTCCACCCGGAGCCCGTACTGGCGGGCCGTCGGCGCCATGAACTGCCAGAGCCCCTTGGCCCCCGCCCGGGACACCGCGAGGGGATTGAAGCCGCTCTCGATCATCGCCGTGAACATCAGATCCTCGGGCAGGCCCTTGGCTCGCAGCACGCCCTGAATCATCTCGGCGTAGCGACCCGACCGCTCGATCCACCGCTCGACAATGGCCCGCCGGTAGCCCGTCTGGAAGTGCTCGAGGAAGCGCCGCACCTCCTCGTTGTCCCTGACCGGAAACCTTGGTGCTACCGCCGGGCTGAATGACTCGCTGCCTGCTCCGTCTGACGGTTGAAGGTCGGGACCGGGGCCCAGCTCAACGAGCCCGCCGGGGACGGCCGCGGCAGGGTCGGCCGGAGCAGCCTCAGACCCCCGGCTCTGGGCAGGCGGATCAAGAGGAGAGCGTTGGTAGACAAGGGCGTCCGGCTCGGCTCCGGCCCCCCGGGGGTAGCCCAGGGCCACGAGTCCGAGCAGCGCGTAGCCTAGCGTGCAGATCCTGAACTGGAAGGACATGGAGACGAACTTTAGGTTTTCTACCACGGGGTGTGACCGGGGGTCAACCCCCCGGACCCGAGGGGGGTTCGGAGCACAGAAATCTTGACACAACGTGTCGGAGATCAGTAGGGTAACTACTCGCAAACTAAGGAAGTTTTGGTGGGTACTCCCGATAGCTGGAGAGGAGGTGAAACCAAAATGAAGAAGATCATCGCGCTGGTGATGGGCATTGCCTTCGCTTTCGGCACGGCCGGCTTCGCGGCCGCCCAAGCCCCGGCCCCCAAGGCCGAGGAGAAGAAGGCAGACGACATGAAGACGGGTGAGAAGAAGAGCACCAAGAAGAAGGGTGGCAGCAAGAAGAGCAGCGACGACAAGATGGAGAAGAAGACCGAGGAGAAGAAGTAACCCGGCCCATCGCTCAGCAGTAGCCAGGGCGCCGCTCCCGCCAAGGGAGTTGGCGCCCTGCTCTTTTTGCACACCGGACGGCTAAGGCCCCGCCGCTAGCGCGGGGTGGGCTGGCTCTTGGGAGCGCTCGGCTGGTTGGGATCCGGAATCTGACGGTCCTCTCGGATCCCGGTCAGCCACTGGTTCCGGTCGTGGAGCCGCACGGCCACGTCTTCCCCGGCTTTGACGTCGACCGGCAGCCGCCAGAAGACCACGGTCGTGTAGCCGAATATCTGAGGGTGCTCCTTGTAGCGCAGGGCCTCGCGAGGCTTCAGCTGCTTCGGGCGCTGGGGATGCGGCGTTTCCTGCCATGCGAGGAGCGTCCAGGCCCCCTCCGGCACGCTGGCGAACCGGAACGTGCCCGCCGTGTCCGAAGACTCCCCCAGGAGCAGGTAGCCACTCCCCGAGTCGATGAGGGCCCGCTCGAAGGCCTGACGGACAGCGCCCAGCTTGGGCTCCGCCTGCAGGAAGGCGTCAGGGGAATCACGATAACGGGCCTTGATCGCGTCGAGATCGGCGTCGAATTCCGCGGAGCGCGGCAGGAGGAGCACTGACACGGAGGCCGACGGCGTGGACTCGGCGCCGCCGCGCTGCCCCTCGGTGTAGGCCCGGCCCGCCACATTGCCGAAGGCTCCCCGTTCACGCGCGGACTGGAGCGGCGCCAGGATCTCGGTGAGATCTCCCGCCCAGGCCGTCGTGACCGAGGCGAGCACGAGGAGAGCGATCAGCCCACGCCGCGCCGCCGGGGCCGTCATCATCCGTGGGGCAGGACGAGCCAGGTGGCGGCCGCCAGAGCGCCCGAGAGCGGAATCGTGAGGATCCACGCCCAGACGATGCGGCCGGCCACGCCCCAGCGCACGGCCGAGAAGCGCTGGGTCGCGCCCACGCCCATGATCGAGCCCGTGATCGTGTGGGTCGTGCTCACGGGAATGCCGCCGACGGCGGTGCCGATGAGCATCACGGCTCCAGCGGTCTCGGCGCAGAAGCCCCCCACCGGGCGGAGCTTGGTCAGTCGCATCCCCATGGTCTTCACGATACGCCACCCGCCCGCCATGGTGCCGAGCCCGATGGCGCCATGGGCGGCCAGGATGACCCACACCGGCACGTAGAACTCGGGCCCGAGAAATCCGCCCGAGAAGAGCAGGATGGCGATGATGCCCATGGTCTTCTGCGCGTCATTCGTGCCGTGGCCCAGGCTGTAGAATGCCGCCGAGACGAGCTGGAGCCTTCGGAAGAGAGCGTCCACCCGGCTCGGGCGCGCGCGCCGGCAGGCCCAGAGCGTCGCGACCATGAAGACGAATCCCAGCGCCATGCCGAGGATCGGCGCCAGCACGATGAAGACCGTGATCTTGATGAGCCCTGTCGCCACCAGGGACCCCCAGCCGGCTTTCGCCACCGCGGCACCCGCGAATCCTCCGATCAGCGCGTGCGACGAGCTGGACGGGATGCTGTAGTACCAGGTGATGAGATTCCACGCGATGGCCCCCGTGAGACCACCCAGGATGACCCACTGGTCGACGACGCCAGCGTCGACCACGCCCTTGCCGACCGTCTTGGCGACCTGCACGCCGAACCCGAACGCCGCCACGAAGTTGAAGAAGGCGGCCCACGCCACCGCCTGCATGGGCGTGAGGACGCGCGTGGAGACGACGGTGGCGATCGAGTTCGCGGCGTCGTGAAAGCCGTTGATGTAATCGAAGGCGAGGGCCACGAAGATGATGAAGCCGACCAGCAGCACGGTACCGCTCATTCCCGGGTCGGTCTGCCCGGCTCAGGCCATCTTGAGGGTGATGCCCTCGATGACGTTGAGCACATCCTCGCAGCGATCGGTGACGGCCTCCATCGTCTCGTACAGCTCCTTCCACTTGATGACCTCGAAGGCGTCCGTGCCGCCCTCGAAGAGCGCGGCGAGCTCGTCCCGCAGCAGCCGGTCCGCCTCGTTTTCGAGGCGGTTGACCTCGATGGAGTGCTTCCGGTATTCGGGCGAGAGCGTGCGCAGGCAGCGCACGGCGCGGTCCGTCTCTTCCGCCGTCTTGACAATGATCTTGCCCATGGCGATGCAGCCGTCCGTCGGTGTCTTGATCTTGTAGAGGAGGAGCCGGTCGGCCACCGCATCGATCAGGTCCAGCACGTCGTCCAGGCAGCTCGCGAGGGCGTAGATGTCCTCGCGGTCGATCGGCGTGACGAACGTCGTGTTGAGCCGCCGCACCATCTCGTGCGTGATGGCGTCGCCGGCGTGCTCGAGGTCGCGGATCTGCTGGACCTTGGCCGCCGCACTCGGGTAGTCGATGGTCAACTCCTCCAGAACCCGCGACGCGGTGACGATATGGCCGGCCTGCTGCTCGAAGAGGTCGAAGAAGTTCTCGTCCCGCGGCAAGAGCCGAAACACGGCTCATCCTCTCCCGGGCCGCCTTCCATGTCAACGGCCCCGGCCCGTTTGACAGTGGCGCGGAGCGATG
>Ga0335071_10002094_pt1 | contig 21549 bp, 11 predicted proteins | sample Lox_Sample_15_FD_206724 | JGI IMG/M metagenome (GOLD analysis project Ga0335071, IMG submission 206724) | Soil microbial communities from Loxahatchee National Wildlife Refuge, Florida, United States - Lox_Sample_1.5 | ecosystem: Environmental > Terrestrial > Soil > Wetlands | place: USA... | reverse complement strand
AACTCTCGAATATCCGCCTCGCGACTGGCCTGGATGCGGCTGTGTTGTCCGATAGCGTCAAAGCTCATTCGGTCGATACTGCGGAGCTTGGAAGGATCGACTGAATTCAGCGTAACTTTCAATCCAAAGTCTTCTTCCCAGACACCCGGATTCAGCATGCTTTTCCCGTAGCCGAAGGTGAGGGCGAAAAGGCATCCCGCGTGCGAGATCGTCAACAAGGCAGGCACATTGCTGGACCACACATTAGGAAGATCGTTGACAACGTCTTGGAAGGCTTCATACCAGGTCGGACGACTTCGATGTGTCGGCCCGACGTACAACGATCCCGCTACCCCATTTTGAAAAATCGCGGTATACGCCTGGTCAGGCCGGGCATGCCGGATCGCATCCGCCATCGTGACGTCGCGCTTGAGGAGGAAAATCGAGAGTGTATACCTTCGTTTCGGCATGGAAGTGAGGCACCTTGGGTTTTGCGGCCATGTTTATGCTTCGGCCATGGGGTGTGTCAATGCCCCGAAAGTCGATGTTGCTTCAGGATCGCGGGCCCGAGTCCCGCGTGGAGGCTCAATTGCGCGCTTCGGCTTAATGAAGATCTTTTCCGCTCAACCCGCTCGTTACTCAGTCTGTGATGGCCTAACGACGTGAGGTCGACAGGTGGTCACGTGTAGTGACTGAGGCCGTTCAAGCCAGGTAGATCTAGTTCTCTCCTCCTTCAACAGACTGAACGCGGAAGCGTGACAATCTATGCGGATGATTCACGCAGGCCTTGCTCTAGCGCATCCAAACGTATGCGGGAAGACAGCGCACTTGTTCGTGTATTCTATTGATATTAAACGAGATGCCGTCCAGTTTGATTAAGGTCCTCAACTCGTTTCGAAGGCGTCAGTCGAATTCATTTGATTTTGTGGTGAATAGGCCAGAGTGATAGTGTTGAAGGTTTGCAATTCAGACAGGTGGCTTTACTTGTACCTGTGTTCGGACGAGAGCCCAAGGTCCGCTCTCGGTGAACTCTGTGCATGAATGGAGAGCAGCCTGAAACCGGTAGTGTCACGCTTTCGAGTTTAGGAATATGGATTGCCGGGCGTCTAATGGATCCACCACTTGCTGAAATCCGCGATTTCGAGCTGATCCGCCGGATGGCGGAGCAGATGACGAACATTGCGGATGCCCGCGTTGCGTGGGGACTCTTCTACATCCGGCACAGCGAATTCCTGATGGGAATCTGCGCATATGACTACGGGTATCTATTGGGTCAGGAAGAAATCCGCGATCTTGTGAACGAGGCCTTCATGAAAGCATTCTGTCATGCAGACACTTTCAATTGCGCAGAGCAATGCGAGGCTGTCGTCGAGGAGCGAAAATCGCGTCGTTGGGTTGCTCGGATCGCAGAAAACATTGTGCGTGACCGCCACAGGGGACAGCCCGAGGTCAGTTTTCTGGCCGACGAGGACCTAGAACGGATCGGAAGCTGTACTATCGCCGAGGCAGATGATTCTCTGGTGCCAGAAAGCAAGAGAATGAAGCTGTTACAATCCGGCTTTGCCCTCTTGAGTGATTCGGAACAGACCATTCTGAGAGCCACGATGTTCTGGTGGCAGGGGAATCGGGACTGTCAAAGGATGCCGAATGCGGCAATGGATCAGCTTGCCCGGCAAGTCGGCAAAAGTCGAGAAAACATAAGGCAAATTCGCGCGCGCGCGTTGAAGAAACTTCTGAAGCACGTGAATGAGGCAGCTCAAGATGAAGAACATGACTGAAAAGACGCCCATTAGCCTGCGCACTGTTGAACGAGATCTAAAGGCATTGCTTCAGTCCGAAGAACGTTTTGCATGGCAGACAGTCAAGAAGCGGTCGGGCTCAGATATGAGTCTCAATCGGGCTGTCCAGCTATTCGACCATCTCCGCGAAAAAGAACGAAAATCTAACCGAGAAATAGTCTGGACTCACCCCTCAGTCGTGGGTCTCGATGAACCTGATCCAATCTCAGCAATTGTTCAGCGTGCGCGGCGTGCGGTTCTCGATGCGATAGAACAGGGTTGGAGCGGGCCGCCCTACAATCCATTTGTTCTCGCCGAGATACTGGGAATTAAGCTGATTCCAACAGACTCCGTGATGGATGCACAGACTAAGAGTGATTCCACGGGCCGGTTTATCACGAAGTTCAATCCCCAGAGGCCGGCGGCTAGGATGCGGTATTCGATTGCTCACGAAATCGGCCACACACTCTTCCCTGATTGTGCCGCGGCAACTAGGAATCGAGCGACCCATCAGGAGATGAAGAAGGATGATTGGCAACTAGAGTTTCTTTGTAACATTGCGGCCGCGGAGATCCTAATACCTTTTGGCACCCTTGATGAAGAACTGTCCATCCGGCCAAGCGTCGGCCTTGTGCTAGATCTGCGCCGCAAATATCTGGTTTCTAGCGAAGCGATCATCAATCGATTAATCAGATTGACCACATATCCTTGCATGGCATTTTTTGCACGCCGAGATCCGAGTACTTCGCACTTCTTTGTTGAGTACCGACTCGCATCCTCGACGCTTCAGGAATCTTCCAATATGCGACCGGGGTTTGTTCTGCCTGATTCGAGCGAGATATTTCAGTGCGCAGCGATTGGCGCCAGGCATCAGGAGGACGCCTGTTGGGTGTCAAACAAGACCTGGTTTGTTGAGTATCTAGGGATCTCGCCTTACACGGGCGAGACCAATCCGAGGATCATGGGTTTGGCGTTTCCGCCCTTATCCGAGGCCGTCCCTCCCACGGAAGCCTTGATATTTGTGCGCGGAGATGCTTCAGAGCCGATTGGCGCTGACATGAAGCTACTCTTGCAGCTTGTCAACGATCAAGCAATGATTTGGGGTGGTGGATTCGCAAAGCAAGCGAGAAAGAAATGGCCGCGAGCACAGGCGCAATATCGGGAATGGGCCTTTGGTCGTGGGAACTTGAGACTTGGAAATATTCACGTGGCACAAGTGCGCGAAGATATAACGCTTGTCAGTTTGATTTGCCAGCATGGATTCGGCAAATCAACTAAGGGGCCTCGTCTGCGTTATGGTTCGCTTTGCACAGCTCTAAGCAGAGTTGCCGAAATGGCATTGGAAATGAACGCCAGTGTACACATGCCACGAATCGGAACGGGAGACGCGGGGGGAAGTTGGAAGATCATTGAAGGGATGATTCGTGAAGTCCTTAATTCGAGGGGTGTGGGCGTCACCGTCTACGACTTGAAACCGAGAGGTGACGACGTTTTTCGACAGCCTTCAATCGACTTTTCTGGCGAGGTATTCGACGAGGTGATCTAGGTTAGGAGAACAGTCATGTCGTTCCGAATCGTTCTGCTGTCTGGTAGTGTTGCTTCGGGCAAGACGACCTTATGGCAGTTGTTAATCAAAACCTTTCCGAATGAACATATTCATGTTCTTAAGACTAAGGATTTGATTCGTGATCTTGCGTCGAGAAGGCTCAAGCGAGAATTGCCATCCGAGCGTCGGGCGCTCCAGGATTTTGGCGACCAGCTTGACAGGGACTCAAGTGGGAATTGGGTGCGAGATGCACTTGTGACCCTCGTGAACACGCACGTCGGCATCGAACCATCCCCTATATTCATTGTCGATGCGGTGCGCATTGAGCGCCAGATTAAGGCGATACGTGAGGCCTATGGCTATTCGGTCAATCACATCCACCTCAAAGCTCCTGAGACTGAACTTGCAGCGCGATACAGGACCCGAAGTAGTGACATGCAGGAATTGAAGTCCTTCAAAGACGTCATCAAAAATCCGACCGAAGCTGCTGTGAATGAGTTAGAGAGAAGCGCAGACGTGGTAGTTGATACCCACGCTTGCACTCCTGATGATGTATTGGTGAAGACCGCAACTCATCTTGGGCTTTTCTCTCGAGAATATGCGAGACTCGTTGACGTCATTGTCGGTGGACAGTTTGGCAGTGAAGGAAAAGGACACGTTGCATCGTACCTATCGAGAGAATATTCAGTTTTGGTGCGAGTGGGCGGCCCAAATGCCGGTCATAAGGTCCTGCTCGAATCGGGGGCTTACGTTCATCATCAACTGCCTTCGGGGACGCTTCGGAACCCGGCCGCAAAGCTCATCATCGCGCCAGGTGCAGTCATCAATCCGGATCTCCTTCTGAAAGAGGTCCACGAATGCAAGGTCGATCACGAGCGGCTGTCAATCGACCCTCAGACAATGATTATCACGCAATCTGACTGCAAGTCTGAGGCTGGCCTCCAGCAACGAATTAGTTCGACTGGACAAGGTGTAGGAGCAGCCTCGGCGAGGCGAATTCTAGACCGTGGAAAGCGTGTGCGGTTGGCAAGAGATGTAAGGGAGCTGCGCCCATTCGTGCGGGATACATGGGAGTTACTGGAGCGGACGTACAACTCCGGTAGGCGCGTTTTGGTAGAGGGTACACAGGGTACGGGCCTCAGTCTCTTTCATGGCTTTTATCCGTACGTAACGTCGCGTGATACTACGGTCAGCGGATGCTTGTCGGAATCCGGGATACCTCCAAGCAGAGTGCGAAAGACGATTATTGTTTGCCGGACGTATCCAATACGAGTTCAGAGTCCAACTGGGGGGACGTCTGGGCCATTGAGTCAGGAACTGGACTGGCAAGAGATAGCCCGGCGAGCAGGTGTTGCTCTTCAGGCGATTAAGACGAACGAGCGCACTTCAACAACCAACCGGGAACGTCGGGTCGGAGCATTTGATTGGGTACTCTTGAGAAAAAGCGCAGCCCTGAATGGGCCTACGGACATCGCCATCACATTCACGGATTACCTGACACCCTTGAATGCCAAAGCGCGGCGTTATGAACAATTGTCCGCCGAAACGATTCGATTCATAGAGGAAGTGGAGCTTGTTGGTGCTGCACCCGTATCCTTGATCTCGACTCGGTTCGACTTCCGAAGCATTATTGATCGAAGGACATGGCGAGTGTAGCCATGAATGTCTCTGCGTTTTCACATGTCAATCCTGGAGGTGGGCATTGTTGATCGAGGCTTTTGCGGAAGCGCGCCCCTTATTGTTTCACCTAACCCACCGCGACAACCTCAGGCACATACGTGAATTGGGTCGTCTTTTTCCAGCAGCCGTCGTGATGGAGCGTGCGAAGCAGACCAACCTGATAAGGACGTTGCGGCGGGGCTTCCGGCGATTGACCTTTGAGGGCAGAACAATTGTCATTCGCGATCAAGACAAATTGCACCGAGGACATGCGGGAATACCAAACGGATATACCTTTGAGGATCTCATTGAAGCTCTGAACAGAAGAATCTTCTTTTGGCCGGGCACCGGTGCTGGTCCGATCTCGTATGGCCGACGGCACTTTGAACGATACGAAGAAGAGCATCCTGTGATTCTCCGAATTGAGTTTCAGTCGCTGCTTGATGCTAACCGTTTGGCCAGTCCGTTCTATTGTCGTTACAACTCCGGGTCTCCCCGATGTTTTGATGGAAAGAAGAGCCCTCGTGGCCCTACTACATTTTTGTCTGCGGCCGATTTTAATGAAGCACCCGGCAAAGTCGTTGAGGTAACATTTGACACTGAAATTATTCTGCCCCCAACGACACAGTTCGGTATGCATCCATCGGGACCATGGAAGAGGCTACTATAGTGCACATTGTGAGCTCAACTAACAAATCGAACGGCTCGGAGCATGATGTCGACACGATGCTCATCGAAGACCTTCGCCAGATGAGAAAGGACGCCATCAGGCTCAATAGCAGCATAGTGGAACATCTAAGAGCTTTTCAACAAGATGACGATTCCTTTAACACCTTGCCGCCGCCACTATCAAAGAGTCGTGCCGAAGACCCCGATATTAGCATAGGTTCGACCTGTACCGCGTTGATGGCTCTGCTGGCCACCAGAACGTACCAGCAACTATGGTCAAAAGCAAAAGGAGTTCAGGACAAGACCCCGGTCGATATCGGCAGACTGTTTGAAAAGGTGGTTGCGTCGAAGTGGGAGAGTTCCGGCCTGCCGGATGGAAACGCATTTACAACAGCCCTAGTCGTACGGACCGCCGGATTTGTTGTTCAGGGCCGAATCCCGACCCCTATGGTAGTCACTGACATGAAACACATCGGATATGAATCCAAGAATGAGAAGGGGGAACCCTACGTCGACAAAACTGTAGCGGACAAGAACCTTAGGGAAATAATCGACGCGAAAGCCAAGGCAGAAGACATTCAGCGAGAACAAGCATTCCGCGTAAGCGGCTACCCTGCTAAAACGACCATCGCCTACTGGTTTTTGGACGGCGCAATCAATGCCGGCGCAGATCTTGGGAACAGTCTTAAAGACATCGCGGATTGGGCGACGAAGAAGTTTCACCAGCAGCTCATCTACGTGTCTGCTGGGAATGATTCGCTCATGGACCCGCCCGAGTTGGCCATGGCGGCCTGTTTGATTAATCGAATTCATCGATTGTGCACTGAGAAACACCAGAACGCCGAGTTAAGTAGATCGCTGCCTTCTCCAGTGGAGTTACTATTTGCTGTTAAGCGGGTTCTAGCCGAGCAGCCTCCATCCGGAATTTGGCACAAATACTTTCCGCTGTTTCATTTTCCACGCGGCGCCGGGGCGGCTGACTATTGCTTCAGCTTCGAGTTCTTGGAGGCTGTTCTCACTGAATTCGGTCGTGCTGCGCTGTCCACACCCGTCCTCCTCGAACATTTCAAAAAGTCTGTTCTCTGGTGCGACAATCACGTACTGCACTATGTGTATGGAGAAAAGCACTATCGGGGATGGAACTCTGGTGGAGAGGTCACAACTCTTGCGGCTGGGATGCCCGAATTATGGGCAACAGCTGCCGTTCACATGTTCTTAAATCAACTTCAACTTAAGATCAGTGATCTTCTCGACGAGCTAGTGCTCAAGAGAGAATTCGGTATAGACCGACTAGCGGTTATAAGGTCCAAAGAGACACTCAAGCAGTTGATCGATATAGCTGTTGCATTCCCGGGCGAAGTTCCGACAACCTTGACGAAGGTGGTTCGCAATGAACTGTTGTACAACGCTCAAAAGTCCAGGAAGCGAGCTCCATTTAGGTTAAACACTCCTCGGTCTGCCCTGTTGTTTGGACCGCCGGGTACCTCAAAAACCGGCTTGGCGAAAGCCATAGCCGAGCACCTGGGTTGGCCAATTGTGAAAATCACGCCTTCCCAATTCCTAGGAGGAGGCTTGGAGCAGGTTCATGCACAAGTTGACAAGGTCTTCCGCGATTTAATGGACTTACGAAAATGCGTCGTGTTTTTCGACGAAATGGATGCGCTGGCGCAAACTCGCGAGGGAGCTCCTGCGGACGAAAAGAGCGATTCACTTGACGTGACTCGCCTCTTGCTAACGACCAGCATGCTACCCAAACTTGCGGATCTTTGGAACCAGGCGGGCGTTATCTTCTTGATGGCTACAAATCACAGACGACATCTTGACCCCGCTATTACGCGAGCGAATCGGTTCGATCTGCTCCTCTGCGTGGCTCCTCCCCCTTGGTCAAGAAAGAGGTCGGCGGCCAAACTCAAGAACATCTTAAAGATCGCAGATGCTGAAAAGGTAGAGGAGCGACTTAAGATACTGGTTCCTGCCGCATCGCCGACAGCAGGCCAACTGGATCTATTCACGGTTTCTGAACTAGGTACTTTCTTCGATCATCTAAAGCGAGCAAAGAAGACGAACAGGTTGCTGGATGCGCTCAAGAATTATAAGAATGTTGATGAGTTCTCAAAAGAAGTTGCCAGCTGGGCCAAGAAGGTGATCGCACTTCGTGCAGGAACTCCGACGAGGAAAGAATACAATAAAGCTAACGATCCCAACGCGGATGTGATCGCATCGCGAAGGCAGTACTACTGCAAGGAAAAGGAGAAACCCAACACCCCTTCGGGACAAAAAATGATTGCGGGCTTGAATCTTAGCCCAAAGCCAGCGAAACCGGCAGCTAAACGAAAACACAAATGAAGGGTCGTGACAGGCCTTGACATTTGCGCATCACAATCATTTCAGGAAGACATGCAATTCTGCATTCTCTTCTTCATCGTGATCGATCAATAGAGCTAATCATTCCAAATAACAGATCGTCGACTTGCCAACGGAGATCCTCCAGCGTCCCGGAATTCGAGATCAGATAGTCCGTGTTGCCGCGAATAAATGTAGCGGTGCGATCCACGCGACTAGCGTTCGTCGGCCGTTTCTCGCGCAGTTTGGTTTTCTTGGCAAGTCGGTCTCGAATAGTGACATCACTACAATCCACGAACCAAGTTACGAGGGGTCTTGTTGGCAAAAAGTTATGATCGATATCACGTGTGTCCCGGACGGAGTCGACAACAATGGGGCCCTCCAATAGGGCCACCAATTCAGTGAGCTTTTGTCTTAGGGGTTCCTGCCTATACTTGTCTAAAATGACGCCACCACATTCTTGCAAGTCTTTCTCTGTGATGGCCGCCGGATCGGTAACGCTCTCGAAAAGTCTTTTCTCTCGTGGGCGCTTTACATCGTCGAGCAACAGATCGCGAATTATTTCGCGGGTTCGAATCCACCGGAACCCATAGAAGACGCTGAGATAACGTGCGACTACCGATTTGCCTGCGCCAGTCCTTCCAGCGAGGCACAATACAGGCGCGACATCGAAGCTGAGGGGTGCCACCTTGGGAACTATAAGTTGTGCCTCGCTAGGAATTCCCATAGGCTCAAACAAGCCGGCTTCAAAATATCGTCCGACAATGGCTGACGTAATTGCGTCCATCTCATCGTGGGATTGCGTTTCAAGACCGCGCCCCCTAAGGCCCAACCGACTAAGACCTTCTCGCAGCAGTCCGAGGCCCTTTTGCTTGCGCGGAATGCAAAGGATGTCTTGCGCGGCACCGGGATATGATTCGATGACACACGGTGCCTGACTCATTTGCTCGATTGCCCGACGCAGGCGAATGCCTCGCAAGGTCAGGTTTTCCATCGAGTCGATCAAAGAAGGGTACGCTGGAATACCTATACTGGCGAGATCGTGTTCGGCTACACGCATGATTCCCGCCTTCGGATCAATTGTGTCGCCACCGCCGGGTAGGCCCAGAGGGGAATCAATACTCACGATCCCAGGACTGTGTTCTTCGATATAACGGAGAATCTCTTCATCGGAAAACAATGAACAGGTCTCCACGCAGGAATCATTAAGCAAAGCGACTCCCGTTGCTTTGTCACCGGCAGTCAGATCAATACCAACGACTCTTGATCCAGGAGGAAGGTTGCGAGGCGGCTGAATCCGCGTACGGAGCAATGGTCGCCGCATCGTATCGTCTTCCGGAAAGTCAAGGCTCGCTTGCGCCACGAGAGTGTGTGTCGGCAGATATTGTCGCTTTTGTCTGCTTTCGCGGACCCAACATCTGAGCTCTTCGTAGGAAAGCCTATTTAGTACGGTGCATCGGCTGAGACGTCGAAGCGCAGCGTCTCCAAAGCGAAGGTTTATAAGATGTGATCGGGAGTGCGAGTCAGAACCAATTGAAATGGCACAACCCGCATCAATTGCTTTCTCAAGCAATTCTAAAGGCAAATCCAATCGCGAAGGAAAACAGTTGAGTTCGACGGCAACGTTCCAGTCAGCGCATTTCTTGAATACTTCGGCCCAAAACACCCGTGCCGGCTGACGGAGATAGTCTGGCGCTCCGGGCGTTCCGATAACGGCCGAGGTCGGATGAGCAAGAACATCGATACAGCCAGATTCAATTGCTCTAAACAGGCGGTCAGTATTTGTTTGAGCATCCTCGGCCCAATTGGAGTGTACCGAAGCAACCACTAGATCGGCGGCAGCAAGGATCGAGCGAGGGAGATCGAGAGTACCGTCTCTCAGGATATCGACTTCAATGCCATGCAAAACGGGGCAGACTGGCATTGCGAGGGTCAGCGCGTTCGCTTGTCGCAACCACAGGAGTGGTGTAAGGCCTCCCTGCACCTTACAGCTTCGGCTGTGATCGGTAACGGCAAAATACCGTAACCCACTTGCAACGGCGGCCAATGCCATTGTGTTTACAGAAGAATTCCCATCCGACCACGCCGTATGTAGATGCAGGTCAGCCAAAAGATCGCTGGGATAAATTGATGCGAGGGGATCAAGTGTCTGTGCCAGTTCTGCAATGCTGCTGGATGCGCACGGTTCGCGCTCCAATTGGATGCAAAATTCCCAGCCCATTTGATGTCGAATATGTATGCCGGTGTCATCCAGTTGAGATTGATAGGAAAAATGCTTCTCGTGCTTTAACGCCTTTTCGACCGCAGTCCCAAGTAAGTCCGATGCTCCGTTTGTTGCTACAACTATGGGCCCGTCAACAGGCTTAAACGGGTCCGAAATTCCAGATAATCCCCATCTGGCAGCGTGTAGACCATAGTCCTGTAATTTATGCAGAAAACGCAACAAAGGCGGAACAATGTGGGCCGATTGCCATGGTCCAGTGTTGCTAGCGTCGTAGATTCGCGCAACTCGATCCAGGTCGACATCGAGGCTTGCTATCGATGGGTGCAGCCAATGTTCCGATGAGCAGTCAGGCGAGAGCGTAGCGGCAATTTTGCTGGGACCCAAACCTCGCACTGATCGCAATCGCAGACAGCGGTAGTATCGTTCGGTCCGATAAGCGCCGAGTTCAGGGACTGTTCCGCTGAGTCGGATGTTGGTCAAGTACTGTCGGATTCGCGCCGAGGGAACGTAGTCGAGGTCGCTGTCCCTGATGGTGCCTTCGAGCCAGCGGTCGATTGTCGTGCCATAGCCGTCGAGGCTATACGCCGCACGCCAGAGTGAAAATGTTCGATATTTGGGAACTTCCGTCCCTTTGGAGATGGCTTCCACCTCAAGGAGGAACGCCAAGTCATAGAGGGGCTGAGCGTATTCGAAATCTCTCAAACGAAAACAGTACTGCAGCGCGGCGTCTTCAATTTGAGACTCGAAGATCGGTCTGGCTTCGGGTAAAGCCAGTGCAATTGAAGTCCCGTCCACCTTCTTGGAACCCCTAGGAACTGGAGTATTCCAACTCGGAAAGAGAACCTCGATGCCTTGATCCTGCTCAGGGGGATTGCCGCGCGTGTTTTCGTCCAGCTTCACCTATGTATTATAGGAGCGCTGCATTTGGTCCAGATGTTGCCACTCGTACGAATAGACGCCAATTTCCACACAGATGGAGAGATTTCCACCAAACCCGAAAAATTGTCGCTCAATTTGATCTGTCATACGCCGAAGAATGAGCCGAGCTGAAGAATCGCGACAATTTCCGGTGCGAAAACTCACTCACCCATGTGAGTTCCCGCTTTCAGCGGGTCGAAGCGGAGTAGGGTGAAGAGATGTCCAGGGAGTGGGCGGTAGCCATTCTTTTCCCGTTCCAGTGGCGCAAATCGAGAGTTCTGCCGGAATACTCTTGATCGTTGATCACAGCCAGTTTCACATGTTCACTGACCCGGCATCAGCTAGCCGGGACTGAATCACCGCGAGTTGCGTAGCTCCGCACCTTGGCCGATGTGCGATGGGTACCAGCCGAGCGGGACAACGGTTCAGGTGATTAGTGGACATGCACTCGAATAGGAGATGGTGTACGGCTATCAGGATGCCAACAACCGACTCCGCAGAGAGGGCTGGACCGGGGCCGTGTATGTAGGCTTCTCATTGAGACGAATTGCGGGAAAAATCTTCAACATTTCGGGAAGAAACGTCTGAGTTGAGACGGTTGAGCAGGCTGAGCCAATCAAGAACAAGAGTAGGTGGCGGCGACACGGCAATCTACATTGCCAAAATTGACTCATGTGAGTCGCAAAGCCCACAAAACACTTGCATTAGCATCGAAAATTGATGTAGTGTAAATATGAGCAGCATGCCTATGTCTGCAGCATTGACGTCTCGGCAACAGCAAATCCTATCGTTCATTCAGGATCGACATCGTCGGACAGGGTTGGTACCAACCCTGCAGGAAACAGCAACCCATTTCGGATTCAGGAGCCCGAATTCAGTCCGACAGCATCTCCGGCTGATTGAAAAGAAGGGATTCATCCGTCGTCTGCATGGTCGATCCAGAGCATTAGTACTTGCTCAGCATGAGCCGAACGCTGCGGATTCGGTTCTTGTTCCTCTCCTTGGTCGTATTCCTGCCGGAGTGCCTGATTGTGCGGAAGAGAGCGCGGAGGAAATGCTGCCGTTGCCAGCTCATTTATTTCATGGCGGCGCCCAGTTTGCTCTCCGGGTGCATGGCAATAGCATGAATGGTGCGGGTATTCTTGATGGAGACATAGCGGTCCTTGACGCAAAGGTCGAAGTCAAGATTGGCTCGATCGCCGCTGTTTTAATCGAGAACGAGGCGACACTGAAACGCGTCTATCGCACTCATGATGAATTGTTGCTGAAAGCTGAGAATCCGGTCTTTCCAGATATCAGGGTGCCAGCGAAAGCTACTAAGACTGTGCGGATTTTAGGCACACTTGTAGGCATAGTGAGGAAGATCTAGCCGATGCCCACGCCGCCCACTACTAGGAGCAGCAGACTTCGAACTCACGCTCGAAAACTCGGATGCCCCGACCTTATTTGGCTCAACGCCGAGGCGTCACCAGACCACCTGGAATATCTCGATTTATTGCCTACAAAATCGAATGCACCCGTTTTGCCTGAAGCTGTTGCGGAATTTCAGGGGAAAGCCCTCTTATACCTAGTCGACGGCGTTGACGAAGCCGGTAAACCACGATTGCAGGCACAGCAGGTCGAGGGCCTGCAACGGCTACTAGCCAATCGCAGTGAACATGCATGCCTTGGCATTGTGAGGCCAGGCTCCGTGGACATCTACCCGATCAATCTAAATCGGAAAGCTCTTGCCGCAGCTAGATTTCGGACAATTCTCATCTCGGAGATGGAAGCCGGTGGATTCTTTCAAAGCCTCGCTACCGGGACTTTCGATCTACCTGGCCGTCCGAAACAGGCAGACTACGTTTTCGAGACAATTCACAAGCTGCTGAAGGCAGCCTCCGAAGTTCTCGCTGGAAAAGATGGCGTGGCTGGTCCCATGCGCGGCCTTGATGTGCTCTCTACGACAGGTCGTGCGCTTTTTTTCCGATTTCTTATTGACCGCGGCATCGTTTTGCCTAGTGAGCTAGCTCAGATTTCTCCGCAAGCCGAGGAGTTACGTGATGTGTTCTCGAATGCGGACAAAGCTGCTGCAGCCTCATGTTGGCTGGATGAGACTTTTAACGGCGACCTTCTTCCGCTAGTGGATGATCTAAGTTTCGAAGCTGTTTCCGGAGAGCGTCTCAGCCGGTATCGTCGGTTCTACCGCGACGCAGGCCGGGCCACGGGTTCGGCCCTGTTCGATCACCTTCAGGCCATCCTTAAGGGATGGGAGCACGTTGGCAGCAGCTCTTTCCAATTGACTTTTGACGTTGACTGGAATGACTTTCATTTTGCCCACATTCCCATTGGCGTTCTCAGCCAAGTTTATGAAACCTTCAGCCATCAGTGGGACGAAGAACACGCAGAAAGGACCAGCGTCTACTACACACCCAGAAACATTGCGAAATTGCTGGTTGAAGAAGCGTTTGCCGGCGTAAGGAACGGAGCGGAAGCGACGGTGCTTGACCCCGCTTGCGGTGCCGGTGTGTTCCTGGTGCTAGCTTTCCGCCAACTTGTACGAGCGTATTGGGCAAAAAACAAGGTTCGACCAGACACTCGTGCCATCCAGCGAATCCTTTACAAGCAACTTCGCGGTTTTGAAGTGAGCGAATCTGCGTTGAGATTGTCAGCCCTGTCGCTTTATATCTCTGCGATTGAGGTCAACGCGACCCAGCGACCGCCGAAAACGCTCAAGTTTCCGCGCCCATTACGTAACGAGGTTCTTTTCAATTTCAGTGGTCGGGAGAAGGATAAGAAGAAGCGAGCTTTTGTCTTGGGCAGTCTGGGACCTGATGTGCCCGTCTCCTTCAATAACTCCTTTGACATAGTGGTGACAAACCCGCCCTGGACACGATTGCGTGCCAGTTTCGAAGATGAAGAGGACAAAGCGGAACAAAAGGCGTATTTCCGCGAGATGAATGCCAAGTTCACCGAATTGAGCCGCCGTGCTCTTATGAGTCGCGGCTGTGACACTCTCGCACGTGAGTATACAAATCCGGATTACAATCCCGATTTGCCGTTCCTTTGGCGAGCCACGGAGTGGGCGAAGCCGAGCGCACTAATCGCCATGGCGTTGCCTGGCCGAATCATTTTGAAGCAAACCGAAACAGGCAAAGCCGCCCGTGACGCCATTATGAAAGGACTAGCCGTCACCGGAATCCTAAACGGCTCGGACCTTGAGAAGACGCCCGTCTGGCCCAATATGGACCTGCCATTCCTTCTGTTGTTCGCTCGGAACTCCGTCCCGAAGGCCGATCATCACTTCAATTTTGTAACACCCATTCGCGAGAACCGGCTCAGCCGGCAAGGCTGGTTTCGGCTGGACTTTAAATCAGCAGAAATGGTAGCTGCGCGGACAGTTATCGATAAGCCTTGGTTATTGAAGGCCCTTGCTGTGGGAACTGTGCTTGATGTCGAGGTGGTTGAAAAACTTCCAACGCAAACTCTAGGAACGTTCTGGAAAGGCCATGGTCTCCATTCAGGCAAGGGATACGACTTGTCTTCAGGAACAGAACCAACGACCGCCCTCCTGGGTCTGCCGGATTTTGTTCTCCCGGAGAGCGGATTTCTTCTTCGCACGAATGAACTCGCCCTCTGGCGCGAGAAGCACGAACAAAAGTCCGCTCACCGCATGCCCGACCGACTACTCTATCGACCACCACTCCTGATAGTTCCTGAGGCGCCTCGGGAATCCAGGCTGCAGCCCAAGGCTTTTGTATCAATGCAAGACGCCGTGACCTTCTCAAGAAGCCATTATGGGTATTCAGCAGCCGGTTCCCATGAAGGTAGATTGCTCATATCAATCCTTTACCTCATCGTTCACAGCAACCTCTATCAGTATTTCTGTTTAATGAGAAGTTCGCGACAGGGAGCAAGCTTTCGAACAATTCTCAAGGAGGACTTAGATGAGTTTCCGTTTCCTGGTTTGAACAAATTGAATGCGACTCAACGAGCTCATGTGGTCAGACTCGCCGAAGCATTGGAGCGGCAAGAACAGAAGCCATGGGATGAGATTGATGACTTTATCTTCAAGCTGTATGGACTCGATGAGTACGACGCGCGCGTTGTGCAAGATACCGTAAAATTCTGCGGTCCGTATCAGTCATTCCGCGAGCGGGCGGAAGAGCATGTTCCTAGCGAAGAAATTGCTGCTTTCTGTAAATATTTGGAGGACATGCTTCAGCCACTGTTCTCCGTAACCGGTCAACGGATCATCGTCGGGCGCGAAATGCAAACTGTTTCTGAGGGATTTCCTTCTTGGCAGTTCGTTTCCATAACAGTATCAGAAGACAAACTGCGTAATATCCAAGTGCTCATGATGCGCTTAATGAATGACGCCAACAAGAGCGGAGCCAGCAGGATCATTCTTAGGATGCCCGACGGAGGCCTTCTCATGGGTATTCTGAACGCTCGCCGATTCTGGACAGAGAGCCGGGCGCGGCTCTGCAGCTTGTACATCGAGGAGCATCACATGGATGCTTTTCCGGTGGAGACACGCTGACCATGCCAGGATTCTTCGTCGCCGAACCAGATTACCGCCTTCCTCATCCGGCGATACCGCTGCGAGTCATTTTGGTGACTCACTTGGCATTGAAGGCTGCATTCGAGTTGCTTCGCTCGGAACCGCCGGCTAGGTTTGTTCTCTCAAGGGCCAAAGAAGATGAAATCACGCTTGCACTCTATCGGATATTGGAAGACAGGCTGCTCGACACCAAAGCAGTCGCGGGGTTCGACCGACGCAGGTTTCGTAACATCGTGCGCGCTCCAGAAATTCCGAATTATGACGGTACGCATCCAGCGAAAAAACCTGATCTTGTTGCGTTCTTGATGAAACGTGAGCATCTATCCGTCCGACCCTCTCAGGATGCTCTATTCGCCGAATGCAAACCAGTGGACGACACCCATCAGGTCGGTGGGGATTACTGCGATAGCGGTATCGGCCGATTTATAAGCGGCGACTACGCCTGGGCCATGCAAGAGGGCATCATGATCGCGTATGTTCGGGGTGACCGGACAATTCACACTCACTTAAAGACAGTGTTGGCCTCTGAGCGGCGACATACAGCACTCGGGTTTCCAAGTGTGCCCACTGCGGTCCGATCTACGCTTGCGTCCGACGAGCCTCTTCAGTTCACCATTCACGAACGGTCCTTCTTGTGGCCCAAAGGTCACGGAAGGGCGTGTAAGATCGTAATTTTTCACTCGTGGCATCGGTGCGATTAATCAAGGCTGTTGTTTCTCCCCGCTGTTTGAGCCGAGTCGACGGAAGTCTTGGGAGGAGCGCGGCTCCGTCAGCCTTCGGCTACAACGAGAGTGGAATCTCCGCTACAGAATCGTCTACTACGACGGCATATAGGTGCCAAAGGGTCGAGGCTAAATCTATGATTCCCAATCCAGTAGACCCAAGTAGGCTGCTCTAGGCCTCCTGGTCCCAAGCCATGGGATCGGTAAGCGAGCCTCGTCGGCAGATCGGGCTGGGAGTTCAAATCCCTCAGCAGCCCAACAAAGATTAACCCATTGATATTTCAATGGATACTGACCGTTCGAGTTCCGCATCTGCGTATGCTCGGGCGTCGCGGTAGTCGCCTGTAAAAAGCAGTCGTTGCCTAGAAGACCGGCCGGAAAAGCACCGATCCGAATTCGTCGCCGGCTAATCCTCGAGTTTCTCCCGCTCTGAGCCTCTGAATTGCGCGGCAAGAATTTTGATCGTCGGAGAGGGTTTACTGGTTCAATGGTATAAAGCGGCGAACATCAGACGAACCTGAGCATGCCGACCGCCCGGTACATCCCCTCAGAGATGCCTCTTTTCCATCGTTTCAGGGCCATCACGATGTTGCCTCCCTGCATTTTGCAACTGGAAGTCACGAAGGATCTCTTGAGTTCCAGATTTTCCACCAAGTCCCCGGCAAACATGCGCTACAATTGCGGCCAATTCTCCCTCCGGCTCAACTGGTGCGGAATCTCATAAGACCAGAAGGGATTCATTGGACAGGATCAACTTTAAATCTCGCCCGTCTCCATCTCGCGCATGGAGCGAGTCGCCAGTCGACCAAATGGATCACAGGATCGACCGGTCGTCGAGCGCCGCTGGCTGTGCAAGAGCTTCTCTTTCGCCCAATTGCAAAACCTCATCTCGTCCTGCCGACATTTCTAGTAAGCATTTCGAAGTCTGTCACAACGGGCATCGTCGAGGCTCTGGAAACCCATTCTTGACACCCCGTGTTCCACTTAGTACTGTTCAAGAAACAGTAGTTTCAGTACTTACGCTTTCGGCTCCTAAGACGATTCTGCCAATGACAATCCTAACCAATCAATCAGTTCGGTTACTGATATGACAGCGTCTAATTCAACCCCGAAGGACATCCACCCTCTTGTGGCCTGGCTTGATTCCGATGATCCATGTGACCGGCACCAAGTTGGAAACAAGGCATCTCTCCTGTCTCGCATAGCTCGAACTAAGCTCCGTTGCGCGCCGGGCTGCTGCTTAACGGTCGCTGCATGGAAACGGTATCTCGACCACAATCGGTTTTCGTTAGACTCTGAACTTCAAGAGTTAGGTGCCGACCAAGATGCGATCAACGCGATCCGCGACAAAGTCTTTGCAGGAAGTATGCCTCCCGATCTCGAGGCTGAACTCCTGGCGGTTTGGCATGCCCTTGAGGCCCGTGCGACATGGACGCCGCTTCGAGTTGCGGTTCGCTCATCAGGGATCGCGGAGGACCTCGCAGACGCGTCATTCGCGGGCCTGTACGCAACTATCATCAACGTACCTGATTTTGAATCGCTCAAAGAGGCGATTAAAATATGTTGGGCCTCAATCCTAAATGACCGCGTTCTCACCTATCGTCGCAGTCGTGCAAATCGCATATCTTATGAACTCGGAGTCATAATTCAGGAGTTGGTACCTTCCGCTGTCGCAGGCACGGCATTTTCAGCGAATCCCTTAACAGGCCGGCGAGACGAGATTCAAATAGATTCTAGTTGGGGCCTCGGTGAGGCTGTGGTATCAGGTCGTGTATCGCCCGATCACTTTGTTGTGCGCGTGGTAAACGGGCACCTGACCGTGACTGTGCGCAATATCAGGCGGAAGAGCACCACAATCGTACCCCTCTTGGATGGTGGAACCCTCCTTTTGGAAACCGAGCCAGAAAAAGCGAACGCCCCGTCGTTGACTGACAGCCAGTCATTAGATATCGCTTCTGCGGTACAAACGCTGGCAGGGGTATTCCACGAACCACAGGATGTCGAGTGGGCAATTGCTGACGATAAACTGTACATCCTTCAAGCACGACCAATGACTGCCTTACCTGTCCCAATCGATGCCGGAATAAGCTGGACTTTCGTCGTGAAGAAGAGGCTCAGCTGGTTTTCCGAGATGATCCAAGTCGAAGGAATCAAACGGCATTACTATCAAACAAGTCTCGGGCTCGACTTCGAGTTTCGGAATGCAAAAATGGTTCGGTTTCACGAGTATCTGGATGGCGAGGAACTGGACGCACTCTCCGAATTGCTCGACTCAAAGCAGCGCCACGACCCGATGTTCCTGGAACGGCTCGCTACTCAATCGTACAATCGCTGTGACGAACTCTCTGCATACGTACAGGGGCTGCAAGGCGTGGACTTCGCACGGATGACGAATGGAGGGATCGTAAGCATGTTTACGACGTTCGTCCATCATATGCTCATGCTTATCCCCGTCATATACACTGAACCTAATTTGGAAAAGCGCATCCTCAATTATCTTGAGTCTAGACTGCCCGGTTCCGACGCGGTCACGATCAACGACGACTTCGTTATTCTGACAAGTACATCGAAAGAGCTGACCATACTCAAAGAACAGCGCGATCTTCTTCGAATAGCTGCCATGATTCAGGGCACGCCCGCTCTAATGCGGGGCTTGGAGTCATCTGACCCCATGGCTTCTCTCCGAAGCGAGTCTTCGGAAATAGGGGGACTCCTAGAGAAACACCGACGCGAGTTTTCATGGATAAACACAGACGACGTTTATGGTCATCCGTGGAGCATTGATGATTTTATAGAGCGGCTTAGGTACCTTGTGTCTAAACAGGATTGCAAAGAGCGTTTAGAACAGGCCATCCTTCGCGAAGAGGAGCGCAATAAAGCATACGACAGCCTGATTGCATTGCTCGACCCTGACGAGGCGACGCGTCGTCTATTAGAGGTGGCGCGGATGAACTCTCACCTTCGGACCTACCGCGCAGAAGTCTATGTCCGAAGCATGTTTGAGGCATCCGGTCTGATAACAGAGATTGGACATCGCTTAGGGTTAGAGCACGGAGAAGTCGTGTGTTTGAGCCATTACGAGATCATTAGTGCTTTAAGTAGCGGCGCTCGGAGTCCAACGCACGAAATCATGAAAAGACGAAACGGGACTGCCTACATAGTGGTGAACGGGACGATCCATGCCTTTTTTGGAGAAGATGCTTGGAGACTTCCAAGTGAAGAACCGGGCGCTGAAGAAGCTGGGGTGGATGCCTCGGACATTATTCGCGGAATGACCGCAAATACCGGGAGGGTTAAGGGCGTCGTGCGAATCGTTCATGACATTTCGGAATTGCACAAGGTTGCCACCGGAGATGTAATCGTTGCGTCGATGACGATACCCGAGTTCGCACCTGCGCTCGAGCGTGCAAGCGCGTTCGTGACGAATGAAGGAGGCATAACATGCCATGCTGCAATCATTAGTAGGGAGATGGGAGTTCCCTGCATAATCGGCACTGGGAACGCGACAATCCGGCTAATGGATGGTGATTTGGTTGAGGTTGATGCGAGCGGTGGCTTCGTCAAGGTTCTAAAGAGAGGGTCGGATGGAGCTCAGCAATAGGCAGGAGGCACCAATATCCGTCGAGACGCACTGTGCGGAGACGCCACGGACCGTTGCGCTCGAGATCTTACGAGGTTGCAATCTCGGGTGCATCTTCTGCTATCTCCCGGAAGCAGCACCGGGCGTCCAGAAGCCGTTGGTTCCGCCGATATCCGTTACCTTTGAGATCTTAGATGCCATTGCGAAAGCGGGTACTCAAGAAGTTTACATACTCGGCGGAGAGCCAACGCTTCATCCACAATTCGATTTGATTTGTCAGCGAATTGCAGAACTAGGATTCCTCAAACGCGGGCTCGTGACCAACGGGACATTGCTGACTCGTGAGCGCGCTAGGGGACTGAAGCGATTGGGCTTCTGGGTCGATGTATCAGTTCGTTCTGTCGATAAGGCCACGCTCCAGGGCATTGTTCGCCGCCCGAACACGCTGGGCAAAGTGCTAAACGGTCTACGGCTCCTCGATGAAGAAAAGGTCCCTCTCGGTATCGAGATTGATTGCCTACCTGTCAATCGGGGACAAATTGTTGAAATTGTCCGCGCCGTTTTGGAGGAAGGAATATTGGTCGATCACGTACTACTTCATCGAATTGCGCCGTATAGCGCCGCCCGCGCGGATGCGTCTAGGACGACACTCGAAATCGCGGACTACAGGGACATCCTAATCGATGCAAGGGTTATTCACGAGCAGTTCGGCGTAAGGATTGGGTTTGAAGACGGACTGCCCCTATGCCTTATACCCGAAGAAGCGTGGGGCTACATTTCTGCCTGTGAATGTGGCCATACACTTGCAACCGTGGATCCATCCGGGAATGTGCGACGTTGCGCCTGCCATCCCCAAGTGCTCGGCAATCTTCTACACGTTCCTCTAGAACGCATTTGGAGGAGTAAACTCGCGCATTTCAGGTCTGGGGACTGGCTCCCTCCTGCATGCTCGGGGTGCGCCGTAAGATCGCGGTGCAAAGGTGGTTGCGCGGTTTCTGCGGGGACAGCCGAAGGATACTCCAGCGATGTCTTCTCAAGAATGATTCGACCGATTCATTTGAGCGGAGGCGTTGCTCGTTCAGGAGACTGTGAAAGTTAATGCGACGCCAACCAAGTGCAAGACTTCTCCTAGATCAGCTCGATGCGGATAAGTTTCTTCAGGTGTTGGATAATTGTGTCCAACTGTGCGATACCGTTGTGAGAGACGAAACGCGCGAAATCCTCCGATCTCCCGTGAATTCACTTTGTACATATGCTTTGGGCGAGAAGCGATTTGCGCTTGCAGCCTGCGAGAACCGTACACTTAGTGTAGTCGATCTGAGCAAAAGTCCAATCTGCCTCTTGCAGAAGATTGACCTACCGGCAATCGCGGACAGCGTTGTCTTACTCCACAATGGTCCTGAGCCTCGATTCGCAGTTGGGTGCTCCGACGGGAGAGTCCGAATCTTTGCTCTCACGCCGTCCAATATGATTAGGCCGTTAAGTGAAAGCGCAGACTGTTCTAGCGGCATTCGCGCACTCACAACCAGTGGATCGATGGTTTTCATTGGGACAGAGTCAGGGGCAATCTACTCGCTGCGAGCCTCAG
>Ga0335071_10002091_pt1 | contig 21552 bp, 23 predicted proteins | sample Lox_Sample_15_FD_206724 | JGI IMG/M metagenome (GOLD analysis project Ga0335071, IMG submission 206724) | Soil microbial communities from Loxahatchee National Wildlife Refuge, Florida, United States - Lox_Sample_1.5 | ecosystem: Environmental > Terrestrial > Soil > Wetlands | place: USA... | reverse complement strand
CCTGACAGCCAATGAACCGGCTTTGTGTACTTTGTAACTTAATTTAAAAGGAAAACTTTGTGAGTCTCCGTGCCATCGTGCCTTTGTGGTGAAAATAGTGCCCTCCGTGCCCTTAAAAAGCTTAAAATACGGGAGTAATTCAACTTAGCAAAAATTATCATAACTTTTCACATATTGTACTATTCGAATGGCATTATAATCTAAAAGATATAAAACCATCATTTACCATAAGATGACTGGCGTAAGCATCAAAAAGCGCCGCCCTGAAACCGATATCCTAATATAATCTCAAATCCAATAGTCTTTAACTTTTCACTAAGGGAGGAGTATAATGAAGTACAACAACGTAGAGATCGATGATACTTATGCAGAGGCGTTCCCGGTCACCGTGTCCAGGGTGTTGATCACGGCGGCGACCGAGTACTATGCGAAAGTCGCGGCGACCGAGGCTACCGGGTTCGGTACCTCCGTCATCGGGTGCCCGGCGGAAGCTGGGATAGACTGCTTCGTGCCGGCGGATAAGACCCCGGACGGCAGGCCAGGATACGCGATCATGATCGTCCAGATGGGCAAGGATAAGCTCAAGGAGCAGCTCATCGAGCGCATCGGCGAGTGCGTGTTGACCGCCCCGACCGCAGCGGCGTTCAACTGGCTCCCCTTCGAGCGCATGGAGGACAAGACCCAGGAAAAGAAGCTCGACGTCAAGCTCCACTTCTTCGGCGACAAGTTCGAGTACCAGACGAAGGTCGGCGACAGGAACGTCTGGGCCATACCCATCATGAACGGCGACTTCATCTGCGAAGAGGAGTACGGCTATAAGAAGGGCGTTGGCGGCGGCAACTTCTTTATCATGGGCGAGACCCAGGGCTCCGCGCTAATGGCTGCACAGGCCGCTGTCGACGCAATAGCGCATGTAGAGGGCTGCATCACCCCGTTCCCGGGCGGCATCGTCGCATCCGGCTCGAAGGTCGGCTCAAAGTACAAGTTCATGAAGGCTTCGACGAACGAAAAGATGGCTCCCAGCCTGAAGGGCAAGGTCGAGACCCAGCTTCCGCCCGAGGCAAAGGCCGCGTACGAGGTCGTCATCGACGGCGTCGACGAGGCCGCTGTCGCGAAGGCCATGACCGCAGGCATCAAGGCCGCCTGCCACGTCCCCGGCGTTGTCAAGATATCCGCGGGCAACTACGGCGGCAAGCTAGGCCCCTTCAAGTTCGAGCTCGTCAAGCTGCTACAGTAAGCATAAGGCGGGCAAATCACGCCCGCATTCTCTTTTTATAGGGCGGCTTCTGGAAATATTTTAATGGCCATTGTCGCCATGTTCAACGATAAGACTCGCCCAGGGCGCCCTATATGTTTAATTTTCGAGTTATGCCACGGTAGCCCTGTAATAAATTTTCATCGTTAAAAAAAGGCCTGGCACTGATGTCAACTTTAATATTTTCACCGTTTTTATGCCGCAGGAAGCCGATCACCGATGAGAATGAATCTGGTTTTTCTCGTATCGCCGTCATCGCTTTCCTGATGCGCCCGGCATCTTCAGGCGGCATCAGGTCATATGGTGTCCTGCCAATCGTCTCCTCCGGATTCAAGCCCAGGATATCTACGATCTGCGGGCTAACGTAAACAAACCGGAGGTCCTTATCTGTCTCCCAGATAATATCCGAAACATTTTCCACGAGTTCCATATATTTTTCTTCGCCCCGGTCCCAGGAGGTCCTCAGGTCGACCATGTTCGATATATCGCTGATATAGCCCTCTATGTCGACCAGTTCTCCATCGGGCAGGAAGATGCCCCTGCCCTGCTCGTTCACCAGGCGGATACTGCCGGAGGCGGTCACGATGCGGTAAGTAATATTAAATTGCGCATTATGCTCGATAGCCCGCTCGATCTGGTCCCGGATCTTTTTTCGGTCCTCAGGATGTACGATGTCCTCGTAGGATATCTTTTTATTGTCCGTGATATCTGCAGGCTCGTATCCCATGATGTCGCGGCAGCCATCGCTGATGAAATCCATGGTCCAGAACTTGTCGTTCTTGCACCGGTAGACGACGCCGGGCAGGTTGTCGATGAGCGTTGACAGGGTACGCTGGCTCTCCTCAAGCTCCTGGTTCAATCGGATACGCCGGTCGATCTCCCCGATTAAGGCCATATTGGCGACCTCAAGCTCCATCGTCCGGTCTTTGACGCGGACATCGAGCTCGTCCCGAGTCTTCCGCAATTCCTCTTCCCACCTCTTCCGCTCGGTGATGTCGTGGGAATAGCCCAGGATGGAGGCGACAGCCCCGTTCTCGATGATCGGTATCAGCTTCACGTTCCACCAGGACTTCTTATCGAGGAGCGTGACCCCGGTCTCCGTGACCACGGACTTTTTTGTTTCAATGACCTGGTGGAGCGCCGTTTTAATATTAGCGCTGATCTCCGGGGGATACACCTCATCGAGCCCCCTGCCGACGAGCACGTCCTGCGTCTGGCCTACGAGTCGTGCCCCGAGGGAATTGACATATTTTACCTTCAGATCGCTGCCCACGATGAATATGACGTCTTCGGCAGCCTCCGCGAGTATACGGTAGCGCTCCTCGCTCCTCTTAAGCTTACTCTCTAGCTCTTTAAATGGTGTGATGTCGTAGAAAGTCACGATAATGGCAGGCTTGTCCTTGTAGACGATCGTCCCGAAGTCCACGCCCAGCTGCCGGGACTCTCCACTTTTCGAAATGATGGTGACTTCCTGGTTGACCTTCTGCCGGGACCCGGCCGTCATCATTTTGTCCATAATATTCATCAGACTAGCCGGCAGGCCTTTTTTCAGGTCATCGGCGGAAAAGATATCTTTCGAATTCAAGCTATAAAGTTCCTCTATCGAATAGCTCAGGATGCGCTCGGCCGCCCGGTTGGCGCTCACGATCTTCCCGCCCTGGTAGATCACGATACCTGCGTTCGTCGACTCGACGAGCGTATGGAAGTTCTCCTCGCTTTGTCGCAGTTCCCGCTCGGCGAGCTTTCCTTCCGTAATATCCTTGTAGATACCGCTGAGCATGTAGCCCTTGTCTGACTTTATCGAGAAGAGGGCGAGCTGGACGATACAGACCGACCCGTCTGGCCGCAGGATCTCTCGCTCAACGACCTTTCGGTCCAGGGCAGAGGTCCCGGTCCTCAGGTAGTCGAGGATGCCGGCCTTTTGCTTCGCCTTGAGTTTTTCATTCCCGCCGGAGTAGATGATATCCGTATCCCAGACGGGCCTTCCAATGACCTCTTCGCGCGGGATGCCGATGATATTCTCAAGCGACTGGTTGCACTCTATGACACTGCCCTGCTCGTCCATGAGCACGACGCCGTCGAGCATCTGCTCGATGATGCTCCGGAGCTTGAACTCGCTGTCCCGGACGGCGTTCTCGATCTTCTTCTTTTCCGTGATGTCCTCGAAAAAGATGGCGACGCCCTTCTCGCCGTCGTCCATGACCATTGGTATGAAACGGACGTTAAAGTATGATTCCACTCCTTTTTTCTTGTAGAGCGCCTCGCTGGATGACTCCGTGCCTTCCAGCGCTTCCTTCACTTTTGGCATGATGGACGGATCGAACTCGATGGTGAAGGCGAACTTTTCAAAGTTCTTATACATCATGTCGCCCCGCTCGATTCCCGTGAACTCGAGGAAATGGTCGTTGACGTTGATGACGTTGAGCATTTTGTCCAGGACGATGATGAACCCGTAGGAAAGGCTCAGCATTGCTGATAAGGGCAGGCGCTGGGAGAGATAATAGACCTTGGAGGGGCCGAAACTTCGTACGTCAACATGGCCGGACATGACCAGCATTTCCAGGTACTTCGACACTGACTGCCGGTTCATGTTGACCTCACGGACGATATCCGTGACATTCATGCCCCTCGGATTACTCTTAAGGATCTCTTTAATGCGCGAGAGGATGTTCCTGTCCATCTCCATATTAACCGATTAATAGAGCATCAGGGGCCATATAAGCTTTGCTAACCATCATTAATTATCATTTATGCTAGCATACATTGGCTAACACTAAGCGAAAGTTATAAATATGCAGCAAGCCCATGTACTTCTTGTTATGCCCCCCTAAAATGAGAAGGGCCGTGTACTAACATGGTCCCTCTCGTTTTAATATCTATTTTAAAAACAAGCCTTCATATCTTCCTTCATATCTTGATTGTGGACAAATACTCAGATATCCAAAAATCGGGAAGAGCCTAAATAATAAATGATCCGGCCGGTAAACGCCGGTCGGTCTCGTTTCATTCTTCCAGGGATATGGCGTCAGTGGGGCACGACTCTGCAGCTTCCTGGCAGTTACACTGGGTGCTGCATCCGCCGGGATTGGATACTTCAGCCTTCCCCTCATCGTCCCAGACGAAAACGTCAGGGCAGAGATCCACACAGTTACCGCACGATATACATAGCTCCTTATCCACTTTCGGGACCAAATGACTCACCGAATGACTTTGTTTTTCGCGTGTATTTAAAACCTGTTCGCCGATACAATTAAAAGTCCGGCCATCGTACATAGATAAAGATAATATTATAATAATATCCTTTTAGGGTGCTAATCCATGGACGAGCATATCATTGAGGCGCTGGGAAAAACGCGCATTAAAATAAAGAACGGCAAGGTCGTAGAGGTCGGAGAGCCTATGTTGAGCTATTGCCCCATTTTCGATAAGTTCCGGGGCATCAAGCACCTGGATAAGAAGTCGATCCAGGAGAACATCCAGTTCCGCATCGACGACTTCGGCATGTGCACGCCCAATAGAAAATTGCGGATGCGCGACTACCTGTCCTTCGGCGTCTCCGAGATCATCAGCACTGCCATGGAGCTGGGCATAATGGACGCGACGGTCATGGTCTGCGAGGGCTGCGGCACGCTCGTCATCACCGACCCTGAAATGGCCCAGGGCATCGGCGGGCGCGTATCCGGCCTGGTCAGCACGACCCCTATACCTGAATTGATCGCGAAGATCGGCCCGGAATACGTCCTCGACCCGAAAACGGCCAGGATGGACGTCGTAGCCGGGGTAAAAAAAGCCATAGCCATGGGGTTCAAGAACATCGGGGTATCGGTGGTCTCGGCAAAAGCGGCCAAAGAGCTGAAAATGCTCGAGAAGGAGCATGGCGTGAACGTCTACGTGTTCGTTGTCCACACGACCGGCATGTCGGAGGAAGAAGCCCGGGAGGTGTTCAAGTATGCCGATGTCGTCACCGGCTGCGCCTCTAAGTATGTCCGGCAGCAGGGAATGGAGAGCGGCGCCTTCAAAGTAGGGGACTCGGTGCCCGTGTTCGGCGTGACGGATCGCGGGCAGCGCCTCATCGAGGAGCACATTAAATATACCGGTAAGAAGATCGAGCACAAGCCCGGCGCTAAACAGCCCGACCGCCTCATATGAGCCGCGATAAAGACGAAGGCGACTATTATGAAAGCCTCAAGTACTTCGATTTTTTTAACCGCTTCCGGAACGCTTCAGACATCGTAAAGCAGCACCAGTCCCCGTTCCTGAAATATTTCGAAGGCTGCAGGAGGGTGGTCAGCCTTGGCTGCGGCCGCGGCGAGTTCATCGAGGCGCTGGGCGAGCGGAACATCGGCGCCTTTGGCATCGACGTCGATGAAGAGATGGTGGACTACTGTAAGAAGCGAGGGCTGGAGGTATATAAGGCCGATGCGGCGGAATATTTACGGCAGATGGATGATGGCAGCATCGACGGCATATTTACCGACGATTTCGCCGAGCACCTGGACACGTCGTATCTCATAAAATTGCTGAGGCTTTGCGCCCGTAAGCTGGAGAAAGGGCGATATATGGTTAACGTCACCGTGAATCCCTGCTCCTGGGCCGCCTATTCGGGCATCTACCTGCTCGACCCCACGCATAAGCGCCCGATACACCCCGAGAGCATGCGCTTCTACATGCTCTCCGCCGGCTTCGGGGACGTGGATGTCGAGCTCATCACCTTTCGAGACAACCACAGCAGGCTGAAGAAGGTAGAGGTACGGCCGGACATGGATGCCGATGCGAGACGGATAGCCGAGGCGTTTAACCATAACGTCGACATGCTCAATGAAGTCGTATTCGGCCCCGAGAACTACGCGGCCATAGGAAAAAAGTAACCTGGTCTAAAAATTCGTTGTGCTGTCAGGGAGCGTCGTTTCGCTGATGTAAATTCTTGCTTTATCCTATGCATTATTGGAGTGTCGTAGCACACAGGGGCACAATGACACAGGGTTTCACAGTGTTTTTATTAAAGATGTAGACACTGGGGGCACGGCTAACGGGTTTATACTCTCCTGGGGCACGGGGTTGGTGGAGGCATAGTCGACGATAAACCATTATCGTTGTTTATTAGTCAGCATGCCCCTGTCTTCCCTGTGTTCCCAGGTAAGTCAATAAACCGGGTCCCGTGTACCCCGTGCCTCAAATTATTAAATAAAAACCCCGTGAAACCCTGTGTCATTGTGCCCCTGTGTGCTACGACACTCCACGACGGCAAAACGAGTACGATAAAATGTTTATAAAGCGTTTATCGACCCCAAAACGGGTTACCCTTACGCTTAATCGCCACGAACTCCATGAGCGTCTCGAGCTCGTCCTGGCGAATAGTATTCTTCAGCTCGAACTCCAGGACCTTACTGTGAGACTCAGGCACGTCGACATAGTAAATGTCGCCCTCGTTGATCTGTCGCCCGGCGGTAGGCCCTTCGATCGATATGGCGACCTCTTTACCCTGTGTGGCGAGGGCGATGTTCTCGTTCCTTTCCTGGATCTGCTTGATCTCGCCCACCTTTGAGCCATCAGGCTTTATAAGCGTCACGCCGGGCTTGATGCAGCCACCCAGGACATGCACGCCGATGACGGCGGGCTTGCTCTGCCGGAACGTGCAATTAGGAAGATAGCGGACCTTGCCCGGGCGGACTATCTCCTCGAACCGCTTCTTCTCGGCCAGGTCCTTTTGCTCTTTTTGCCACTTATCGTAATCCTCGATGAGCTTGTAGATGATGTTATTGTTGAAGGTCTTGATGTCCGACGTCTGCAGGTAATCCTTAGCGTCCGCGAGCGTCTGGACGTTAAAGCCTAAAATGACCCGGTTGAGGGTGCCAGGCAGCGTCTCGGCGTTCACCACGTCCTTGCGGGCGATATCGCCCACTTCGGCCATGGCCACCTTGATACCGGCCTCCCGAAGCTCGTTGATGATGGCCTCGAGGCTGCCCAGAGTGTCGGCCTTGACCATGATGCCCGTCTCGTCCGTCACGATGCGGGCTTTTTCCAGCTCGCCTTCGACTTCCTCGATGATAGCCTCGACGTTGTCTTCCTTCGTCACGCGCAGGGGCGAGCCGGCCATGGCGTTTTCCAGGCCAGGCGCCAGGATCTTTACGCCGGCGGCCGCCGTAAGCTTCGGCACCCGGTCGAAGCGCTCCTCGACCCTGATCTCCCGGTTCGGCGCCGGCTTCAGAAGAGCCCGGACCCTGGTGACGACAGGCTTATCCTTGCCGCCGATGACCACGGTATCGCCGACCTTGATGACGCCGTCGTAGAGGATCATATCGATGGTGAACCCAAGCCCGCGCTCCTCCTTGACCTCGAGCACTGTGCCCACGCCCGGCCCCGTCACGGTCAAGCGCAGGTTCTCCTCAAGGAAGCGCTGGGCGAGCCCGATCAGGACCATAAGCAGGTCGGGTATGCCCTCGCCGGTCTTCGCGCTGATGGGCACGATGCCGACGTTCCGGGTAAAGTCCCGCACCCGGTCATAGCGGTCGGAGCTGAAGCCCAGGTCGGATAAATTACCGACCAGCTCATATGTCCTGGTCTCGATGGCCGTCTTCACGTAGTCCGGCTGTTTGTCATAGCTGAGAATGAAGGGCGCGTTCTTCGTCGGCGTCCATCCCTGCACGCGGTCGATCTTATTGGCGGCCACGACGAAGGGCGTCTTAAACTGCTTTAATATTTTTATTGCCTCGATGGTCTGGGGCTGAAACCCCTCGGTGATATCGACCACGAGCACCGCCAGGTCCGCCAGCGCGCCCCCGCGGCTCCGCAGGGTAGTAAAAGCGTGGTGTCCGGGCGTATCGATAAAAAGAAGTCCGGGGATGATGACGTTCCCCGACATTAAATTCCCGCACAGGGCCCTGATGGTGCTGAGCGGCACCTCGGTGGCCCCGATGTGCTGGGTGATCGCGCCGGCCTCCTTGTTTACAACGGCTGTTCCCCGTATTTTATCGAGAAGTGACGTCTTGCCGTGGTCTACATGGCCCATGACGCACACGATAGGCGTCCTGAGGTTCTTTGTTTCGGTGGCCGTCGCCATAAAGGCTCCCGCAGCGGCTTACTCGTAAAGCCACTGCTCATCGATTCTCTTGTACGTAGCTATCTCAGAAGTATTGAAGTACAAGGATATTTCCCTTTTCGCCGATTCCGGCGAATCGGAAGCGTGGATTACATTCCTGCCCATGTCAACTGCTAAGTCGCCGCGGATAGTTCCAGGGCTGGAATTCTTAGGGTTCGTCGCCCCGACCATGCTCCTCACGATGGGCACGACATCCTTGCCCTCGACGACCATGGCCACGGCCGGGCCCGACCGTATGAAGCTCACCAGGTTCGGGAAGAACGGCTTGGCCGCGTGCTCCTCATAGTGCTTCTTAGCGAGGTCCTCGCTGACCAGGAGCATCTTCATTCCAGCGATCTTCAGGCCGCGGCGCTCGAAGCGGGCGACGATGTCGCCCACAAGGCCGCGCTGTACCCCGTCAGGCTTTATCATGACAAAAGTCCTGTCCGTAAAGACCACCCGGGGATTATTTCTTGTGCTCTTTTTCCAGTTTCTTCTGCGCGATGCCCGCGGCCGTCCACTGTGTCAGACGCGGGATGCGGCCGAGCTTGCTGTTGTTCTGGCACTTGGTAGAGCAGAAGTACTGGATCGTGCCATCCTTCTTGACGAGCATCTTGCCCGTGCCCGGCTCTATCTGGGTGCCGCAGAACGTGCACTTTTTCGTGTCGACCATGTTCTTTACCTGCCTGAAAGTTTCTTGGCCTCTCTCGCCGTTTCCATCAAAATGAGGATATCGCCGAGCCTGACCGGGCCGATGGAGTTTCTGGTGATAATCCTGCCCTTGTTGATGCCTTCCAGGATCTTGCACTTGATCTGCACTGCCTCGCCGTGCATCCCGGTGACGCCGATGATCTCGATGACCTCAGCCGGAACGCCTGTCTCTTCAACCATATTAGATCCATCCTATTGTTTTTTATTTCTTCAGGGCCGCGAACTTCTGGGCGATGTCGTCAACTAAAGCTTTTGCCTTGCCGGCGTCCACGATGGCGGATGCGGCGCAGCCCACTTCGAGACCGGATGCAGCGCCGATGTCTTCCTGCTTCTTGATGAAAATGTACGGGATCTTCTTTTCGTCGGATAGCGCGGGAATGTGGGCGACGATCTCCTCGGGCTGCACGTCCTCGCCGATGATCACGAGCTGGGCTACTCCCCTTTCGACGGCCTTGGTGACTTCATTGGTGCCCTTGCGGATCTTGCCGGTGTCCCTCGCGAGCTCGACGGCCTCGAGGGCTTTGTCCTGTATTTCCTGCGGTACTTCAAACTTAATATAGGTCGGTTTTGCCATTATGAGTTCCTCCTTCAGGGCTTTCGCCCTTCATCAATCATCAGGTATCGTAACCTAATAATTCAAAATGCAGGCCGTATTTTGCCTGTCATACAGGCTAAATAATGCATGCAAGCGTGTCTGTATAATAGCCGTATAGTTTTTAAAGTTTTTGCTTCGGACAATGCTATTGCTTTGCCGCCGGCATCATTTCATCGGTCTCTGACTCGACTGGCTGGCTGTTTTCCGTAGCCCACGCGTAATACAGCAGCACTATCGACATGATGCTCGCCATAAAGCCCGTCGCCTGCATGGACTTGCTCCCTAACAGAAAGCCTACCGTAAATAATCCGATTCCGAGGAGCAGCAGTGTCGCCCCGCCCAGCTTGATCAATGCTTCCTTTAACATCCAATCCCCTGAGAATTAAATTCTACTTTTGTTTGCTCTATTTATATAATTATTGGTAATAGCTGGAGAAAAAGGTCAGATATAGGGCACGTTGGGAATCAGGCTCAGGCTTACGGGCTCGATAAAGTATCCGCGATACTTCTCGTAGACAGAGTCGTCGTTAATGTACGCGTACATGAGCACCGTCCTGTGCTCGTGGGGCGGCAGCGTGAACTCGGTAAAGAAGCCCTTGCCGGCATCATAGAATACTTCGGCCGATGGCACGAACTTGTGCGGGGTGTCCTTGCTCTCGTAGAAGGCGCTCTTGATATTATAGACTGAGATGGTCTTGTTAGTACCTGTCGGGTTCCAGAATTCCAGCTCGTGAATGACGCCGTGGCTCATCGGGGAGAGCCCGCCCTTATACGGCACTGGCATTTCCCAGTCTTCCGTCCGATAATAGCGTGGGTGAGCGACGAGCGCCGAGTCCCCGGGGCCGCCCGGGTTGGGCATGTACTGGTACCCTGTGTTGTCCGCCTCGACCGTAATGAACCGGGGCGAAACCGACGGCGTGATCGTTGCCTGCGGCGTTGGCGTGGCCGGCGCGACCGTCGGGCTGTACGTCGGCCCGATCAGAGGCGGGATAATATTATTGCATACGACGCATCCCATGGCGGTCGAAGACGCCAGCAGGATGATCGTCAGGATGATCATCTTTTTCAAGGTCTCACCTCGCATGGAGGACCTTCCAGCTTATTGACCCTTTAAGGTTAAATACATTGTTCTCCGTGCCGGCTATAAAGAGGCACTATCTTGTGATTTTAATGTAAAAAAACATATTAAGGGATATTGGTCATTTCTTTTTATGCGTCGTATATACGCCTATGACGATTGCCGAGACGCCGATGAGCAGCGCCAGGAGCATCCAGTGGTTCTCTGTCTTTAGTTCTCCGTTGATGCCGATGACCGGTATGAGCGTCGTGTTCACCGACGGCATGGGCGTCGGCGTGGCCGTGCTCGGGCTTCCTCCCGACTGGGACGGTGCAGTGCTATCCGGTATCGCCGTCGGGGCCGGCGGCTGTATCTTTGAGGATGCGCCCGGCTTAGGCGTTGCCGATGGCGTCGAAGTATCGCCGGGGCCGGCCGTCGGAGCCGGCGTGACAGACGGTAATGCCGTTGGCGTCGTCGTAGGAGCTATCGAAGGCTCCGGCGTCGGAGTAAGCGTCGGCTCCGGGGTTACTGAGGGTGATGCTGTCGGCTCCGGTGTCGGCTCCGGGAAAATGGTCGGGAATTCGGGGATATGCGGTACCTGCCCGGGAATATGCGGAATCGCAGGGATCGATGGCACGGCCGTTGGCTCGGGGAACCCGTCCGCGCTGACGTACATGGCCATGCATCCGAGCATGGCGACGGTTATTAAGCTGGCAATAGCTGTTCCAATAATAAGGTTGTTTTTCATGTGCCCCCACCTTATGCCTAACACTAGGCCTTCAAAGGTATGTTATATATCTCAAGCCTTAAAAAGTTGCTGGCAGTTCGGCAAGCGCAAGCCACATAAAGGCTTGCCGAGAGCCTCTAAGCTTTATAAGAATGCTCTAAGACGTTTTCAGCCACGAAGTTACGCGAAGCTGGCCTGAAGCTCACAGATATTATTTTATAATTTTAAAAAAATTGGTGTAGCCTGGTGTAAACTTGGTGTGGTTGAAACATTAGTGCTTACAAATGGCACTAAATTTACACCAGGCGGCACGGAATTTTTTTATATCACCAAGCGGCACCAGGGTTACACCAGGCAGCACCAACTATTTTTAATAAGTCTTAGAGAACTTAGAGCCAGCTTCGAGCCACTTTGAGGCTGAAAAAGTCTTCGTAAAACTTATTCGATTTTCGAGGGTCCTGGCAGGAGCTCACATGAACATGTCGAGCGTCGCCGCCTGCTTGACCTTCTTCGCGTTACTGTCCGGCACGACGGCCTCGACTTTGGGCGCTGGCTTCTCGTCGGAGAAGAATTCGAGGGACCGCTGGGAGTTACCCTGCAGCAGGGCGCGCTCATCGCACCCGAAGGGCTCGGTGATGCGGGCAAGGGCCATGGCCAGGCGCTCTGCATAATAACGGTAATCCGGGCGGGCGGTGAACTCGATGCCCTCGATCACCGGCTCGGCCTTCTGGGGCTGGACGGAGCCGTTCGTGATGATAAAGGGCGTCTTCATGCCGGGCGTGAAATCGTAGCCCATCTCCTGCAGCTTTTTCGCGACGTTGACATGGACCAGGGAGTCCGGGTTATCGTAGGAATCGAAGTCGCTCACGCTCTTGGAGATGACCAGCAAGGGCAGGGCGACTTTACCCTTGAGCGTATCGTGGACAGTGTCCTTGGCGTAGTTCACTGCGTCTTCAGGCTTGCCGTCCAGGACGAGCTGGAACACCTTCGTCATGGTCTCGCTCTGCAGGTCGAACGAGTCGGTACGCCGCGGCTCGTATCCCCGGACGAGGAGTGACTCTTCAGGCCAGATGATCTTGCCGAAATATCGCTTCTTGGCGTGCGCGAAGAACCGTATCATGACCTTCTCGAGTTCGAGGTGCATGTTGCCCGCGGAGAATTCCTGCTGGATTGTGAAGCCCAGCAGCTTGCATTTTTCAAGGTCCCTGTGCTCTTTTGAGGTAAAGAAGACCGAATCCGTGTCTCCCGCTATGACCGTGTAGCCCCGGGATTCGAGCGACGTGACTACAGTCTTTATTTCATCCCGGGCCCAGGCGGTAATGCTCGGGGCGATATACCGGTTGTATGGCCAGCGGCAGAACTTCGTGCCGAAATAGCCGTAGGTGGCATTGGCCATGATCTTGATAGCGTTCTGCAAACGATTATAATAGTCGGCCTTTTCCAGGTCCCCTTCCTCTTTAGCCTTCTTCATGGCGGCCTTCGCCTGCTTTCTCGACGTCAGCAGGCCCTCGACCATGCGGGGCACTATGCCATGTCTCTTCTCGACGGGCAGGAACATGGCGCCGACAGGCGACGTGTGGGCGGCTTCCGCCTTATTCTTCGTGAACGAGGTGAAGCAGATGTTATGCTTTATGATCTGGGACGGGTACATGGATGAAAAGTCCAGGCCAATGACCCATTCCCACAGGCCGGGCTTGGTATCGTAGACGAACCCGCCCTCGTAATCGTAGACTTCGCCGCTGCTCATGGGCACGGCGACCTTTTCCCGGTCCACCATCCTGATGAGCAGGCTTTCTATCATGCGGTTCTGCCCTCCCGAGACCTCCTTGACCGGCAGCTTCGCGGGTATGGCCACGTCCATGAGCTTGCTGACCGCCTGTATCCTCGGGTGGGTCAGGATGCGCAGGGCCAGGTCGGCATCTTTTAAGCAGTAATGGACGACCTCGTCCTTGCGCCCGCGCCACTCGTCGTCGATGTGGCTGCTGTCGATGTTCTCCTTCGTATCATTAAACAGCATCGTGGATACATAGCCGAGGCCTTCTCTCTTGGGCCGCAGCTCCTTTTTAACGGACAGCCAGCCATCCAGGATGAGCCGGCCCTTGACGTCCCAGGTGACGAAGCCCGTAGTACGGTTCTCCCTGCGGCTCATGCCGAGCTTATCGCGGCCGAAGCATAATTCGTCGCTGGACTGCCGCTTCTTATCGTCGTCCGCTTTTCCGCCCTTTCCGAAGAGCTTGTTCGCTCTCTCGTAGAGCACGGCCATGTCGAAATTGTTGATGTTATAGCCGGTGATGACGTCGGGGTCGAGCGCCCGGACCTCTTTGACGAATTCCCTCAGGATGCGTTTCTCGTCCTCATTTCGGGCTTTTTCCTCTTCCGCCGATGTCTTCGGCTCCCTGGCGCCGAAGTCCGAGAAGATCCGGCGGTCCTGCCGCGAGCCGTCCTCCTCGTTGACGACGGTCAGGCAGATGCAATATATATTATTGTACTTGATCGAGCTCTCGATATCGAAGCTCATGATCTTTAATTTCGGGGTGAAGATGTCGCATTTTTCGAACTTCGATGCCATCAGGAGAAGGTCCGTCGTGTATTCACCCTTATTATCGACCACGTCACCGGTGACCCGGATGCAAGTCTCGAGATCGTAATCGTATATGAAGCGGTTCGTGAAAACGATGTCGGCAGCGAAGAAGACTCCCTTCAGGTTGAACTTCTCGACGTCCTCGTCGTCCATATAGGCCATAAGGTTGTAGCGGTTAATGAGCTTCTGGGAGTAAACGCGGTCTTCTGTGGTGACCTTCGCCCCACCGTTCAGGACGCTGACCTCGAGCACGTCCGGCTCGGCCTTTAATTGCCCGACGAGCTCTTCAGGCGGATCGATGAGCGTGATAGTTTTATGCTTAAGCTCAAACTGGCTCCTGAACTTGGGCACCATCCAGGGAGCTCTCACCGAGACCTTTATGAATTTTTCCTGCGCGCCCTTGTACTCAAGCATGACGGGCTCGACAGATAGAACATCGGGGCTGTCCTTGAAAGCCTTCAGCAGGGCGTCCGACGGGTCGAAAACGTGGAAGTAAGGCTTGAAGTCGGGGCAGAGGATGGTGATGCTTTTATTTTCACGGGTCTTGCCGAAGAGCTTGACGATGACATCGCTTTTATCTTTGCCTTCGGCGTCCTGCTTTTGTTCCACCGTGTACGTCGAATCGAGGAGCCTTACGTCGAAAGTCGATTGCTGATCCATCACTACTTCTCCGGCTATCTGTAATACAAGGCCATGGTAAATGAAGGTGGTGGTATGAGCGTTGAAAGTATTGGAAAAAAGTTTTTAAAGAGACGGCACGGGCTTCTCGGACGGCATCAGAAGGAATCCGCCCACTGCACACCCCAGGATCAATAATGCGGAAATGGTGCCGCTATCCAGGCCCATGATCCAGATGGAGCTGCCGTTGAGGACGATGTTAAAATTCGACGTGCCCACGAAGAGCCCGGCCGCCGACGCCCCGGCCAGTATTCCGAGGCCGACGCCCCGGAATTTTTTAAAATGCTCGATCAAAAGATAGGCCAGATAAAGCGCCAGTACGGAGAATACGACCTTGATTAGAATGAATCCCCAGACGCCCGCGGCGTCGAAGGACGCCTTCAGTAAGAAGCTCTTCTCGTACTGGAAAGTTCCGAGATAGTTGAATGCGGCGATGGTGGAAATAATATCATATAAAACGTAAAAGACGATGGACGACCCGAAGAGAAGATTGCTTATTTTCACGATTATCAGGTAAGTGCTTAATATTATAATATAAATTGAATATTATTACGGAAATATTTATTCGCGGCGTGTGATTTAACGGCATGGCAAGCTTTATACGCCCGTCCCGCTTTAAGGCGTATGGCATGGAAAGACCTTTCACGTTCATCAATTCAGCCATGAGCGCAGATGGCAAGATATCGACGAAGAAGCGTAAACAGGTTAAAATATCCGGGAAGGCTGATTTTGACCGTGTGGACGAGCTGAGGGCGTCGTCGGACGCCGTTATGGTGGGCATTGGTACGGTCGTGGCGGACGACCCGAGCTTAACCGTCAAATCAGAAGAAAGGCGCAAGCGCCGCGTCGCCCAGGGCAAGGACGAGAATCCCGTCCGCATCGTCGTCGATAGTAAAGCCAGGATACCCTTGACCGCTGACGTATTTAAAAAAGGCGTCGGCAAGCGCATCGTCGTCGTCTCGAAGGCCGCTCAGGCGGATAAGTTGGAAGCGCTCAGGGAAAAAGCGGACGTTATCGTGGTCGGGGACGAGGAAGTCGACCTGACGAAGATGTCAGAAGAGCTGAAGAGGCGCGGCATAGGCCGGCTGATGGTCGAGGGTGGCGCTACGTTAAATTGGGCAATGGCCAGGGCCGGCCTCGTGGACGAGATCACGGTCTTCGTGGGCAACATCATCATCGGCGGCAAGGACGCGCCGACATTCATGGACGGCGGGGGAATCTCGGAACTTGGAGAGGCCATCGAGCTCGAATTGTTTAGGCATGAGCGCATGGACGAAGGGATCGTTTTAACATGGCATGTGAGATCCAGCGGTTCGAAATAGGCGAAAAGGCAGCAGAGCTGGCGAAGAAGTACCGCTACCCCGAGTATATGGTGGCCCGGTTCGAGCGCTTTGTTCCCGACCTTGAAAAGTTCCTGGCCAGCATGGAAGAGCCTCCGCGGACCTATATCCGCGTGAATACGCTGCGCATCAATGCGAACGCCCTGATAAAGAGGCTGACGGATAAGGGTTTCACGCTCAAGGAAACGGATATCCCGGACTGCCTGGAAGTCATGGCCGAACCTTACTCGATAGGGGCGTCCGCCGAATATCTACTCGGCTACTTTTATATTCAGGATAAGTCTTCGGTGATACCACCCCTGGCGCTGGCACCACAGCACGGGGACGTGGTAATAGACATGGCGGCATCGCCCGGCGGCAAGACCACGCAGCTTGCACAAATGATGGATAACTCCGGGCTATTGATCGCCATCGAAGTCGAGATCGCCCGGATCGCCGGCCTGCGCTCGAACATGGGCCGCTGCGGCGTCATGAACGCGGCGCTGTTCCACATGGACGCCCGGGACATACGGAAGCTAGAGGTGAAGGCGAATAAGATCCTCCTGGATGCGCCGTGTACAGGCGAAGGCGTCATCGCGAAGGACCGGACGCGAAAGACCAGTCGGGGCGAAGAGGATATACAGTTCTGCTCGGGCCTGCAGGAGGATCTCATCGATGCGGCCTGCGGCTGCCTGAAGCCCGGCGGAGTACTCGTCTATTCGACGTGCTCGTTCGCGCCGGAAGAGAATGAGCGCATCGTCGATTACGCAATAAAAAAATACGGGATGAAGGTCGAGCCGATACCGTATGGCGAGCCCGGCCTGGACTCGTTCGGCGACCTGAAGTTCGACCCGCAGGTAAAGAACACGAGGCGTATGTACCCCCATATCCATGGCACGTCGGGGTTCTTTGTCGCGAGGCTGAAATATGTATAGGGGACTGAAAAAGCTCGAGATCACGGCCATGCGCCGAAGCCTCGACTACTGGGGCGCCTTCGACCTCTCTCAGGAACTCGATTTTATCGTGCGGCAGGGAGAAAAGAACGACCTGTTCGCCGTTACGCCCGAGATCAAGTATTACGTTATCAACCGTGAGCCGGAGCCGGTTCTTGCGGGCCTGTTCATGGGCACGCTGGGCAAAAAAGCGCTCGTCCTGAGCATGGAAGGCGCCTATTTAGTGGCATCCGTGTCCGATAAGAAAAAGGTCAAGGTCACTGGCCAGGCCGAATCGCTCGTCGTCTATGGCAGGGACGTGTTCGGGTCATCGATCACATGGGCTGACGAATCGATACAGCAGAACGAGCGGGTCATCATCGCCAATAAGTACGGCGAAGCCATCGGCATCGGCCGGGCGCGGTTCGACCACAAGGGCCTCTTTCAGGACAAGGTTACCGTGAATACCGAAGCTGATATGGGACTCTACATTCGGGGACAGGAAGAAGTGTCCGGCGGCTGAGCGCACTACGGCAGACACTACGCTTTATTCACCACGGCGAACACGGCGCTCTTTTATTTCTTGAAGGGGGTTGACGCCACGCGGAGCGCTCTTGCTTACCCCTCGGAGACCTCCATATACTTTTTTTATTAATTATGACTGCTGTGTTGAATTACTCCTGTATTTTAAGCTTTTTAAGAGCACGGAGGCACTATTTTTCACCACAGAGGGACGACGACACGGAGGCTCACAAAGTTTTCTTTCTAAATGTTTCGCTGATGCGAATTCGAGCAAGTTACAAAGGACACAAAGCCGGTTCATTGGCGATTTATCATGAAACCGTGTTCGCCATGCATCCGCCGTGCCGATCTAAAATAAGCGCTGTGTCCGCCGTGCCGCCGTGGTGAAATAACAACCGTGCCCTCCGTGGTGATTTCGGCGTGGCGGGCTGGCATGAACGATTATTCCATCTGTAAAGGCCATAACTTATTTATATCCACATTGCCTCATATCTCGCAAGAACAAATAACGGACGAGCTTTTTTTGAAGAAGCCGCCTGCGTATTTGTTTCTATTCGAGGATTACCGTATGTTTGAGAGTAAGAGTTCAAATGCCCCCGTCGTTGAGGGGCAGACGTATGACGTGAAGATCGAAGACACAGCAAAGAAGGGGGACGGAATCGCCCGCATCGAGGGCTTCGTTATATTCGTACCGGGTACCAAGGTCGGCGACTCGGTCAAGATCCAGGTGGAGACCGTCAAGAGGAACTTCGCGGTCGCCAAGGTCGTATCTTAAATCTATTATGGACCAGGGCTATGTCCCTGGCTTTCATTCGTTTTTCCAGCTATTGTTATACTATTAATGTATCAAAACATATTTTATACATTAAAGTACATTATCCGCTGGTGAAGCGAATGCCTGAGGAGAAGTGCTATTGCGGCTGTAACCTGGCCGACGCCGCCCGGGGAACGCCCTATAGGGACCCGGGGTTCCGGAAGGTCGTCTGCGCGAAGTGCGGCAAGGAATTCTCGACAGACATCAAGGGCAAGACTTGCTGCTTCGACTGCGAAAGGACGATGAAGGTGGCCAGCCATTAAGCTTAAAGCTGTTTTATCTTTTTACCATATTGAATAAGCGTAAATTTAACAGTGTTAAGCGGGAGATTCCTGCCTGCATACGCAGATTTTATAAACCATGAAGGTTCATTATTATGTTCAGACAATGACGACCGCTATCGTATTCGACAGCGCAGGGACACTGTTAAAAGTTTATCGCGTGGCCCGGGACATAAATTACGGGAATATCATCGAGAACGTGGTTTCGACCAACATGATCACCAAGGGCCGCGGCTGCGCCCTGGTGGCTTTAGAAGCTGACTCCGTGGAGTTCCTGGACGACGCAGATCCGGCTATGCGGATCTCCGAATATATGTCGCACACAGAAATGGGGTTCGACGTCATATGCCGGGGGCTCAAGTGCACGCACGAGCGCATCAGCGATGCCATCGCCCGGGACAGAATCGCCACTATGGGCGACCTGAAGCAAGCGATAGAGGCGGTTAAGCTTAAGTGTAAAGATATCTATTATCTGAATATAGGGCTCGTCGTGGACGTGCCGAACGGCACGATACCCTATGTGCTGGCAACTGGCGGAAAGATCTTTCCCGGCGTTAAGAGGATGGTCCGCCGGCTAATGGCGTCGGGCGCAGATGTCTATATTGCTTCCGGGGATAACCGCAAGTCGCTCAATTCTCTGGCTGCCGATCTCGGCATACCGGAGCCCAACGTCTTCGATGCGGTCTCGCCTGAAGGTAAAAAAGAGGTCGTATTGGGCCTCAAGGAACGGTATGGCCGGGTCATCATGGTAGGCGATGGCATGAACGACTACCTGGCGCTCAAGGCGGCCGATACGGGCATCCTTTCCCTGCAGCAGGAGGGCATGCGGCCGGACCTTCTGTTCGATGCCAGCGACGTCATCGTCGATAATATACTCGAAGTCGAGAGCGTCGTTGAGAAAAGTTTACATATGAATAATAGAGAACAGGAACCGGAAAAATGAAAACGGCGAATTTACACTCACCATTTCGATCATACATGGAGGAACAGTAAGTGGCGGCATTTATCGAAGTCAAGGGCCTGAATGTGAAGTACGGGGACAAGCACGTCCTCCAGGACGTGAACCTGACAATTGAAGAAGGAGAGATCTTAGGCATCATCGGGAGAAGCGGCGCGGGCAAGACCATACTCCTGCACGTCATCCGGGGCCTGGACGAGGACATTCCCGCCTCGGGGCAGGTCATTTTCCGTACCGCCCGATGCGAATCCTGCGACTTCATAAACCCCCCTTCCTCGATCGGCAAGCCGTGCCCCAAATGCGGAGGCATGATGAAGGCCTGGGACGTCGATATCCTGAACGCGGACGACGACGCCAAGCGGCTCATCTCGCGCCGCATCGCCATCATGATCCAGAGGACGTTCGCCCTCTACGGCGACGACAGCGTCATCGAGAACGTCATGAAGGCGCTGAACGACATCAACTATCCCCAGGCGAATCTTATTAACCGTGCGGCCGACCTCATCGATCAGGTCAAGCTGTCCCACCGCATGATGCACATCGCGAGAGACCTCTCGGGCGGAGAAAAGCAGAGGGTCGTCCTGGCCAGGCAGATGGCAAAGGAGCCGATGATACTTTTAGCCGACGAGCCCACCGGCACGCTGGACCCTAAGACCGCCAAGATCGTCCACCAGGGCATCAAGCAGGCGGCCGCCGAGAATAACATGACTGTGCTTATAACGTCGCACTTCCACGATGTCATCGAGGATTTGGCGACCCAGGCCGTGCTCCTCGAGGACGGCCAGATCAAAATGACGGGTAAGCCGGAAGAGGTCATCGCCGAATTCATGAAGTCCCAGAAGACGGTGGAGAAGAAGGAGTATAAGCTGGGCGAGCCGATCGTTAAGGTCGAGAATCTCCAGAAGATATACTTTTCGGTTGACCGGGGCGTCATTAAGGCCGTAAACAACATTACGTTCGACGTCAGGGAGGGCGAGATCTTCGGCATCGTCGGCGTCAGTGGCGCCGGCAAGACATCGCTCGCAAACATCATCACGGGCAACCTGGAGGAGGCGAGCGGCCTCGTCGAAGTACGCATCGGCGACGACTGGATCAACATGCTCGAGCCGGGATACTATGCGCGGGGCCGGGCGAAGCAGTATATAGGCCTTCTCCACCAGGAGTACGACCTCTACCCGCACCGCACCGTCGTGGACAACCTGACCGACTCGATCGGCCTGGACTTTCCCGCCGAGCTGGCCGAGCGTAAGGCCATCCACACTCTCCAGATCGCCGGCTTTACGGAGCAGGCGAGCCGGGAAGTGCTGTCGAAATACCCTAACGAGCTGTCCGAAGGCGAACGGCACCGGGTCGCGCTGGCACAGGTATTAATAAGAGAGCCCCGGCTCGTCGTCCTGGACGAGCCCACCGGCACGATGGACCCGTTCACGAAACGGGACGTCGCGAACTCTATTCTTTCGTCAAGGGAAGAGATAAACGAGACCTTCATGATAGTCTCGCACGATATGGAGTTCGTGCGCATGGTATGCGACCGGGTCATGCTCATGAGGGCGGGCAAGATCGTCGAGATCGGCGACGTCGATAAGGTGCTCGCCCTGGTCACGGAGCAGGAGAAGGAGATCATGGCCAAGGGGCCATAATATAATATTTTAATCGTCTTACGCAGGCGTACTTTTTCACTGTGGCGAAGGGTTATAGAAAGTATATCACATAAGAGTGAAAAAAAGGTTTAAGAGGCAGAGTGAGCGTATTGAACGGCGTGAACGAGGCGGTCACTGTCCAGGTGAACGAGAAAAAGGTAACGCTTCCCGCAGGCTCGACCCTCGGTGACGCGCTCGCCGCGGCCGGTTTCCAGCACATGGAGAACACGGTCATCGGCATCGTGGCCGGCCGGGAAGAGACCCGTAAGGAAGTGGCCACCGAATTTCGCGTCTTTACGTCAAAAGGCGAGATCAGGATCGAGCTGACGAACGACGCGATGAAGAAGCCCTGGCTGGAGAGCTATAGCCTTCTCTCGGGCTCGAAGGCCCGGTGGACGACGGGA
>Ga0335071_10002090_pt1 | contig 21556 bp, 15 predicted proteins | sample Lox_Sample_15_FD_206724 | JGI IMG/M metagenome (GOLD analysis project Ga0335071, IMG submission 206724) | Soil microbial communities from Loxahatchee National Wildlife Refuge, Florida, United States - Lox_Sample_1.5 | ecosystem: Environmental > Terrestrial > Soil > Wetlands | place: USA... | reverse complement strand
AAGGGCGCTGGTGGGCCCGTTCGCGCCAGAGAGTTTTGTGTGGCTCCAGCTCCAGGTGTCCGGGTCGGGCCAGCGGCCGATCGTGAGCTTGGCTTCGATCGCATCGCCGGCCGCGAAATCTTCGCCCGCAGTGCGGAGGATGCGAAAGCCCCAATGCGGTGCGCGACCCTCGTCCAGCGGGCTGGTGCTCAGACAGAGGTCGTCATCGACCCGTGCCCGGAAATAGACCGCGAAGCCATCCAGCCGGCCCGCCCGCACCACGGTGCGCGTGAAACGCAGTTCATGCGGCAGGTCCGCTTCGTTGAGCGTTTGCAGATCGATCGACAACACCGGCGCCGGTTCGGCGAGAAAGTGATCGACGAAACCGGTATCGCCGCCGCGCAGACGATAATACTCCGGCCCCTCCGGGCGGTTCCGCTCCAGGCACGAGTAATCGTAGCCGTGTACGTTGAGCTCCCAGATAAACGGGACACGGCGTTCGGCACGCACCATGACCGGCTCGCAATAAAGTTCGAACCGGCTCGGCAGGATCAGGCCGCCCGGCTTGAGCAACCGGTCGCGCAGATCGGCGATGTTGGCCACCATCGCCTCGTCGAACAGGCAGTCGCCCATCTGCTCGTGCAGGATCACATCGACGGGCCCGGCCAGCGTGAAATTCCGGCTGTGCGTGGAGACGAAGGTGACGTGCTCGATCCGGTTGTGCGCCGCCAGTGTTCTGGCGTGCTTGAGGATTTCGGAGTGATCAATGGCGTAAACCTGGCCGGCGCCGGCGCGGGCGGCAAACGCGGCCAAAATCCCGGTACCCGTCCCGAGGTCGATCACGCGATCGCCCGGGCGGATGTGGCGCGCGATCGCGGTGTGGTAGAAATCCATGCGCGGCTGGTCGGCGAGCATGCGCTCCTGCTCGAAGAAGTTGGCGAAGTACCAGCCGTTATACTCGCGATAACGTCCCTCCGGCGTGTCCTCGTCCGCCGGAAACAGCCAGGCGGCGAGACGCGGCCGGCGTTGCACCCAGGCCCGGCTCCGCGCCAGCAGGCGCCGGAACGCCGAGAAACCTTTTACACTGAGACGTTGAAGACGTTGCGAGAACATGGAGGCCAGGCACCGCGGTGGAGCCGGGAGCGATGGCAGAGTGCGCGCGTCATCCGGCGAGTGCAATCGGAAGGTTATGCCCACCGGCAGTCATGGGCTGCTGCCACCGCCACCGTTACCGGGGGAGGCGAAACCGGGTTTTGCGTGATCGCAGGCCGTGTATGGTCCGGTTATATTCTGTCCGGAGTTTGAATGATTTGGGCGACGCGCCAGCAAATGCGTTGCGGAGCGATCCAGCCATCAGAATATCGGTTATGATCGCCGGAGAAATATACATAGCCATTTGGAGCGATGGCCAACGCGCGGTGAATGATGGTCTTGTCTCCGCTACCGTCAGATGTGACGGTGTAGCAGGCGATATCTCCCGCCTTCAAATCGCGGGCTGTGACACGTTCCAGCAACAGAATCGAGCGCTCATCGAGCGTCGGACGCATGCTGCCAGTGGCCTGCGGATAAGTCCAACCATGACGAGGGGACTGGTCTGTCCAAGTTTTCGCGACAGCGATGGCGGTCAATTTGTCCAATTTGATCGGTGCTGCGGATTCGCCCCGCGAAACCGTGGCACAGGCGCCAAAAAGAACGATGCTGAAGACGGTCGTGGCCGCCCCGATGATGGTATGGCCCCGCGCGATGCGCTGGTCGTTCCGTAGACGGGCACCTGTCGGAGTGGTGATCGCATTTTTCATGCGATCACGATATCTTCCGATGTCTTTCCCTGTTAGAGGCTAACGGACTCCAATAATGGGTGTAGTGCGCCAGGCCGATTCGGGCCTAGCGAGGGGGTAGTCCTTCCCTGGTACACAACGAGCCTCGTCCGGGCTGTTTTACCGGCAAAACGGACGCACGGCTGGTTCTCGGCGCCGTTGTTGCTCGACGGTTACCGCTTGCCCGGATTGGTCCGCACGTAGATCGACGCTGCCTGGGAACGGCGCTGCACCTGGAGCTTCTCGAACACGTTGCTCAAGTAGTTCTTCACCGTGTTTTCGCTCAGGCTGAGTGCGGTGCCTATTTCCTTGTTGGTCTGACCCTCGGCCACCAGAGCGAGCACCCGCCGCTCCTGTAGCGAAAGCGTGGCGAGGCTCTCGCCGACGGTCGGTGCCGCCTGGGCACGGACCAATCGCATGGCGCGAGCGGTGGAATCATGATCGAAAACCGATTTCCCGTCCATCACATCGACCACGGCCTGGGCCAACGCCTTTGGTTTGATCTCCTTCATGAGATAGCCGTGTGCCCCCGCGAGAATGGCCTCCTGGACGAAGTCGTCGGTGGACGAGCCTGTTAGCACGATGACGCGCAGGTCGGGCTGTTGTTGCAGAATCCGGCGGCAAGCCTCCAGACCCGAACCGTCCGGCAGTCCGATATCGAGCAGGAGCAAGTCCGGTTTGAGCCGGGAGCATTCAGCGATCGCGGCAGCCAAGGTGCCGGTCTCCCCGACCACTTGGATTGACGGATCCCGACGCAGGCCCAGCGCTATCCTGACGGCGCTGCGGATCAACTCGCTATCGTCAGCCAACAAGACGCGAATGGGCGGACGAGCGGATTGCGCGGGGCTTGGGTGAACGTTCATGGAAGTTGCGAGCGGAGAGGTTTGAGCAGTCTGGCGATTTTCTGCCCGGTTGGTATGGCCGCGTCAACCCGCGACCACGATTCCATACCTGGTCGGGCGGCTCCGACGGCGGTTTCCCGGTGACCAGCGAGCTCTGGCGAAGGATAAACCTGGGCGATGGCCCGAAGGAAACGCCGCCCGTGGGTCGAATTCGCCCTTGACTCTGGCGCGCGAGGCTGAGTTTTTGCCCGGCTTACCAAGTCCGCTCCCACCATGGCCAATACCAAATCCGCTGAAAAAGCCACCCGCAAGTCCGCGCGCAACGCGCTGCGCAACAAGGCCGTTTTCTCCCGCCTGAAGACCCTGCACCAGAAGTTCGAGCAGGCCGTCGCGAAGAACGACGCCGCCGCGGCCCGCGCCACGGGGATCGAGTACGCCTCGGCGGTCGACAAGGCCGCCAAGAAGAAGATCATCCACCGGAACGCCGCCAACCACGTCAAGGGCCACGTCGCCAAGTACACGCTGGCCAAGGTCTGACCGCGCGCCGCGCTGCTTCGTTGCGGTTTTTCGCCCCGTGCGCCTTTTCCGGTCGCGGGGCTTTTTGTTTTTCTCGGGCGCGAGGCCCGAAAAAGAGATCCGAAATCCGAAGCGCCAAATCCGAAACAAGCCGAAAGGCTCAAGAATCGGAAAACGAAAAACAGATTGGGCAATGGGTGATTGGGGAAATTTCTCCGCCATTCGAATTTCAGATTTGTTTCGGATTTCGGATTTCGAGTTTCGGATTTTCCACCGATTCCGGGGTTGAACTCCCGAGGGTTCCGCCGTGTTGATCGTGGTCCAGCCGTAGATTCACCCGCGATGCCAACGCCCCACCTTCACGTGCTCCCGTGGACCCAGCCGCTACCGCGGCAGGCGGCCGCGTGGCTGGCGCAAGGCTGGTCGGGCGGCGCACCGCTGGATTTGCGCACGCTGCTCGTCGTGGTGCCGACGCGCCAGTCGGGCCGGCGGTTGCGCGAAGCGCTCGCGGCGCACGCCGCGGTGCATGGGCAGGCCGTGTGGCCGCCCCGCGTGGTGCTGCCCGAGGATCTGCTGCGACTCGGGGCACCGGCCGCGGGCGTGGCGACGCGGCTCGAATCGCTGCTGGCCTGGATCGACGTGCTGCGCACCGTCGACCTGGCGGAGTTTCGCGAGGTTTTTCCCGTCGATCCGCCGGCCCGCAATTTCGCCTGGGCGCAACGCCTCGCCGGCCAGTTGCTGCACGTGCAGGCCACGCTGGCCGAGGCCGGGTTGCGCCTCGCCGATGTGCCGGCCCGCGCGGCGGCGAAGGCCGGCGATTTTCCCGAGGCGGCGCGCTGGGCGCAACTCGCCGAACTCGAACGGCGCGGTGACGCTGTGCTCGCAGCCCGCGGCTGGCGCGACGCCCAGGCGGCAAAAATCGCCTTCGCGACCGCGCCGACGCTGCCGGATGGCATCGCGCGCATCGTCGTGCTGGCCACGCCGGATCCGCTGCCGTTGGCGGTGCAGGTGCTCGCCGCACATGCGCGCATCTTGCCGGTTGAAATCCTGGTCGCCGGTCCGGCCGACGAAGACGCGGCACTCCTCTTCGACGAGTGGGGCCGTCCCCGGACCGAGGTGTGGTCGAGGCGTTCTTTGACGTGGCCCGATTTCGAGGAGCGCGTTCATCTCTGTCCCGATCCCGCGGCCCAGGCGGAGCGGGTCGTGGCACTCGCGGGCGGCTACGGCCAACCGGCCGGCGCCCTGGCCGTCGGCGTGGCCGATCCCGCCGTGCTGCCCTCGCTCGACCATGGGCTTTTGCGCGCCGGCTTCGCGCCGTTCGACCCCGAGGGCACGCCGCGCCGGTGCGGGGCGCTGCATGCGCTGCTCACGGCGCTGGCCGATTTCGCCCGGGAGCCGGCCTTCGACACGGTGGCGGCGCTCGCGCGCTGCCCCGACGTGCTCGCCTGGCTGCAGGCCGAACTCGGCGACGGATTTTCGCCGGCGAGTTTCCTCGCCGCGCTCGACGAACTGCACACCGGGCATCTTCCGCCGACCCTTGAAGCCGCCCGCGACCACGCCGCCGCTCCGGCTGGTGGGGCGCAGTCTGGCCGCGCCCCTCTTCCGCACGCCCTCGATCTGCTCGGAGAACTGCGCACGCTTCTAACGACCGGGACGTTTCCCGCCAACGCCGCCGCGGCGCTTACGCGACTGTTCGCCTCGCGCACGTTCGACCTGGCGCAACCGGCCGGCCGCGGGCTGGCCGACGACGCCGGGGCCTGGCGCGACGTGCTCGCGGCCGTCGCCCGCGCCGCGGCGCAATTTGCCGGCGCGCGCGAAAACGAGTGGTGGGAGCTCGCTCTCGATCTTTTCGGCGAGAGCACGCGTTTCGACGACAAGCCGGCCGGGGCCGTCGAACTGCTGGGCTGGCTCGAACTGCTATGGGAAGACGCACCGCATCTCGTCGTCGCCGGTTGCAACGACGGCCGTGTGCCCGAGGCCGTGGTGGGCGATGCGTTTCTGCCGGAGTCGTTGCGCGAGAAGCTCGACCTGAAGACGAACGCCGCCCGCTTCGCCCGCGATGCGTATATCCTGGCCGCACTGGCCGCGGCGCGGGGTGGCGGAGGCACGAACAAGCTCGCTGGCCCGCGGGAGGGGGCGGCGGCGGGCCGGCTCGATCTGTTGGTGGGCAAGGTCTCGGCCGCGGGTGATCCATTGCGGCCCTCACGCCTGCTGCTGCTCTGCGACGACGCCCTGCTGCCGGCGCGCGTGCGGTTTCTTTTCCGGGAAATCGAAAGCTCGCACCCGAACCTCCCGTGGCGGCGGGCGTGGACGCTCCGGCCGCGGCCGCCCGAGCGATCGTTCGAGTCGCTCAACGTCACCGCATTTCGCGACTATCTTGCGTGTCCGTTCCGCTTTTACCTCAAGCACGGACTGGGCATGGAGGCGGTCGATCCGGAAAAGACCGAGCTCGATGCGCGCGATTTCGGCAATCTTTGCCACGCGGCGTTGCAGACTCTCGGCGAGGACCCCGCTTTGCGCGATTGCACCGACGAGAAAATCCTGCGCGAGGCGCTGCTCGACCAGCTGGAGGCAGCGGTGTGCGACCGCTACGGCCGGCTGCTGACATTGCCGCTCATCGTGCAACTCGAATCGGCGCGCCAGCGTCTGCGCAAGGCGGCTGAAGTGCAGGCCCGCGAGCGGGCCGAAGGCTGGGTGATCGAGCGCGTGGAGTGGAAATTCCCGGCGGCGCCCGCGCTCATGTTCGCGGGCCTCGCCGTGCGCGGCAAGATCGACCGGATCGACCGCCACGAAGGCACCGGGGCGGTGCGCGTGCTCGATTACAAGACTTCCGACCAGCCCGCCGCGCCGCAGGACGCCCATTGCCGGCGTCCGCGCCGCGACGGCTCCGATGACGCACGACCCGCCTGGGCGCGTTTCACCATCGGCGACCGGGAACTCGTCTGGACGGATCTGCAATTGCCGCTCTACCTGCACGCCTTGCAGGTGGAACGCGCCGGCGGCGTTGCGCCCGGTCCGGTGCAATGCGGCTATTTCAATCTGCCGAAGGCGGCGGGCGAAACCGCCGTGGCGCTGTGGGACGACTATTCTCCCGAGTGGCAGGAGGCGGCGCGGCGTTGCGCCGGGGGCGTGGCCGCGGCGGTGGCGGCGGGCGAATTCTGGCCGCCGGCCGAACGTTCCGCCCGCGAAGATGAGGACTGGGCCGGGTTGTTTCACCAGGGCGCCGCCGCCAGCGTGGAGTGGCGGAGCGGCCGTGCTTTCGCTGCCGCCGCGGAACGGGAAGCCGTTCCGCCACCCGGGACCGACGGGAAAGGCGGTGCCACGTGAAACCGCTCCGCCACGTGATGATTCTCGCCTCGGCGGGCTCGGGCAAAACCTACGCCCTTACCAACCGCTTTGTGTACCTGTTGGCGCGCGGCGCGCGGCCCGAGCGCATCGTGGCGTTGACGTTCACCCGCAAGGCCGCCGGCGAGTTCTTCGACGAGATCCTGCGGAAGCTGGCGCGCGCGGCCGGCGATCCCGGTGAGGCGCGGCAGCTCGCGGCGGCGATCGGAATGCCGGAGCTGACGCCGGCGGATTTTCTCCGGATGCTGCGCGCGGTGGTCGGGGCGATGCACCGGCTCAACCTCGGTACGCTCGACAGTTTCTTCGCACGGATCGTGCGGAGTTTCCCGCTCGAGCTGGGGCTGGGCGGCGATTTCGAGATTCTGGAGGAGCATGCTGCGCGCCTCGAACGACAGCGCGTGCTGCGGCAGATGTTCGCGCGCGCCGGCCAGCAGCTCGACGCGGCGCAGCAGGACTTCATCGAGGCGTTCAAGCGTGCGACATTCGGCGCGGAGGAGAAGCAGCTCGGCCGCCGGCTCGATGCTTTCATCGACGACTACGCCGGAACCTATCACGCCGCGCCACAGGCCGGACGGTGGGGCGATCCGAAGAAAATCTGGCCGGCGGGGTGTCCATGGCTGGCGGGCAAAGGGGAGCGTGCCACCGCCACCAAGGCGCTGCACGCCGCGCTGCCCTGGGATGGGCTGAACGACAAGCAGCGCGCGCGGCTGGAGGCGTTTTTCGTAGCGTTGCCGGAGTGGTCGCCGGGCGCGCCGCTGCCTGATGCCGTAGATTATCTTTTTGGCAACGCGCTCAAGGCGTGGCCGGCGCTGGAGGAGATTGTCGTCGAACGGCGCAAGCTCGCGCTGCCACCGGCGGCGCGCGCGGCTTTGCAGGCACTGGTGTCGGCGATCATCGGCGCCGAACTCGCACGCCGGCTGGAGATGACGCGCGGCATCTTCGCGGTGTTGCATGGTTACGAGACGGTTTATCACGAGGCGGTACGGCGCGGCGGCCGGCTGACGTTTGCCGATCTGCAGCGAATGCTGTTGCCCGAGGGTGGGACGCCGATGCTGAGTGGCGGCGCGGCGGTTTCTGGTGATACGGAGTCCGCGCGGGCGAAACCGCGCGGCTACGGGACTGACTCGGCGGAACGGGAAGCCGTTCCGCCACAGACGGCCGGACCTGACAACACCGTCCTGCAGGAGAAAGCCGATGCACGGCTGGCCATCGACTTCCGCCTCGATGCGCAGTTCGACCACTGGCTGCTCGACGAATTTCAGGACACAAGCTTCGGCCAGTGGAGCGTGCTGCGCAACCTGATCGATGAGGCCGTGCAGGATCCGGCGCAGCAGCGGAGCTTTTTCTACGTCGGCGACATCAAGCAGGCGATCTTCGCCTGGCGCGAGGGCGACCCACGGCTGTTTCGGGAGATTTTCGACTACTACAATGCGGGCGCGGACGGCACGATCGTCGAGGACCATCTGACCCGCTCCTGGCGTTCGGGGCCGGCGGTGGTGGCCATGGTCAACCGCGTGTTTGGCGCCAAGGAGGCGCTGCGGCGGCTGTTCCCCGCAGACGCCGCGCAGCGCTGGTCGCAGGAGTGGCGCGAACACGAGAGCGCGAAGCCCGAACTCGGCGGTTACGCGGAACTGCGCCGCGCCGGTGGCGGCGATGGCCGGTTTGCCGCCACGGCGGAAATCCTGCGGGAGACGCAGGTGCTGACCCGCGGCCTGAGCGTCGCGGTGCTGGTGCAGCGCAACGACACCGCGGCCGAACTCGCCGATTTTCTCCGCCACGAAGGCGGCCTGCCGGCGGTGGCCGAGAGCGATCTGCAGGTGGGCGTCGATAATCCGCTGTCATGCGCGTTGCTGTCACTCTTGCGCGTGGCGGCGCATCCCGGCGATTCGCTGGCCTGGGAGCACGTGCAGATGACCCCACTGGCGGCCGTGCTGGCGGCCGAGGGGCTGAAACAGCGCGATGCGGTGACGGCGCGGCTGCTCGGCGAGGTGCACGCGGACGGCTTCGAGCGCACAGTGGAGCGTTGGCTGCGGAGACTGGAACCATTCCTGGCGGCGGACGACGAGTTCAGCCGCGAGCGCGGCCGGCAACTGGCGGAGGCGGCGCGCCTGTTCGACGAAAACGGCCAGCGTGATGTGGCGGAATTTTGCGATTTCGCCGCGCGCTACACCGTGCGCGATCCGGAGACGGCCGGTGTCGTGCGCGTGATGACGGTGCACAAGGCGAAGGGCCTGGGCTTCGATCTCGTGATCCTGCCCGATCTCGAGGGCCAACGGCTCGCGCGCCGGCGGGAGGGTCTGGCCGTGCAGCGGTCGGCCGATCGCGCGGTGGAGTGGGTGCTCGATCTGCCAGCAAAGGAATTTTGCGCACAGGATGAAGTGCTGCACGCCCACGTTGCCGCGGCTGAGGCCGACGCGTGCTACGAAGCACTCTGCCTGCTGTATGTGGCAATGACCCGGGCGAAGCGGGCGATGTACGTGCTCGTCGATCCGGTGAAGGCCAGCTCGACTTCGCACAATTACCCGAAGCTGCTCACCGATACGTTGGGCGAAACCTGGGCCGGAGGCGATGCGCGGTGGTACGAAAAACTGCCCCCGGCAGAGGCGGCGGTGCCGCGGGACGCCGGCCCCGGTCCGCTCGAGGGGGAGATCGCCCGGGCGGCGCGGTTGCCGGCTCGCACGCCATCGGCATTACAGAGTGGCGTGGTGGCCGGCAGCGCATTGTTCAAGGTCGACGAGCGCAGAGCGGTGGACTTTGGCATAGCGGTGCATGCGCTGTGTGCGACGATCGAATGGTGGCGAGAGACGGCGGCGGAGGAATGGCTGACGGCGCGGCGGACCGAAGGGGCGGACGCCGGCGCGCTGGCGGAAGTACTGGCGTGTTTGCGCGCACCGGAGCTGGCCGGCGTTTTCGCTCCGCCAGTGGCGGGCGGCGAGATCTGGCGGGAGCGCGCATTCGAGGCGGTGATCGACAATGTCTGGGTGACCGGCGTGATCGATCGCGTGGTGGTGGAGCGAGGCGTGGATGGACGGGCGCGGTGGGCGACGGTGTTCGACTTCAAGACGGACCGCGTGGCCGATGAGCCCGGCGAGTTGGCGCGCGCGGCGCAGCGGCACGCCGGGCAGATCGACCTTTATCGGCGCGTGGTGGCACGGCTGACCGGGCTGCCGGGGACGGCGGTGAAGGCCGAGGTGGTCTTTACGGCGGCGAGGCGGCGGATCACGACGGGCTGAAACCGGCGTTTAAAATGGACTGGACAGTGCCGCGCCCGCTCCGCAGGTTGTCCGACTCTCAACTTTCACCACGCTGTAAACCACCATGGGCAACCTGAAGAAGAAACGCCGCCTGAAGATGAACAAGCACAAGCGCCGGAAGCGCTTGAAGTCGCATCGCCACCAGAAGCGCACTTGGCAGAGGTGAGGTGTGCACGCCTCGGGCGCGCCGCATGGTCGAATTCCGGCTTTACCCGACCCGCCGCGCTCTGCGGCGGGTTTTTTGTCTTTCCGCCGCGAGAATAATCTCTTTCTATCCATCCACTAATCACCCCTAAATCGAATATTATGCGCCTCCACTACCTGTTAAAAAATCGCCTTCTCATTGCGCTCACGACGGGCGCTTTGATCCTGTCAGCTGGCTCGGCCCTGGCGCAGACAGCTGGCAACTCGACCCAGCTTCCTCCGTCACTCAACGCGGCCATCCAAAGTGGCAACGCAAATGCGGTGAGCAAGGCCATTGCGTCGCTTTCGGGTGGCAATGCCACCCAAGCCGCGGCTTTGGCCACGCAGGTGGCGCAAGCGGCAGAGCACATGCTGGCCACCAATCCCCAACAGGCGGTCGCCCTTGCAACCGTGGCGGTTCAGGCGGTCACGGCGAGCTCCGTGCAGGGGGCCGCCCCGACGGCTACGAGCACGGTACTGACAACGGCGGTGCGGATTTTTATAAATCCCGCGGCTGAGAGAGTAGCCCCTGAGGGCGTCGCCCAGTTGGCCACGGCTACGGTGCAGGCATCCACCACCACGTCAAATCCGACGCTTATCGCGACCATCGCCAACCAGGCGGTGAGTGCTGCCACAACTATTCTCGCGGCTAGTCCCGCCGCTGCCGTGCAGCTCGCATCTACGGCGGTGAGTGCCGTCAACCAACAGGCTGTGTTGGCCGGTGCGCCCCAAAGTTCATTGCAGGTCGTCACCACGGCCGCGCGTATCATCGCAACACCTGCGGCCCAGGCAGCTGCTCCCCAGGCGGTGGCTGCGATCGCGGTCGTAGGCGTACAGGTGGCATCCAATCCCGCCGTCTACGCAACCAATCCGGCCGCCGCGATTAGCGTCATAAGTCAGTCCTATTCAGCGGCCAACGCGCCTGTCGTCGCTACTGCAAGTCCTACGACTACAACCAATATCGCCCAGATGATAAACCAGGCGGCATCGAGCTCGGCGCTGAATTCGGCGAATGCAGACAACGCTTCGGCATTAAATGCACTTCTGCAGTCGAGCCAATCAAACTCCCAAAATCTGACAAATCCGGTCCAGTCTGGGAACCAGTCAAATCAGAATCAAAACACGAACCAGAACACGACGCCACCCGTGGAGCCGGATAGGACCAAAAGCGCCAGTCCGAGCTGACGCCGATCAATTATATCAGCCCGCCGCTCTCCGCGGCGGGTTTTTTGTTGTTTAAACTCCGCGATCTAGAGCGTTTTCATTAAACCATGGCCGGATAGGTCGGACTTTCGCCAAACTAGAATCTTCCTGTCATTCTGAGCGCAGCGAAGAATCCAGAGCGAAATGTAGACGGACAACCGGATGGATTCTTCGCTGCGCTCAGAATGACAAAAGAGCTTTGCGAAACTATCCTGAGAGATCGATTACACGCCTAATTAAACTGCGCTAGCCACGCGGAAAGGGCAGAAAGCGACCATGGCAGAGCTGGTGTGCAAACCAGGTTGCTAACGACGCGAGAGAGAGGGCGGCGTGTGGAGGCGGAACGCCCTCCGGCGTTCAGGCGGCGGAGGGAAGCGGTTCCAGAACCGGCATCGGTACATCGAGCGCGGCGGCGAGCGCCCGGAATAGTTCGCCTTCTTCAAGCGTGATCGTCCCGTCGGCGCCAATCACATGGGCGGCGGCGTCCAGCAGGCGCTTTTTGATCGGCAATGAGGCCAGGGCGAGGCGGTCGAGCGTCTGGTCGAGATGTTCCAGCGTGCAATCGGCGGGGGCGAGCAGGGTCAGCCTCGTCTCGATCAACTTCAGTTGCGCGGCGCCGGCCGCACAGGCGGCGGCTACCTGCGTCTCATCGCGGCTACCGACCCGGGCCAGCGTGGAGAGCACGACGGCGATGTCGCCGGCCACAGCCTGGAACGAGTAAAACTCCACGCGGACCTGCGGCGCCTGCACGAGCTGCAGGTGGCGGGTGATTACCTTCTGCAGGGCGTATTCGAAGGGCGTCACCTGGGCGTCAGCATGCACGAGTTCGTCGAGCGTCGTCAGGAAGCGGTCCAGTTCGGTGGCGTCGGGGTGGCCGAGGGCAGGCAGCGCGAGTTGCAGCAGCGGCAGCCGGGCGTCGGGTGCGAGCTGGCCAAGCGCCGGAGTCAGTTCGGCGAGCGCGGCGGTCGCGGCGGCGCCGGCGTGCGTTTGCACGAGGGCGAGTTGTTTCTCGCGCAGGCCGGGATCGCCGGACAGGAGCAGGCCGTAAACGACGATGGGAGCGCGGGCGGGATCGCGCGCCGCCTCCCGCAGTGCCGGCGGCATTTTTTCCAGCAGGGCCTGCGCCTGGCGGAAATGCCCCTCGGTGAGCGCGCCCGCATTGGCGGTGGCGGCGGCGGCCTGGAACGGAATGGTCCGCGGTGGCAACAGCGGTGGCATGGCACCGCCGGGGGCGTGAACTTCGGGCGCGGCCGCGACCGGCGCGGTGCGCGGCGCGAAACCGGCGGTTTGGAAGCTTTCCTGGCGCACGTCGACGACCGCGGGCGGCTCGAAGAGCTTGCCATCCCATTGCGGCTCGATGGCGCGGATGCGATCCTCGAGCCGCGGGTGCGTGGCCCAGAGACCGCCGAACGATGAGCGGAAGCTCTGGGCGAAAAAGAAGTGGCCGATCTGGGCGGCCTTGCCTGCGTTGACCTGCGAGCCGAGCGCGTAACCGCCGATTTTCTTGAGCGCACCGCTGATGCCGCCCGGGTTGCGCGTGAACTGCACGGCGGAGGCATCGGCGAGGAATTCGCGCTGGCGCGACACGGCGGACTGGATGAGCCGGCCGAAGAAGTAGCCCACGTAGCCGATGATGAGCAATGCCAGCCCGACCGCGAGGATCACCGCGATACCGCCGCCGCCGCCCCGGCGCCCGCCGCCGATGCGCACCCGGCCGCGTCCGAGGGTGTAAAGGATGCCGCGGCCGGCGAGGCCGAGCACGAGGATGCCGAAGAGGATGGCGGTGAGGCGGACGTTGAGCCGCATGTCGCCGTTGAGAATGTGGCTGAACTCGTGCGCGACGACGCCCTGCAACTCGTCGCGAGTGAGTTTTTCCAACGTGCCGCGGGTCACGGTCACCACGGCATCGTTGGAGGTGAGACCGGCGGCGAAGGCATTGAGGGCGGGCTCGTCGTCGAGTATGTAGACGGGAGGCGTGGGCACGCTGGAGGCGATGGCCATCTCCTCGACGACGTTGAGCAGCCGTCGCTCGTGCAGGTCGGTGGTGCGCGGATCGACGCGCCGGGCGCCAACCATCTCGGCGACGGCGCTGCCGCCGGCGGAGAATTGCGACCATTTGACCATCGAGGCGATGCCGATGACGGCGAGCGTGGCAAAGGCGACGCCGGCGAAGAGCGGCGGATTCCAAACGACGACGGCCGGGGCAGGGTCGTAGCGATAGCCGCGCCGGTGACCGTGCGCCTGGCCGAGGATGAGGACCGCGGCGAGGTAGCTGGCGAGCACCGTGCCGATGACCGCAAAGACGAAGAGCGTCACCAGCCGCGCGGTGCGCTTTTTCGCGTGGGCCTGGGCCTCGAAGAAATCCATGGGGCAGAAATGTAGGAGCGAGCTGGCTCGCGATGGTCTTCAGGATGGGCCCACAGGCATCGCCTGCAAGCAGGCTCCTACCAACTGTAACGGCTCACGTAAACTGCACCTTGGGTGCGTTGCGTTCAGTCGGATCCTCGACCTTGAAGAGCTCGGCGGGGAGGAAGCCGAACATGCCGGCGAAAATCACATTGGGGAAGACTTCCCGCGCGGTGTTGTAGAGCATCACGCTGTCGTTGTACGCCTGCCGGGCGAACGAGATCTTGTTTTCCGTCGAGGTCAGCTCCTCGGTGAGCTGCATCATGTTCTGGTTGGCCTTCAGGTCGGGATACTGTTCGGAGACGACCATGAGGCGCGAGAGGGCGCCAGTGAGGCCGGTTTCGGCGGAGACAAGGCCTTTCATGGCGTTGGCGTCGGCCGGATTGGCGGCGACAGCCTGCGCGGCGGCGGAGGCAATGTTGCGCGCCTTGATGACATCCTCCAGCGTGGAGTGCTCGTGCTTGAGGTAGCCCTTGGCCACCTCGACAAGGTTGGGGATCAGGTCGTACCGGCGCTTGAGCTGCACGTCGATCTGTGCGAAGGCGTTTTTGAAGCGGTTGCGCAGATTGACGAGACTGTTGTAGATGCCGGCGACCCAAAGGCCGAGGATCACAACGATGGCAAAGAGGATACCGAGGACGAGGAGGATGGCGAGCATGGCTGGGATGGGTTGAAGAATCGCCGGGGAGTGTGCCCAGGGAACCAATCAGGGCGAGACGATACTGTTTACAACACGGTTGATTGTTTCCACCCTGCCCAACAACTTCGGAATCAGCCGCCGCCCTCATGCGTTCGCGTTTTCTTGCCTGCCTCCTGCTTGCCACCGCCGCCCCGCTGGCCCCGGCGCAGACGCCGCTGCACCCGCCGGTGCCGCTGGTTGCCGCCGGCGCGCCCGATGCGCTCGCCCCGGGGCAGGCGGCCGCCACGCTCGCCGCCGCCGAACGGGCGCAGGCGATGGGCTTTTCCTCGATCGCGGTTGAACTCTACCGCCGGTTGCTGGCCGCCCCGGCCGGCGGGGGGGGCGATCCGTGGCAGCTGCGGCTCGCGCTCGCGACGGCGTTGCTCGACGACGGGCGGCTGGGCGAGGCGGGGCAGGTGCTCAACGAAGACGTGCGCGCGCGCGATCCGGCGTGGCAGCTTCGCGCCGGGCTCATTGCCGCGCAAACGAAGCAAGCCGACTCCGCGCGGGCCTCCCTGGCGGTGATCAAACCGGAGGAGCTGAGCGCGGCGGACCGCGGCTGGTATTTCTTTTTGCAGGGCATGGTGGCCGATGCGGCGGGCGATTGGGACCGGGGCCGCGCGGCGTACGGGGAGGCGTTGAAGGCGGCCGGCAACGAGATGGAGCGCACCCGCTTCGAGCTGGCACAGGAACTCGCGTACCTGCGGCGCGGGGTGGCCAATCTGGACGCGCAACGGCAAAACGCCGAACGCATCCAGGGTCGCTACGGCTACGAGGCATCGCGGCAATACGCCATCGGGCTCGACGCGGCCGGCCGGAAAGGCGAGGCGGTGACGGTGCTGCAGCGGCTGCTGGCGGCGCTGCCGGCGGAGGAGCGGGCCGAGAGCGACAAGGTGCGCCTGCTGCTCGGCCTGGTCGCGGGCGCGGCCGAGGGCGTGGGGCGCAACGCGCTCTTCCAGTTGCTTACGACCTGCCAGGATCCCGCAAAACAGCGCATCGCGCTGCACCTGCTCGCGCAGCATTCAGCCCGGGGGGCGGCGGCGCTCGAATTCCGGCGCAAGCTCGACGAGCTGATCGGCGCGCCGTCGCCGCACCCTATTCTCGAATACCTGCGGCTTTACCGGGCGCAGGCGGCGCTCGTGGCCAACGAATACGCCCAGGCCGAGGCCGACGCGAAGGAATTGCTCAACCGGTTTCCCGGCTCGCCGCTGCGGGCGCAGGCGCTCGGGGTGCTGACGAGCTCCGCCTGGGAGCAGGACCGCTATCGCAGCGCCGCCGATTACGCGACCCAGGCCCGGGGTGAACTGCCGGACGGCGCGGCGCGCCGCCAGCTCGGCGTGCTGGTGGCCGAGGCGTGGTACCGGGCTGGCGAATACCGCAATGCCGCCGACGCCTACGGCGCGGTGCTGGGCCAGCCGCCCCCCGGCGGGCGCAAGAGCGATCTGCTGTTTCAACGCGTGCAGGCCGAGATCGAGGCCGGCGGCCTCCAGGCGGCGCCCGCCCTGCTCGACCAGCTGGGTCGCGACCCGGATTTCGACACCGCGGACCGCTGGGAGGCGGAATGGAATCTGGCGCGGGCGTTGCAGACGGCCGGGCAGACCACGGCGGCGTTGGCCCGGGTGAACCAGTTGCTCGCGGCAGCGCCGACGCCGGCGGCCCAGCCGGCCGGGCCCCGCGTCCGGCTGGCCGAACTGGGCGCGCGTCTGGCCTGGCTCCAGGTGCGGCTGTCGTATGATGCGGGCCAGTACGCGGAAGCGGAGCGGCTGGCCGGGAAACTCGCACCGGCGCTGGCGGGCGTGACCGCGGAGCTCCGGACGGAGATCGCGAGCTCGGCGGCATTGCTCAAGACGCAGGCCGAGTTTAAGCTCGGGCAACCGGCGGTGGCGCTGGAGTCGCTCAAGAAATTGCGCGCGGATTTTCCGAAGAGCGATGCGGCGGTGTACTCCTACATCGTCGAGGCCGAGTACTACGCCGAGCCCGGCCGCGACCAGACGGTCGAGGCGCAGAAGCTTCTCACCAAGCTCGCCGAGGATTACAGGAACAGCCCCTATGCGCCCTACGCGCTCTATCGGGCGGCCCAGCTGGCCGAGCGCCGAGGGCAGGACGACAATTTCAAGGAGGCCAACCGGCTTCTCGTGGATCTGGCGTTGAACTATCCGCAGAGCGACCTGGTCTTCTACGCGCGGCTCAAGCAGGGCGACCTGTTGCGCAAGCTCAACGATTTCCCCGCCGCCCAGCAGGTTTACGAATCGCTGATCAACACCTTCCCGCGGCACAGCGACGGGTTTGCGGCGCAGATGGCCCTGGCCGACTGCCGCGCCGCGCGCGCCGCGACCGATCCGACGCAACTCGAGCGCGCGGCGGAGATTTACGAGCGGCTGCTCTATATGGCGGCGCCCGACCCGAGGACCGAGCTGCCCGTCGAGTTGCGCGTGGAGGCGGGCTACAAGCTGGGCGCCTCGCTCAACCGCCGCGGCCAGCCGGCGCGTGCGCAGGAAATCTGGTGGCGCGATGTGGTGAACGAATATCTGCTCAAGGCCGGACGGGCCGCGCAGCTCGGCACGAAAGGCCGTTATTGGATGGGCCGCACGCTGGTCGATCTCGGTACGCTCTGCGAGCAACAGGAGAAACTGGAGGAAGCCCGCCAGGCCTGGCAGCTCGTGGTGGACTCCAAGCTGCCCGGCGCGGCGCTCGCGCAGGCGAAGCTGGCCCGGTTCAACCTGCCGCCGCTGCCGGCGAAACCATGATGACACCCCGGCAATATTTTGCAGCGGCGGTCCATGACCGCCGGCAGAGCGCCGAGAATTCACCGTTCGTTCCGGCGGTCAGGACCGCCGCTACCGCAGGTCGCGACTTCGGCGTGGACGTTGCCGGTTGAACGCAGTGTAACGAGGAAACTTTATGTCGGTCTTCGATCTCAGTCTCTTCTCCCGGGGTGGACCCATGATGTGGGTCCTGCTGGCGCTCGGCGCGGTCGGGCTCGTGTTTTTCGTCGAGCGGACGCTCTACCTGCATCGCGGGCAGATCCGGGCGAAGGCGTTCATCGACGGCATCAAGAACATCCTCGCGAAGCGGCGCATCGTCGAGGCGCTCACGGTCTGCGAGGAAACGCCGGGTCCGGTGGCGATCGTCGTGAAGGCGGCGCTGCTGCACGCGCATGACGATGCGGACCGGATGCGGTTCGCGGTGCAGGAGGCGGCGGTGGTGGAGCTGCCGGTGCTCGAGCGGCGGCTGGGTTCGATCGCGGCCATCGCGCAGGTGGCCCCGCTGGTCGGCCTGCTCGGCACGCTGTTGGGGATGCTGGCGACATTTCAGGCCTTCCAGCAGGGTGGCGATTACGCGACCGCCAAGGCCTTGTCCACGGGCATGTACCAGGCCCTCATCAGCACGGCGGGCAGTCTGGCGCTCGCGATCCCGGCCCATCTGGCGTACCATTTTCTCGGCGGTCGGGTGCGCGCCATCGTGCGCGACGTGGAGTGGGCGGGCAACGAGATCATGAAGTATCTGCTCACCGAGTATCGCGCGGCCGGCGCCGGGGAGGAGCCGGTCAAGCCGGAGGCCCCATGATCACCCGTCCGCTCGATCTCGCCTCGCGCCTGCGCCCGCCGCCGCGCAACTTCGACTGGATGTTCCTGGTCGTGGGCGCGCTGATCGTGCAGTTTTTCCTGCTGTTCGGCTCGCGCTTCGTGCTGGCGCCGGGGTTGGGGGTGGATTTCCGCCTGCCGACGATGCCGGGAGCGCTGGCCGGCGCGTCGACCACGACGCACGTGGTCACCATCAAGAGCGGTGGCTTCAAGAATGGCGGTTTTGTTTTCGCCGAGAACGGCGCGCTGAACGCGAAGCAGTTTGGCGACTGGCTGAAAGCCGCCGTGAAAACAGCCAAGAATCCGGTGCTGCTGGTTCAGGCCGGGGCTGACGTCACGATGGCGGATGAGGCGGACATTTTGACCCTCGCGCAGGAGGCGGGTTTTGCCCGGGTGCAGTTTGCGGCCGACCGGCCGGCGGCGAAACCCGCGGGGACCGCGACGGTGCCCTGACCATGGGAGAAACCCGCAAAACCGACGGGCCTTCGCGCCAGTTCTGGATTCTCACCTCGCTCGGCGCGGTGGTGCTCCTGGGCGCCCTCGCCCTGCTGGTGCGTTCGCCCGCGCCCCCGGCGGCCAAGCCTCGCCCGGGACCGATTCCATCGGTCGGACTCGCCCGGCTCGATGGCAGTGCGGGCGACGCCGTGTTGCGCGAGGAAGCGTTGCTGCGCGATCCCACGCCCCTGTTTTTGCCGACCGCCGAATGGAACGCCGCGCAGGGCGTGGACCCCAAACGGCAGCTCCGCGAACCCGGCGACACGTTTGTCGGCTACCCGGAGAAATTTACCTTCGGCCGCACCGACGTGCAGTTTGCGTTCGCCCCGGCAGTTGTGGTGCCGGACGAGAAACGGCCGGTGGAGGCGACGAGTTTGACCGACTGGTCGCTGCCGCTCCAAGGCCTTGGCCGGCGGGACGAGGCGCGGCCGGTCCTGACGGCGCGCGGCGCCTATGTGGAAATTCTGGCGGCGGCCGATGGCCGCAGCGTGGGTCTGGACCAGGCGCTGACGGAGGCCAGACCGCCGACGCAGCAGGAATGGCAGCCGATGGAATTTCTCGCCGCGATCGAGCCGGGAGGATTGGTCGGGCTGCCCTCGCTGGTGGTGAGCTCCGGTGTGGAAAAGGTGGACCAGTATTTCCTGGAATACCTCGTCAAGGACTGGCGGGTGGGGGAGCGGCTCTCGAAATTGAAAACAGGATTCTACCTGATCAGATTGGGCCCTTGAGGTTAAGCTGGATGCGACGCATCTATTTTAAGGGGAATTTCCCGCGAAGCTTGTACCCGCCGGCGGGGCTGATTGGCTCGGCCGTCGGTCCGCTTTTATCGCTTTGACCTGCGCCTCTTGCGAAAAGCTGCAAGTTTGCAGTTGACGGCGAAAAACCCGCCCTTCACGGTCATCGCTCTTTTTCTCGTTTTTTGACCCAACCTAGGCTAGGTATGCCCAGATAGCTCAGTCGGCAGAGCACCCCCTTGGTAAGGGGGAGGTCGACGGTTCAAATCCGTTTCTGGGCTCCAGGCATTTTTCAGGCAGTCACAAAATCATCTCATCCACCAACAAACGTCTCAACCCACATGGCAAAAGGAATATTCGAACGCAAGAAACCGCACGTCAACGTCGGCACCATCGGCCATATTGACCACGGCAAGACGACCCTCACGGCTGCGATCCTGGCGGTCCAATCCAAGAAGGGCCTCGCCGAGATCAAGGCATATGCCGATATCGCCAAGGGTGGCACTGTGCGCGATGCCACCAAGACCGTCACCATCGCTGTCGCCCACGTGGAGTATGAGTCGGACAAGCGCCACTACGCCCACGTCGACTGCCCGGGACACGCCGACTTCGTGAAGAACATGATCACCGGCGCCGCGCAAATGGACGGCGGCATTCTGGTCGTGTCCGCGGCCGACGGTCCGATGCCGCAGACTCGCGAGCACATTCTGCTGGCCCGCCAGGTCGGCGTGCCGAAGCTCGTCGTCTTCCTGAACAAGGTCGACCTCATCGACGACAAGGAGCTGCTCGAACTCGTCGAGATGGAAATCCGTGAGCTGCTCACCAAGTACAAATTCGATGGCGACAACGCCAAGATCATCCGCGGTTCCGCCACGGCGGCGCTCGAGGGCAAGCCCGAGGGCGTCAAGGCCATCACCGAGCTGATGGAAGCGATCGACTCCGAGATCGCCGAGCCCGTCCGCGAGGTGGACAAGCCGTTCCTTTGCTCGGTCGAAGACGTCTTCTCGATCACCGGTCGCGGCACCGTCGCCACGGGTCGTATCGAGCGCGGCAAGTGCCACGTCGGCGATCCCGTCGAAATCGTCGGCATCCGCGAAACGTCCAACACGGTGATCACCGGCGTCGAGATGTTCCGCAAGACCCTCGATGAAGGTTTCGCGGGTGACAACGTCGGCCTGCTACTCCGTGGTGTGGAAAAGGACGGCATCGAGCGCGGCCAGGTCGTGGCGGCGCCGAAGTCGGTTCATCCCCACAAGAAGGCCAAGGCCGAAATCTACGTCCTCACCAAGGACGAAGGTGGCCGCCATACGCCGTTCTTCCATGGTTATCGTCCACAGTTCTACTTCCGCACCACCGACGTGACGGGCATCCTCAGCCTGCCGCAGGGGGTCGAGATGATCATGCCGGGCGACAACGTGAACGTCGAAATCGAACTGATCGTTCCGATCGCGATGGAAAACACCCAACGCTTCGCCATCCGTGAAGGTGGCCGCACCATCGGCGCCGGCCGTGTCACCCAGATCCTCGACTGATTGGCCGCCCAAACCTTTGAGACATACTGCCGAGGCCTCGTCACCGGGGCCTCGGCTGCGTCGTCTAAAAACCATTATCAAAGGCGTATAGCTCAATTGGTAGAGTAGCGGTCTCCAAAACCGTTGGTTGGGGGTTCGAGTCCCTCTGCGCCTGCCACTTTTCCGCCACACATGAAAAATCCCTTCCCTGTCATCCGCATCTTCGTCGGAGAAATGGTCGGCGAGCTCCAGAAAGCCTCCTGGCCCACCCGCCAGGAGCTGCGCGACTCGACCATTGTCGTGATTGTGGCCTCCGGCCTCCTCGGCCTGTTCACCAGCATCAGCGATTTTGCGCTCAACAATGTCGTGCTGCTTTTCACCGACCTGGTGAAGTAACCGCGCCGCCTCATGTCCTCCGCTTCACCCACCGCTCCCGCCGGCGCCCAATGGTTCGCGCTGCACACGCTCTCCGGCCAGGAGGGCAAGGTGAAAACCTACATCGAAAAGTTCAAGGCCGCCGAGGAACTCGACGACTACATCTTCGAGGTGTTGCTGCCCACCGAAATCGTCTCGGAGGTGAAGGGCGGCAAGAAGAGCACGAAGGTCCGCAAGCTTTATCCGGGCTACGTCTTCATCCAGATGCGGCTGTTCGAGGAGGGGAAGATCATCAACCAGCCGTGGTATTTCGTGAAGGAAACCACGGGCGTGATCGGGTTCGTCGGCGGCGACAATCCGGCGCCGCTGCGCCAGGCCGAGATCGACGAGATCAAGGCCCGCCTCGAGGCCAGCACCGGCAAGGAAGTGCCCAAGGTGCAGTTCGCCCTGGGCGAGGAGGTCAAGATCACCGACGGCGCCTTCGCCAACCTCACCGGCCGCATCGACGAGATCGATCCCGACCGCGGCAAGCTCAAGATTTCCGTCTCCATTTTCGGCCGGTTCACCCCGGTCGAACTCGAATACTGGCAGGTGCAACGCCTCACCGAATAACCCCCCCAATTTAGATTTTTG
>Ga0335071_10002089_pt1 | contig 21560 bp, 16 predicted proteins | sample Lox_Sample_15_FD_206724 | JGI IMG/M metagenome (GOLD analysis project Ga0335071, IMG submission 206724) | Soil microbial communities from Loxahatchee National Wildlife Refuge, Florida, United States - Lox_Sample_1.5 | ecosystem: Environmental > Terrestrial > Soil > Wetlands | place: USA... | reverse complement strand
TTCAACCGCGAAGCGTGGGAAGCGTGGCTCAATCGAGGCGCTAAAGATGTACTCGACCAGGCTCATCAATACGTCGAGGAGAAGACGAGCCGCCACTCTGCCGCTGAACCGGTTTGCACCGTACATCAATTCGAGGAATTGAGTCGAATCGTAGATTGTGCAAGAGGAGAACTGCAAAAGGACGAGACGAATAGCCTCCCCCATCTGAGATGAGAGAGGCTATCGGGGGAGTGCGCCTACGAAAAAAGTGGCCACTGGAAGGTCGAGCTCACCTTCACGCGTCGGCCAGTCTCTTGTGATTCCAGAGCTGCGTTCATTACTTCCAGGATATGCAACCCGTGCTCGGCGGTAATCAAGCTGGGCTTGTTATTCAGCAAGCAATCGACGATATACGCTGGCCCGCCCTGCCAGGTGTACGTCCCCGGATCCTCGCAAAAGCGTTCCTTTTTCAGGACTGGTTGACCCCGCCAGGACAGATCGACTCCGTGCGGTCCCCAATCGTACCCGACCAGGTGCATAATGCCGTCCGTACCGGTCATATCAATCGTGTAATCCGTGCGGGAGATGTCTTTGTCGTCCAGCCCGCTGAAATACGTATAGCCCGTCTGGATATGGGAGAACACAGCATTGTCATGCTCGATGATGAGCATGGTATTGTCGTCCGACGTCACTTTCACGTCTTGAGGCGGACCGTCATGTGGGTGCACGGTCCGTACGGGCTTCGAAATACCGTACATGCCAACCACGGACCGGGCAGGGCCCAGAAGTCCGGTAAGCGTGCCCACGTTGTAAACGCCGAGATCGTACAGGGACCCACCGCCTTTCTCGAAGAACCAGGGTGACCAGAGTTTTCCTTCGTGCCCATAAGTAGCGTGAGCATTGAAGATCTTACCCAGTTTGCCGCTCGCAATCGTTTCCGCCATGAACTTAAATTGCGGGCTCGTCACGACCGTTGGTGCGGGAAAAATCTTCGTTCCCTTCTGATTGGCAAGTTCAATCAACGATCGGGCATCGCTCACCTTTAGCGCCATTGGCTTCTCGGTCCAGACGTAACAGCCGGCTTCGAGTGCCGCGTTGTTGACCTCGAAGTGCGAAGGCATGGATGTCGTGTTTACGAGCAGGTCGAATTTGGGCCCCTTCTTGATCTGGTCGTAAACGTTATAGTAGTGCTCGGGGATGTTGAACATCTTCGCGAGATCCTGCGCCCGCGACGGAATAATGTCGCAGGTGCTCACAATCTCGATGAGAGGGCATTCCAGCATCGCCTTAACGTAGGCGTTGCGTGCCACGTTGCCGCAGCCGATGTGCCCTACCCGAATCTTTGAACCGAAGGAACCCGGGTTACCCAGCGCAAAGCCGGACTTAGCAAGAATGCCGGTTGCGGCTGCTGCTTTGATGAAGTCTCTACGGCTTGTGTCTGTCATGAATCCTCCTTGATTCCTCCTGGAAATTCATCGAACTTGACTTCGTTATCGCTAGAGCCCTGGGGTTCTGGTTCGTAGGAAAGCATGGCACCGGCGCCGAGTGCCAGCATCACTCCCACCCAATCGAGGAAACCGAGACGTTCGTGCAGCATCAGATACGCGAACGCGACCGTGACCATCGGATAAAGGGCAGTAAGAGGGATTGCTACCGAAGCCTTTGCACCTCGTTCGAGTGCTGCAAACAACGCCCAAGTGCCGAGGCCGTTGGCAGCGCCCGCCAGCGTACCCCAAAACAGGTCGCTGCGACTCAGTGCAGCCAGCCCAGAGCCTCGCCAAAATAATGGAAGTGCCAGAACATAACCGACCATGACCCACGCCAGCAGCGAAGAGGCGTTCATGCGATTACTTCCCAGCTTCTGGAGAATTCCTACGACTCCCCATAACACTGCCGCGATGAACGCCGGAATCAGCCAGCTAGCGAACATGGTCACCTTGCGAAAATCACAACAGCAGCTACCGCCATGGCAATGCCGACAACTTGAATGCGATTTATCTTTTCCTTGAGGAGCAGTACCGCACCGATCACGGTAAAGAGTGGGAACAAGGCGGTGAGAGGCGCGACTAGCGATGCCTGGCCGCGTGCCATCGCCGCATAAAAGGCGAGCATTCCCAAAGTTGCCAGCAGTCCATTGAGAACTCCGTACGCAATTCCTCGCCGGTCGCTCTGTATCGCGAACTTGGCTCTTGCGAGCGCCAGGAGCAACGGCGGTATCATCCCTACGACAAACAGTATTTGGAGCGCCCGCGGATTCATCCGATCGGCCCCTATCTTCACAAGAAAGCCCCATACTCCCCACCAGAACAGAGCCATCAATGCGAACCAGAGCCATTTGGATGTGTGTTGTGCCACGATGTCACTCACCAGTTCAATTCGCGAAACTCAACTCATTTCTCGCCACCTGCGGCGTGTACCGGAACGCTCCGATCTCCAGGCCTCGCAGCTGCGCCAGCCGAAGAGCAGCGCACTGCAAAGGGATAACCTCGAACAAGGGCGCCAGAGTGTCGGAAACCTCCGGAGTAGGATGGAGATCGAGCCCTTGCGTGTCAGCGCCAGGCGGGGCAACGACAAGGAGCTTGCCGCCGAACCGGATCAGATCACGAGCCAATCCCAGATTGAGATCACGGGTGCGACCAGCAGGTGCAAACACAATCGCTGAGAAGTTCGAGTCCACCATTTCGACCGGACCGTGCCGAAAACTCGCGGCATGCATTCCTACCGCGGGAGACTTGGCGGTCTCGTGGAATAGAAGTACTCCCTCGAGGACGGAAGCATACGAGGGACCTCGGCCCAGTGTATAGACCGGCGAACTCAATCGTAGCAGTGCATCCCAAGATGCAATCTGTTCCAATTCCCTCTCGATCATAGTTGGGAGATGATCAAGCACGACAGCGGCCTCGGCGAGCTCGCGGGGGAACGAGCGCGCGACAACAGATGCGAGCAGGTGCAGGGTCAGCAGAGTTCCGGTGTAGCTCTGGATCGCGATCATCTCGTCCGGACGGCTGCCGATGTGGACCGACACATCCGCTTGGGTGGCCAACATGCTTGAGGCGCTGTTCGAGACCCCGATGATCGGGACGCGCCCTTTCAACAGGCTGGTAAGCTTGGCGATCTCAATGGATTCTCCGGACCGAGAAACCACGATGAGGACGGAGTCGACCGCAGCGGGATGCCGATAGTGAAGCAACTCAGCCGCCTCCACCAAAAACGTGGGGATTCCCATGGAACAGAGGCGATATTCCAGCGGGACGCAGGCATACATCGAGGCTCCCATGCCCGTCACCACCACCCGTTTGGCCCCACACAGCAGGTCTGCCGCCTGCAGCAATGCGGATTGCCCCGGACCGGAATGGTGGTTGAGGACGTCGCGGAGCGACTCGGGCTGGGACCGGATATCCTGAACCAAACGGGGCGTCTTCATCTCACTATGGATCGTTGCCGCAGCCTGCAAACGTTTTCCGCAAACGTTTGTACTGGGAAAACTACTGCAATCTCCGACCGCTGTCAATTACTTTCGGAAGTCGCCGCACCCAGGCCTGCGCGCAATGCCCGGATATATGCGGCATTGCAGCCGCAGCATCCCCCGGCAAACGCAATTCCCTCCGCTCGGGCACGCTCCCCGAACTTCTCAAACGCGGCACGCGCGACCTGAATCGTTTCCATTTCGTCGGGAAACTCCGGCAACCGCGTGAAGCACGGAGTCGCATCCGTTGTACGAAAAGCGGCCGGCTGGGCGATGATCGGCTTCTTGCTTGCGTCTCTCATCGCTCGCAGCACACCGAGCATTCGGGAAGGCTCCTGCTCACAATTGGCTCCCACAGCGAGTGCCCCGGCTTCGGCCATTGCTTCGGCACACTGCGCTGGAGTGTGGCCGTCACTGCATTGGTTCAAGGTTGGGCGGAAACTCATGGTTGCAAGTGTCGCCATCCCGGCCGAGGCTGCACACTCGAGCGCAATCAACATTTCTTCCAAATGGAAAAATGTCTCGGCGATCAGAAAATCGACGCCGGCGTCTTTCAGCAAGCGGATCTGCTCTTGCAGCAAATCTCGTACATGGTCTGCAGCTCCAGGTCCCTCTCTTTCAAACAGCTGTGTGCGTGAAACCGAGCCTGCCACCAAAGCGCGATCTCCGGCAACCTCTCGGGCCAGCTTCACCGCATTTCTGTTGATGTCTTCCGTACGCGAGCCATACCCGGCCCGGTTAAGCTTCTCGCGCGTGCCGAAAAATGTAAGGGCCTGCAGCACTTGCGAGCCAGCCGCGAGAAACTCGCGATGCAGTTCGCGAAGCGCGTCGGGATTTTCAATGACCACCTCTGGAGTGAACTGGCCGCTGCCTTTCCCGGTGCCGACCTTTTCGCGACGTGACCCGCTATCCACGTAACCTCTACGCTCAAGCTCAAGCAGGTATCCGCCGTCGCCCAGAATAGGAGATGCACTCCTCAGGAGACTGTCGATATCTTTCAGCATGCACAGACCCTTTCATTTCCTCTTATGTTTGTTCCAGAATGCGGCCGCCGCGCCGATTAGCCCGGCGTCTTTGCCCAGCTTCGCTGGAACGATCGGCACACATTTTCCCGCATCGGCCCAGATGTGGTTTCTCACGGATTCAATCATCGCCTGCCAGTAGAGCCTTCCATCAAGACCGAGCCCGCCTCCTACGACGATGATCTCGGGATCGAGCACGTTCGCCAGAAATGCGACGCTCACTCCGAGTGCGCGGCCGGCGCTCTGCACCACTTCGATCGCCCAACCATCGCCCTGTTCCGCACTTTCCGTTACCTCTTCCCCGGCGTTCACCTTTTTCCCGGATTGTTCGGAATAGCGGCGAGCCAAGGCTGGTCCGGAGGCAAACTCCTCGAGAACCATACTGGAATAGGATCCGCAATGGGCGCAAAAAAAACTCAGAGGCGCCGTCGCCATGACGATCGCGTTGCCATTAGCGCCGGCGTAAGGTACACCATCTTGCACGAGACAGGAACTGATACCTGTGCCTACGGTCACATAGACGACGCAGCGAGATCCTTTGGCCGCTCCCATCGAAGCCTCGCCGATCGCGGCAGCCCGTACGTCAGATTCCACGGTGGTTGGCGCAATCTTCGAGAGCGCTCCTTGCACGGGCATTCCGTTCCACTGGATGGTTTGACTGCTGGTCACGTTCCCATTGGTATCGACTAGCTCGGCTACGCCGGCGCCAATCCCGGCAATGCCGTTGCCTGAATTTGCGGCAGTGTCCTTGAGTTCCAGGGCCAGACTATAAACATCCTCCAGTACTTCTTCGCCGGAGCGGTTTGGTCGTGTCGCAATGACACGTCGGTAGCGCACTTCACCGCTTGGAAATAGAACAACTCCGGCGGCGATTTTGGTCCCGCCAATGTCGAGCCCTAAAACCGCCGTCTCATTCGAATGGGAGTTAGACCTGATCATTTGGCTGCAGGTGTTTCAGATACCAGTTGATGAAATGCTCGACGCCGGACTCAGTTGGAGCGTAGGCACCCGGAATGTACTGGGATGAATTCACTCCCTTTTGATTGTTCTCACAGAGAAGCCAATCCTGCTCTGCGGTGAGTCGCCAGAATTCCGTGAGATGCTGCACATCGTAGTCGATTCCTTCTTTCGCGTCCGCTCGCACCAGCCAGCACACTTCGGCATGGGTGAGTTGCGGTGTTCTCGGTGTAATGCGAAGCGTCATCAGATAATCGCCGCTTGCCTCCAGCAACAGGTTCGGAAGCGTGACAATGGCAAAGACTCCGGTTTCCCGATTGGGAACGCTCCCCATCAAGGGCGCAACCGGCGCGCCATCCATGCTCTCACTGACGTGGCCCGGACGCAGGAAAAAACGCCTGTAGTGATACCAGGTATCGGGCAAGAAGGGGATTTCCTCCACCGGAAGGCCCAGGCGTTCCACTCTGTCTCGCGCTCGAGCTTCTGTGGTCGCCTCCTCCGCCTGGGCAGCCTCTGATCCCAGAGCGGCAGCAAAGCCCACTGCTTTGCAGTACTGTGGGTGCGCGACGCCACAGTGATAGCATTCGCGGGAATTTTCGACAACCAGCTTCCAGTTCGCCGCGATCTCGTACTCTTTGGTGAAAGCGATCTTCGCGTGAGGCAAATCGTGAGGTTGCAAACGAGGGACCATGCAACGCCGGAAATTCTCAAAATCTGGAGGGTTGTTCCAAGGTGCAATGAAGATTAAATCTTCAAGAAGCTCTACCCGTGCAGCAACAAGCCCGTGCTTTGCGACATCGAAATCCGCGGCCATGAACCTTGCCTTCAGCAAGGAACCATTCGGTCGGTAAACCCATTGATGATACGGGCACACAAGACTGCGCGCATTCCCTTGCGGGTGGATACAGATGCGCGACCCGCGATGGCGACACACATTCGAAAGGGCATGAATCTGCATCTTGTCGTCACGAATGATAATGAAAGATTCATTCGCCATCTCGAACAGGAAATAGTCACCTGGCTTCGATATGCGGCACGCGTGGCCCGCAAACAACCACTGGCCGAGAAAAATCTTCTCGACATCCAGGCGAAAAACCGATTCGGAGGTGTAGAACGAGGACTCCAGCGTGGAACCGGGCTTTCGGCCTTGGATTCGACTTGAGGGCATGTAAGGAGAAAAGTCCATTGCGCTGTCGAAACGCATGTAGCAAACGCTTGCGGCAAGCGTTTGCCAAGATTATCGTCTCCCGCTCGGTTGTGTCAACCCGCCGCCACCCTCTCTACCCCGCCTACTTTCGAGCGCAAAACGGTGTGTGGAAAAAGGCAAACGTTTGCGCCATAATGCAAACGTGAATCAGGTAATCGTAAGTCGGCGTTCCGCGGGACCGAATTCAGCTCAAATGAAGGATGTGGCCGAACGTGCCGGCGTCTCCATCAGCACGGTCTCTCACGTTCTCAACAACACAAGGCCAGTCGCGGAGGCCACACGGTCGCGTGTGCTCCAGATCATGCGCCAGCTCAATTACTACAAAAATGCAAGCGGACGCAGGCTGGCAAGAGGTCGTAGCGATGCCTTCGGCTTGATCATTTCCGACGTGGAAAATCCCTTCTTCCCCGAGGTGATCAAGAATTTCGAAAGAGCCGTGGTCGAGATCGGCTTCGATACCTTTCTTGCGCCGACGAACTATGATCCGGTTCACGCCGCGAATGCAGTCCGTCGAATGATTGAAAACAAAGTGCAAGGCGTCGCAGTCATGACCTCGCAGCTGGAAGCAGAACTCATCGACCAGTTGCTGACCAATGACATCCCGGTGGTCACCCTGGATGGAACGAAGGCTTCGAGGGGTCGTAGCAACATTCGCGTGGACTATTCCGGCGGGGCGAAAGAAGCTGTGGACTATCTGAAACAGATGGGGCACGAGCGAATCTCGTTTATTACTGGCCCGCAAAATCGGCTCTCCGCTAGGACCTACAAGCAAGCCTTCATCACGGCGCTTCAACAGAACAATATGGCTCCGGCGCGCTGCATCGAAGGCGATAACACCATTGAAGGCGGCCGGGCAGCGGTACACAGTATCTTGAACGATCCACCTTTTCCGACCGCAGTGATTTGTGGGAATGACTTCATCGCAATCGGGGCCGTACATACCCTGTCAGAGATGAACATTAAGGTGCCTGGTCAAGTTTCCATTATTGGCGCTGACGACATCTCATTCGCTCGTTACTCCTATCCTCCTCTGACAACCATTCGGGTTCCCCGCGACCAACTCGGAAAACTTGCGTTCGAGGCCTTGAATCGTCTTATGCGAAGCAAGCGGAGGCTTGGCAGCGAATACGTAGTAGAAACACATCTGATTGTGCGCGGGTCCTCTGGGCCGGCCTGAGTTTTGCTGTTCGGCATCTCGCGAAATCCTGTCCGAAGAGTACCGGCCTTCTGCCCGGTCGACAGCACAGGGTTGACGCTCGACTATAACGTGGCGAAACATCTCAAGCGCCGCCTGCTCGCTCTTAAGAGGTCTGTGCGCCAACTGATTCCTGTGCTGGTGGGCTGTTGTTGGTGTCTGTCAGCATATTCGCAGTCGGACCCGAAGAGCAGCGCCGCTCTTCATTCCCGGAGCGGCATGGAACTGGCGCACTCCGGCCGGTTTGCGGATGCTGAACGAGAATTGCAGGACGCCGTTGCTCTACAGCCAGAAGTCGCAACTTTTCAGGCTCAGCTGGGGTCTGTATTAGGGCTCGAAGGCAAATTGGCGGATGCCGCAATCTCGTTTTCCAATGCCGTCTTACTGGAGCCGCAGAATCCGGATTTTCGGCGCGAACTCGCCGCGGTTCAGTGGCAGCTCGGGAAACTGGTTGAGGCAGAAAAAAACTTGCGCCTGTTACTGCAGAATCACCCCCAGGATGACTCAGCAATCATGCTCCTGGGCATGGTGCGCGAGAGCGAAAAAGGATTTCAGGAAGCTGCCCAGCTGTTAAGCTCCGAGATGAATCTCGTTTCATCCCACCCCGACCGGGTGCTGGCGCTTGTGCACTCCTATTACGGATCCGGCGACCCAGAGAGGGCTCGCCAAGTCGCATCCCTTCTCATCCAGAACGCTTCCAACGCGGCTTGGCAACAGTCTCTTTACGCCGGCGCCCACATGGCAATTCAGGCCCAAGATTGGGAGCAGGCTGGGCGCCTTCTGCAGGCCCTCCCCCCTCAGAGCCATAACCTCCATCGTTATCAACTGGAACTCGCCAATCTCGACTATCATCGCGGCAACTTCGGAGCTTGTGTCGAGCGACTCACTCACCTCAAACAGGCTGCACCGGAAGAAAAGTGGACGGACGGCCTGTTGGGCAAGTGTTACGTCGAGCAGAAAGACTACCGCTCTGCCATCGGCTATCTAAAACAGGCCATCGACAACGATCCCGCCGACCTGACCAATTATGCCAATCTGCTCGCTGCCTATGGAGAGACCGGCAACTTGTCTTCCGCACTTGCTTTGGCGTCGCGAGCCGTCACGAACTATCCAGACCGAACAGACTCTTGGACGCTGATGGGAACCGCTCAGATCGAGTCGGGTCATTTCCTTGACGCGATCCAATCGTGTAGGCATGCGCTGTCGCTGGATCCGTCCAATGCCGAAGCGACGATCGGGCTCGGAAATGCGCAGTTGCTGGGGGGACAGCTTGCCGACGCGAGAGCAACCTACGAGAAAGCCATCCTCTCCTTCCCCGATAATCCGAGATTTTATGTTGGATACGCGACTGCCCTGACCCACTCATCAGACATGCCACGAGCCGACGTAAATCCGAAGGTGGAATCACTACTGCGCAAAGCGATCGAACTCGACACTTCTCTTGCCGCTGCGCACTACCTGCTCGGTCAGACTCTGTTGGACGAAGGGCAGATCAAAGAATCGGTCGAGCAATTGGAGGTAGCAACCCGCCAGGATCCGGCCAGTGCTCGAACCCACTATGCCTTGCAGCGAGCTTATCGACGCTTGGGGCGGAGCGAAGACGCTGCCAGGGAATTCGAACTTTTCCGCCAACTCAAAGGCGATGAAGACAATGATCCAATGAGCAACCAACCATCGCAGTGACCATTTCACCTTCCATGAGCCGACTTCTTTCCAAAATTCACAACGAGCCGGTTAGGCAAACAACATATCCTCTGAGTTCGATCACGCGCAGAGGCTTCCTGAAGGGGCTTTCAGCGAGCCTCGGTCTTCCGGCACTCATGCGATCCGCCGCACAACTACAACCCTTCGTCACACCCATTTTCTCTGAAATCACGGAAACCGCCGGCATCCAATGGAAGCACTTTTCCGGCGCATCGCCCGATCGATATCTGATCGAAACTATGGGAGGCGGGGTTGGATTCTTCGATTTCGATCGAGATGGCCTGTTGGATATTTTTCTCGTAAACGGAGGAGAGACTCCGCATGGGAAGAGCAGCGGCCCAGTTCGCAATGCGCTGTACCGAAACCTGGGGGGCGGCAAGTTTGTCGACGTTTCGCAAGAGACGCGAACCGCCAGTCTCAGTTCCTATGGTATGGGAGTTGCCGTCGCGGATTATGACAACGATGGCCATCCAGATCTGTTTGTGACCGGCTATCCCTCCTGCACTCTCTTTCACAACAATGGGGACGGAACATTCAAAGAGGTTACGCAGGACGCCGGTGTTGCCAATTCGGGGCGTTGGTCGTCCGGTGCCGCCTGGTTCGACTATGACCGCGACGGATATCTCGACCTTGTCGTTTGCAACTACGTTCGTTTCTCATTCGATGGCCCTCAGCCCAAATGCGACTACGACGGCGTTCGCACCTATTGCGAGCAGCGAGGCTACGAAGGGATGCCCCTGACGCTCTTCCACAACAACCGGAATGGTACGTTCACTGATGTAAGTCGCGAATCTGGCTTTGACCGATTTATTGGTCGCGCTCTCGGGGTCGTTACCATCGATCTTGATGACGATGGCTGGCCCGATCTCGTCGTAACTCGTGACGGATCTCCCAATCTGCTGTTAATGAATAAGCACGACGGCACATTTGAAGATGCGGCCCTGGCTGCAGAGTTCGCCTACGATGCCGATGGCAACACGAAGGCAGGAATGGGCGTTGATAGCGCAGATTTCACCGGAACGGGCCATCCCGACATCGCGGTAACAAATTTCAACTACGAATGTGAATCCCTTTTCCTGAATAGCGGCCAGTTCCCCCTCGTCGATGCCAGCCGCTCGTCGCATCTATGCATCCACACCCGGGTTAACGTTGGCTGGGGCACTCATTTCCTGGACTTTGACAATGACGGCTTGCTCGACATGCTCACAGTGACCGGACACATCAACGAAGTCGTCGAGAAATCGCATGGCGAGATCAGCTATCGCCAATCGCCGCTGTTGCTCCGCAACACCGGGCGAGGCACTCTGGAGAACATGGCCGCCGATGCGGGGCCGGTCTTCAGCAGCCGTTACCTTGCTCGTGGACTCGCGGTGGGCGATTTCAACAATGACGGTGCCATTGACGCTATTTTCACTTGCATTGGGGACCGCCCCGTACTCTTGCAGAACAACGTGGGATCGCGCAATCCCTGGATCGGAATTCAGCTTGTGGGCACGAAAAGCAATCGTGACGCGATCGGCGCGAAGCTCACCCTTCTGAATTCCAACAGGAAGTCCATCCGCTGGGTCTCGAGTGGTGCGAGCTATCTTTCGTCTCACGATCTGCGCGTGATCTTCGGACTAGGCGCCGACTTCCATGGCTCCTCGGCCTTAATCGAAATACGATGGCCGAGCGGCAACATTCAGCAAACTCCCGCCCTTGCCGTCGGACAGTATCACGTGATCCGAGAAGAATTGGCCAAGTAATCCTCCGGACCTCGAGAAATGCAGTTTCTTTTTTACTTGACGTCGGATTCGGGTTGATGGTAAACGTTTGCGGTAATCGTTTGCGCAAACGTTTGCGCTGATTGATTGAGAGAGCCTTTGATAGTCGCGCAGCACAGTTGCTGCGCAATGGGTTCCATCAAGAGGCCCTCGTCGAGACGTTCCGGAAATGTAGGGAGGAACTTCATGGCTACCCACCGATGCTTTCAGACCATTTTGAATATCTTGCTGTTCCTTGCAATATCGGGTTCGTTGGCCGTCGGCCAAACCTCGAACGCCTCCATTGACGGGCAGGTGAAGGATTCCAATGGCGCATCAATTCCAGGCGCTAAGGTTGAGCTCCTCAACAAGGGAACTGGCGCGGTAGCCACGTTCACCACAGGTGCCGACGGACTGTTCAGCTTTCCCAACGTCATTCCCGGAACCTATCAACTCAGTATCTCGGCATCGGCTTTCAAGTCCTATGTTCAGGATGGGATTTTGGTGCGGCTGGGCTACCCCATTCGCCAGGATGTGACACTCAATGTAGGCGCGGTTTCAGAACGGGTAACAGTTTCCGCCGACGCCTCCGCACTGAACTTTGAGAATGCAGAAGTACGCGGAAGTATCGATCCACAGGTGATTCAGGACGTGCCTTTGCTCGTTGCCGGCTCCATCCGCTCCGCTGGCAATTTCGCATCCATCTTGCCCGGGGTGGCTCGCGGTTCCGGCGACGTAACCGGGGCGCACGTGAACGGCAGCCAGTCACAAACCGGCGTGACCATTCTTGACGGGATCAGCTTGTTCAACTCTTCGGGGATCCAAGGCCTCACCGGCGCGGTCCTCGACTTCCCTCAATCACCGGATGTTATCAGCGAATTCCAGGTGCTTACGTCCAACTACTCACCCAAATATGGTGGCAGCGCAGCGGGTGTCACAGTAGAAAACGTTCGCTCTGGCACCAACAGCTTCCATGGCACTGCGTACGAGTACAACCGCAACAATGCGTTTAATGCGATCCCTTGGGGCACCCCCGCCAGCACGCCGAGGCAGGATGTGGAGAATGACTTTGGCGGAAACTTTGGAGGCCCCGCCAAGATTCCAGGATTATGGGGGGCAAGTCACCAGACGTTCTTCTTCACAAACTTCGAAGGGTTTCGCGTTCGCGGAGGGGTCAACACCGCGGGAGCGCTTTCACTGCCGAGCGCAAAGGAACAGCAGGGCGATTTCAGTGATTGGCGGGATAGCTCCGGGAACCTGATCCCGATTTACGATCCGGCCACGAACCCACGCCAGCAGTTCATGGGCTGCGACGGTAACACTCCAAACGTTATCTGCTCGACTGACCCCCGGCTGCAGAACTCCCTCGCCGCACAATGGTTCAAGTTCCTGCCCAAGCTTTCCAATACTGGGCCTCTGAACAACTATGTTCCGCCCCCACAGCCCGTTTTTCTGGGCACTGATGCTTATTCAATTACTGAAAAAGTGGATGAAAATGTCGGATCAAGAGACCACTTCTCTGAGATGTTTTTTTACAAGTATCTCCCACGGACGAATTACACTCGTCTGCCCCCGCAAATCAGCTTTGACGGAGCCTCTTACAAGCGCACTTCAGTTTTGCGCATCAATTGGGATCACACCTTCGGCCCGCGACTAGTGAATCATTTCGGTTTTGGCTACCAGAACGACAAGTACTTCGGGGGAGGCATAGACGGACCTTACGCGAAAAATTTACCCCAGATTCCTGGGGTAGCCAGTCACTCCTATCCTCCCCAGGTCACATTCAGCCAGGGTTTTGCGACATTTGGAACGGGCGCGGGCGACCCCACGATACAGCCTTGGCTCGCGCCCGCTTACCTGGCGAACGATGTTGTCTCGCTAACGCGAGGCAAGCACGTAATCAGTATCGGAGGTGATTTCCGTACTGCTCGCGATAACCCAATCTTTCTCACGGGCGAATCTGGTTCATTCGGTTTCAGCCAACTTGAAACCGGTCTTCCCGGTGTCGCAGACTCTGGCAGTCCAATCGCCAGCTTTCTTTTGGAACAGGTTGACAGCGCCAACGTTACCTACCGCTCAACAACGGTGATCGACGCTCATACAAAGAGCTTCGCAGTGTTCGCCGGCGATACTTGGAAAACAACTTCAAAGCTGACCCTTGACCTCGGACTGCGGTATGAAATCGATCCTCCAACCATTGACTCGAACGACCATTTCTCCTATTTCGACCCGAACCTTGCCAACCCTGGCGCCGGCAATCTTCCTGGAGCGGTTGCGTTTGCGGGCTCAGGCGACGGGCGCTCCGGAATCCGGCATCCCGAAGATACCTGGTACGGGGCTCTTGCGCCGCGCATTGGTTTGGCGTATGCCCTCAGACCCGATACGGTGATTCGGTCCGGCTACGGCATGTTCTACGATTCCGCCTATATGCCTGGCTATGATGGCGGAATTACTCAGGACGGCTACAACTTCAATGCCAGCTATGGCGCCGGACCACAAGGAATCACGCCGGCACTTGTCCTCAGTCAGGGAATACCCGCGACTCCTCCGATTCCCCAGCTTCCTCTCCTGAGTTCCACAATCGACAACGGCATCAGCGCTCCTGTTTATCGCCCAAAGAGAGCGAATCGCCTTCCCTACGCCCAGCAATGGAATCTCACGGTAGAACACGAGTTCTCCCCCAAGACTTATCTCTCGGCGTCCTACGTGGGAAACAAGGGCACACGCCTGATCTCCGGGTTATTTCCTCTGAATGTGCTCAATCCTTCGTTGTTGTCCTTGGGACAGAGCCTTTTCGATTCGTTTGTTTCGGGCGGGCCGACCGTGGTGGATGGGGTGCCCGAACCGTTCACCAACTTTGCCGACGTGATGACTGGTTGCGCGGCCACAGTGGCGCAGGCTTTGCTGCCCTATCCTCAATACTGCAACTCTCTGGTAGGACGGAATGAGAACAGCGGTGATTCTCGTTACCACTCCCTGCAACTCAAAGCCGAACACCGGTTGTCAGAAGGTCTGTGGGTCTTGCTGACTTATACCAAGTCGAAGTTGCTCACTGATTCGGACAATAATCAGGGCCCCGGCGAGCAAGGCATCGTGTCTCCTTACGATCGGGCCCGATTCCGTTCGTTAGCTCTCGAGGACGTGCCGCAGACTCTCAACCTCGCTTATAGCTATGAATTGCCATTTGGGCGGGGTAAGCAGTGGCTCAACGGCGGCATCGCGAATGCGATTGTGGGCGGGTGGACTTTCAACGGAGTATTCCGCGCCCAGTCGGGAATACCGTTCACCGTTTCGAACAGTGCTTGCAGTGGCGCCCTTCCGCCCCAGTTCCGGGTACAGTGCTTGCCCGCGCTCCTGTCCGGCAGTAAGCCCTTCGCTGGCTCGCTCAATGGGAATAGCCTTCTTCAAGGGCAGCCGTACCTAAACGCAAGTTCTTTCGAAACCATCGCGGCGTTCTCTACGGGCAGCGGTCCGCGCGTGCAAAACTTCCGGCAGCCGGCGTACAACGATTTCGACATCGGTTTGCAGAAGGTCATGCACTTGACAGAGAGGATCACCTTCCAGCTCCGGGGAGACGCATTTAACGTCTTTAATCAGCATCACTTCAATTCCGTCGGGGTGGCCAACGGGGCCGCGTTCTCTTCCGGCACTGGAGGCAGTGCATTCAATACAGACCTCGGAACGGGCAGTTTCGGCACGTGGAACGGAACCGTGACAGCTCCACGGAATATCCAAGTATCCGGAAGGATCTCTTTCTGAGAAAGACAGGAAGTGGAATCAAAGGCGCACGCGTTGCGTGCGCCTTTTCATTCTGCGCATTCTGAGATTCAGACTATGAGTACACGACGCGACCTTTTACTGCACGCTCCTGTCTTTCTCGGAACTATCGCTACGGCTAAAGCTGTCGCGAACGGTAAGGCACACCCGCCCGCCGGTTCCATTGTCATCACTGACTTCGGAGCGGTGGGCGATAGCAAAACGGATTGCACTGCCGCGATCCAGCGTGCGATTGACAAAGCAGCCGTGGATGGCTCAAGAGTACTGATTCCGGCCGGCAACTTCCTGGTCAAAGGCTCTTTGATTCTCCGCAAGAACGTGTCCCTGATCGGTGTGATCGCTGGAAACCTTGCGCCTGGCGAATTGGCAGGCTCCGTCATCTGGGCCACCGGCGGACGTGACCATGAGGATGCTCCGCCTTTGTGCCAGATGGAATCCTCCACCACTGTTCAGGGCATTGCGGTCTTCTACCCGGAACAGCAGGTCAGCGATATCCATCCCTATCCTTGGACATTCGCGCTCGATACGCCGCATCCAACAGAACAAACCCGCATCTTCGACAACACCATCCGAGACATCACACTGATCAACAGCTATAACGGGATCAAGGTTGGTCCGACGGATAATGGGCGTCACCGGGTTTACGACGTGGTTGGGTGCACGTTGCGGCGCGGAATTTGGGCTGATCACGTACGCGATATTGGGCGTATCGAGAATATCCATCTGCATTGTGTCTATTGGGCGGATCAAAGAAATGGCGGCAGTTGGAATCCCGTGTTCGATTACATGCAGAAGAATCTGGAGGGTTTTGTTTTCGGCCGTTCGGATTGGGAATACGTCTCGAACACATTCGTTTTTCCCGCAAAGATCGGTTATCGATTCATTCAAACGGCCAATGGCAGTTGTAATGGCCAGTTCAGTGGTATCGGCGCGGATGCAACTGAGGTCGCTCTTCAGGCTGACGCTATACAGCACATGGGACTCCTGGTGACCAACGGCGAATTCAACTCACACCTCTCCGGGGATTCGATTGAATTGCTTGTGACCGATGGCTGTAAAGGGAATCTTCGTTTTGTGAACTGCGGGTTTTGGGGGCCTGTGAAACACAATGCCGTGATTCGAGGCGACGTCACGGCTTCGTTCAGCGATTGCTATTTCTGCAATAATCATGCGACAGAGGAATATTCCATCGTCGCGGAACGAGGAAAGCTGCAAGTGAATAACTGCACTTTCGATGCTGTCGCAACGGAGCCGCAACCAGGGCAATCATCGGACTACCAACGGCCTTACCGGCGCCCGCCATGCATCCACCTGAAACCGGGGGTCAAACATGCCATCATTCGCGGAAATAACGGCGTCGACGGAGTCTCCATCCTTAATGAGATCGGCACTCGCGCCGTTGTCAGTGACAACGAACCGGAGATCAAAGCAGCAGAGTCGCAGGCGTGAGTATGGCGTGCCAGTCTGCTAAAGCTGTTAGTGGAAACAGTCCGGAATTTCGGCTTTGCGTGAGTGATCCAAGCCGTCAATTCGGCTCGCTCACAGAATTGAGAGATTCTCCAGTGCCCATACAACGTCGCCGTTTCCTGGAGTCCATTGCAGGCGCGGGCTTGCTGATCGGTGCCGCGCCCGTTCCTCTTTGCGCACGAGAGCAGTTGGTGCGGGCCTCGCGTGGCATGCCGGCACCGCGCATCAAAGACATCGCCGTAATCGAATGCCAGCCCGAAGGCGTGCGGCTCACCGTAGTGAAGATCACCACCGACCAAGACGGGCTGTATGGCTACGGCTGTGCAACTTTCACGCAGCGCGCAGACCTTGTCAAACCAGCTGTCGAGCAGTATCTCAAGCCCTTTCTCCTGAACAAGACTACGGATCGGATCGAGGACATCTGGCAGTCCTGCTACGACAGTTCTTACTGGAAGAATGGTCCAGTTCTCAACAATGCCCTCAGCGGGATTGATCAGGCGCTTTGGGACATTAAGGGCCGGCAAGCCGGCATGCCTGTCTATCAACTGGCCGGAGGCAAGTGCCGGGAAGCTGCCGATACCTATGCACATGTCGATGGCGCAGAGATCCCCGACGTGATCGAAAACGCCAAGGCTCGAATGAACGAAGGTTTCAGAAATATACGCGTTCAGGTGGGCGTTCCCGGAATGGCCGGCTATGGTGCGCCACGCAACGGAAAGGCCCCGAAGGCGCTGCATGACAAGCCACTGTTCGAGCCGGCCTACTACATGCGTCGTGCGCTGAAGCTTTTGGAAGTCTGCCGTCAGGAATTAGGAGATGAAGTCGAACTGCTTCACGACATGCACGAGAGGCTGCTACCCAACCAGGCAGTGCAATTTTGCAAGGAGGCAGAGAGGTTCAAACTCTTCTTCCTGGAAGATCCTCTTTCTCCTGAGGACATCGGCTACTTCCGCCAGATTCGCCAGAATTGTGCCACACCGATCGCCATGGGTGAGCTCTTCAACAGCCCGCATGAATGGCAGCCACTGATTGCAGAGCGATTGATCGACTACATCCGCGTGCATGTTTCACAAGTGGGAGGATTCACTCCGGCGCGCAAGATCGCCATCTTAGCCGAGCAGTTTGGGGTCCGAACGGCATGGCACGGTCCTGGCGATGTCTCGCCCGTCGGCCACATGGCCAATGTCACTCTCGACCTCGTGAGTTATAACTTCGGCATCCAGGAATACACCCCGTTCGGCGAGCGGACGCAGGAAATCTTTGCCGGCTGCCCCGAAATGAAGAACGGATATCTTTGGCCCAACGAGCAGCCGGGATGGGGCATCGAGATCGATGAGAAAGCAGCCGCGAAGATGCCATTTGCGCGAGGGCCTGACAATTTGAACGGCGGATGGGGAGAGATACGCCGGAGCGACGGCACGGTCATCAAGCAGTAACGTTTGCTACGGGCTACGTGGGTGTGTCGAAAATCGTGTAATTCGTGTTGTGCGAGGGAAACGTCCGCACCCAGAGAGACCTTGCACATCGTCAAACGATAGAAACGGCACCGTGCCGGCGTTGGAACTGAAGGGCAGATTCGGCCCGGTATCGAGGAGCTGCCAATACCCAGGGTGCCGATTGGTTTGCTGGTGATAGCTCCCCATGAGTATGTGTGGCCCGCCTCGTTCACCAGAGTTGGGAGACAGGATGGTGCTGACATGGACCGACCGAATGTGTGCCGGCTCGTTGCTTTGAGTTGTAGCCACTCCCGGCAGGGCCGAGCCAGTGAAGAGTAGAGTCCTCCCGGTTCAGTCGTCGGAATCGCATCTTCCGAATAGCGGCCGAACACGCTCAGCTTCTAGCCGATTGAACCGCAGTCCAGGTTCTTTGTCGCAGGCTTGCTCACAGCTGAGCGTGCCTTTGAGCCTCTGGCTGGGCGCCCAAATCCATAAAGGCAAGATCCCGGGCTTCGTCTCTTACGGAAGTCAGGGCGACAGTTACCTCGCCGATGTAGTGCAGGGCACCAATCAGCAGCGAGAGCATTCCTGCCACAAAGATCGTTGCGGCCGCAATTTCCGCCGCCTTGAAGTACAGGCCAAGCCCGAGCAGCAGGCATGACAGGAGAGTCCCCACTAGTCCAAACAGCGAGAATAAGAATGCGCGGCGAATCATCTCGGCGCGCTTCTCGATGGACTGGATCTGCGAAGTGTAGGCTTCCGCTTCGTCTGGGCGCCCACTCTTTGCTGCATCGTGTTTGACGTGTACGAAGTAACGTAGTTTAGCAACGATCCCCATCAGACGAACATTGATGGAAAGTATCAGCAATGCCGTCGCGGAAAAGAAAATCGCAGGAGCCACGAAGGCTTGAAACAACCGGGCGATGTTGCTCATGCTGTTGCTCCCATCAGATTCGCCAATCACCTGCCCCGATCTCGCGGTGTGCCGACGGCCTGCTTTGCCACACACCGATCAGGATGCTGGCGTGGGAATCGTCACGCTCTGTTGCAAGGTAAAATCCAACAACGTTTCGCTCGGAATTTTAACCTGATCTCCCTTCGTGATGATTTCCGAGCCTGCTCCCAGGCCTGCGCCTGTGCCGGCCCCGATGGCTGCGCCTTTGCCGCCACCTGCGAGAGCCCCGATGAGAGTTCCGATCGCCGCTCCGCCAACGCTCCTCTTCGCGGTGCTCTCGCCCTTGGACTTGCCCGAGACCTCGTATTCTCCGGTGACTAACGGCATAGTCTGGCCGTTGACAACGATCCCGGTGAGTTGGAGCTTCAGTTGTGATCTGCCGGCGAAAGTTCCCGATGCTTTGGATTCATCCAGCCGGCCATAGACGTCTGCCCCCTTTGGCACCACTATCTTGCCATCCACGAACAGAGCCTGTTCCAGCGAGGCCTGAAAGCGATATCCCACGCGGTTCTTCGTGGAGTCGATGGCGTCGATGGTGCGCACCGAAATGCGAGTGCCGGCGGGAACGGTTATCGCTGGTGAAGTTTTTGAGCTTTCATTCTTCACTCCAGCTGACGTTGCCGCGGACTTCGCGGAATCCGGGGTGGATGCAGTTCCCGACTCGGAATCGAACCGCAGTGAACGAATGTCTGCGACCTCATAACTCTGGGTTGAGGATCCCACCTGAAAGCTGACGCTGGTTTGCGTGCCGCCGATGAATTTCCCCTTTATCAGGCTTCCATTCTTCAGTTCCAAAGAGTCGGCTCTGGCAGCCAAAGCGGCACCGCACAGACCAAGGATCAGCCCGCACATCTGACTACGATTCATAAGATTTTCTCCTGCTTATTCATTTGCTAATACCGATTGAATCGTGATGCAGGCTTCTTCGCCCCGCGATTCAGCATCGATGATTGCTCGTACGCCCTCCCGTTTTTTGGCAAATGCTATTTGCTCCGTCCCGGAGGAAAATCCTTCAGCAGTTTTTGTGCTCCCTTGTTGAGCTTTTCCTGGTTCTTCTCCGGCTTTTTGCTGGGCTCGATCGCGTGTTGAGCAGCCCCGATCCAGATCAGTTTCTTCACCGCTGGGTCATACATCCCGACCACAAAAGTCCCGATGTAATTCGTTGATGTGTTGGCCGAAAACGTGTCGAGACCACCTCCCCAAGGCCCCCACCCGCCCCATCCACCCCAGCCATTCGCGAAGCCGTTTATCTGCTTCTCCCGATCGATGGCTAACTGGTAACCGAGGAGCAGATCGGCCTTAGTACCGTCTGCCGCTTTGGTGAATCCTTTTGCCGCCATTTGGGAATCGATCGCCTGCTTGACTTGGCCGTCCAGAATCTGGTCCGGCCGACCACCTACGGTGGGCACGCCCTGCACATCGTCGACCCATGCATAGGTGTGATATTTGGAAAAATCAGTCCCCGGCACGTAATTCGTCCTTACGTCCTGAGCAAATACTGCAGAACAGGTGATGAAGGCTAATAGTAAAGCGGGAGCGAACTTTGCTGCCGCTGGCGAAATATTGGTGCGTATGAATCTCAACGTATTCTCCTTATTTAATGGCCGCATCCTGGTTTACTCTGGCGCCGGTATTGGACACGGCTTTACATTCCAGATGTCGTTTGCGTATTCCGTAATCGTGCGATCGCTTGAGAACTTTCCTGACCCCGCTATGTTCAGAATGGCTTTTTGTGCCCATTGGGCGGGGCTGGCGTACAGTGTGCAAAGCCGCTCGTCTGCCTCCAGGTATGACTTCAGGTCGGCGAGGTGCATGTAATGATCCCCGCGGGTAAGCAATGCTTCGCGCAAAGGCTCGAAAACTCCCGGTTCGTAACGACTGAAGTAGTCGGAAAAAATCAGGTCGAGCGCCTGGCGAGTCTCCTCTTCCTGTTCGTAGTGCCAGCGCGGGCTGTACCATCCACGGCTACCGATCACCTGCTCGGCGGTCAAACCGAACAGGAAGAAGTTCTCTTCCCCTGCCTCGGCGGCCATTTCGATGGTCGCACCGTCGCGTGTGCCGATCGTCAAAGCGCCGTTCATCATGAATTTCATATTGCTCGTGCCACTGGCTTCATAGCCTGCTGTCGATATCTGATTAGAGACATCACTGGCCGGGATCAGGTGTTCCGCCAGAGAGACGCAGTAATCCGGCAGGAACACTACTTTCAGCCGGCCACGTACCGCGGGGTCGCCATCGATCGTCGCCGCCAGACTGTTGATGAATTTGACAATTACTTTGGCCAGGCGGTATGCCGGTGCCGCCTTACCCGCAAACAGAAACGTACGTGGGTGCATTTCGAGCCCGGGATTCTGCCGCAGGCGGTTGTACAGCACAACAATTCTGAGGGCATTCAGGAGCTGCCGTTTGTACTCATGGATACGTTTCACCTGGCAGTCGAAGATCGATTCAGGATCGAGGATTTGGCCGGTGGATGAACGAAGCCAAGCGCAGAACTGCTGCTTCGCGGTCTGCTTTGCCCTGCGGAAACCATCGAGGAAGCCGCCGTCATCGGTGAACGCCTCGAGATTCCTGAGCAGACTCAAGTCACCGATCCACTCATCTCCGATGGCATCCGTGATGAGTGCTGCGAGCCAGGGATTGCACAATTGCA